>Ga0315287_10001875_pt1 | contig 19660 bp, 14 predicted proteins | sample YL17G11_0_MG_FD_205037 | JGI IMG/M metagenome (GOLD analysis project Ga0315287, IMG submission 205037) | Sediment microbial communities from Yellowstone Lake, YNP, Wyoming, USA - YL17G11_0 | ecosystem: Environmental > Aquatic > Freshwater > Lake > Sediment | place: USA: Wyoming | collected...
TCACCGCCTTGAGCGACCGGCGAATGATCCGATCCATGATGGCCCTCGAATCACGCGACGCCCCGATCTCGCGGGCGAGCTCGTTGAGCATCGAGAGCTCCTCGAGGGCCCGGGTCAGGCGGAAGTTTTCTTGTTGTAGAGCCTCGAGTTGCACCGCCGCGACCGGCGTTTCGCCGGGAACCGATTTGGTCGAGAAAGCGTGGGAAATCTGGCCTAGTATGTTCTTCTTCGGCATGGTCCGCGCTCCGGGAAGAATTCGGATCTTATCCCCAACAAGGATGGAAGGAGGGCGACGCGCGCCGCTCACCCCAGATCGTACCGGATGCCCGAGCCTCGCGTCAACGAACGAACCCCGTCCGGCACGTTCTATTCGTTGGTTCGAAAATAGTTAGCCCCTAGGGCTGGCGCCAGGGCGAATCGCTCGGCGGCGTGGACCCTTTTCAAACCCACATGACCGCCCCCCCCCATCGAGGCGTCCTCGGCTGGAGGGTGAGACAGCCACCCGAGCTGCGGTGTGATTACTTGCGGGCTTCGTAGAGCTGCCGAATCCCCAATTCGCCCGCCGGAAACCACTGAAACGCCCTCTCGAAAAGCGGGTTGAGTCCATGAACCGGGCCGAGCTCTTCCGGGACGAACAGCGTCGATCGATGGTCGACCAACGTCAACCCGGCGTTTCTCAACATCTTCTTGACGAGACGGGTCGAGGGAAACCGGTGCGGACCTTCTCCGTGGTTACCCAGAAAACGATCGGCGAACCACAGATGCGGCTCGATCGCCGCGCTCGGACACGTGAGAACAAGTTGTCCCCCCGCTTTAAGAACACGGCACATTTCGCGCAGGATCCGTTGCGGGCTCGGGCTATGCTCCAACATTTCCAGGGAGAGAATCCCATCGAAGTAATCGTCGGGATAGCTAAGGGTCCGTAGATCGGTCTCCCGGAATTTTTCCAGCGGAAATCGCTCCTTGGCTTGCGCGAGCATGGTCCGGGATATTTCAGCGTTCTCGACGTCCGCCACGGGAAATCTCGCGCGGATATACGAAAGCGCTTCGCCTTGTCTCGACCACACGTTCAAGAGCCTCCCGTTGCCCGGGATTTTCAATATCGGAACCGAGATGACAAATCGCTGTATGTGAGTGTCGTGTAGATGTTTATTGGCCTGCTCGTAGTGCTTCAAGGCCACTCGTGACCAAAATGCCTCCACATCCTCACTCGAGAATGGGAGCTCGTCTCGAGAACCGCCGACCGGCGGGTTAGGCATATGACGTCTGAAGAGATCCCGTTTCATTCGGCCTCACTTTGGTAACTGTACCATACCGCCCGCGCCCTGGACAAGAGAAGCCGAGGCCCCCCTCGGCGCATGGAACCCGGCCCGCAGGCGATTCCTGGTGGATCATAAATAGCTACGTGCGGTGTGAGCAGCGGATCGAATCGACCGGCGTCCTGAGATTCCGTTTGCCGCCCGGCGCCTATCTGATTTAGAATGAAAAGGCAGCGCTCGTCAGCAGCCGCCCGAGAGAACCATCGAAGCGGCGAGTGGTGTTGGTGCGAACCTTGCCTGTTCGGGTTGCACAGTCTCGGCATGGTGTAAACCTCGCCTTCGAGCGCCGACTCTACGGAGGACCGCCCCTGACCCGTCCCATGAATCGACAACTCGCCGCCGCCGTGATCTTGGTCTTCGCGGCGGCCCTGGGCATCCTCGCCTGCTGGTTCGGAGCGCCCATTTTCCCCTTCGGCGTTTGTGGCTACCTCGTCCTCTCGCTCGTCCCCGGAGCCGTGGTCTTCCGACTCGCCTCGAAGGACCCCGATCTCCTCGAGGAAGTGACGGCCGCCGTTGCGTTGAGCCCCGTCGTCACGACCGTTTTCGCGATGGCGGCGATGCTGGTCGGGATTCCGGCCCGCGAGACGGTGTCTCTCCTGCTGGTGCTCACCTGCGTCGTTGGGCTTTACGCGGTCTGGGTCGCCCCGACCGTTCGGAAGACGCTCGACCGGCGGCAGGCGCTCGCGCTTGTCGCCCTCCTCGTCGTCGTATCGGCTGCGATCAGCTGTCTCCCGATCACGCAGGACTGGTGGAGGATGAGGTCCGACGCCTGGTTCCATGGCGCCGTGATCGCGCAGATCACGGATTTCGGGATCCCACCCGAAGACCCTTACACGGTGGGTCTGCCCCTACAGTACATGTGGTTCTACCACGTGTTCGCCGTCACCCTCTCGCAGGCTTCCGGAATCGGACCGTTCATGGTGATGGTACTCATCAATATTCTTGCCCTCGTGGGCTTCGCGCTCGCGGCGTTTCTCTTCTCTTCGATATTTCGGAAGACGTTCTCCCACAGCTTCGCCGCTACCCTCACCGTTCTTTTCGGAATGAACGCCGCGGTCTGGCTCTTCATTCCCTTCAAGTTGCTGCGCGCCTTCACGGGCGAGATCCGTGGAGAGGAGGAGGTGGCCCGCGTCTTGTCGCTCCGCCCCTTCGACGTCGTCGCCGTCCGGGGGTTCGTCCAGGTTGGACTCGTTCAGGAGTTTCTGCTGGATAAGTTCATGGTGGGGACGGCGTTCTCCGTGGGTCTCTGTATGATGGCCGTGTTGTGGTGGGCGGCCACGAAGTACCTGACGTGCGAGAAGAGAGAATACCTCGTCACGTCGTTCCTTGCCGCCTTCGGCGTCGTCGCGTTTCACACGGTCATCGGGACACCAATGTTTGGTGGTGTCGCCGGAGGTCTCCTGCTCCTGATGTTGCTCCGGCCCCGTCTCAAGGGGTACGACGTCCGCCCGCTCTCGCGGCTCTTCGCCACGATGGTGCTCTGCGGGATTTTGCTCGTTCCCTATCTCTATTCGGTCGTGTACGCGAAGACGGGAGACAAGGCGTTTCCGTTCGGTTTTTCCGTGCTCCCGACGCTCGGAATCGCCGTGTCATGCGCTCTCGTCATTTTCCTCGCCGCTTTTCAGTGGAGGCGGATCATCCAGGCCAGGGATCTGGCGACGCGCTTCCTCGTCTTTACGACGGCCGCGGCCATCGCCATCTGCGCGGTCCTCGATCTTCCCCAGGCGAATGCCTACGACAAGTTGCCGTTCGTGGTTTTCTTTCCTCTCGCCGTCGTAGGGGGATGGACGATCGCGGAATTTTCCGGGCGGGCCCCGACCGTCCGCGGCCGCACTCTGCGGTACGTATTTGCGTGTCTCGCGGCATTCGCGCCGCTGAACATCTTCATGTTCGCCGGTTACTACAACACCGCCCCGATCGTGAAGATGAATGACCATGAGAAGAAAGTCGGGGCTTGGATACGCGCCGCAACTCCAAGGGAATCGATCATGATCGATTCGAGCCGCAACTGCTTCCTCCTCGTTGCGGGGCCGAGGAGATACTACATGGGCAGCGAGGGCTACGCGAAAGGCTGGGGATACGAGCAAGCCGAGATCGACAAACGAAAAGAGGTCAAGACCGATCTCTACTCGCCGGGAGCGCTCGAACCTCTTACCCTGCAAACGTTGGGTCAGATGCCCTACCCGGTGTACGTCCTGGTGAGGAGCGACGACCCGCGCGCCGACACGGCGAAGTTCGAGATATATCCGCAGTTGTTCCGGCGCGTGTTCAGAAGCGGGCCGATCACCGTGTTCGAAATCGACCGGAGCGCCTGTCTGGCGGCAGCTCGCGCCCCGGCGCAAACGGGATGATGGGCGGTAGTCGCCGCGCGGCATCCATGAAAAAACACTTCGTCGTTGGATCGATCATCAGCGCGCTCTTTCTCTACCTCGCCCTTCGCGGGATCGAGTGGGACGTGCTATGGGGAGTCCTCAGGGAAACACGTGTCGTCTATACCGTCCCCGCCCTGGTAGCGGGGCTTGTCAGTCACTATTTCCGCTCCTATCGCTGGCGGTTCATGCTCCTCCCGCTCAAACCCATCCCGACAAAGAACCTTTTCTCCGCGACGATGATCGGGTTCATGGCGAACAATCTGCTCCCCGCCAGGTTGGGGGAGTTCGTCAGAGCGTACGTGCTCGGACGGCGCGAACAGATCAGTAGGACGGCCTCTTTCGCGACGATCGTGTACGAGCGAATTATCGACGTGTTTTCGCTTCTGGTTCTCCTGTGGATTCTGCTCATGAAGGTCCCGGGACCCGAATGGCTCAGGAAAACCGCCGTGTGGCTCCTGGCGGCAAACGTTCTTCTTATGGCCGGCATGCTCGTCATGGAGCGACACCGGGGTATAGTCACGCGTCTCGTCGCGAGGGCCGCGCGCCCGTTCAGCGAGGATACCCGGGCCAGGATCAATCAGGCGACGCAGGGATACCTCGGAGGACTCTCCGGTATGACGCGCGTCAATACGCTTCTCCCCATCGCCATGACCTCAATCCTCGTGTGGGGCTTCGCGATGCTCGGGATTTACCTCTGCTTCCCGGCCCTCGACATTCATGTGCCGGCGGTGGCCACCGTCGCGCTCGTCGTGCTCGTCGCCATGGGATCGATGATCCCATCCGCACCCGCCTACCTGGGGACAACACAATACGCGTGCGTGGTCGGCCTGGGGTTGTTCGGGATCGGTAAGAGCGAAGCCATCGCCTACTCGATACTCTATCATGCCCTGCAATTCTTTCCGGTGACCATCTTGGGGTTCTACTATCTGTCGAAGTCGCAGATCCGGTTCCGTGAGATATCGAAGAGGTAGCCGCCCGGGAGACCGTCGGTATGCGTGATTTTTCACTCGGCATGCTCAGAGAACTCCTCTCCGCCTTGAGGAATGAAGGGTATCCCGTCGCGCCGTTCGAGCGGTACTGGCCCGAGAAGAAACGGATCGACGGGCTGGAGAAAGCGGTCCTGCTTCGCCACGACGTCGACCGGCTCCCCCGAGCGGCGCTAGCCACCGCGAAGATGGAATCAGAGATCGGGGTGCGCGGGACGTATTTCTTTCGCGTAAAACCGTGGACCTTCCACAAGGAGATCATCGGCGCGATCGCCGGCCTCGGGCACGAGATCGGATACCACTACGAGAACCTCGCCGACGCGGGCGGCGACTTCGGCCGGGCGAAGGAGATCCTCGAGGACTGTCTCGGGCGTCTTCGCGAGCTCTACCCGGTCGTGTCGGCGTCGATGCACTCGCGGCCCCTGTCGAAATGGGACAACCGGACGTTTTGGGACCGCTATTCGCTCTCCGAGTTCGGCCTACTGGGCGAATGCTACCGGTCGATCGATCATCACCGCTACATGTACGTTGCCGACTCGGGGAGGAACTGGAACGCGGACCGCAACGTCATCTGGGACGCGGTCGAAGGCACCGCACCCCCACGGATCGAGAACGGGACGCGCGGATTGATCCGGGCGATCCGCGGCGGGCGATCGATCAGGACCGCGCAGCTTCTCATCCATCCGAACCGTTGGCCGGACAATCTCGCCGGCGAGATCAGCCAGTACGCCGCGGATCGGGCGATCAACGCCGCTAAGACCGGGATCAGAGCCTACAAGAGGTTGGCCGGGAGGAATTAAACGCATGGAGTACCGCGAATACCGTCCCGGTGATGAAAAGGGTCTCAACGACCTGTTCAACGAGGTGTTCTCGCGCCAGCGAACGATCGAACAGTGGAAGTGGTTGTACATCGACGCCCCGGCGGGCCCGTCGAAAATCGTCATCATCGACCACGAAGGCGAGATCGTCGGCCACGAGGCCATGATCCCCCTCCAGTTTCACACCCCAATGGGCGAGTGCATCGGCGGCAAGATCGAGGACGTATACATATCCGCAAGACACCGGGGCAAGAGGCTTTCCGGACCGCTCCTGGATTACTGTCTGGAAATCAGCGCCCGAGCCAATTTTTGTTTTTCCTTCGGTATGGCGGCCCGACGCGTCCCCTACCGGACCCACATCGACAGGGGCTACCGCCACGTCTGCTCGCTCAACGCGTACTTTGCTCCGTTCAGACCCTCGGAAACGGTCGCTGATATCTCGCGCGTCCTGCGTTTTTCTTCGCCGAAACGCATCGCCATGGCGGCGGCGATGAACTTCCTGGCCAAACGGTTCGAACGAAGAATCGCAAAGCACGCGGGCGACTCCGATGCGCTCCGGATCGAGCGGATCGAGCGGTTCGATGCGAGGTTCGACGAACTGTGGCGGGAGTTCGCCAAGGACCGGAACTTCATCAGTATCAAACGCTCGTCGGAGTTTCTCAACTGGCGGTACATCGATAACCCTTACCGCGAGTACGCCGTCCTCGCCGCCCGCTCCGGAGACCGAGTTGTAGGCTACCTTTGCGCGTCGATCATCACGCGGGAGGACATGGACCTCAGGTTGAAGGTCGGGGTCGTCGCGGACTTTCTCGTGCTCCCCGGTTACGAGCGGGCGTTTCCCTTGATTGTGCGCTCGGCCGTCGACTCCTGGCGCTCCGGGGGCGCAGACGTGGCGATCGTGTGGGTCCACAGGGACGGCGATTTTTCCCGCCCGTTCGTCGCCGAACTCAAGCGGTGGGGTCTTGTGTCGACGTTCGGACGCTACGATATTCCCGTCATCGTCCGCCCCTTCGGCACCGAGATCGACACGGAAACACTCTTCGACATCCGTCGGTGGCACCTGACACAGGCCTTCAACGCGGCGTGGGTGTAACCGATGAAACGTTGGTTCAGATACTTGCTTCTCGCCTCGTTCGGGTTTCTCGCCGTGGCGCTCTACAAGGCGGATTACCTCGCTGTTCCCCGGATCCACTCGGCCGCGGCGCTCGCCGTTTCCATATTGTGCCTCGTCGCGGGGTCGTTCGCCGACACCCTCTCCTGGAGATCGATTCTCGCCAGATCGGGGTTTCCCGCGGGGTTTTTCGAGTGCCTCGCCGCGGTCGGTCTCTCCTCGTTCGCCAAGTACATCCCGGGAAAGGTCTGGGCGGCGATGGGACGGGCCGCGTATGTCGCGGAGAGACGGTCGTACTCGCTCGCCCATCTCACATCTGTATCGTTTACGTGGCAGCTTACCGTGCTCTGGTTCGGGCTCCTCTTCGGCGGGGCAGGTCTTCTCTTGCTCCGGGCGCCGGTGGTGTGGGGGCTCGTCGTTCTCGCCATGTGGGGGACTCTCACCTCGATCATCTTCAGCAACGCCGCCCAGGTGATCGCCGCGCGCGCCTACAAAAAACTCCGCTCGCGCCCGATCGAGTTCCCCAGGACCCCGCCCTCCGGGATCTTCCTGTCGGCGCCGTGGTTCCTTGCTCTCTGGTTGATCTACTCGGCCGGGTTTCACCTGCTCGTCGTGAGTCTCACCGCTGGCCACGTCTCGGCGGGCACGGGGCTCGGATTTCCCCTGGCGCTTACCGCGGGGCTCCTCGCCTTTATCGCACCGGGGGGTCTCGGGGTGAGAGAGGGCGTGATGGTTGGGTACCTCGTGCTCGCGGGGCTTCCCGTGGCGGAGGCAACGGCGGTGTCCATCGCGGCGCGGCTGTGGTTCCTGGCCGGAGAGGTGCTCACTTTCCTCCTGGGACTCGTGGTGAGCTCCCGCCTCAAGAGAAACGCGAAGCGCGACGACGACCGTAAGCGCTGATCAGCGCCGCTTCCGCGTGTTGTAATCCATATCCATCCAGATGGCGAAGAGGATCGACTGAAACGTCGTGATAAAGAGAAACACGAGCAGGATGAGTGTTGTTCTCGGGGCCACCCCTTCCATCCGGTACAGATGGATGAAACGGACGATGAGCGGGATAATGAGGACAAACACGTTGAAAAACGCGAACAGATAGAACAGAACGAGCGGGTGGAAGTCCCGCACCACGTACCTCTGCCACAGACGCCGGAAGAAGAGGCGGAAGAGAAGCCAGCTTGTGCCCGGCACGTATTTCCAGAGCTTGATCTTGCTCTTTTCGCGGCCGTACACCGGCCGGACCTCGGCGTCGGCGACCGAATACCCGCGGATGTTGAGCATCGTGAGGATGTCCGCGTTGTACCCATACCCCTTGGTCATCTTCTCGATGGGAATCCCCCGTAGCGCTGTGTTCCGGATCACCGTGTACCCGCACTGCGGATCCATGAGCGAGTAGTACCCCGTGGCGAACTTGGTGAGGATCGTGAGCACCGCGTTTCCCAAAAACCGGTACTTCGGCATGAAGTCGATGTTCTCGTGGAGGAGCCGGTTCCCTTTGACGTAGTCGAACCCGTCATCGATGATCCGGTCGAGAAGCACGTGGAGATCGTCGGGGTGCATCTGGTTGTCGCCCGCCATGACCGCTGTGACGTCGACATCGGACTTCGCGCTCTCCACGTAGCCGTCGATCAGCGTCTGACCGAGCCCCTTGTTCTTTTCGTGATTGACAAGGGTGATCCGGGGGTCTTCGGAGCCCCGATTCTCGATGATTTCGAGCGTGCGGTCGCGGCTCGCGTCGTTCACGACGAAGATTCTGTCGACGTACGCGGGCATCCCGGAGAGCGTGTCGAGGATCAGAAGATCCTCGTTGTACGCCGGCACAACGACGCCGATGCGGTGGTTCTTGTACACTCTACGCCTTCTTGCGCTTGAAGTAGTCCGTCGCCCATTCGACGGTCATTCCAAGACCCTTGCGAAAATCGGTGAGGAACTCGATCCCGAGCTCGTTCTTGATCTTCGAGTTGTCGATGTGGAAGACCTTGATGTCCCCCACCATCCAGTCGGCGTAGCGGATCTCGGGGTTCTTGACGCCGAGGATCTCGGCCACCATCCCGGCGAGCTCCTGGATCGTCACCGTGATCCCGGAGGCGCAGTTGTACACCTGGCCCTTCGCGCCGGGTGTCGTCGCCGCGAGGATGTTCGCCTTCACGACATCCTTGACCCACGTAAAGGACCTCTGCTGGGTGCCGTCCCCGTAGATCGTGATGGGTTTCCCCTCGATGAGCCGCCGCGTGAAGATCGAAACGACGCCCCCCACGTCGCTCGACTCCTGACGGGGGCCGTAGACGTGGAAGTACCTGAGCACCGTCACGTCCATGTCGTAGAGGAGATTGAAACACTTGGCGTATCTCTCGCCGGCTAACTTGCTCACCCCGTAGTACGACGTGGGGACGAGCGGGTGTTTCTCGTCCTGCGGGTAGTATTGCGCCTCTCCGTATACCGACCCCGTCGAGATGTGGACGTACTTCTTCACCTTATGGTCGCGGGCGAGCTCGAGAAGGTGGAACGCCCCTTTTGCGTTGATGTCGAGGTCCCTCGGGGGATCGTTGAGGCAAATCGTTTTCTTCGAAGCGGCCTGATGGAACACGACGTCGACGCCCGGAAAGTGATTCGCGAGCTCCGCGCGGTCGGTGATGTCGCACTCCACCTCGTGGAAATTCGGGTAACGCTTGAGGTGTTCGAGGTTCTCGTGCTTTCCGGCGAAGTAATTGTCGATGCTCACCGTCTCCACGCCCATGGTAACGAGTTCTTCGACAACGTGGCTGCCGATAAAACCCGCACCGCCGGTGACGAGCGCCTTCTTGAAAGGAAAGTTCATTGCGAGCCTCCGGATCGCGGACCGTCGCGCGTGGACGGCCGCGCGTACGCGCCTGTGGACTCTCTAACGCACGAAGCCGACCACCGCGCCGACGACTTCCGCGATCATTTCCTTCGTAAGCTCGGGATAGATCGGCAGAGCCAGCGACTCCCGCGCGGCACACTCGCTCGCCGGGAAATCGCCCTCTTTGTAACCCAACCCCGCGTAGCATTTCTGCATGTGGAACGGCACCGGGTAGTAGACCTCGTTCCCGATTCCCTTTTCCTTCATATGAACGCGGAGGTCGTCGCGCCGGTCCACGCGGATCACGAACTGATTGTAGATGTGACGCCGCGCGGAGAGCTCGTCGGGGAGGACGAGCCCCTTCTTTCCCCTCATTTCGCCAAGCCCGACGACCACGCCGGCCTCTTGGAAGAGACGCCGGTAGATATCCGCGTTCTTCTGCCGCCCCGCGGTCCACCCGTCGAGGTGCTTGAGTTTGACGATGAGCACGGCCGCCTGGAGCGTGTCGAGCCTGAAGTTCCCTCCGATCATGCCGTGGAAGTACTTTGGCTTTCCCCCGTGGGAGCGCATTACGCGGAGCTTCTCGGCCCGGTCGTCGTCGTTCGTCGTCACCATCCCGCCGTCGCCGGCGCCGCCGAGGTTCTTCGACGGGAAGAAGCTGAAGCACCCGTAGTGTCCCATGGATCCCGCGCGCCGTCCCTTGTACTCCGCCCCGATCGCCTGCGCGCCGTCCTCGATGACCACGAGGTTCCGCTTCTTTGCAATCTCCATGATCGGGTCCATCTCCGCCATCTGGCCGTAGAGGTGGACCGGTATGATCGCCCTCGTGCGCGGCGTCACGGCGGCTTCGATCCTCGCCGGATCGATGTTGAACGATACGGGATCGATATCCACGAAAACCGGCCGCGCGCCGAGGCGGCTCACGCATCCCGCGGTGCAAAAGAAGGAGTACGGAGGGGTGATCACCTCGTCGCCGGGGCCGATCCCTTCCGCCATGAGCGAGACGAGAAGCGCGTCGGTTCCCGACGAGACGCCCACGGCGTGGCGGCAGCTCGAGTACGCCGCCACCTCCTGCTCGAGCTGTTTGACCTGCGGCCCAAGAATGAACTGTTGCGACTCCATCACTTCGGAGATCGCCGCCATGACGTCGGCCCTGATTGTCGCGTGCTGGGCCTTGAGATCCAGAAGAGGCACACCCATCGTTGTTCGTCCTTCCGTAATGTTGTGAGATATTTGAGATCGATCGCCGAATGCCGTTCCTCAACGGACGACGCCGCCCCGCTCAAGGAGTCAGATGATTCCCATGAACGAGGTCGTCATAATACACTTTGCCCACTTTCATGTCATCGGGCAGATCGGCGAGCTCGTCGAGATCGAGACAGCGAAGCACGCCCGGCGCCGTCTCCTTATAGCGAAGACCGCTTTCGGGGCAGGTGTACACCCCGTCCTTGTCCGGGTTTCGAAGCGGGAGTCCGTGGCGGCTCACCCAGCCGACGCGACGCGCGGGGACACCCATCATGAGCGCGTATTCGGGGACGTCTTTCGGCACGACCGCTCCGGCGCCGACGAACGCGTATCTCCCCACGGTGATCCCGCAGACGATGGTCGCGTTCGCCCCGATCGAGCAACCGCGCTTGAGGATCGTCGTTTCGTAGAGCCCCCTCCGGACGACCTGGCTCCGAGGATTCGTCACATTGGTCAAGACGCAGGAGGGGCCGAGGAACACGTCGTCCTCGATGATCGTCCCCGTGTAGATCGAGACGTTGTTCTGGACCTTGACGTTGCTCCCGATGACGACGTTCTGTTCGACGACGCAGTTCTGGCCGAAGCTGCACCGCTTCCCGATCCTCGCGTTCTTCATGACGTGGGTGAAATACCAGATCTTCGTACCTTCGCCGATCTCACACGGCGAATCGATGACCGCCGTCGGGTGGGCGTAGTACGCCCTGGCCTCGCTCGCGATCTTGGCGGAGCTCTCGTCGTACGCGAGAGGCTTCCCGCCGGAATCGAGCGATATCTGGCAGAGGTTGAGTATCCGCAGCACGCGCAGACCTTCCTCGGCGTCGGTCAGCGGTTGCCGTCTGTCTCTGACGCACTCGACGAAGTGACGGCACTCGTTCTTGAGCGGCTCGGCCGCCCCGAGGGGCACAACTTCGGAATCCGCTTTCACCGCCGTCGGGACGCGGTTCTTCCACTCGACCCTGTGCGGGTAGAGAACGAGCTTGTCCTTCGCCGTGTCGTCGAAGACGGCCATCTTGTTCGATCCGACCACGACAAGCCGCTGCTCCTTGAACGGGTGAAGCCAGCTCACGAAGATGTGGGCGCGTACCCCGCTCGGGAATCTGAACTCGGAAAGCGTCACGTCCACGACGCCTTTGTTGACATAGTCCTCTCCCCTGCACGAGAGCGACACCGGTTCCTCGTTGAGCAGCGCGAGCATCACCGAGATGTCGTGCGGGGCGAAACTCCACAGGATGTTCTCCTCGGTCCTGATCTTCCCGATGTTGAGGCGGTTCGAGTAGAGGTACTGGACCCGGCCGAGATCGCCCGAATCGATCAGAGCGGAGAGCTTTTCCACGGCGGGATGGTAGCGGAGGATGTGGCCCACCATGAGAACCCGCTTCTGGTCCCTCGCAAGACGAACGAGTTCCTCGCCGTCCGCAAGGTTCGTGGCGAGCGGCTTTTCGACGTAAACGTCCTTTCCAGCCTGGATCCCCGCCTTGGCGATCATGTGGTGGGTCACGGCCGGCGCAGCGATCGCGATCGCCTGGATCGATTGGTCCGACAAAACCTTCTCAAGGTCGGTCGTAAACCCGACACCGGGGTACGATGTCTCCACGGTCAGCCCCAGCGCTTCGTCGGAGTCACAGACGGTCTTAAGCACCCCGAGTTCGTGGAAATTCCGTACCAGGTTCCTTCCCCACAACCCCATCCCAATGACGGCAACGTTGGCGCTCATACTCTCCCTCTCTCTATACCCTGCTCTTCCCGGCTCTGGAGCCGCACCCCCCGCAGAACCGCGGTGCCGGGGCCACGCGCCTCGCGCGGGCCTCCGCGGATAAGTGGTTAATTCTATAACAAGTACGGTGTATTGTCGACCGGGATGTTCCGTTTCGTCCCGGGCTGCAAATGCAGCCCATGCAACCCCCGGGCCAGAGCGACCTGAATCACACCGCAAGAGCAGATTTTCTAAGGGACTACAGGGTCTGCGGTCGCCCGGGCGGACGAGGTGAGGACCCCGTTTTCCCGCGCCACGTCGGGTGGCCGCCGGGGTCCGCGACGGCCCGTCTTCATCCCCGAAGCCCGATCCGCAGACCCACGAGATAGGCGAGCTTCATCACCTGGCGGCGGCGCCGGGCGTACCGCGATCCCTGGTACTCGCGAAGATACTCGACGAGGTAGGTGCCACCGGTGTGGGTCGCACGACCCGCGGTGGACAGGACCTGGGTCCCGCGGCGGCTCAACAACCGGGGATCGTCTCCCGGACGGTTTTTGATCCGCTCGTTCTCCGGCGACCTCACCGGCACCGCCTGATAAATCGAGAGCGCCAGCTCGAACGACTCCTCCGTGTACGCACCCCCGGGAAACACAAAGTAGCCGGGACTGCGCCCGACTCGCTCCTCGATCCGCTTCCTTGATCCCCGAAGTTCGTCATCGTACCGGGAGAGTTTTTCGTCGGGGGTCTCGTACCGGTCCTTGGCGGGTCTCCCCCTTCGTAGCCGCTGGACGAGCGAACCCAGAGTGTCGCGCCAGCCTGGTGTGCGAAAGAACGATTCGCCGCCCTTGCTCCGGACGAACTCAGTGACCTCGTCCGCTTCTCTCGGGTCGGGGAAGTACCTCCTGATCCTCAATGACCGGCCGTGAGCGTAGACCGGCGTACCCCAGGGAACGCGAGGTTGTCCGAGGCGTTCGAGATAGAACGGCTTGTCTTCCGGGTTGGCGTTCCAATCGAGCCAGACGTGCGAGTCTCCCGGGTGGTGAAAATCGATCACGTCGGGGCTCGTCGGATAAAAGGTGTGGGTGCGCCCGTGGGATTCGACCAAAAGCACGTTCTCCGCGCTCGCCCTCTCGAGCTCCCGCCAGGACATGAACCCGCGAACCTCGACGGTCTCTCCGTCGATCGCGCCGAATCCGATATCGTCGATCGTCGGGCGCACGATATCCCGCGGATCGACAAAATCCGTGGTCACGAATACGGCGCCGGTAAAACCGTACTTCTTCAAGATCGGCACCGCGTACGTCCAGTTGTCGAGATACCCGTCGTCGAACGTGATCGCAACGCTCTTCGCGGGAAGGCCCTTCTCTCCCGACACGTGAGTGTGCACGTCGTCCAGCGTGACAGACCGGTAGCCCGCTCGCGCAAGCTTCTCGATGTGATCGGCAAAGATTCGCGCCGGTACGGTAAAGAGGGGTGATTTCCAGGCGGGAAGCGGTCGTCCCACGCTGTGGTACATGAGAATCGGTATTGGAGGCCCAGAGGTCATTCGATCTCCAGTTCTCGAACTCATTCTCGAAGCCCGCGAGCGCTCGGCACCAAGGACGCCGGACTCGTCTGTCGTCACGGGATTCCGGATGACGGCCAGACCGCGCCTTCGGGGATTTCGTATAGGGCCGGCAGGTAGCGCTCGCTGAGCGCCACGCGCTCGACGAAACGCCATTCGGGCGGGATCCGCGCGAGCACCTCGGGGATTTCCCCGCGCCCGACCGACCACGAATCTCTCATCCCTTGACTCACCTCGAACAGCCGCTCGTCGTGGACGAGCAGTCCCGGTCCGATCGGCTCCCCCGCCGCCAGCGTCTGCACGTAACGGTTCATCGATGACGAATCCGCCGATGCGAGATGCACCGCATGGTACGGGTCGTAACCCGACGGGAAGTACTCATCTTTAAAACCCATGATAAAGCCTACCTCGGTGTTCCAGAACCAATGGGTGACGTACACCGTTCGGCCTTCGTAGCGCCGGACGTGGTCGCGTAGCTTCCGGAACTTCGCTCGTTGCACGCTCAGTCTTTCTCTTTGCGATTGAAGCGTCCACACCGACGTGAAAACGACCAGAACGGATACCAGGCCAACCAGCGCCGTTGCCGCCCCCCGCCACCCGGTCTTATGGCCACCCGCGCGCGACCGGCCGTCGAACCGGCGGATTGCCATCCGCCGGATCCACGCCATCCCGTACCCCGCGAGAACCACGGACGGGATCGAGACGACCGAGAAATAGCGCACCTCTTTGGAAAGCTGCCGGTACTCGGTGAGGCTCACCGACCCGAAGTCGAGGAGCGCCCACGTCACCGCGATCCACAATGCGATGAACATGGCCCGCCGTTGCCGCCCCAGAAGACCGGCCACACACCCGATGCCGGCCAGATAAAACACGCCCCCGCCACCCACCAATGGCGCCAGCATCAGTTTCGTGTAGTAGAGCGGTTGATGGGGGGCGGCGGTTCTCACCTGCGCGTACACCTGTCTGCTCAGATCGAGCTTGAACAACGGATTCCCCGTCGCGGCCCATTGATAGAGGACGAACAGCGCGGTGACCCCGGCGAAACCGACAATCGCCGGCCAGTAAGTCCAAACGCGGTGTCGGCGCCACACGATCGCCGCGGCGAGAAACATACACCCGAGGATAATCCCCAATTCCCCGGCCATCTGGATGGCCCCGTAGGCGGCTCCCGACGCGGCAAGCCAAATCCACCGTCGCTTCTCGACCTGTTCCGACACGACAAAAAAGAGGGCGCACAACGCGATCAGGAGATTCATCACGACGCCGGGGAGAAGCCGCGTCGCCTCCTGTGCGAGAAGCGGGAAGAACGCGGCACAAAATGCAGCGTACGCGGCGGTCTCGCGGCCGAAGAGCCGGCGCGCAAGGAGGTAGACCAATACCACGACGACGAGAGAGGCGACAAACGGCCACAGAAGAGCCGCGCCCTCCGAGACGCCCAGAGCGGCGAAAGACCACGCCACGGGGACGAACATCAGCGGGCGCGTGTCGTGGAGAAAGAGCGCGTCCTTCAGTTCGAAACGGCCCGCCCACCACCCGGCCGCGTTTCGCAGGGTGTTCAATTCATCAGGAGAATAGATTCCACCGAAAAAAACCAGACGGACCGCCGCGGCGAGCAACACGGCAAGCGCGATCAAAACCCAATCGCGGTGGTCGAATGTTCGACCGCCGACGTCGACGGGCGTGAGTCTGTCCGCTTCAGGGTTCATTACCCTCGTGTGTTGAGGCACCGGGACGTCTCTACGGTTGAAGCCTTTTCAGGACGCGAGCGGGGACTCCCCCGACGACGGTGTAGGGTTCGACATCGGCGTTGACGACCGCTCCCGCCGCGACCACAGCGTGTTCCCCGATGGTGACGCCCCCGAGGATGACCACGTGGGCACCGATCCAGGCGTTGTTGCCGATCCGGATCGCTCGGCCGGTGTACGACTGATCCAGAGTAGCCATATCCAGCTTTTCGAAGTCGTGATTGCCGCAGACCAACACCGTCTGGGCCGCGATCAGGACGTTATCGCCCAAGAATATCCCACCCTGCCCCGAACTCAACACGGCATCGACTCCGATCCAGCAGTTCGTGCCCGTCACGATCCCCTCACCCGGCTGCGCGTTGGACACGTACGAGCACAAATAAGCGCCTCGCATCACCCTCGTTCCCGGACCGAGATCGATACGGGCCACGGAAGCATGCAAACGAGTGAAGCGATCCACGTACACGCTCGGACCCAAACGGATGTTGTCCATGTGGAACAGCTCGACCGCGGGTTCCAGGTAGGCGCCCTTGGAACCGGCCGCGAGCAACGATCTATACAACGCGGATCGCACCAACAACCCGATCGGCCCCGGGATCCAGGCGACAACAGTCTGCAACCCCTGTTCGAGCAGATAACGCGTAACGTTGCGTGCTCGGGTCCGCAGATATAGCATCGCCGTGGCCGAAGACGCCTCGGCCATGAAGTCCCGCAGACTTTCCTTGTCTTCTACCGGGCGAGTTCGTGTGTCTTTTTCCATAGAACGCCATCCGGACGACCGCGGCGAAGATGCCCATGGACCATGTTCGGGGCAACGGCTGACATCGCGGACGCCTTCGACATCAATTATCGTCGCGGGGGACTTGCCTGACAAACCTCGCCGGAACCCCCATGACCAGGGAGTACGGATCAACGTCCTTGGTTACGACCGCACCCGCCCCAACGATCGCGCCTTCGCCGATCCGCACACCGGGAAGGATACATACTCCCTCGGCGACGCTCACCCGATTGCCGATGTGCGGGCCGACAATCTTGTCCGCGTCGTATCGGCGCCCGACCATCTCGTTATCGTTCGCCGTTGATACCAGCACGCTGATGAAGACGTCGTCGCCGATTACACAGTTGCCGGTGATGTGGGTCAAGTCCATAATGCGGGTCCGGTCGCCTATTCTCGCGTTGTAATTGAGAGTCACGTAGCGCCCGATGATGCAGCGCGATCCCACGCGGCACTGTTCGCGGATCGATGCCCCGTCTCCGATCAGTGTCCCGGCACCGACCTCGACATCACAAAAAATCACCGCATGCGGCCCAACGGACGTGCCTCGCCCAATGATCACCCGCCGCTCGTATTCGATCGTGCGTGCCGTCGCCGCCGCGCCCTTCGGTTCTTTGCCAAGAAAGGCCCCTGCAAACACCTCTACATCGTACTCGAGTTGAACTCCGGACGCGATCACGACGTGGGGGTGGATGCGGACCCCTCGACCTAGGCGGACACCGGATCGAATGACGGCGAACTCGGCAATGTCGACGTTGTCCCCGATTTCATCGGTCTGCACGACGGCATATGGGCTGATCATTTGGCCGCTCCTTCGAATGGGATGAGGACATCCCTTTTTACCATGACCTCGTCGGCGCACGCAAGCATCGTCGCGCCGGGTCGCGGGCAAACAGTATCTTCGTTTCCCCTTGCGGCGCGGGCTTTAGATTGGCAAAATGCGCGTTTGCATGATATAATTCAACGATATAACTCGATCCCATCCAGAATCGTTTCCACGATTTCGCAAGCGTTTTGCGATCGCGCGAGGTTACAACGATGACGCGTCATTTCTTGTGGGTGACGGTGTGCCTCTTCCTGGGCGCTTTCTTCCCGACCCCCATCACCCCGGCACCCCCTTCGGGCGGCGTGCCCGTGGACGGGGTGCTGGCACCGCCGACGGCCGAGATCCCGGAGCTCACCGAGCACCAGGCTCGCGACCTCGAAGGGCTATCGGAGGATCCGTCGCTTGCGCCGTGGCAGCGGGAGTTCGTCCACGAGCTCGTGGGCCGTGGCGCCTCGAGATCCGCGGCCGCAGGGCAGTCGCGGCCTCACGGGGCCTCGATGACCGACGGCGACTGGTCGCTCATCGTACCCCCGAGTGGACGGACCGATCACACGGCGATCTACGACCCAATCCGAAGCCGGATGGTCGTCTTTGGAGGGTATCAGAGTAGCGCCCCCAACTACCTGAACGACCTGTGGGCGCTCTCGCTCGGAGAAAGCCCCGGGTGGACACAGCTCACCCCCTCCGGGACACCCCCGAGCGCACGGAGGAATCACACCGCGATCTACGATCCCATCCGAGACCGGATGGTGGTGTGCGGAGGGTTGTCAGGCAGCTCACCCGCCTATCGAAACGACGTGTGGGCGCTCTCGCTCGGAGGGAGCCCCGCATGGACGGAAATCACCCCCACGGGGACCCCACCGAGTGGCCGGAGGAGCCACACGGCGATCTACGATCCGGTCAGAGACCGGATGGTGGTGTCTGGAGGGTTTTCATCGATCGCCCCCACCTATCGAAACGACGTGTGGGCGCTCTCGCTCGTTGGAACGCCCATGTGGACGGAGCTCATCCCCACGGGGACGCCCCCGAGTGCGCGCGCGGAGCACTCAACGATCTATGATCCGGTTCGCGACCGCGTGGTGCTCTTTGGCGGGACCGACGGTACCTATCGGAATGACGTGTGGGAGCTTTCGCTGGAGGCGAGCCCGGCGTGGACCGAGCTCACCCCCACGGGGACGCCGCCGAGCGCGCGCTCGGAGCACACGGCGATCTACGATCCGGTTCAGGACCGGATGGTGGTATTTGGAGAGATGAATGAAAATCTTACTCTCTTGAACGAAGTGTGGACGCTGTCGCTCGCCGGAACACCGGCGTGGACGGAGCTTCTACCCACGGGCAGCCGTGCCGCCGGGCGCTGGGGTCACACGGCGATCTACGATACCGTCCAAGAGCGCATGGTGGTGTTGGGCGGGTCCCCGAACTACGCGAACGACGTGTGGGCGTTTTCGCTCGACGAGAGCCCGGCGTGGACCGAGCTTCCCCCCCTGGGGACGGTGCCGGCCGGGCGATGGTTTCACACGGCGACCTACGATCCCATCCGGGACCGGATCGTCGTGTGTGCAGGCTACCCCACGAACGTGTTCGATGTGTGGGCCCTCACGTTGGGGGGCCGTCCGGCGTGGACACGACTCACCCCATCCGGGACGCCGCCGAGTGGGAGAAAGAATCACTCGGCGATCTACGATCCGGTCCGGGACCGCATCGTCGTGTTTGGAGGGTTCCTGACCTATCCCGACAATCCTCTCCTCGGTTTATCTCTCAACGACACGTGGGCGCTTTCGTTGGACACTCCGCCGGTGTGGACGCAGCTCTTTCCTGCCGGGACGCTGCCGACCAAGCGCTTCGGTCACACGGCGATCTACGATCCATTGCGCGACCGTATGCTGGTGTTCTCGGGTTATTCCGGCTTCGGAAGCGAGATGTGGGCGCTCTCATTGGGTGCGACCCTCGCGTGGACGCAGCTCACTACCGCGGGGACGCCGCCGGCCGGCCGTTATCGCCACACGGCGATCTACGATCCACCCCGAGACCGAATGGTCGTGTTTGCCGGATACAAGGCTGACTACTCCTGCGTAAACGACGTGTGGGCGCTCTCACTCGTTGGAACGCCCACGTGGACGGAGCTCACTCCCGCAGGCACCCCGCCGAGCCCGCGTGGGCGCCACTCGGCCATCTACGATCCAGCTCGAGACCGCATGGTGGTGTTTGGAGCGTATGACTGTGACTACCAGTACCTCAACGACGCGTGGGCGCTCTCGCTCGTTGGAACGCCCACGTGGACAGAACTCACTCCCGCCGGGACGCTCCCGAGCGGGCGCTCGGGTCACTCGGCGACCTACGACCCCATACGGGATCGCATGATCGTGTTCGCAGGCGCCGGTCCCTATC
>Ga0315287_10001876_pt1 | contig 19658 bp, 17 predicted proteins | sample YL17G11_0_MG_FD_205037 | JGI IMG/M metagenome (GOLD analysis project Ga0315287, IMG submission 205037) | Sediment microbial communities from Yellowstone Lake, YNP, Wyoming, USA - YL17G11_0 | ecosystem: Environmental > Aquatic > Freshwater > Lake > Sediment | place: USA: Wyoming | collected...
GCTCGTGGTGCCACGTCGCGGTGCCGCATGGCTGGAAGAACAAGGCGCTGCTCGTCAACCTGAACGATGTGGGGCCCGAAGTCCAGTGCCGCCAGCAGGACGCCGACGACCTTCCCACGGGGCTCAAATGCACGGTGGGCCAGCCCATGCCGGCCGGCACGCAGATGCGCAACGGGCCCTCGGGCAACGGTGCGACCAGCACGTCCGTGTGGCGCAATCGGGGGTATGGCAATCCGCCCTACTACTTGAACGCAATGCTGAAGATCCGCACGTTTGCGACGAGCGGCAACTGGAGCGACACGAACTGCGGCTCGGCGGGGACGAGCGGCCTGCCGGGCAACGGGCAATCCGGCAAGGGCTGGATGCGGGACAGCGACGAGGGCTGTCCGTCACCGCCATGACCCGCGCGCTCGCCTCCTTCGCCTCGGCGCGCGTGATGCTCGCGGGGTTCGCGCTGCTTGCCGCCGGCACGTTCGTCGCACACGACGACCCGGCGGCCCCCGTGTCGCTGATCGTGGTGCCGCTGTCGCTGCTTGCCTTGAATCTCGGCGCCGCCCTTGCCACCAATCACCGTCTGCGCCGCGGCGGCCTCGGCGTCTTCCACGTCGCACTGCTGGCGCTGATGATCGTCGCGGCGGTCGGTCGGCTCTGCCGGTTCGAAGGTCGCGTCGAACTTACGCAGGGCCAGTCGCTCGGCGAAGTCGCGGTCGAGGTTACGACGCGCGGCCCGCTGCATATCGACGGGCTGTCGGCCGTGGCGTTCGTGCAGGGACCGTTCAGCGTCGACTACGCGCCTGGCGTCCGCCGTGCCCGCACCCGCAGCGAGGTCGGTGTCGTCGATGGCGACGGCGGGGTGACGACGCGGACGGTCGGCGACGACATGCCGCTCGTGCTCGGGGGCTACCGCTTCTACACGACGCACAACAAGGGTCTCGCGCCAATCGTGACGTGGCTGCCGGACCGCGGGACGCCGCAGACGGGTTCGCTGCACATGCCCTCGTATCCGCTGTTCGAATGGAAGCAGGACAACCGATTCACGCCGCCCGGCGGTCCGGAGGTACGGGTGTTCCTGCGCATCGACAAGCCGCTCGACGAGCTCGCGGCGTGGAGGCTCGACCCGCAGACCACGCCGACCGCGCTCGTCGTGCATGCGGAAGGCCGGCGCAGCGAGCTCGTTCCCGGCGAATCGGTGCGGCTGACCGCAGGCACCCTCCGGTTCGAGCGGTCGACCGGATGGATGGGGTACAGGATCTTCTTCGATCCGACGCTTCCCTGGTTGTTCGTTCTCGCCACGGTCGCTGCGACCGGCCTCGCTTGGCACCTGTGGCGCCGCGTGGCTGCCGGCCCGTCGCGGACGGCGCGTGTGCCCATGGGAGAGTTTCCGGCATGAGCACAATCGTTCAGCCACCCGAGCTCGCCTGGATCTGGTTCGGCGTCGCCCTGTACGGCCTGGCCGCGACCTTCGCCGTGCTCGCGGCGGCGCGCTCCGCGCCCGGCGCCCCGACGCGGCACGCCGGGGTCGGTCGCGCGGTCCCGAGCCTGCTCGCCGCCGCGCTGATCTGCATCGGCGCGGGCATCGGCTGGCGCTGGCAGCGCATCGGCCACGGACCGTTTCTCAACATGTTCGAAGTCCTCGCCAGCAGCCTGTTCAGCCTCGGTCTCATCTTCGGGTTCGCGTACTGGCGCGTTCCCGCGATCCGGCGCACCGCCGCCGTCGTGCTGCCGGTGCTGATGGTGATGGCCGGCTGGCTGCTCGTGTCCAATCCCGCCGACACGCATCTGCCGCCAACGTACGAAACGCCGGTGCTGTGGTTTCACGTGCTGCTCGGCAAGGCGTTTCTGGGCTGCGCGCTGGTTGCCCTCGGCATCGCCGGTGTGATCCTGTTGCGGGCAAGGCCGCGGCTAGCCGCACGGTTCGCGCGGATGCCGGGTGACGTTGCGCTCGATCTTCTCGCGTGGCGGTTCATGCTGGGCGCGCTGACCTTCGAGAGCTTCATGCTGATCGCCGGCGCGGTCTGGGCCCAGGACGCGTGGGGCCGTTACTGGGCGTGGGATCCGCTGGAGACCTGGGCCTTCCTCACGTGGCTCGCCCTGGCAGCCGCGGTTCACGTTCGCGTCAGCTGGCACATCGGGCCGCGCATCGGTGCGCTCTTCATCGTCGGCGTATTCGTGCTCGCCTTCCTCACCTTCTTCGGCGTTCCGTTTTTCGCCAGCGCGCCGCACAAGGGGGCGGTATGACGATGCGCCCGGTTCGGCAACGCCGGGTTGCCGTCGCCGCGTTGCTCGTGCTCGCGGCGGTCGGCGGTGCACAGCTCGCGACGACGGACGCATTGGACATCCGCATCGGCGCGGCGAGTCCGCGCGCGAATCCCGCGGCGCACGTCCGGGAAAAGCAAGCCGAGGAGACGAATGCGCGATTCCAGCAGGCGGTGGCGATGCTGCATGCAAAGCAATACGGGCACGCGGCCACCGCGCTCCATCGCGTGCTCCAGATCGCCCCCAGGATGCCGGAGGCGCACGTCAACATGGGTTTCGCGCTGCTGGGATTGGGGCGCTATGGCGTGGCGCGCGATTTCTTCCGCTCCGCGCTGGAGATTCGGCCGACGCAGGCCAACGCGTACTACGGGCTCGCGATGGCCGAAGAAGGCCTCGGCGATGTCGAATCAGGACTCGGCGCGATGCGCAGCTTCCTGCACTTTTCGCCGGCGAACGATCCGTACCGCACCCGCGCCCGCGCCGCACTGTGGGAGTGGGAGCAGGCATTGGGCCGCCATCGCGAGCCCTTTGCCGGCGCCATAGGCACCGTGAATGCGCCGCGCCGGGAATGATTCCCAGGATCGGGAAGCGGGCAACGCGTTTCCTGCCGATGAGAAACGGCGCGCCCCACTTCCGCCGGCGGCGGGCGCGATGCCGCCATCGGCCGGGGCCATCGCAACGTGCCCGGGCCTGCGTGGCCCCGCATCGCGCCGAACGCCGCTCCGCCCCAGGCGAAACCGCGCCGATGCGGTCGTGCCGCGTTGCCGCGGCATCGGTCTTGCTGTGGTGGCCATGACGGCCGAGGACAGTACGATGCGGATGGGACACCGAACGGCGGCGCGCGCGCTCTTCCGAAGGCGGAGGAACGGATGATCCGGACGGGATCGGGATTCCCGTCGTCCGACGAGCGTGCACCGGCGCGCAAGCCGTGGTTTGCCATGGCCGCCACGACCGTCGGACTCGCCGGCCTCCTGATCTTCGCCGAAGGCCAGCTTTCCGGCGTCGGCGGCGTGGTCGCGTCGCGCCTTTCGGTCCACGCCAGCCTTCTCTCGACCCTGCTGCTCGCGCTCTCGGCCGTTCTCTACCTTGCGCACACGCTGGTCCGCGACCCGAGCGTCGGGCGCGCCGCAAGCGCATTCGCCGGGGCCGGGGCGAGCGGCGTGATAGGCGCGTCGCTCGTCCGCTGGGTGGAGGTCGAGTGGATGGCCCCGGGCACGCTGGACTACGCCGGCCAATACGAGTCGCTGACGTGGCTCGCGGCCATCACCGTTTACATCTATCTTTGCATCGAGGACATCTACGAGACGCGGCTCGCCGGCGGGGTCGTCCTGCCGTCGGTGGTCGCCGCCCTCGGGCTGGCGGCGTGGCTGATCGCGGTGTCGCCGGCTCCCGAAACGACGTTCATGGCGCTCGCGGCCGCCTATATCGGCGAAGGGACGCGCGTGAGCACGATGGTCGGCATCGGCGCGCTCGGCGTGACAGGAGCCCTCGGCATCGCCGGACTTGTTCGACCCTGGGCCGTGGCGGTGGGCCCTGGCAGCGCATGGCGGCGATGGCCGTTGCGCGGACCGCCCGCCTACGAGCGGACGCTGCGCCGGGCGATGCTGGTCGGGTTCTGCGCATTCACGCTGGCGGTGATGCTGGGCGCCGCGCGCCAGCTCGTGACGCGCGCGCCCGAGTTCGATCCGAGCCTTCCGGCGCTGTGGCTCGACTTCGCCGCACTGTTCCTCGCATGGAGGCTGCGGCGGGCCCGGCGCGACCTGCTGTCGTGGGGGTCGCTGATCGCGATCGCGCTCCTCGTCATCGGCCTCGTCGCTCCGCGCGTCATGGCGCAGGTCGCAGGAATACCGTCGTGACGCGAATTCGCTGCCGGGCCCGGGCCGCACTCCTCGCGTGTGTCGTATGCGCGGCGGCCTGCGGCCACTCGGGCGATGGCACGGAACCCCTGGCGCCGGTTGCTCTCCCCAGCGTGCGGGTCACCGACGTCGACGGCGCCGGCGCGTCGATCGACGCCTATCTCGGTCGCATTCTCGTTCTCAACGTATGGGCGACCTGGTGCGGTCCGTGCCGCAAGGAGTTGCCGAGCCTCGACCGCCTCAGCCACCGGCTCGACGCCCGCCACTTTGCCGTGGCCGGGGTAGCGGTCGACAACGATCGCATCGCGGTGCGCGAGTACCTGCTGCGGAGCGGGATCGGCTTTCCGAACTACGTCGCGGCAGACGGCCGTGAGTTCCAATCCGCGTTGGCAATGCGCACGCTCCCGCAAACGCTGATTATCGCGACGGACGGGTCGCTCATCGACCGCATCGAGGGTGCCCGCAGCTGGGACTCGGCGGCGTCCGTCGCAAGAATCGAGGCGGCGTTGCTGCGCCGCGGCGGGCCGGTGGCCGAGCAGCCGGCTGCCGCCAGCGATCAGACGCCCGCCGGCCGCCGGCACTTCCCCGGCTGAAGGTCGCCGGCGCAGCCTGGCCGGGGCGAAACGGACCACCCGCTCGGCAAACCACACGCATTGCAGGAGGACGAACGATGGCCGCCACACCCCCCCTCCATGAAGCCCGTTTCGCACCGGGCGTGGGCAACCCGGTGCGCGACGGAAGCCCGTCGCGCTGGCGCCTCACCCTTCGCGTCAAGGGCGCGCTCGCTGTGGCCGCGCTGTCGCTCTATCTGTGTTTCGTCGGGGTGCTGTTCGTCCTGCAGAAGGACGCGCTCATCCGCGAGTTCGACGAACTCGGACGGATTCACCGGTTGCAGGACAGCATGCACGATCTCGGGCTCGCGGTCGCGCGGACCGCGGCCGCGGCGCAAGCGGCACCGGGCCCGGGGTCGGGCACCGCGCCGGATGAGATGCTGGTCCGGCGCGTCGACGACGTCCTCGGCCTTGCGGAGCAAGGCGCGGAGCAGCTTGCCTCCCGCGAGCGGCTGGAGGCACTGGCTGTCGCACAGCAGACCTACCGCACGAGTCCGCTCCCCGAAAACCGGGCCCCGGTCGCGCAGGCGCTGGACGCGCTCCTTGCGGAGATTGTCGTCGCGGACGCGCGCGTCGAGGTGCTCGAGGTCACGCGCGAGACGGGATTTCGCGCGCAGAGCCAGACGATGGCCGTGTCGGTGTTCGCCGTGGGGCTCCTCGGCATCGCACTGATCGGGGCGGTGGTCTTGCTGTTCCTCTCGCGCATCACCTTCGATCTGGCGGCGCTGCGCCTGCGCACAGCGGACATAATCGCCGGGCGACGCCGGCGTCCGATCCCGGTCACCCGGCCGGACGAAGTCGGCGACCTGACCGTCGCGATCAATGCGCTGGCCGCGGCACTCGAGGCCCGCGAGCGAGAGCTGGAGCTGGAGCGGCGCAAGGGTTTTCACCACGAGAAGATGGCTGCCATCGGCAACCTCGCCGCAGGTGTGCTGACCGAGATCGGCAACCCGATTGCGGCGATCGACGGATTTGCGCGCGCCTTGCGCGATGAACTGCGCACGAGGGCGCCGCGGCCGGATGACATGCGCGAACTCGACGCGATCCTGGAGCAGGCGGCGCGGCTGACCGCGATCGCCCACGAGATCTCGGAAATCGCCGCGCCGCAGCCGGCACAGCGGCAACTCGTTGACCTCAATGCCATCGTGGACAACGCTGTCCGGCTGCTGCATTACGACACCCGGGCCCGCGCCGCGGGCATCGCGATGGATCTCGCCCACCAGCTTCCCGCCTTTTCGGGAACGGCGGACAAGCTCGGCCACCTCGTGATGAACCTCGCCGGCAACGCCGTCGACGCCATGGGTGACTACCGTGCCGGAGAGCCGGGGATTAGAATATCGACCGCCGGCAGTGCAGCGGGCGTGGTGCTGGAGGTCGCCGACCGCGGACAGGGCATGCCGGATGCGATCCGCAGCCGCGCCTTCGAGCCGTTCTTCTCGACCAAGCCTGCGGGGCATGGCACCGGGCTCGGGTTGCCGCTTTGCCAGTCGATTGTCGACGAGCACGGCGGAACCATCAGGCTGGAATCGGCCCCGGGACGGGGGACCCGCGTAACCGTGACGTTTCCCCACGCCCCATCAGACAGAAACGAGGGCCAGCTTCTGCCATGACGTCGCTTCAGATCCTCGTCGTCGACGACGAGCCTGCCATCCGCCAGATTCTGTCCGCAAGCCTCGGGCGGGCGGGCCATGCCACGGACATCGCGGGCAGCGGGCAGGCGGCGCTCGCCCGGCTCGCGAAAGGCGACATCGACGTGGCGCTTTGCGACCTCAACATGCCCGACCTCTCGGGCATCGAGGTGGTGCGCCAGGCCCGCGCGGCCGGCCTCGACACAACCTTCATCATGATGACCGCGTACTCGTCGCTCGATACGGCGATCGAGGCGATGAAGGCCGGTGCATTCGACTACATGATCAAGCCGCTGCGCAGCGAAGAGGTGCTGCAGCGACTGATCCAGGTGGCGGACCTGCGCGGGCTGCGCGACGAGAACCGGGTCCTGCGCAAACTCGTCGTCGGCTCCCGTGATGACCTTTGCCGGCTCCCTTCGCCGGAGATGCGCAACATCGAGCGGCTGGTGGCGAAGGTGGCGCCGACCGACAGCACCGTGCTGATCACCGGCGAAAGCGGCACCGGCAAAGGCATGATCGCGCGGCTGATCCATCAGCAGAGCCGTGCGGCCAACGAGCCGTTCATTCCCGTGAACTGCGGCGCCATCCCCGAGAACCTGATCGAAAGCGAGTTTTTCGGGCACACCAAGGGCGCGTTCACCGGTGCCGACAAGGCGCGCAAGGGGCTCTTCCTCGAGGCCGACCGCGGGACGATCTTCCTCGACGAAGTGGGCGAGCTGCCGCTCCAGCTGCAGGTGAAGCTCCTGCACGTGATCGAGGCGAAGGAGGTCCGGCCCGTCGGCAGCGAGCAGATGCGCAAGGTGAACGTCCGGATCATCGCCGCCACGAACCGCGACCTGCGCGAAATGGCGGCGGCGGGCCGTTTCCGCGAGGACCTGTTCTTCCGCCTGAGCGCGTTTCACATTGACGTGCCGCCGCTGCGCGAGCGCCGGCAGGACATCCCGGACCTGCTGCGGTTTCTGTTGTCGCGCAGCGCGAAGCGGTTCGCGATCGATGCGAAGCTTGCCCTGGATCCGGAGGCCGAGGAGATCCTGCGCGCCTACGGATGGCCCGGCAACGTGCGCGAAATGGAAAACGTGCTCGATCGCGCGGCGATCCTGGCCGAGGACGGCCGGATCTCGGTCGCCGATCTGCCGCCGCACATCGTGCCCGCAGGACCCGCGGTGGACGGAAGTCCGCTCGGCGGCGGTGCGGGTGGTCTGCGCGAGCAGGTCCGCCGCTTCGAGCACGGGTTGATCCTGCGCGTGATCGAGGAGGAAGCAGGCGATCGGCGCCTCGCGGCGCGGCGCCTGGGCATCGGGCTGTCGAGCCTCTACCGCAAATTCGAGGAATACGAAGCCGCCCAATCCGCGGCAGGCTCCGCGGACGACCCGAGGCCCGCCACGGCCGGTGCTGACCCCCGGTGACGCCGCAGCCTCGGGCCCCCGATTTCTTGGCGCGCTTCTTGCTGCATTTTGCGCTCGAAGTGGCCCATTAGAATCGGAATCCCGGCGATGTCGGCAACAGTGAGAAGTGTCGGACTCGGTTTGCTGGCGATCGCTCTTCTCCTCGTGAACGCTCCCGGCATGGCCGGGCCCAGGGAAGACACGGTGGACGCCGAGCGCGCCTACGCGCGGGACGACGTGGTCACCGCAATGGCGCTGTTGCGCAGGGCGGCGGACGCGGGGTATGCACCGGCGCAGGCCCGGCTCGGCGACATCTACGACGCCGCCGAGGAAAATGCGCAGGCGGTCGAGCTCTACCGGAAGGCTGCGAGCCAGAACCTCGCCGCCGGCGAGTACGGACTCGGTCGCATGTACGACAAGGGGGAAGGTGTCGCCAAGGACCCGGTGGAGGCGCTCAAGTGGTACATGCGCGCCGCCGAAAAGGATTACGTCCTTGCCGTACAGATTATCGCCCACGCCTACCTCCTTGGTGCGCTCGGGTTGCCGGCGAGCAAGGAGGACGCGGAAGCCTGGGGAAAGCGTGCCGCCCGTCTCGGCGGATCGCTGCCTGCATTGCCGAAGCAAGCGGAAATGGGGACCAAGAAATGACCTTGTCGCGCACGGGCTTCCCGGGAACGGGAACGCTGGCAGCCGGGATGCTCCTGGTGGCCGGATTGGGTTTCGGCACCGCCGGCGTCGCCGCCGACATCAACAACGGCGGCCGGCTCTACTCGCTGCATTGCGCGGGTTGCCACGGCGCGACCGGCGTTCCGACGATGGTCGGCGCGCCCGACTTCAAGCGCAGCCAGGTGCTGATGCGGCCGGATGCGCAACTCGCCCTGAGCCTCAAGCGCGGGCGTGGTGCGATGCCGGCGTATCTCGGCATCATGAATGAACGCGAGCTGCTCGACGTCGTCGCGTATCTGAGAACCCTGAGCTGATGCGACGGCGAATCGCGATCGCCGCCGGTGCGGCGATGTTGATGGCCACCGCCGCGCTGGCGCAGACCGGGGCACGGCAGGACGCGACGAGCGCAGCGCTGCGCGTGATCGAGACCTTCGACGTCGGCGCCAACGTGTACGTGCGGGCGCTCACGGTGGACCCCGGCGGCGGCAGCATGTGGGTCGGCACCTCGGCCGGCGCGCACGAAATCGAACTGGCGACGCTGAAGCCCCGGCACACGTTCACGCGCAAGGACGGCCTGGCGAGCGAATACGTGTTCGCGATCGGCATCGATCGCAAAGGCTACAAGTGGTTCGGCACGAATGCCGGCGGCGCGGCGCGCTACCGGAACGGCGAGTGGAAGACATTTTTCCCGATGCACGGCCTAGCCGACTACTGGATCTATGCGTTCGCGTCGCAGAAGGACGGGACACTCTGGATCGGCACGTGGGCGGGGGCGAACCGCGTCGATCCGCGCACGGGTAAATTCACAACGTACGTCAAGGAGCTCGTCAACGAATGGGTCTATGGCATCGGCGTCGATTCGAAGGACCGGGTCTGGTTCGGGACCGAGGGCGGCGTGTCGATGTACGACGGCAAGGGCTGGCGGAGCTGGACGCACAAGGATGGGCTCGGCGCGCCCAATGCGGAGAACCTCCCGTTCAGCGCGAACACCGGTCTCGGCACGCGTTCGCGGCACGACCTCACCACGCTCACCCAGGGCAGCGCGACGTTCAACCCGAACTACGTCTTCTCGATCCATGTCGCTGCCGACGACACGGTCTGGGCCGGCACTTGGGGTGGCGGCGTGTCGCGGTTCGACGGCCGCACGTGGTCCAACGTGACGACGAAGGACGGCCTCGCCGGCGACATCGTGTACTCGATTGCGCAGGGCAAGGATGGCGCAATGTGGTTCGGGACCAGCGGCGGGGTCTCGCGGTACGACGGGACGAACTGGCAGAGCTTCGGCAAGAAGGAAGGATTGCTCGAGGAGAACGTCTACGCGCTGGCGGTTACGCCGAAGGGCGAGGCCTGGGCCGGCACGCGGCGCGGTGTCGCGCGCATCGGGCGATGACGGCGCCTGCGAACGGCGCCGAAGTGCGCGCGCGTGCCGCCGCCGGCAGGCACGGAATCCACGACGACAGGGGCATCAATTGAGACTGGGATACAGGAACATTGTCCTGCTGGTCATTGCGTTGGCCGGCATCGCGGGGATCGCCTACACGCTCGGGCAAAAGCAGGCAGAGCGCGGCGCGGCGGGCGGCCCCGCAGCGCCGCCGGTGGCGAAGGCCGCACCGTCAGCGCTCCCCGCGGACCTGCGCGCGCTGGCGACGGCCAGCCCGCTGAAGGCCGGCGCCACGGCGCCGCCGAACCATCCACCTCTCGCGCAACCCGCGCCGCCGCCCGTGGAACGCGAGGGCAAAGTCAGCGCCGATCCGAATGCCAGGTTCGTTCATTTCCGCGTCGGCAACCGCAATGTGAAGGGAATCTACAACGACGGCAAGGTGATGTGGGTCGGGACCTCCGGCGGAGTCATCCGTTACGACACGGCCAGCGACCAGTACAAGTTGTTCGACAGCCGCAACGGCCTGCTGTCGAACGGCATCTTCCACGTGAGCAAGCTGGACGGCCGCATCGTGGTCGGAACGTACGGCGGCGGCATGTCGATCTACGACGATCGCGCCGACAAATGGGAGACCTACAACGTTCCGGAGGGATTGGGCGACGCGTTCGTCTACGGCGTGCTCAAGGCGAAGAACGGCGACGTCTGGATCGCGACGTGGTCCGGGGTCAACCGCGTCCGCGGCGGCGCGCTGAAGGATCGCGCGAAATGGGAGCTCCATACCGTCGACAGCACGAAAAACGGGCTGCCGAACGATTGGGTCTATGCCCTCGCCGAAGGCAGGAACGGCGACATCTGGCTTGCGACCGAGGGCGGCCTCGCGCGATTCCGCGGCGGCAAGTGGGACAACTGGAACCATGCGAAAGGGCTCGGTGCCCCCTACGAGCTCGTGAAGGATGATTCCACCTTCAAGAACGATCCGGCCAAGGTCTCGAGCCACCACGCAAAGCAGAAGCAGGAAATGGGGCTGGAGGGCATCGACACCGCCTACAACCCGAATTACATCGTCTCGCTCGCCGTCGACAAGGACGGCGTCGTCTGGGCCGGAACGTGGGGTGGCGGTCTCGCCCGCTTCGACGGCGCCAAGTGGCGCAACTACACGATGAAGGACGGCCTGCCGGGAAACCACGTGTTCATGCTGCACGTCGACGACAAGGGCGCGTTGTGGATCGGCACGAACAACGGCCTCGCTCGGCGTGACGGTGCCAAGTTCCGCGTCATGACCACGGCGGACGGTCTGTACTCCAATGCCGTCTTCTCCCTGGCGACCGGCGCGAATGGCGATCTTTGGGTCGGGAGCTTCGGCGGCGTCGCCCGCCTGAGGGGTTTCTAGATCGACATCGCTTCGTTTCCTGACTTCCCGCGCCGCGCACGCGCGCGGCGCGCAATGGCGCCTCAGGGAATCAGGTCGACGAGATGCGCCCGAGTCGTCGCATAACGCAGCTCGAGCTGATCGATCAACGAGGCGATCGTGGCCACCCGGCCGGCTGTCGCCTCCTTCTCGATGCTGATGCAGACATCGGCGACGCCGCTCGCGCCGAGGCTGAGACTGATGCCCGAGAGCTTGTGGGCCCTTGCCGCCAGCGCCATGGTCGCGCGCGCGTCAGCGGCCTGCCGGATCTCGCTGATGTACACCGGAGCGGCGGCGAGATAGTCGCGGATCAGCGTCCGCAGCAGCGAGGGCTGTCCGGGCTCATCCAGAACCTGCAGTTCCTCCAAAGTGCGGGTATCCAGCAGGTTCCGGTCGGGCGCGGACTTGCTTGACCCCGCCGGCGGCGTGCCCCACCGTTCGATGGCGCGCCGGATGTCATCCGGCAGAATCGGTTTCGCGATGTAGTCGTCCATCCCCGCATCGAGGCATTTCTCGCGGTCCCCGGGCAGCGCATTGGCGGTCATCGCGACGATGCGCGGTCGCGTCCGCGGCGGCCACTCGGCGACGATCCGGCGCGCGGCCTCGAGGCCGTCCATCTCGGGCATCTGCAGGTCCATGAAGACGAGGTCGTAACGCGCCCGGCGCAGCTGGTTCAGCGCCTCGATGCCCGTCGCCGCAAAGTCGGCCGAGTAACCGAGCCGCTCGAGGATGCGGATGGCGAGCTTCCGGTTGATGTCGCTGTCCTCCGCCACGAGGATGCGCAATGGCAGCCGCTGTCCGAGCGTCGGGTCGATCTGCGGGGGTCGCCGCGACGGCGCTTCGAGCGGCGCGCGGGTGCCCAGCAATCGCGCAAGAACGGCGTGCAGCCGCGATTGCTTGACCGGCTTCGAGAGCTGCGCATCAAACAGCGCGTCGTCTGCGGCCGCTGCGCCATGCCGCGAGCCGCCGGACGACAGCAGGACGAGCGCGGGCCGCTGCCCCGGATGCAGCTTCCGGATTTCGCGCGCCAGGTCCCATCCGTTCAACACCGGCATGTTCATGTCGATGAGCGCGCAATCGACCACGTCGTCGCGCCGCAGCGCGTCGAGGGCCGTCCGGCCGTCCGACGCCGCGGTCGTCCGCAATCCCCAGCTGCGGCAGCGCGTTTCAAGGACGCGCAGGCTCGTGGAATTGTCGTCGACGATGAGCACATGCTTCCCTTTGAGTTCCGCTACGCCCATGGACGGACGCACCCCGGCGGTCGGCGGCGGGGCCGCTTCGCTTTCGATCGTGAAATTGAAGGTCGACCCGTGCCCTTCGTCGCTGTCGACCCAGATGTTGCCGCCCATCAGGTGGACGAGCCTCGCGCAGATCGCGAGTCCCAATCCCGTGCCGCCGTATTTGCGGGTGGTCGACGAGTCCGCCTGCGAGAAAGCCCTGAAGAGGCGATCCATCTTGCCGGGGGCGATGCCGATGCCGGTGTCCCGCACGGCGAACTGGAGCTTGAGCCTCGGCCCCGATCCGCCCGCACGACTTGCCGTGACGCAGATCTCGCCGCGCTCCGTGAACTTGACGGCATTCGAAAGGAGGTTGACCAGGATCTGCCGCAACCGTGTGGCATCTCCGATGATCCACACCGGCACATCGTCGTCCGGCGCATAGAGCAGTTCGAGGTTCTTTTCCGCCGCCTTTGTCGCGAGCATGCCCAGCGCTTCCTCGATGCACGCGGTCAACTCGATCGGGCGCGACTCGAGCTCCAGCATCCCCGAGCCGATCTTCGAGAAATCGAGGATGTTGTTGATGGTGCCGACCAACGCCTCGCCGCTCACCCTGATCGTTTCGACGTACTCGCGCTGCTCGGAGTCGAGCGGCGTGTCCGCGAGCAATGACGAAGTGCCGATGACGGCGTTCATCGGCGTGCGAAGCTCGTGGCTCATGTTCGCGAGAAAACCCGCTTTTGCGTCCGCCGCCTGCTGGGCCTCCTCGCGGGCCGCCTCCAGCTGGTGCTCGACGCGCTTGCGCTCGACGATCTCCTGCTCCAGCGCACGGTTTGTCCGAGTCAGGACCTTGGTGCGCTCGGCCACGCGGGTCTCGAGCAACTCGCGCTCCTGCTGCAGGGCAAGCTCGGCGCGCCGCCGCTCGGTGACATCGCGCAGCAGCCCGAGGTACCGACCGTTGCCGAGCGCCACCGCATGGATGTCCGCGATGATCTGCGCGCCGTCCTTGCGTCGCAAAGCCACCTCGCCGCGGCTCTTGCCGCTGCGGACCACGCGCTCGAAATGTTCGGCACCGGCACGCCGGCTGTCGGCCTCGGGATAGAGCGTGTCGGGGATCGACATCTGCAGCAGTTCGCCCGCGGTGTAGCCCATGAGCTCGATCGCGGCCGGATTCGCCTCGAGGTAGCGACCGTGCTCATCGACGACGAGGACGCCGTCCAGCGATTGGTCGATGTACGACTGCAATTTCTGCTGACTGGCCTTGAGCGCGTCCTCCGCCTCGCGCCGTTTCGTGATGTCGCGGACGATGCCGCAGAACAATCGCTGGTCACCGATCCGCATTTCGCTGACGCCGAGCTCGAGCGGAAACGTCGAACCATCGTTGCGCAGGCCAGTGACCTCGCGCCCGATGCCGATGATCTTGGGCACGCCGGTCTCCAGGAAATTCCCGATGTAGGCGTCATGCTGTCCGCGGTACGGCTCGGGCATCAGCAGGTTCACGGAACGGCCGATCACCTCGTCCGGCGCATAGCGGAAAATGCGCTCGGCCCCCGGGTTGAAGCTCTGGATGATCCCGCGTTCGTCGATCGTGATGATGGCGTCGAGCGCGTGGTCGACCACCGCACCCATCCTGGATTCGCTTGCCTCGGCACGAGTGAGCGCGGCCTTGAGCTCGCGGGTCCGCTTGTGGGCGATCGCGAGCGCCCGCGTGCGCGTGTTGGCCATTGCGCTGACCAGCAGTGCGAGCAGGGCGCTCAGCATGAGGCCGCCGATAAGCACAAGATCCGCCGAATCGTCGCTCGCTGCCGCGTAGAAGCCCGGGAGCGCCACGAATTCCAGGGCCCACACCCTTTCGCCGAAGGCAAGGGTCGTGTTTCGCACGAGCGTCGGGCGGAATCCCCCCGCCAGCTCGCGTTTCAATTCCGGACAGGTGAACAAGGGGCCCGCCGCATCGGTCACCTTGAGCCCGATGAGGGTCGCGTCCGGGCCGAGCGCGTTACCGATGGTTTGCATCGGCGTGAACAGCTCCAGCACGAACCCGCGCAGCGCGGCTCGCCGCTCGTCGACCGTGAGGGGTTTCGTCCCGGGCGCATAGACCGCGACGACGAGCGCGCCGACCTGGTCCTCCTCGGCCGGGCTCTTCGCCATTTTCAGCGGCGTCGACATTACCGCCTTTCCGGTGTCGCGGGCGCGATCCATCGCGTCCCGTGCGGCGGGATCGCTCCCCATGTCGATGCCGGGGCGCACGATGCCGGATGCGCCAAACGTCTTGAGGTAGGCAAGCGGAAAGTACTCGGTCCGACGACCTTCGGCGGCCACGGCGTAATCGGTCAAGCCTTCGGCGCGGGCCTTGGCCTCATGCTCGGCGCGTTCGGAGTCGCGAACCCGCGGCGCGAACGCGAACGCCTCGCGACCGGGATAGTGGTGGTCGCTGCCGAGGCTTTCGAAGTACTGTCGCCAGTGGGGACGCTCGAATGCCGAGACCGCAGTGATCAGGCCGGCGACGCTGCGCGATGCGCCCTCGTAATCCGCGAGCTGATCGAGGATTGCGGCACGAATTCGATCCGTGCGGTACTCGAATCGGGCGGTGGTAGCCTCGTCCGCATGCCGCTTCGTGACGTGCCACGCCCAGGCCGTCGCCGCGAGACCGAGCACCAGAACCAGCGCCACCGTCAACCCGCCGCGCAGGCGCGAGGACAGTGGTCCGGGCAACGAGGCGTCGGAGGGTCCCGTTTCGGGCGCGACGATGGTGGTCGAGGGTGCTCCCATGGGGCGAAGGCGCTGGTGCTGCGCAATCGCAGTGTAGCGTGTCGATTTGCAAAGGCAAGAAGGCGGCGCAGTTACGGCAGGGGATCCGCACCGTCCGGGGGCGACACTTTCGGGGTGCGCGCGCCGTCCCGTCCCCGCATCGAGCCAGGCCGCAAGTTGCGGGCTGGCGGCGCCGCGATCCCCGGGCGCATTGTTGGTCGCGACGCGCTGCTGCCAGAAATCGGGCGCCGGACCCGCCGTCTTCGGCTATCCCTTCGGCATCGTCGCTCGGAGCGATTCGCGTTTGGACACCTCGGCCAGCCACGCATCGAGTTTGGGTCTGCCCGTGCGCCACGCGTCGGCGGCGAAGCGAAAATCAAGATAGCCGAGCGCGCACGCAACGCTGAGGTTGCCGATGGTCAGCTCGCCGCCGAGCAAGTCGACATCGCGCTCCAGCGTGTCGAGCGCGTCGGCGATCTTGCGTTTCTGCCCGGCGATCCACTCCGGCCAGCGCCGCGGCTCGGGCCGCAACGCCGCCTCGTAACGCGCGAGCAACGCGGCGTCGAGCAAACCATCGGCGAGCGCCTGCAGTTTCAATGCCGTCCATCGCGCGGGACCGGCCGCAGGGAACAGCTTGCGGCCGGAATGCAGACTGTCGAGATATTCGCAGATCACCGGCGAGTCATAGATGGCGCTGCCGTCGTCGGCGATCAGCACCGGGAGCTTGCCGAGCGGATTGTCGCGCGAGACCTGCTCGTTGGGGGCGACCGGTGACACGCTGGCCACCACTTCCTCGATGACTGCGGCCAGTCCGGCTTCGCGGGCGACGACGCGGACTTTGCGCACGTAGGGAGAGGCGGGGGAGACGTAGAGTTTCATCGTGACTTTTCCGAGGGTGGGGACGCGTCGATTGTAGTGTGAGCGCGACGGTGCCGCAACGCGGTTGGGGGGCGTACCGGGGCCTGGTTATCCGGCGATGCGCTGACCGAATGCGCACGCCGGTTCGGGCTGGGTCAGCGGATCCCCTGGGCGGGGCATGGCCGGCGCTCACCGGCGCGAACGAGCCTGCCGTGGAGAAGCTGCGCCTGGATCCTGTCAGCCTGAAGTCGTGCCGGCGAAAGACGAACTTGCTTTGTTGTTCGAGCGCCTGGCTTCCTGGCGGGGCCATGCGACCGGGAACCGGTACATTTCAAGCCCGCAGGTGGCTCCTGAGAAACTGCCGCAACCGTTCCGATTTTGGCGCGGCGAACAAGTCGGCCGGCTTGCCTTCTTCCTCGATCACGCCCTGATTCAGAAAGATGACCCGGTTCGAGACTTCGCGCGCGAAACCCATTTCGTGGGTGACCACCAGCATGGTCCGGCCCTCGGCCGCCAGCGTGCGCATCACCCGCAGGACTTCGCCCACCAGTTCCGGGTCGAGCGCCGACGTGGGCTCGTCGAACAGCATCACACGCGGATGCATCGCCAGGGCCCGCGCGATCGCCGCGCGCTGCTGCTGGCCGCCCGAGAGATGGGCGGGAAAACTGTTGCGCTTGTCGGCAATCCCGACCTTGTCGAGCAGCGCCTCGGCTTCTTCGATCGCATCGGCGCGCGGACGCTTCTGGACGTGAACCGGCGCCTCGATCACGTTCTCGATCACCGTCATGTGCGACCAGAGGTTGAAGTTCTGGAACACCATTGCGAGCTGCATGCGGATCCGGTCGACCTGGGCGCGGTCGACGGGCTCGCGCCTGCCGCCGCGGCCCATTCGCAGCGCGATCGTCTCGCCGGCGACGACGACCTCGCCCTCGTCGGGGATCTCCAGCATGTTGACACAGCGCAGCAGCGTCGACTTGCCCGAGCCGCTGGCCCCGAGTATCGAGATCACGTCGCCTTCATGCGCATCGAGCGAGATGCCTTTCAGCACCTCGAGATTGCCGAAGCGTTTGCGGAGGTTCCGGCCGCTGACCGCGGGCTGATTCGGCATCGCGAGCGTCATCGGGCGGGCGCCGGAACGCTGGCGGGCGCTGCTTGTTCGCGCGTCTCTCCCGACAGCCGCCGTTCGAGGAGCGCGATCGCGCGCGAGATCGCGAAGTTCAGAATCAGGTAGATCGCGCCCGCGCAGATGAAGACCTCGACGGCACGGAAGGTCTCGGAAATGATCTTGGAGGCGATGCCGGTGACTTCCATCAGCGTGATCACGGAAGCCAGCGCCGTGGACCGCGTCATCAGTATGATTTCGTTGCCATACGCCGGCAGCGCGACGCGCAAGCCCTGCGGAACGGTGATCCGGCGGAAGATCAGGGAGCGCGACATCCCGCACGCCCGCGCCGCCTCGATCTGCCCGAACGGCACCGACAGGATTCCGCCGCGAATGATTTCGCTGGAATAGGCGGCGGTGTTGAGGGTCAGGGCCAGCAGGGCGCACCAGTAAGGCTCCCGCAGGAACGGCCAGACAAAGCTCTGGCGGATCTCGGGGAACTGGCCGAGGCCGTAATAGATCAGGAAGATCTGCACCAGCAGCGGCGTGCCGCGAAACACGAAGACGTAGCTTCGCGCGGAAAAGTCGAGCACCGGATTGCCCGAGAGTCGCATCAGCGCCAGCAGCACGGCGAACACGGCGCCCGCCGCGATCGAGAAGAAGGCCAGTTGCAGGAGCAGCGGCACGCCGGAGAGCAACAGCCGAATCGTCTGGCCGAGAAAGGCGAAATCCACGCCGCTAGCTCCGCCGCACGCCGCGCATCCCGACAGCCTCCGCGCGCTGGAAACCCCAGCCCGAGACGGTGGAGAGCACGAGGTAGAGCGCCGCCGCCGTGATGAAAAAAGCGAACGGCTGGCGGGTGGAACCTGCTCCCACCTGCGCCTGGCGCAGAATCTCGGTCAACCCCACGACCGAGATCAGCGCCGATTCCTTGAGTGCGAGCTGCCAGACGTTGCCCAGCCCGGGAATGGCAAAGCGCAGCGCCTGGGGCACGATGATCCGGCGAAACAGGAGCCAGCGCGGCATGCCGACCGATCGCGCGGCCTCGAGCTCGCCACGGTCGATCGCTTGATACGCGCCGCGAAAGATCTCGCTCTGATAAGCGCCCGAGATGATCCCGACCGCGATCGCCCCGGCGGCAAACGCATCGACGCCGACGAATCCCTTGACGCCCAGCGCGTGCGCCAGCGCGGTCAGCGCCTCGCTGCCGCCAAAATAGAGCAGGTAGATCACCAGCAGGTCGGGAATCCCGCGCAGCACCGTCGTGTAGACATCGGCCGCAAGTCGCAGCGGGCGATTGCCTTCGATCCGCGCCCATGCGATCAGGGCGCCAAGCACGCTGCCGAGCGCGAACGCGGCACAGGACACCGCGATGGTCATCAGCGTGGCTTGCAACAGCAGCAAGCCCCAGCCCCTGGGGCCGAAGCCCATCAGTTCGACGTAATCGATCACGTGGAATGAGCGCTACGCAAAACTCCCCCTCGTCCCGCGCACGCAACGAGGGAGACGATCGGCAATCTCAGTGCCCGCCCGGCCGCCCGAAGGGCACTGAGCGCCCCCTCGGGGGGCAGCGAACGAAGTGAGCGTGGGGGCGGTTCATCTCAGCGCACCGGCGTGACGTCGAAGCCGAACCACTTCATCGACAACGTTTTCACGGTGCCATCGGCCACCGCAGCGACGACCGCGGCGTCGAACTTGGCCAGCAACTCCGGATCGGTCTTGCGCAAGCCGACCGCGACGCCGAACCCGAGCGCGCCGCCGCCGTAGCGCGGACCCGCGAACATCATTTCCTTGTTCTCCGGCGCCTCGACCACGCTCTTGAGGTAGGAAATCGACGCGAACACCGCATCCACGCGGCCGGCGGTCAGATCGAGATCATGCTGCTCGGTGGTCTTGTACTGGCGGATCTCGATCACGTCCTTGAAATACTTTTCCAGGAAGTTGGCCTGCGCCGTCGAGGTCTGCACGCCGATGATCTTGCCCTTGAGCATCGGCTTCAGATCGTTGAGCGATTTCTCGGCCGGGACGACGCCGTCGGCATTGAGCGAATAGACCTTGCCCGCCTCGGGCAGCTTGGCCAAGGCGTTCGATTTCAGCACGGCAAAGGTCGACGGGGTCCGGCCGTAGGTCTGGGTGAAGGCGATCGCCTCCTTGCGCTTGTCGGTGATGTTCATGCCGGCCATGATGGCGTCGAACTTGCCCGCGTTGAGCGCGGGGATCACGCCGTCGAACGCCTGGGCGACGATTTCGCACTTGGCTTTCATCCGCTTGCACAGATCCTCGGCCAGGTCGATCTCGAACCCGACCAGCTTGCCGGAAGGATCGGTGAAATTCCACGGCTTGTAGGCCCCCTCGGTCGCGATCTTGATGCTGGACCAGTCCTTCGGCTGGGCCGACGCGCCCGATACCACAAACAGCGAGGCGACCAGGGCGGCCGCACAAATTTTCAAGAGCTTCATGAGTTTTCCCTTCGTTGATTGCGCATCATCGGCAGTTACCGCAGTATCCGTCGCCGCAGAAAGAGCGCGCCAGCCATCGCGAG
>Ga0315287_10001877_pt1 | contig 19654 bp, 15 predicted proteins | sample YL17G11_0_MG_FD_205037 | JGI IMG/M metagenome (GOLD analysis project Ga0315287, IMG submission 205037) | Sediment microbial communities from Yellowstone Lake, YNP, Wyoming, USA - YL17G11_0 | ecosystem: Environmental > Aquatic > Freshwater > Lake > Sediment | place: USA: Wyoming | collected...
AGTCGCGGGTGATGTAGAACAAATATAATTTGTCAACATTGCTTATGCCCGTGCAGTCCGCGCTCGCGCAGAACTGTGTGGCGGTACCCTGGATCTCGGTGTTGTCAATGCTCACTACTCCATAAAACTGCACGGATTCATAGATTGAGACATTTACATAAGTTGCATTTCCGGTGATGGTCCCCATGGTGCCCATAAGCGCGTAGACCTCCTGGTGGTCCAGCGAGGAATTGAAGCTGCCGATGTAGGCGGTGTCCTGCGCGTCGCCCTGGCAGTTCATGCCCCGGATGTCGCAATCCGGGCCCACCATGTCAATCTTGGTTTGCGCGTCAAAGGTCGGCGGACTGGGCGCTCCGGGCTGATCCCAATAATCCTTGAGAGCGATCGCCAGGTTTTCCAGGTCGGGCTTGAGGGGGAGTTCGTCGTTGGCCAGCCTGGGATCGAGCACCGGCCCGGGATACGGCTCGGGCGCGCGGTGATGGTCCTTGTCGCGCACGCGCAGGACCACCATGGGCAGACTGGCCCTCCAGGCGTCGGCGTCCGTTTTGTTCTGGGGCATGGCGTAGCGCATTAAGAAGTTGAAATCATAGGCTGATTTTTCCAGGCCGACCTTGAATTGGGACGACACCGGCTCCAGGAATATCTGCCTGGTGTCGGGCACGCCCGCGTCGCGCAAATACTGAGTCATGGTCCTGGCCATATATTGGTCCGGGGTGGTGATGAAATAGCGCTCCGCCCCGAACGACGCGCCCGACTGGCGCTCCACCACCACATTGTTGTTGCTGTTGCCGATGCTCGCGAAAATGCGGAGCCGGGTGGGGTCGGGACAGTAATCGAAAAAAAGTTTCTGTATTACGGCGCTCTGGGTTCCCAGCCAGAGGTAGATCGGGTCCGAGGTGTTGATTGTGCCCTCGCGCGAGAACTCATAATGCTGCAGGCCGAAATGGGCGCCTTGCGGGGGCAGCTGGGCCAGTATGATCACGGCCTCTTTGGGGTCGAACCGGAACACGTTGTTGAAGCCCGCCGGCGTTGGTCCGGTCAGGTTGACCAGTGTCGGGTCCACATACTCCCCGGGCCAGGACGGCAAAGCATAGACTATGTATGGGGCCACCGGGTTGTTCCCGAAGCAGTTGCCCAGGATGGCGATCGGGTACTGGCAGTCTGCGACCGTGAACAGGGAGAAATAGCCGCGTTTGACTTCAAAGTCATGGTGCTCGAGGTCCTCAGTCAGGTTTTTCGCGATCCGCTCGAGCGAGGCCGGGACATTATTTTTCGGGATGTCCCCGTTGTTATGGCCGTTGCAGGCCGGAAGCGCCGCGATAACGGCCGCGGCCAGGATTACGCTCAATAAATTTTTAAAGTTCATGATCTGATCCCCCTTTTGCTTGGAAATTGCTTTTAAACTAACCGCCGGAACTTCTTTTTCCTAATCTATTGTATTTTTTCCATTCCCGCAAACCCGGGCTCAGCGCCCTTGCGGATGAAGAGCGGGACCCTGTCCAATGGAGCCGGGTAATCCATGGTCTTGGGCCCGGAATAAGTTTTGGACCGGTCCCAGAAATCAACCCATTCCCCCGCGGGAAGATACACCTCCCGGCTCCGCTTGCCGCTCTCCCAGACCGGAGCGACCAGTAGGTCCGGACCGAACTTGAACTCGTCCCACATGTTCTTCACCTTGTCGTCATTCGGGAAATCGAACGCGAGCGGCCGGACAACGGGCGCTCCGGTGGCGCTTGCTTTTTGCGCCTGCGCGTAGACGTAATCGACCATAGCCATGCGCAGCTTGGAATATTTTTTATAGACCGCGATCATTTCCTCGTCATACTTCGGAGCCCGGGGCATGGACCAGGGCGCGTGTCTGCCGACCCCGCCGATCTCCATCAGGGGAGTGAACGCGGAAAATTCGATCCACCTCGCGAACACCTCGCGGTCCCGGAACTCAACATACCCGCCGGTGTCCGAGCCCCAGAACGGGTAGCCCATGAAAGCCGCGCGCTGGACCGCGATGATCGCGGCGCGCAGTCCGCTCTCCGTGCCCGGGATGTCCCCGCCCCAGTTGATCGACCACTGCTGGGAACCGGCGTAGCCGGCCCGGGGCACGAGCACGAAGTCTTCGCCTCTCACCGACTTGGTGGCTTCATAATAAGTCTTGATGTAAAGGCGCGGGTATTCGTTGCGCATCTCCCGGCCGGTGCGGCCGTCGCGCCAGATGTCCGTGACTTTGTCAGGAATGTCTTCCTCGGCACGGTCCAGCTTCCACCCGTCAACGCCGTACTCCTTCAGAAAAGTTTTTATCTTCTCCTCGTGCCAGGCCACAACCTCGGGATTGGTGTAATCCAGGTTCTCAAAACTGCCGGGAACAAGATAGCCTTTCTGCCGGGCCTCGGGTCCGAATTCGTCCGGGCCATTCCCGATCGCCCAGGGCGCGCCCCAGACCACCACCCGGAGTCCGCGCTTGTGGAGGGCGTCGATCATTTTTTTGGCGTTGGGGAACCGGACCTGGTCAAAAGTGAAGTTGCCGTATCCCATCTTGCCTTGCGCCCAGGGCCGGTCGATCATGTAAACCCCGGCCGGGATGCCGAGCCTGTCAAACATGTTTATGTCTTCCGCGACCTGCGCGTTGACCCGGATGCCGTCAAGCGTGCCGGGCAGGCCGATCGCATGCTCGTCGCGCCATCTCCAGGGCAGGAACACCCACTTCGGGGGCAGGAACGGCTTGCCGATGATCTTGTGGTATCTTTCCAGGATCTGGTCAAAGTCCTTGCCGAAGATGAAGTAGCAGGTGAAGCCTTTTTTGGGGTCGGTCTCCCAGCTGATCTTTAGCTGGTCCGGCTCGCTCACGCCGATGTCATATTCTCCGGGGAAACTCCCGTCAACAAACATGCCGTAGCCTCGGGAGCTGATGTAGAACGGGGAATAGAGCGAATAGGTGGGCTGGACCCACATCTCAACTTTTTCGCCGCGGCGGTCCAGGGAGCCCACTTGCTGGATCATGCGCTCGCTCTTCAATATGCTGCTCACCAGCCGCTCGGTCAGGCCGTAGATGGCCTCGCCCGGCGCGAGCGGGATCATCATCTTCCCGCCCTCGCTCGTGTATTTGATTATGCCCGTCTCTTTTTGCTCGATTTTGCCCGGGCCAATGACAACCACTTGGGATTCCCCGGGCTTGACCTCGACCTTCACCCATTCTCCGGTGGCGTTGATATTGATCGACAAATAGTCGCTCTTAAGGTCCGCGACTGCGGTCCGGAAAACCAAAAGACCGAGCGCCAATAGCAATAGTTTATACCTCATATCAACCTCCTGAAATTGTAAAAATGCGTTGAATCCACTCTAGCAAAAATATTGAAAGCGGCAACTGTCGGCGGCTGGTCCGGACGGCTTGTTTTTGAAATTTTGAATCCCTGTCACACTTTCGTGAATCCTAATTTGTAGTAAGATTGCATAAGGACAAATTCTCATGTATGTGCCAATCGCGCTATTTATAAGCTACGAATCACCGTTCCCGTGGTATCTTGGGCCGCTGTTACAGTTACTGGGGTTTTCCTTCCTGTTTATGACCAGGTTTACGTATCGCTACCATCAACAATGGCCAAGAGGGTATTATTGGTTTTCAGGGATCATCCGTCCTGTGGGCATAGCCCTTATTGCATTGGCTTGGGTGGAAATAACTGCTTATGTCCCTGCGATCAAAGTCCACAATCTCTTTTTATATAATTTTGTAAAGTTATTTTGGTTTATATTGGCGTTATGTTTCCTGCTCGCCACGCGGTTTTTTATGAAGGGGTTCGTCATCTGGCTCGCTTCAACACTACCGGTTACATTTATTACTTTTACCGTTGCCGGCGTTAAATTTCAGGTGGTGGTAGCGTCCATTTGCGCCATGGCGTTGTTGTATGCGATTTGGAGCATCTGGACCCTGGGATTGCGGAGGAGTTTCCTGTTTTCCAAGGTTGACGATCCGTTGATTGAGTCCGGCCCATACAGTTTCCACAGGCACCCCCAGTTGTTCGCGGCATTGATGCTGACGTATTTTTCGATATTTTTAATAGACCCGTTCATGGGCAGTAAAGCTTCAGCAGTTTTTTACAGGTTTATGAATTTTCTGGTCATGGCGGGATGCACATTATTCGTCACCAAATATGAAGACAAGGACCTGCTGCAAAGAATTCCAGATAAATACCTTGATTATCAATCCAAGGTTCCGGCATTTTGGGGAATAAGCAAGATTGGTAAAAGCCCGTCTTTTCTAAAACTGCTCGCATTTGTTATTGCAAGTTATTTTTGGGGATTTGCGCTTCTCGGCCTTTTCCCTTTATTGGGCAAAACTATATCCCCGCAAGATCCGGTCTTTAGAATCTCCATGAACCTTGGGGCGGAAAGAGGAGCATTTATGGGAACCTCGGAATGGGACTTGTATCATATTTTCCATTATGGCTATCGCAATCAAGATGGCGGCTATCCTCAAATACTGCCCGCAGATATGATTGAGCAATGGAGAAACAGCCGGGCGGTGAAAAAAAGTGTATTCCCAAGGACTCTGTTCTACTGCGGTAAAGTTTACTTTTCAACAGAAGATCCTCAAAAACAGTCATACTTACAAAAGCGCAAACTCACGCTGGTGAGGGAACTGCCGTTTGACCTTATTTGCACAAAAGACGAGGTTGAAATCGCCCAGGCAACTGATTATGACAATGACGGGTTCGCCCAAATATTTCTGCTAAAAATATCCGCCGCGAATAAGGGGTATAATCCGCCTAGACTGGTCGCGGATGATGAAACGGACAGCTATGTCGATTCCACAAAAAAACGCCTGAAAAATCCCTGAAGCACTTCAAAGCACATCGAACTTGATTTTTCTTTCCTTTTTAATCACGGCGTGCTCCTCCTTGGTCAGCGCGATCACGCCCGCGCACTGGTCCGGCACATACACATAAAACATGGCGCCGGTGTCCTTGATCATCTTGTTGATCTCGATCAGGATGGGCAGGTCGAACCAGTCGTCGTTGTAATCAGGGTGGAGGGTATGGCTCTGGTCCTTGAGCTTGAAATGGACTTCAATCGGGCCTTTGTCGCTGTGCCAGAGCTCATGAAGCTCCTGGGGGTTGAACGCTCCGCGCGAGATCTTCGCCCATTCGGAGATAATCCGCTCGTAAACCTTGTTCTCCATGCACACGTCCGCCTCGGTGTCCTCAAACCAGAAGCGGTCCGGGTCAAGCATCAGCACCCCGATCTCCGTGAACTCGTCGCGCGGGTTAAACGGGAACCCGGACTCCCTGGGGATCATCTCGGTCAGCTTCTGCGCCAAGCCCTCATCCGAGACGCCCTTGAACTTTTCGAAAAAACCCAAGCCCCGCCAGAACCGGCAGAATTCAACGAGCCAGGCTTTGGCCTCTTCGCTCTTCCAGCCCTCGGCGTTCTTTGCGATCGTGGCTTCCAACCGGGCCGGGCTTAAACGCCTTCTGTTCAGCGCCCATAGAAAAATCGCAATCGCGGCCACCGCGCAAATGAATCCTATAAGTTCTTTGTTCATGATGAAATTTTATCAAACAATAAATAATGGGCCAAGAAGGTGTCGGCTTATTTTGTTCTCTATGCTCTCCCTGTCCTCCGTAGCCCCGGCGTAGGAGGATGTATCTCTGGAGCGTGTAAATCGCGACTAAAGTCGCTCGCACAATAATCTAGTATTCCGGAGGCATCTGGTTGAGCTGGGCTAGTGTGAATACCGGGCCGTCCTTGCAGACAAAGACCTTGCCCACATTGCAGCGGCCGCACTTGCCGATCCCGCATTTCATGCGGTTCTCGAGGGTGGAGTAGATTTGTTCGGGCGTGAACCCGAGCTTGGCGAGCACGGGCAGGGTGAGCTTGATCATGATCGGCGGACCGCATACGAGCGCGATGGTGTTCACGGCCTTGGGGTTGTCTTTTTCCAGCACGGTCGGCACGAACCCGACTTCGCCCTTCCAGTCCGGGGTTTCCCCTCCCGGGTCAACCGTGGTGATGACTTTCACGTCCCCGCGCTTTTTCCATTCCTCAAGCTCGTATTTATAGACCAGGTCCGCGACCGTGCGCGCGCCGTAAACAATGGTGACATCCTTGAAGTTCTCCCGAGTGTCCAGCGCGTTCCATATCACGCAACGGAGCGGCGGGAGCGCGATGCCGCCAGCAATGAACAAAAGATTTTTTCCCTTCCAGTCATCGATGGGGAATATGTTGCCATAGGGCCCTCTGAACCCGATGGTGTCGCCTTCTTCGGACCGGGCCAGGGCGCCGGTCACTCGTCCGGCCTGGCGGAATGTGCACTCGATGTATCCCTTGCGCGTGGGCGAGGACGCTATGCAGAATGTGCTCTCGCCTTCGCCGAACACGGAATAAAGCCCGAACTGCCCGGCCTTGAATTCGAAATTTTTTCCCTCTTCCTCGTTTTGGAACTTGAGCCGGAAGGTCTTCACGCCCGGCGCCTCGTCAGTGATCTTCTCGATGCGCATGAAATATGGCTTATAGATGTTGGCAGCAGACATTATCCGCGTCCCTCTCGCAACTTTTCAATTGTCCCCGCCCTTGATGGGAGGGGATATAGGGGAGGGTGAAATTGATCACCCCCACCCTTGCCCTCCCCCATCAAGGGGGAGGAGTTAACGGTTTTTGAGATAAAATTTTTCACTTGGTCTCCATGATTTCTTTGAGGTGCTCGAGCAGGTTCATGTCCGCGGAGCACGAACGCGAGCACCTGCCGCAGCCCACGCACGCGACATAGTTGAGCCGGTCCGGCATGTAGCTGAACTTGTGCATGACGCGCTGTCTCCAGCGCTGGCTCTGCACCGAGCGCGGGTTGTGGCCCGAGGTGTGGAGCGTGAACAGGGACAGCCCGCACGAGTCCCAGCAGCGCAGCCGCACTCCGCCGCTCCGGTTCGCCTCGTCCTGGATGTCGAAGCAGACGCAGGCCGGGCACACGTATGCGCACGCCCCGCAGCCCAGGCAGCGGAGCGACTGGCTGAGCCAGAGCTCGGTGTTGTCGAAATTTTTCGCAAGCTTGCCCTGCAGTTCCTTTATGTCAAATTGCCTGGCGACTTTGGCCAGATATTTTTCCTTGGCCTCATCCGTGGCCGGGCCGAATAATTCGGGCGCGAGCGAGACGATCTCTTTGCCCTTGTCCGTGATGACCTCCGCCAGATAGTCTCCGGAGCCGAGCTCGGTGAGCAGGATGTCCGAGCCTTTGGTCTCACCCGGCCCGCCCCCGACCGAGGTGCAGAAGCAGTACTCGTCGGACTTGGCGCAGCTTACGCTGATCAGCGCGGTGTTGGCCAAGCGCGACTTGAAAAGCTCGTCCTGATAATCCCAGGTGAAGACCGAGTTGAGCACCGCAAAGCTTGCGGCGTCGCACGGACGAAGCCCGAACACCACGGTCGGCTTCGGCGCGTCCTTGCGGTCCTCAACCTTCACTTCCTTGCCTTCGAACTCGTATTTAAGCAGGGCCTCGCAGCGAGGAAAAACAGCGCCCCTGGCTGAGAGCGTGGTCTGGATGTAGTCCTTTGCCATCTCTTTGGGTGAGTTAACCTCTTCAAAGAAAATCTCACCAGCTTTTTGCACGGGCGCGAGGATCCTTCGGCCGGCCCCTTTCAGCTTGCTGAAGAGCGCTTCCAGCGAATCCTTCTTCAAAACTTTTTTCTCTATATTCATTTTACAAATATGTGCGAGAGACTTTAGTCTCGATTCTACTCATTTAATAAAATTCTCTTTATCTTCGGGCTTGAAAGTCCCCAGCGCGTACTCCTCTTTTGCCGCGACTCCGGCCCGGGTCTTGAAGTTCTTGAAGACCTCCTCGGCCAGCTTCCTGTTAAGGAGCGAGAGCGGTATCCCGACCGGGCAGGCCCGCTCGCAGTCCCCGCACCCGATGCACCGACCGGTCAGGTGCATTGCGCGCACGATGTGCCACTCCATGTTCCCGACCTGGTGGGGCGCGACCGGTATCCACTGCGGCTGGTTGCACTGGGTGAGGCAGCTCTCGCAGTAGCAGAGCGGGCAGGCCGCGCGGCAGGCATAGCACTTGACGCATTTCGCAAACTGTTCCTGCCAGTAATTCCAGCGCTCTTCCACGCTCATCTTCTCCAATTTTTCCAGCTCGGCCTTCTGCTCGGGCGTAAGCTCGTATGGAATTTTCGCGAGGAAATCCTCAATGGCCTTGAAGTCCGGGAGCTCGACCAGTTTTCCTTCCGGAGAAATCCCGAGCACGACGATCTCTCCGTCCTTGAGCTGGTTCTCCGCGGCCAGTTGCAGAATGGTCCGGAGCACCGGGACTTTGGCAACAACCGCGATCTTGCCCAGGGATTTCACTTCCGATTTGGAAAGATATACCGCCAAATTTTGCACGCAGCGCTCGTCGCAGATCAGCTTCGCGGCCTGGTCCGGTGTTTGCGCGAAAGCCGCGCGGGTTTTTCCGCCCGAGCCTTGGGCAAAGCCGATCACGACCTTGACCGTGCCGCTCGAGAGCAGTTCCGCCGCTTTTTTGCGCAACTCTTCCATCACTCGATCCCCGCGCCCGCCGCTTTCTTGTAGCTCTCGTATGGCCCGAGTTTCTTGACGTCTTCCGCCACCGAGTTCACGAACTGCGCCCACTTGGCGCCCTCGGCCGCGGAAATCCACGCGAAGAAGACCCTCCTGGTGTCAATGCCCACAAACTCCATCAGTTCGCGGAAGATGATCCAACGCCTGCGGGCGTGGAAATTTCCCGAGGTGTAATGGCAGTCGCCGGGGTGACATCCCGAGACGATGACCCCGTCCGCGCCCTGGTCAAAGGCCTTGAGCAGGAGCATGAAGTCGATGCGGCCGGTGCAGGGCAGCCGGATCATCCTCACCTCCGGCGAATACTTGATCCGGCTGGTGCCGGTCAGGTCCGCGCCCGCGTATGTGCACCAGTTGCAAACAAAAGCTATTATTTTCGGTTCAAAGTCAGACATTTCTCTCACCAAAATGTGCGAGCGGCTTTAGCCGCGATCCCTTTGCGCCAGAAAGTTGATAAGATTTCAATCTGAGATCTGAGATTTGAGATTTGAGATTCACAGCGCCAGCACCTCGGCCAGGATCTGCTCGTTGCTGAAGCCCTGGAGGTCTATGGCTTTCACGCGGCAGAGCGCCACGCAGGTCCCGCATCCCTGGCACAGTCCGGGGTTGACCTTGGCCACCACCTTGATGACATTGCCCTTGCGGTCCTTGATTTCCTCGCGCTCGATCGCCTGAAAGGGGCAGGCCTTCTCGCACAAGAAACATCCGGTGCAGGTTGAAAACTGCGGGGGCGGCAGCCGGTTGACCACCGCGATCACCGGCTCCCGAGAAAGCTCCGCGGACGAGAACAGGCCGATCACCTTTGCGGCCGCGGCGGAGCCGGTCGCGACCGTCTCCGGGATGTCCTTGGGCGCCTGGACCGCGCCGGCCAGGAATATTCCCGCGGTGTTGGTCTCCACGGGTCTGAGTTTGGGATGCGCCTCGGACAGGAAATGGTAAGGGTCATAGCCCACTTTCAGTTTTTGCGCGAGCTGTTCCGCGTCGCTGTTCGCGACCATCGCTGTGGCCAGCACCACCAGGTCGGCCTTGATCTCAATCGGTTCCCCGCCCAAAAGCGAGTCCGCGCCTTTCACAACCAGTTTGCCGTCCTCCTGATAGATCCGCGACACCCGGCCCCGGATATAGACCACGCCGTCCTCTTCTATGGCCCGGCGCACGAACTCCTCGTACATTTTTCCGCCCGCGCGGATGTCCATGTAAAACACATAGGCCTTGCCGTGGTGGTTCTTGTGCTTGTAGAGCATGGCGTGCTTGGCCGTGTACATGCAGCAGATCTTCGAGCAATAGTTGATGCCCTTGGCCGGGTCGCGCGAGCCTGCGCAGGAGACAAAGACAATGGTCTCCGGCTCCTTGCCGTCCGAGGGCCGCTTGATCGCGCCGAGCGTTGGCCCGGAGGCCGAGGCCAGTCTTTCAAACTGTAGCCCGTTGATGATGTCGGGATACTTCCCGTACCCGTATTCGGGGAAGAAGTCCGTGCCCTTGATGTCGTATCCGGTCGCGGCCACCACTGCGCCCACATCGACTTCAATGATCTCGTCCTGCTGGTCCAGGCGCACGGCTTTTTTCTCGCAGAATTTTTCGCACACCCTGCACTTGCCTTTTTTGTAATAGGTGCAGTGCTCGCGGTCGATGACCGGCTTGTTGGGCACCGCCTGCGGGAACGGCACATAGATGGCCGGCCTTTTTCCCAGGCCCGCGTCAAACTCGGATGGGATTTTTTTCTGCGGGCATTTCTGCATGCACACTCCGCAGCCGGTGCAGAGCTTTTCGTCAACGCCCCGCGCCTTCTTCCGGATCCGCGCCTTGAAGTTGCCGATGAATCCGTCCAGGCTCTCCAGCTCGGAGTAGGTGTAAAGAGTGATGTTGGGGTGACGCGCCACTTCAACCATGCGCGGGGTCAGGATGCACTGGGAGCAGTCCAGGGTGGGGAATGTCTCGGAGAGCTGGGCCATGTGCCCGCCGATGGAGGGCTGTTTTTCCACTAAAATTACTTTGTGCCCGGCGTTCGCGATGTCGAGCGCGGCCTGGATGCCGCCGATGCCGCCGCCGAGCACGAGCGCGGTCTTGGTCACCGGCACCTTGATCGGGTAAAGCGGCTTGTTGCGCTTGACCTTTTCAACGATCACCCGCACCAGCTCGATGGCCTTCGCCGTGGTGACGTCCGACTTCTCATGCACCCAAGAGCACTGCTCTCGGATGTTGGCCATCTCGCAAAGGAACGGGTTGAGTCCCGCTTCCGCGCAGGCGTTCCTGAAAGTGGGCTCGTGCATGCGGGGCGAGCAGGCCGCGACCACAACCCCCGTGAGTTTCTTTTCCTTGATCGCGTCCTTGATCATGTTCTGGCCCGGGTCAGAGCACATGTATTTGTAGTCCACGGCGAGCGCAACCCCCGGGATTTTGGACGCGGCTTCCGCGACCTTGGCGACGTCCACGGTGCCCGCGATATTTTCGCCGCAATGGCAAATGAATACTCCGATGCGGCTCATCTTACTCCTCCGCTCCCGCGGCCGGTTTCTCCCCGACCTCGGGCTTGGCAGGCTCAGCGGGTTTGGCTGATGGGGCAGCCTTTGGCTGTTCCGGGAGCACAAAGGGCACGAAGTGGCGGTGCATGCCCAGTTCCTTCTCGTTGATGCCCAGCGCCAGTCCGATCGCCTGGGTGATGTAAAGCACCGGGATGTTGTATTTCTTGCCCGCGGCCTTCTCGATGTCCGCGCGCCGCATGTCCAGGTTGGCGTGGCACATGGGGCAGGCGACAATAATTATTTCCGCGCCGTTCTTTATCGCGCTCTCAATGACCTTGGCCGAGAGCTTGCACACCAGGTCGGTGCGGGTCAAGGTGAGCCCTGCGCCGCAGCATTCGGTCTTGAACGGCCAGTCAACCGGGTCCGCGCCGAATTTTTTCATCAACTCGTCCATGGACTGCGGGTCTTCGGCCCGGTCAAACTTCATGACCTTGGGCGGCCTCACCATCAGGCACCCATAGTAGCAGGCCACCTTGGCGTTAAGCGGCTTTTCAATTTTTAATTCCGCGCCGCTGAAAATTTTGACCATCCCCTCGATGATGTTCAAAATTTTGGACGTGCCCTTGTAGTCCATCTCAATGATATCGACCACTTCCTTGCGGAGCTCGTCGTTTTCCAGGAGCTCGTGCTGCGCGGTCATCAACCGCTGGTAGCAGGCCGAGCACGGAACCAGTATCTCGTCGAGTCCCGCCTTTTCCGCGAGCGCCAGTATCCGGGCCGGGAGCGCGAGGCTGAGCAAATGGCTGACGTTGTGCGCGGAAGTTGACCCGCAGCAGTTCCAGTCAGGTATTTCAATAAGGTGCAGGTCGGTCCTCCGGGCCAGCGCGAACACCGACTCGTTGAAATCAATGTCCATGCCCTGCAGGCTGCAGCCTGGAAAATAGCCCAGCTTCATTTCTTGGCTTCCTTCTTGAGAGTCCGCGCGAAAATCCTGGCGATCTGGTCCCGGCCCTTGATCATGTGCGGGAACAGGTTTAGCTTGCCCATCATGAAAAGCTTGGGAGCGGTGAAAACGTCCTGCATCGCGGTCTGGGGCTGGCGCAGCTTGTAGTCCGCGGTCATGCCCACTTCGTATAGCCGCCCGGTGTACTGGACGGTATCGAGGAACGCCTTGTGGAACGCGATGATTTTTTTCGCCTGCGGGTTTATGAGTCCGCGCTTGAGGGACTCCTGCCTGAGGAAATCCATGATCTTGGGCAGGTCGACTTCCTTGGGGCAGCGCGTGACGCAGGTCTCGCAGGTCAGGCACAGCCAGATGGTGAGCGAATTCAACACCCGCTCGTCAAGCTCGGGCAGTCCCAGTTGTATCATGTGCAGGAGCTGGCTGGGCGGGATGTCCATGTCCTCGGCCAGCGGACAACCCCCGGAGCACTTGGCGCACTGGTAACAATTTGCGACAGATTCGCCGGTAATAGACTTGACCTGATCCGCCAGCGATTCCCGCAAACTTAGCGGTTTATCGTCCAACTTCTTTTCCTCCTGGCGTAACCAAGCTTAATATAACCATTAAATGAGGGCTTTTCAACATCAGGGTATGCCAAATTCATACTTTCTTTCCAGCAGATTGTCAAATCGATTGTTTAAAAATAGGACATAGCCCCTATCCCCAAACCACACCTGTTTGCCGTAGCCTCTGCCTGCTCGGACATTCTGTCGGCGAAGGCGGACCTGTCCGCAGTAGCCCCTCCTTGCCCGAACATAAAGTCGGCGAAGGCGGAAATAGCTAATTTCAAGTTGACACGGATACAAAGGGCGTATAATAAATGACATGGGCATGGGCAAGATAAAATACGGCATCTTTATAATCCTGGCCTTCATCCTCCTTTCCCAAACCCTCCCTGCCCAGGAAAAATCAGCCGGGCTTTATCCGGTCAAGGTCAAAGGCAAATGGGGATACATCAACCGGCAGGGAAAGATCGTGATTGAGCCGAGGTTTGATGCGGTCAGAGATTTTTCCGATGGGATGGCTATAGTTGAGCGAATGACAGATGAACCGGACCCAATATTTGGGCGCAAATTCAAATACGGATATATCAATAACCATGGAAAAATAGTGGCAAAAATGCAGTTTGACCATGCAGAAAATTTCTCTGAGGGACTGGCTGCTGTGGAGATAAATGAAAAATATGGTTTTATTGATAAGTCCGGCAAAATGGTAATTGAACCTAAATTTGGCTGCGCTGAAAGTTTTAGTGAAGGATTGGCTGCGGTATGCATAAAGAAAAATCGCGAATATTTGTGCAGAGATCGTAAAGTCATGGGCGAACTGGATACCTGGGGATTTATTGACCATCAGGGGAAATTTGTCATCCAGCCTCGGTTCGAATCCGCTTCAAGCTTTTCTGAGGGACTGGCAAGGGTGGTATTGGATTACAAAGAAAACAAGGAATATTTCATCGACAAAACTGGAAAAATTGTAATCAGAACTGATGGAGATAAAGTGCAATCTTTTTCCGAAGGACTTGCAGGGGCCAGGCTTGGTGGCGTTTGGGGATTTATTGACAAGAGCGGCAAGGTTGTAATTAAGCCTCAATTCAAGGAAGTAAAAAATTTCAAAGAAGGCCTTGCCTGTGTGAGGGTCGGGAAAAAATGGGGGTTTGCTGATAAAAGCGGGAGGATGGTCATTAAACCGGAGTATAATAATTGCAGCAGTTTTTATGAAGGATTGGCAAAGGTATCCAGCGAACACGCCCAGTTTTACATAGACAAACGCGGGGAAGTACAATCTCAGAGATACTTTTTTAAAGACGAAGTATACATTTTCAAGGACGGGATTGCATTAGCAGAGGTCTATCCTAATACGTTTATGTTGATGATGATAGATTTGGCTTCCCAGGTTGAATATTGGGTTACCAAAAAAAATGACTATATTCTGCCAGCCCAGTATCATTACAAAATCGGCTACATTAAAAAAGACGGCGCCTGGCTCTGGGAGCCGAGGAATTAGCAAAATGAATAGCGGCAAAAATATAAGAATCATAACCACCATTTTTATGGTTGCCGCTATTCTATTTTTCTCCCAAGCCCTCCCCGCCCAGGAAAAATCAGAAAGACTGTATCCGGTCAAGGTCAAGGGCAAATGGGGATACATCAACCGGCAGGGGAAAATTATCATTGAGCCGAGGTTTGATGCTGTATGGGAATTTTCAGATGGTATGGCTAGGATCGGCAAAAAGACCAATGAACCAGACAACGCTGCCGGGCGCAATTTCATTTGCGGCTATATTGATCAAACGGGCAAGGTGGTGATCAGGCCCCAATATCAATTTGCCGAGGAATTTCATGAAGGCCTTGCGAGTGTCCAAATACATTCTAAAATTGGGTTCATTGATAAAACCGGAAAGACGGCCATTGAACCCAAATTTGATAATTGTTCGATATTTTCAGAAGGCTTGGCCGAAGCCTGTGAAAAAAACAAATGCGGGTACATTGATAAAAACGGCGTCTATGTCATTGAACCAAAATTTGATTTTTCCTCAAGATGTTCAGGCTCCTATTTTTCCGAAGGGTTGGCCAATGTAACGATAAACAAAAGAGTCTCTTTTATCGACAAGAGCGGAAAATTTGTAATCCGAACCCAGGGCGACAAGGCTTTTTTGTTTTCAGAAGGAATGGCTGCCATAAGGATCGGCGGCGGGTGGGGATTCATTGACAGAACAGGAGTCGTGGTTGTAAAGCCTGAATTCAGAGAAGTGCGAAATTTTAGTGATGGTTTAGCTTGCGTGTTGGTCGGGGAACAATGGGGGTTTATAGACAAGACAGGGAATATGATCATAAAGCCGCAATTACGTTGGTGCCGTCCTTTTTCCGAAGGAATATCGATCCAAAGCAATGATCAAGGCACTTATTTCATGAACAAGCGCGGAGAGATTGTCTCGCAGCGACATTTTGACGGTTTCGCCTATGCTTTCAAGGACGGAATCGCCGAGGTGGAAATCTTACCAGGCCCATGGATGAGCTTAGTTATCCAATTAGCATACCTGACTGAATATTGGTATACCAATAAGCATGAATTTATTATGCCAGAAGAATATTATTATAAAATCGGCTACATCCAAAAAGACGGCGCCTGGCTATGGGAGCCGAGGAATTAGCAAAATGAATAGCGGCAAAAATATAAGAATCATAACCACCATTTTTATGGTTGCCGCTCTTGTATTCCTCTCCCAAGCCCTCCCCGCCCAGGAAAAATCAGAAAGACTGTATCCGGTCAAGGTCAAGGGCAAATGGGGATACATCAATAGGCAGGGGAAGATTGTGATTGAGCCGAAGTTCTTTTTTGTAGGTGACTTTTCAGACGGCATGGCGGATTTTTTCAATGTTGTTGCCCCTAGGATGGGAGATTTGCGCGAAGGATATATCAATGAAAAGGGCAATATAGTTATCAATGAACAATTTTTTCTTGCGTTTCCATTCTCAGAGGGCATGGCAAGTGTTTTTATTAACAACAAATGGGGGATTATTGATAAAACCGGGAAAACGGTCATACCGCTTGAATTCGATTCCGCTGGTCCATTTTCCGAGGGTTTGGCCGGGGTTTGTCTGGACAAGAAATGCGGTTTCATTGACAAGAGCGGCAAGTATGTGCTTGAACCGGAATTTGATTCTGCGGGCAATTTTTCCGAAGGCATGGCAATAGTTTCTTCCGGGGGTAAATATTTTGCGATCAATAACACCGGAAATAAGCTGTTTGATTGCCCGGGCAGGGGCTACCATTTTTCAGAAGGGCTTGCGGCAGTGCATGTTGGTGCCCTATTTGGATTTATTGACAATACCGGACAGTTGGTGATCAAACCGCAATTTCGGAGTGCAAAAGACTTCAAGGACGGCATGGCCTGTGTGCGGTTGGAGAGGGACTGGGGGTTTATTGACAGGACCGGGAAAATGGTCATCAAGCCGCAATTCAAGGAATGCAGAAATTTCTCGGAGGGACGCGCGGCCGTGAAAAATGACAAGCAATGGCTTTTCATCAACAAGCAAGGGGATACGGCGTTTAATAGGTATTTTGATAAGGCATACGATTTCCACGACGGCATAGCGCGGGTGGAAGTTTTCGAAAATATTCATCTTTCCGGAGTGAAAATGCTCGCTAGCGAGGTCGGTAGCTGGTTTGGATTCAAAATATTTGAGGGAGAAAATATCATATTTCCATTGGTCGGATATGTGGACAAGAACGGCTACTATGTCTGGGAGCCACGGCATTAGCCGGATGCCTTCTTTCATAATTCAGCCTTCATAATTCATAATTTCCCGGCTATTCTCTGCCCATCTGTGTAAAAATTTACCTATCTATGTAAATTATTTCGCACCCTTGCAACAGGCCGGAGAAGACCGAAAAAATAAAGTCTAATGAATTCAATATGTTAAGTAGGCCATGCTTCTAATCTTCCCTGGCATTAAAATTGCTCTATAAAAAGGGCAGAAATGAAGATGAACCTGCAAATAGTCCCGCTCCTGGTAGTAATGACCATCAACCTCTTGTTCGCGTTCTTCGTATTCGCGGCGCAACGCAAGAAATTTCTGGCAAGGGTTTTCATCGAGCTTTGTCTGGCCGTGAGTTTCTGGTGCGGGGCCGGGGTCGTTTATTATTTGACGGGCAAAACCATCTGGCTGAAGATTTCGTTCCTGGCCGTGCTCGCGATCCCCGCGGTTTACCATTGCTACCTCTCCCAGCTCGAGCATGAGAAATCTCTGCTCAACAAAATCCCGATCCTGATTTTTCTGTGGGCGCTTGCTTTCGCGCTTTTGATTTTCCCGTGGCGGGTCCTGCCCATCCCGGGCGCGGCTGAGCAGCCCATCAAAGTCGTCACCATCGTCCTCTATCTCTCGGGCATGTTCATCACCTTTTTGCTCGGCCAGGCCCGCGCTCTCAAAAAAGAAAATTCCGAAAAGACCAGGAGCCAGATCCGGTTTGAGATCTGGGCCGTGGCATTACCATTCGCTGCCTTGTTAATACAAGCGGTCCTGGCGTTATATATCCGAAGGATACCGCAGGCCAATGTCGGGCTGGCGGTGGTGCTCGGCGCGGAGCTCATGCTCTACTCGCTTTACAAGCACGGCGCCATCGACCTCTCCGAGCTGCTCAGCAAGGGCATGGTCTATCTGGTGTACCTGGTGCTCTCGAGCTGCGCGGTCATGCTCGTGGTCTCGCTGGTCGGAAGAATCCCGGGCGTGAACTTCAACGCCAGCCAGATCGTGATCGTGCTCGCGCTCACCGCAATCTCCGCCCTGGTGTTCGCGGCCACGCGCGAGCGGCTCGGCGCGTGGGTGGAGCAGAGTTTCTTCCCCGAAAAGTTCGAATATAAAAAACTGATCGCGCGCTACGAGAAGGAGCTGGAGGCCGTGCGCGAGCGGCTCAAGCAGGCCGAGAAGCTGGCCGTGATCGGCGAGCTTTCCGCCCAGATCGCGCACGACATCAGAAACCCGCTCGGGCCCATCAAAGGCTACACCCAGATGTTTTTGGGCGCGGACGAGCAGAGCCTGCCGGAACCCGCGATGGTCAGGAAGGGCCTGAGCATCATCGCGGAAGAGGTCAACAAGATTGACGAGCGGGTGGAAAAACTTTTGCAGTTCTGCCGCGCCTCCCGGGCCGTGCGCTCGGAAATAAACATGGCGGAGATGGTCGAGCAGACCGTGGCGCTCTTCAGGCTCAACCCGAAATTTTCGCAGGAGCTCAAAATTGAAATGATGCTCGAGCCGGGTCTTTCTGTCTTCGGGGACAAGGGCATGCTCGAGAACGCGCTCTACAACCTGGTATCGAACGCGGCCCAGGCCATGAACGGCAAGGGAGCAATCGAGATCAAAACTTTCAAGGCCGAGGCCAAGTCCGCCAAATGGGTCTGCCTGGAGGTCGCGGACACCGGCCCGGGCATTGCGCCCGAGGACCAGGAAAAAATTTTCGAGCCGTTTTTTACCAGGCGCGAGTCCGGCGTGGGCCTGGGGCTTAGCATAGTCAAGCGCGCCATTGAGGAGCACAAGGGCTGGATTGAGGTGAAAAGCGAGCAAGGGAGCGGCGCGCGTTTTCGGATTTTTCTGCCGGACACGGGAGGAGGAAAAAATGAAGACTAGGATCGCGGTGGTTGACGACGAAAAAAACATGCGCGAGGTCATGAAGGACCTGCTTGGCGAAAAAGGCTATGAAGCGGAGACCTTTGCGGACGGCGAAAGTTTTCTGTCTCACCTTGCCAATCAGCCCGCGCCGGAACTGGTCATCCTAGACCTCAAGCTCCCCGGCAAGGACGGCCTCAAAGTGCTCCGCGAGGCGCGCGGACTTAAGCCAGGCTTGCCTGTGCTCATGATCAGCGCGTTCGCAACCGTTGACAAGGCGGTGCTCGCCATGAAGGACGGCGCAATCGATTTCCTGGTCAAGCCCTTTGACAACCAGCGGTTGTTTTCCGCGGTCGGCAAAGCGCTCGAGGCAAGAGAGATGATCGAGCAGGCTGAGATGAGCAAGCCCGTGCTCAGCGGGACCGCGGCTGAAAAAGAGATAATCGGCGACAGCGCGGAAATAAAGTCCGTGCTCGAGACCATCCACCGCGTGGCCGAGACCCAGGCCACCGTGCTCATCACCGGCGAGAGCGGCACCGGCAAGGAGCTGGTCGCGCGCGCCATCCATTATTTAAGCTCGCGCCGGGACTCGCTCATGATCGCGGTCAACTGCGCCGCGCTTCCGGAAAATCTTTTGGAGAGCGAGCTGTTCGGGTTTGAGCGCGGTGCGTTCACGGGCGCGTACAGCCGCAAGCCGGGGAAATTGGAGTTGGCTGACGGCGGCACCTTGTTTCTGGACGAGGTTGCTGACCTGAGTTTGTCAGCCCAGGCCAAGCTCTTGCGCGTGATTGAAGAAAAAGAATTCTATCCGCTCGGCTCGGGCCAGAAGAAAAAAATCGACATCCGCCTGATCACCGCGACCAACCGCGACCTCATGGACCGCGTCAAGCGCGAGCTGTTCCGCGAAGACCTTTATTACCGGCTCAATGTCATCCCTATTTTTCTGCCCCCGCTCCGGGAGCGAAAAGCGGACATTCCTGCTCTGTTGGATCACTTTTTGGAAAAACACGCGCGGATTTACAATTCTCAAAAACCTTCGCTTTCCCAAGAGACTTTGAAAAACCTTTGCGAATATGCCTGGCCCGGAAATATTCGACAGCTTGAAAAAGAGGTTGAAAAAATGTTGATCCTGGGTGAAAAGGACTGGAACCGGGAAAGGACAAGCGAGCAGCCCGCGTCAGCCGAACAGGATGCGAAAGCATCGAACGGGTCCGCATTGAAGTCCGCGACCCATCGGGCAGAGCGAGAGGAGATAATCAACGCGCTCCGCTCCACCCGGGGCAACAAGCTGGAAGCCGCCAAAATCCTCAATGTCTCCTACAAAACCCTCTTCAACAAAATCCACCGCTACAACATCAGGTTCAAGACGGATGTGGAGTAAAAACTATGAATAACTCAAATCTTAAAAAGGAAAAGAAAAAGATATATTTTCCCGCTATCATTTCCCTGATTCTTATTATATCTTTCCCAGTAGGAATTTTGATGCTTATTTCTCCTCTAGATAGTATTTGGTGGTATTGCCT
>Ga0315287_10001878_pt1 | contig 19643 bp, 15 predicted proteins | sample YL17G11_0_MG_FD_205037 | JGI IMG/M metagenome (GOLD analysis project Ga0315287, IMG submission 205037) | Sediment microbial communities from Yellowstone Lake, YNP, Wyoming, USA - YL17G11_0 | ecosystem: Environmental > Aquatic > Freshwater > Lake > Sediment | place: USA: Wyoming | collected...
TGGCGCCCACGTAGCTATGGGCGGGCGGCGTGATCGTTCGGAACCCGGTGCCGACGATCTCGATGAAGTTGCCTCCACCGGATGCCCCGTGGTTCGGAGTGATCGACGTGATGGTCGGAATCGCCATCAGCTCACCGTGGCTCCCTTGCCCAGACGGTAGAAGAGCATCTTCTCGAATGCCTTCACGAAGGTGTTGAACGCGTTTTCGATGTTCGCATCGAACGTCTGCTGCCAGATCGGTCTCGCCGGAACAGCGATGGCGATGGTCGTGCCCGTCGGCTCATCACCCATCTGTGCCATGGAGCGACCCTTGCCCTTGCTGCCCGTGGCTCGACCGTACAAGATCATCAGGTAGGCACGCATCCGCTGTGTCACCGGGAACGTGCGCGCCCAGCCCGTCTCCTGCATGACGGCGATCTGGTCCATGGTGCGCGCGCCTGCCGCGTTGTTGTGCGGAGCAGCCACACCACCCATCACGCCCACGATGTACTCGTAGGTCGTCACCTTCTCCCAGTCAATGGACTGTGCCAGGAGCCGACTTCGGTAGAGCGGCTTGCGCCCCCCGTAGGCCGGAACCTCGGGCCACGCCCCCGCGAGCTTGCCGATCTGCCGCTTGCGTCGCGATCCGCGGGTGAGCTTCGGCGACTTATCGCCGGCGATGCCACCGCGAATGGCCCCACGCAGCATTCTACTCACGTTGCGAAGGCCATAGTCTAGTGCTCGACCGCTGGATTGCCGCACGAACTTCGTGAACTCCTTGGCCTCTTCCAGGTCGTGAGCGCACGTGACACTGAAGTTCGACAGCATGACCTAGCTGCCTCCCCGACGCCGTCGGGACAACGCGCAGATGTGCAGGTCGTAGCCATCGGGTCCGAAGCCGGGCGAGCCGGGCTGCATCTCGGTGATGTACATGCCAGGTGGGTCGAACGGGACCGTGACGACACCGGGACTGTTCCAGCGTTCGATGCACGAGACCCTGTCGTCGATCCTGATCAGACAGGCGCGGTTCTGCTTGTCGATGAGTCCCATGTCCTCCAGGTCGCCGCGCCACAGGACCAACCTGAAGAACGAACGCGGATCGTTGCCCTGGACCTCCTGGTTCAGCTCTTCGAACCTGGGCGTCTCGAACTGGCAGGGCACGCGGATCGCCGGGAGCTCGATGCGTGCGTCCATCCGCTCTTGCTCATCGGCCGGAGCATTCGTGTCGAACACGAGCGGCTCGCGGAAGTCCTTGTCGTAGCCCGCCGTGGCGCCGGTGTAGGGGCGCAGGTCCTTCGTCGCCGATGGACTCAGGCGATGAATGACCGCCGCGGACTTCTCGAGGACGAGGCCGAGGCGAAAGTGCATGACTTAGCCTCCCGCCACGCCGACATGCCACGGTCTGCAGTAGGGTGCCAGGATCGCATCGAGACGCGAGTCACCGGTCATGGATGCGAGCTCGGAGCCGCTGCTCTTGACCGCCCCGAACTTGATCTGCTGGTCGCGCGTCTTGGCCATCTCGACGCGATTCGGGGACCACAGTGTCGGGTCTTGTCCGAGTGGATCCTTGAGGAACCGGTAGGTCAGTGCCAGGACGACGTCGCGCAGAGGTCTCGGGGTCTCGCCAAAGGGTGCCCCGTTCGGATCGGTGTAGCCGAAGGCACCCGTCACCTTGACGTTTTGCGAGCCAGCCGGGAACTTGGCCATGCCGTACTCTTGCAGGTCCTGACTGGCTACTGGCAAGTACTCGATCCCGGGATTCTCTCGGTCGTCGGGAGAGAGCACGTAGTCGAGATGCCGATTGTAGACCCGGATGCCCGAGAGCCCCACGGGCGTCTCGGTCATGATGCCGAACATGGGCGAGCCACCGGTGATCGTCACCGCCCCGACGCCGATGATGGGCTCGTCGAGCCAGAGCTTGGTGCTCTCCTTGCGCACGGTGATCCGGTGCGCGATGTACCTCGGGAAGAAGAACCGCATGGTGAGCCGGTTCACCTCCTTGGACGCCCGATCGATCATCGACTGGCGCTCGTGAAGCTCCCAGGTGTTGAGCAACTTCTCGGCCGACGAGATGTAGCCCTCGTAGGCCAGGCTCGAGCGGAAGTGCTTCGGATCGAGGACCTCGAAGAAGTAGGACGTGCTCTGCCAGGCTCCGTTCTCTACCGCCCGGTAGAACCAGACGATCTCGTACGGACCGGCCACCATGCTCTTCTCGAGTGGGTTGAGCGGGGCGACGTAGTAGCCGGTGGTCACCTTGTGCCCGCCATCCGCGGCCAGACGCAGATCGAGTGTGAACTCTGCCGACTTGGTCACGCTGCCCACGGGGTAGACCTCGAAGCGCAGCTCGGCCAGATCAGCGAGGATCCCCTCCACCTGGTAGAAAAACGGGAGGAGTGGCGTGCTGCACGAGGAGGCCTCACCTCTCACGATACCCGGCATCTAACCCTCCCGGGGTTTCGTTGAGCGTATCGCCTTCTTGATCCGCCTCACGCAGTCGGCGTGCTTGGCGCTCTCGGAGTTCGTGTAGTCGACCGACAATTTACCGATCTGGTCGTCCACGTTGTGGAAGAGGAAGAGGAACTGCGGAGGCTTCCCGGGCCCTCCAGCCCGGAGCTCGATCATGTCCGCGATGACCAGGTCGCGCATGAGGCAGTAGGCGGCGAAGTCGAGATCGTAGACCTCGACCTTGCTGTCTTCCAGAACGCGATAGGCCAGAGAACCTCCGGGTCGCGGAGCGCTCCGAGGCCGTGCTGAGGAGCCTTCCATGATGCGAAGGCTACTCGCCGCTGCCCTTGTCATCTCCCTTGGCTGCTCCTCTGCGACCGGCCATCACCTCGGTGGAGGTGACGATGCCTGCCGCGTTCTCCGACTGCAGCTGCTCTCTCGTGGGAGGCAGAGCCGCCGCGCGTCCCTTGCCCTTGGGAGGCGCTGCCGTCACTTCCGGCATGGCCGCCGCCGTTGCCACCGTCGTCGGGACTTCGACTCGCAGGTCCACGGTGGGCGGCGGAGCTGCGTCCTTCGGCCCGACCAGGGTCTGCCCCACGGCGCCGAGCGAGGCCAGGAACTGTTGCTGCTCCGAGGCCGCGATGGTCTCCTTCTCCTCCGGCGTCACGATCTGGAAGAGTGGCTTGGAGTCGGGGTCGTCGTGCGTCTGTAGCTTGTCGCGCAACTGCGCGGCAAGCTCGGGACCGATCAGGTACCAATTCGGCCTGGGGCCGCCGACGTACACCTGATTCTCGAAGCAGTGCTTCTGCACCAGGTAGCCCCGGCGCGGGTTGTGCGGGTACAGTCTCGCGTAGAACTCGTTGCTCATCTTCTCTATACCTTTCTGTCTCGGTGCGAACGCAAGCACCGAGCCTCCGGAGGAGAACCAATTCTCCTCCGGAGGCAACAGGCTTGTTCGCCCAGAGAGAACCTGCCCAGACCCGATGGTCTAGTAGCAGGCCACGATCACCTTGAACGTCACACCGGCCAGGTTCGCGTGGTCCGCCGCCTCGAGGCCGGTGGTCCGCACGACGCAGATCAGCTTGTCGTTCGCCTTGTCGTAGATCGGCAGGTGCGTGGTCAGAGCGACCTCATGCACGAAGGCGATCTCCGCGGAGCGACCCAGCTTGGCCTGCACCAGCGCCGACAGCAACGTGCCGCCCGTGCGGTAGTCGCCGTCACCGGCAAAGCTCAGCTCGACCAGGTCGAGGGGGGCCGAGGCCGACTTCTTCGGCTGGCTCGTGAGGGTGATGGTTCCGAGTGCCATGATTGCTTCCTCCTGGAGCAAGTCGCATCGGAGTCCGGAGAGACCCCGGACTCCGGTGCGCTGCTACCTAGTTCACAGGTGCCGGCTCAGCTCGCGCTAGGCCTAGGCGCCCTTGAGGTTGTACCCCTTCACGAACATCAGCTCCTCGGCGAGCTTCACGTCGAAGCGGACGGTCGCGACGACGATGACCACGCCTGCGGAGATGTCCTCGGCGATCTTGATCTTGATCTGCCGGTAGAACCCGAGGAAGATGGCCCGCGGGTCACCCAGGACGATCTGGGTGTTGCTCGAGCCGTCCACCGGGAACTCGGTGACCTGGTTGATCGGGAAGTCCGACCAGGTCACGCGGCCCTGCTGCTGCAGCATGGCGTCGCCGAGACCGGTCATGCGATCCGACAGGGCGTCCTTGTAGTCGATCCGCGCCTGGCGGTTGGTGAAGTACTCGAGGGCCGGGTTCTCGGCGAACTCGTCCGGCATGGTGCGGTACATGTCCCGCAGGATGGTCTTGGACAGCTTGGTGCTGCCGGCGTCCACCGTGAAGGACGAGATCTGCTTCAGGACGCCGTTCAGCTTCGCGAGGACCGGGTCCGCCGAGTTGACGTCGCCACGGATGGCCACCCACTCCATGTCGCGGCCGATGGCCTTGGAGAGCTCCTCGATGAGCGTGTCACGGAAGGTGCCGCGCTCGATCTGGTCCTCGAGCGACTCGTCGGTCATCCGCATCTCGGCCTTGAACAGCTGGGCGTCGAGGGTGACCATGGACAGCGAGGGCTTCGCCCAGGCCGAGGACGGCAGGGCCGTCCCTTCCTGCCCGGCGCGGAGCACGCGGTTGGCGAAGCGCATCTTGTCGCGCTCCTCCTTCATGGCCTTCATCGGCGTCACGGTGCAGCGCTGGAGCAGCACCGGCTGCTTGATGGCGAGCTGGATGAACTTGTCCGCCTGCGCCGGCTGAAGCAAGCCGCCAGCCGTGAAGTCGCTGACCGCGATCTCCGCCTTCCGCAGGAGAGTTCTGTTTTCCGATGGCATTGCGATTCCTCCTTGGACCTGAGAGCTTGGTTCTGAACTCTTCTGGTTAACCCGCCACGAGTCCTACTTGGACTCGCGCTTCGCGAGCTGCTCGCGATAAGCGGGATCGTTGTAGTTCCGGGGGAAGAGCAGGGGATCGGTGTTCCCCTCGCCCTCACCGCCACCCTCGTCACCCGTCGACGCCGGCGGAGTGACCTCGGACCTCGCCTTGGCGATCTGCGTCTGCAGCTCGGCCACCTGTGCCACGGCAGTGTCGAGTCGCTTGGCGAGCTCGTCGACGGTCGGGGCGATCGGAGCGTCGATCACGGGCGCGGCGACCACCGGGGGCGTCGTGATCGGGGGCTCGGTCACCGCGGCCGGTGGGGTGATGACCGGCTCGGTCACCGCGGCCGGTGGGTCGATCTCCCCATCATCCTTCTTCGCTGGCTTCTTGCACGCCTTGGCGCGCTCGACGCCGCAGTTCTGGCAGAACTTGCCGAAGCCCATCGGCTTGCCGCACTCCGGGCACGTGGCCAGTCCGGCCTTCTCCGCCTCGACCCGGGCCGTCTCGACGTCCGCGGCGATCTTCTCGGTCTCGAGTCGCTTGGCGGTCTCGAACGTGGCGAACTCCTCCTCGACCACGGCCAGCCGCTGGTCGATGTCGAGGGCCAGGCTGAGGTCGCTCAGCTCGGGCGCCACGGCCTCCTCGGCTTTCTTCACGTCGGGGTACTTGTCGAGGAGACCCTTGAGGAGGGTGCTGAGAGTCTTGATCTCCCGCGCTGCCTTCGCCTGCTCGAAACCGGCCGACTTGGCCTTGGAGGCGAGGGACAACGCGCGCTCCGACACCTCTCGAAGAGTACTCGAGAAGGTGCCTGCCGCCTTTGCCGTCTGCATCGGGCATCGCTCCTTCGCCGCCTCGACGAGGTCGCGCAGAGCGCCGATCTCCGTCTTCACGGCATCTGATGGTGTCTCACTGGTGGCCATCTTGGCCAGAGAGGCAGCGCGATCTGCCACCTCTCGCAGCGTCTGCGTCATCGCGGTTGCCTGCGCCTCGGCCTCCTCGGTCTCCTCGGAGATGTCGGGCAGGACGGGTGTGGTCTCGCCCTTGCTGATGGAGAACTTCTCGACCAGCGCTCCCAGGGTCGAAGCCACGGTCTCGACCTCCACCCCGAGCTCGCCGGTCACGGCCTTGGCCGTCGCGACCTTCTGGGAGGTGGCCAGAGCCTGCTCGGCCACGGCGAGCAAGGACGACTCGAGCTCGGACTTGGCCGCGGGGTAGTCTGGCTTCTTGGGCTCCGGGTACTTCTCGACGAGCCCCTGGAGCATCGACACGAGACCGGGCAGCTCCTTGGGCAGGTCGATGTCGCCCGACTCCTCCATGGCCGCCTGGGCCAGGGAGAGGCACTTCTCGCCCACCTCACGCAGCACGGCTGTCACCGTGCCACCCGAGGCCTTCGAGAGCAACTCGTACAGGCGCTCGGCCTCGGTGATGGCCTCGACCAGCTGCTGCCGAGCCGCGTCCTGGTCGAGTCCCTTCTTCAGGTTGTCCACGGCGCCGCCGAGGGCCTCGAGAACCTGACCAGCCCGCTCCAGGTCCTGCTTGGACACCAGGGCGGGATTGTGCAGCTCATCGCCGACGACCTCGAGCTCTTGACCCAGAGCTGGATGCGGCATTGTTTCCTCCTTGATGATCAAGTACCGTCTCTTGTTAGCGGCCCTATCGACCAGAGCTACAGCCGAGGGTTCAATGCCGCGAAGGCGCCGCTTCCCTTTTCGAGGGTCGATTTTATCGGTAGGGGTGGGCATGAGTCAACCCCTATTCAGCGCATTCATAGGTTAGAAGTCAAGGAAATTCTTTACGGAAGGCGAGGAAGCATCCAACAGGGCTCCATGAAGCACTATCCATGGAGAGCTTCGGAGCCTTGGACTGCCAGGCTACCGAATCTCTTCAACAAGAGCTGTGCCCTCAATGCTCCATCCGGTGAGCCGACCAGCCTTGATGTCTTCCCACAGCTTCGGGTCGACGATGTGCGCTCCGAGCAGCCAGGTGCCCTTCTTGACCGGCTGGCCCTCCAGCTCAAAAGCTACGGGTGCGAGGTAGTTTTCGAGCACCTCGTACTGGGCGTTTGCGAGGAGGGACTCGTGCATGTAGCCCAAGATGTGCTGCTTGCGCATGAAGTGGTAGGCCGCCTGCCGGACAGTCTCGGGGTCGTAGATGTCACCCTGGGAGTCGAAGGTCTCGGGCTCGAGGACTACGCCGAAGACGTACTGCTCCTCGTCCGCGCTCTGCTTGAGGATGTCGAAGCGCCGCCCGGCGTTCTTGGCGAGCCCGGCACGCGCCTCGGCCTCCGACTTCTTGAGCTCACCGGGGTCGAGCAGCTCGAGGACCTCCTTTATATTGGAGGGCGGCTGGCTGACCCTGTCGATCACCGTGGGAGTGAACCCACGCAGTCGCTTCTTCTCTGGGTTCGAGGAGTCGAAGAGCAGCTCCGTGACCTCGATCCGCACGACGTCTCCCACTCGCGCGTTGAGCTTGGTGTTGAAGGTGTTGTGCAACAGTAGCCCACCCTCTGCGTCGACGAAGTTCTCCGATCCCGGAACCGTGAAGTCATACACGAAGCCAGAGTAGGGAATTGGTGTCATCTCGGCAGAACGTCGCTGGGCCTGCACTCCAAGTCTCTCGCGAACGCGCAGCGCGGTTCCTTGGTGACTGGGGCGAACCGAAATACCGGCCCGATCTGACATCCACAGTAGCCCGGCCATGCCCTGCACTGAGAGCGAAGATACTCCACCGAAGTAGCGCCTAGATCCCTCTCGGCCCCCGTCTCCGTCGTCCAAAGCACCCTGTATGAATGCATCGCGGAAGACTTCCGCCAGATTATAGACGAAGCTGGGTACACGCTTCTCGTGAGCTGAGCAGCCCGACAGTGATTTGACCAAGTGGTGCAAAGGCTGCGAGTTCTTCACGAGGTGCCAAGTGCGATCTTGTTTTCGCCAAGTGGCCTCACCCAGACCCAGAGCCAGCAGAGCCCGCTGTGTCCGCTCCTGAATCTCTCGCGAGTTCTTGACCACGATCACGTGGCTGGCGAGAGCGCCCGAGCCATATTGGTATTGACCGCTGCAGCCATCGGCCAGGTAGCGACCCCACCAATAGCACACTTGGCGCAGCGCATCCCCCTCGAGAATCTCCGGCAGTCGGCAGCCGCGAACCTCGAAGGCTCCTGGAACCAGATCTCGCAGATTGACTTGCGAGGCGCCCTCACAGGCGTTGGGCCACGGCAGCGCTCCGGCCCAGAAAACACGCCGTCCTGCAAAGGCGTCGGCGCGGCAGACGCACATGTCCTCGTCGATCAACGAGTGTTCACCGGTGACAACGGTAGAGCCCACTTCTTGATCCACGCGCAGCAGATCGCCGGAGAATGGGTGCCGACTGACTTCAGACACCTTGGTCCATTGCAGACAGCCATTCGCCACGGATAGAGTCTCGAAGTTGGCTGCACGCAGCTCACACCCCGACGGTGATACCTCCACGGGTGTCGAACATGACTCCCAGGACTCTTCGAACGACACGAGCTCGATCAGCCCATTGCGCCGAATCCACGTCCTGCGCCACGGTGCAATGCTCTTACCGGCCTTGACGTAGGTCTTGCCTTCGATCTCTACGGTCTCGGTGAAGGTCTTGGCCTCTTCCGCAGACACGGGACCTACCGCGTACATGAAGTTGTGCACACCAGGAGAGTCCTTGACCGGATGCGCGTCCCAGATGATGCCACGAATCTCGCGGATCATCTTGAGCTTGGCCATGGAGTCCGTTTCGCGCAGGGTGACCGTGGACTCCACACTCTTGAGCATGGCGCCCTCGGAGCCGGGGATGGCTCGCGCCCACTCGATGGCCGCGAGGAGCTCCGGCTTCGAGTGCACGACTCGTTGCGGTGTGAGCACGAGACGGCTGAGCTTGTGCCCCTTGAGCAATACCTGCAGCGCGTCATGTCGCTCGCGAGCCGGTTGCGCCATGACGTTGCCCTTGGTTGGGCTGAAGAGGATGTCGAAGACGTGCACGCGCACGTTGACATCGTCAGCAGCCGAGGTCGAGCGGAAGTCTGCCAGCTCGCGTCGCGGCACGGGATCTCCCTCGCTGGTAACGGCCATGAACTCGCCGTCGAGAATGTAGGGACCCGGCAGCTTGTCGAGCTCCTCTTTCAGACCAGGCAAGTGATCCAGGAAGTTCGACACGGGCGTCTTGCGATCCCAGATGTCCTCCGAGATCATGAGTTGTCGACCCTTGTCGTCCTTCTGTACCGAGGCGCGGAAGCCGTTCCACTTCGGCTCTACGATGAGCCCCGTCTTGAGCAGCTCCTCGGTGGCGAAGTCCTTGAAGAGCCGATCCATGTCGCTCGACCGGAACTCGTTCGAAGCCCGCGGTGCCACCTTCATCGGCTTGTAGAAGGCCAGCGGGCGCAGGCGTTCGCGATCGTGTGTCTTGTCGTCGTCTGGGGAGATGTCCTTGGGATCCCAGACCTGGACGTCGGCCAGCTGCTTGCCATCCGCCAGGGGCATGGTTTTGATGCGCTCCTTCTTCTCGAGCTCGACCTCTTCCGCGCGAGCGATGGGTTCTCCGACTTGCTTGCTCTGCTCGTAGATCCAGATGTCGCCCTCGCCCTTCTCCGCCCGCAGGACCAGCTCGCCCTCGAGGGACTTGGGCAGCCCCTTGCCCTTGAATCGAAACTTCTTGAAGGCTCGGTCGTCCTGCAAGAAATCGATCTCTCCACGGTGCAGAATGCTCATCGTGGAAGGCGTACCCTTCGTGTCGTTGAGCACCACACCGGCAACCTCCTCGCCCGGGGGCACCTCGCCCTCATAGCTCATGAGCTTGCCAGCCTCGGTCGAGCGGATGACCTTGTGGATGGCCGTGATGGGTCCACCGCCCGTGGGGTCGTCCATGAGCTGGAAGTCCTCCAGCTCGTTCGGCGCGCGCTGGACGAGCAAGTGGAAGAGCTGCCGGCTCGGCGCAGCGCGGACCACGACCTGCCCCTTCCACCTCTGCCACGACAAGGTGAAGGGCGCCTTGCTCAGTCCCTTCTCAGCCTCGACGACTTCATCTTTCTCTTGACTAACCTCAGCCGGTCCTGTAAGCTGATCGGCGGGCGGTGAGGGTTGATGCTTATATGCTATGCTATCTGAACCCTTGTCCGTGTCGCAGAGGTAGTACTTGGTGACGACCCGCCGGAACTCGTAGTCCACGATCTTGATGTTGGACTCGTTGAAGAAGCCCTCCGCAACCAGCGCGTCCCGAATCCCAAGGCGCTCCTTCTCATCCTTGGCGTGCCAGTACTGAAACTGCTTGGGCACGACTGCCTTGAGCCCAGGTGGTAGGAAGGCCCAGCCCTGCGGCGGGATGCTGCCCGTGTCCACGGCTCGCTTCTTGAGCATGGACGGGAGCAGGCTCTTGGTGAACATGGCCGTGATGAAGGTGGCACCCTGGGGCATCTGTCGACCGGCCTCGACCTCTGGGTCACCGGGCTTGCCGGCGTCGGACACCAGCAGCCTGAAGTTGAGCAGCCCGTAGAACTTCGGGTCGCGCTCGCAGAAGTACTCCTGGAAGTAGGGTTCGGTCTTGCCCCGGGAGACCGTGGGGTGGGCCAGGGCGATCATGTAACCCTTCTTGAACCGGGTGGCTCCGACGGTGCCGGGGGCGAACTCTTCGGCGTTGATGCGCAGCCACTCCTCGGGCTCTGGCGCCTTGGGTGCGGCGTAGACGCGCGCCGGGGCGACGAGGGGCTTGTTCCAGCTCGAGCCGTCCCGGCTGAAGTCCTTCACGAAGGCCTTGGCCTCGGCCAGGCTGTTGAACTCGGGGACGGTCTTGGGGATCTGAATGGAGAGCGTGTAGCCGATGAGGTAGTCGCCCTGCTTCACACGGAAGTCGGCGTGGATGGACGCCCCACGGATGTGCGCCTGGACGACTCCGGGGAACGTGTCCTCCTTGGCGGGCAGCTTCAGGTTTGGATCGGCCTTGGCGAGCAGGACCTCGGTCGGGTCGATGAGGAGGCCCGCGTCGCGCATCTCGATGATGGCCTGCGAGTCCTCGCGCCGGCGGACGACCAGGTCGTAGAGCGGGATGTGCGCCGAGAACGGACCAGCTGCGGAGACGTCGCCTTCGGCTGCCCCGTCGCCATGGAACTGCAGGCGCTCGGCAAGCTCGGGGGGAAGCATGCGGGCCAGCCGGAACTTGGCGACGTGGAAGGTGACCGGGTCGAGTGGTCCCTTGATGAGCACGTCGAGGTCGTTCTTGGTCGCCCCGTTGTTCACCACGCCTCCGCAGAGGTGGATGAAGGGCGCCCTGAGCAGGAACTCGTCGTGGAACTTGGGCAGGATGTCCTCGAGGGCGATCTCCTTGCCGAGCTCGGCTCCACTGCCACGGCAGGGGGCGTACTGCTCCGAAGGCCCGGCCTTGGTCGTCGGCTCGCAGGCTGCCTCGCAGGCCAGGGCCAGGCCACGACGGGACATCTCGTTCGCGATGAAGCGACGAGCGTTGGTCGCATCCTCGAGAGAGACGCCACCTCCGATGCTCGTCTTGCCCTCGGTGAACTCGGTCCTGATGAGCCGTTCCACCTCGGCGAGCAAGTTCTTGAGCTCGTCATTCGGGAGCTCCTGGAGCTTGTCGGGCGTGATGCCTCGCCAGGTCATCGAGGGGCCTTCGCCCGCGACCTGCCTGATGGCTTGGTGCGGCACGTCCTCACTCGTGATGGGACCGCAGGCGCCCTTGGCCAGAGCGTCGGGCAGCGTGATGGCACCGCCATAGCGACGGGAGGGTACAGGGCTCTTGAGTCGCAGGGGTGGCTCGTAGGCTGCCACGAGCTGCATGGGCATGTAGAAGATCGGCGACTCGGTCGAGAACTCCTCCTTGGAGAACCGGTCGATGCCCTCGCGGATGGCTTCTGGCACCTTGGACAGGTCGTCGTACTTGACCGGCTTGTCGAGCGTGATGACGCCCCAGACGTACTGGCCATCGGCCTTGGTGGCCTCGAGCTCGTTGATGAGGAACTGGCGCTCTCCGATCCTGCCCTGTCGCTCGAGGCGAGAAAGTACACCTGTCGAGTGCTCGGTCTTGAGCCGTCTCACGTTGAAAGCCGGGTCCGGCATCTTGAGCGTGGACAGGCGCCCGCGGGGCTTCTCGTACTTCTCCAGGTAGAGGTCGACTGCAGCGAGCTCGGGCTCGGCCGGCGACAGGGCGTCGCCCTCGACGAACTCGGCATCCAGGCTGGCAAAGCTGCGTAGAGGCTCGATGGCGTCGTCAGCAATGCCTGCGATGCGCGTCTTCTTGGGCAAGAAGTCGGTCACCTCTTCGAGCTGGCAGACCAGGCGCTCGGCCTGATCGAAGAGGTTGCCGGGCGACATGGAGGGGACGGAGGACTCGGTTGGGCGCTGCTTGCACACCACTCCGAACTCCTCGATGAGGCTCTTGATGATCCAGGGCATCCTGGGTAGGAGCTCGGTGATGGGCTGCTCGACAGGCATCAGCTTGGGTGCCCGCTGGGCGAAGAGATCCACCAGGGGCAAGAGGCCTTCGGCGATGACACGCACCCCGTTGATGGACTTGAGCTGGCCCTCGGTGAAGGCTGCCACCTCTTCGTCCTTGAGAGGACGCTTGAACCGCGGCTCGGTGGCGGCAGAGGCCTCCGGAGGAGTCCAGGGCTTCGGGTTCTCGAAGCTGTGCATCTCGACGACCTGGTAGGCGTAGAGCTTGCGCGCCAGAGGCCACATGCTCTTGCGCTCGTCCTCGCTGATCCTGTGCTCCTTGGCTCGACGACGGAACTCAGCCGTGGAGATGGGCTTGTGCTTGGACAGGACGACCACGCCGTAGATGTACTTGGAGTCGGCCAGGTAGAGCTCCTGCCCGGCCGCCTCGAGCAGACGAGCCTTGACGACCAACGTCTTGCGCCCCTTGACCACCGCCTGGGCGTGATGCGATGCCAGCACGATGGCGCGCTTGGGCGCCTTCACCGGCTCCGTCTTGGTGACAGCCTCGATGGACCGAGCCACGCTGCGTGCCTTCTCAGCCAGTTCAGAAAGCGTGTCGGTGATGCTCATCCCTTTCGTCCTTCCTTGACCAAGTTCCACACGTCCCTGCCGCAGATGAAAGACCGCCCCGTCGCGCGCGAGATAGATGATCACGCCAGGCGCCGCCTCGTGCAGCATCTCGCGGGCGCGGCGCTCTCCGGCCTGGTAGATCCAGTCCCCGAAGTGGCTGAAGATGGCCTGCTTCACGCCATGCTTGCCCAGCCAACCCAGTTGCGTGGTCACCGCCGTGTGCCCGACCAGCTCTCCACGAATGGTTCTGACCATGCCCCCGTGGAAGTAAGAGGCATCTCCGATGTAGAGCTCGAGGCTCTTGAAGAACTGCTTGCCCAGCATGACTGAGATGACGTCCGACACCCAGCCGATGGTGCCCTCGGGAGTCTCGATCTTGATGGCTACCGATGGCGCCTTGCTCGAGTGCCGCGTGTGAAACGCGGTCAGGGTGATGCCGTCGGCCACGGTCATCGGCTTGGCCTCGAGCAGGATGCGCCGGTCTTCGAGACCCTCGTAGCCCTGCTTGAGCAGTCCATCGGTGACCCGCGACATGTAGACCGGCACACCGACGGTCTCGTCCTTGAGACCTTCCACGTGGTCGGGATGCGCGTGCGAGATGACGATGGCCGTCGGCTTCACGTCCTTGTACTGACCGGCGTGGTTCTTGCCGAAGTCGAAGAGCAGCCGCGTCTTGCCGCTCTCCAGCAACCAGGCCGTGTGGCCATGATGAAATCGGTTGCTGAACTCGTTCTCGCCCTTCGTCCCCAGGAATGTGATGCGAACCATCGGTGTGCCTCGTCAGGTGGGCGACCAGAGTGTCTTGTCGCCCTTTTCTGGATCGAAGGTGATCCCGTCGAGCTCGCAGCGTAGCGCATGAGCCATGAGATCGACCGTGCGCTCGAGTGAGTAGCCGAGGTCCCCGCGGGCGTGGCGAACCCAGGCCTCACAGATGGTGAAGCGCCGCTTGATCTCGTTGTTCGTCGGCTTGTGCTCCTTGAAGGGCTCGCGCTTGGCGTCCTCGGCGAAGCTCCGCCAGATGACGGCCTCCACGGCCACCATGAAGACCTTGAGCTCCTCCTCGCTACGGTACATCGTGGCGAAGGGCTTGCGATCGGCACTGGCAATGCCGTAGGCCAGCTCCGCCGGGGTCAGGACCAGCCGGCCCTCGGGCTTCTTCTCGTCGCTCATGTGCTCTCCTGTACCTGTGTGGTGTCCCCCTCGCCAATGGGTGGAAGGGGTTGTCCGGCCGACCGCGGCATGCGCGGAACCGAGGCTCCTGCGCCGTTTCCGGCGGGCTGGACGACGGTCTCCTCGGGAGGCTTCGCACGCGGCGCGATCTCCAGTGCCGTGAGATCGCCGGTGCGAAGCTGGGCCAGGATGAGAGGCAGAGGACGATTCGACCACTCCTCACTGACCTCGATGAAGGCGCGGTTGAAGATGTCGGCCGCGAGCTGTCGCGCCTCGCTGGGCAGTAGAACGCCAGCCTTGACCATGTTGACGACCATCTCGGTCATCGCCTCCGGATCGCGCACGATGGGCGAGTTCGACCGGAAGAGCCAGAAGGTGATGTTGAGCTCCGGCATGATGTGCCGATCCATGAACTCGTCGAAGATCTGACGCTCCGGCTCGAAGACCTGTTCCTCGGCGAACTTCAGGGCGGCGAAGGCTGTGGCCCTGTTGATCTGAGAGTCGTCACCGCGAAGGATGCGTGGCAGCCGGAAGGACTTGGCGATCTTGGCCTCGTTCTGCTTGTCGTACTCCTGGAAGAGTGCGTCCTGCAGCTGCACGTCGCGCAGCGGTACGAACTGAATCTTGGGGACCTGCCGTGGCCCGGAGTCTCCCGAGGACGACTTCTGACCCTCGGCCTCGAGGACGAGGATGCGATGCACACCCTTCTTGCCCTTGAGGTGTTCGTCGATGTACTCCTCGATCTTCTGCGCCACACCCTTGCCGAAGCGACCGCCAGAGCAGAGCAGCGCCAGGGGCGGCACGACGTTGTTGCTGAAGTAGTTGTAGTTCACCTCGTCGAGCTCTCGCGAGCCGAAGACCGAGGGCAGGTTGGCGATCCAGCGAGGGATGCCATAGTCAGAGGCCGGAGAGAAGATCGTGAAGTGGATGATCTCCGTAGCCGGCAGCGCACCCTTCTCCTTGGCCTGGAGCTCTTGCTCCGTCGCGTAGTAGGTGCCCGAGGCACGCGACATGATGCGCGGATCACCGTACTCCTTGAAGTAGATCGGACGCGACTTCTTGCGCAGCATCATGAACTTCTTGAAGCGCCGGCGCCGCTTCATCTCAGCCCACGTGATGTCGGTGACCTTGACGCGTTCGGTGACCTCGACGTCGTCTTCCCCCTCGGGGAGCAAGCGCATGCGCTGCGGCTTGACGTAGTAGAGGTTGGCGATCTCGCGCAACTTGTTTCGCGTGAGCTCCCAGTAGGCGTTGCCGCAGACTTCCAGGTCCTGCCGCGACCGTCGGCGCAGCTCGACGAAGGAGAACTGCGGGCAGACGTGGGAGAAGAAGGCCTTGAGTCGAGCGTACTCGAGACGCGCGACGCGCCGCAGACGCTCCTTGCGCTCCTTGACCTCCTCGGGCGTCGGATCGACGACCTTGTCTGGCGTGAGCTTGCCATCCTGCGAGGCGAGCACGCGCTCGTAGAAGATCGAGTCGCGGATGCGCGTGTCGGCCTCGATGTCGGTCGACAGATCGATTCCAGGAACGAAGTGGTGGCCGAACGAGTCGATGTTGGTCACGTAGGCCTCGACGCAGGGGCGAAGCCAGGCGGACTGCTCGTAGAGTCCGTAGAGCTTGTCGGCGTCGTAGGCGGGGATCTTGGCGCCGCCCGGGAGCCGCTGCTCGTCGCTGGTCACGAGCTCAACCGTGCGTGTGATGTCGACCGCTCCCCCGGATGAGAACGAGGCCTTCACGAGTGGCGCCCGGGTACTGGATGCGGATTTCTGAACTGGTTTCGCTGACTTCCGATTTTTGCTAGTCGCCACTTTGCATTTCTCCCGCGACCTGATACAAGTCCGGGGTATCATAGGTGCCTTCAGGGGTGCAAGTCAAACGACAAGTGTTGTGTTTCGGTGTGGAAGGGATGTAAACTGCACCGGAACCCGGGAGAACCAAACATGTTCGCAACCATCGACCGACCCGTTGCCATCCGAGAAGAGCTCAAGGCTGGCAACAACTTCGACGGCAGCGCTCCAGAGGATACCGGTGTGCCCCTCACGCCGACCTTCGACCACGACACGTTCGTGTTCGCAGCCGGGACCAAGGGGGGTCTCTTCGACCCCTGGGCGGCGCCGCTTTCCTTCCCGTCGCGGGACTCGCTACTCCTGGCGGGCATGGAGCTCAAGCTGGGTGGCCAGAGCACCTGGAAGCTCGAGCTGGTGGACGCCTTTGGCACGGTGACCCAGGTCTACAGCGGGACCACCGAGACCACGGTGGTCAAGGGTTCCTACGACATCCCGGCGGGGCTCATCATCACCTGGGGTTCCAAGCTCAAGCTGACGACGGTGGGAGCTTCGACCGCCATGGTGGCCACGCTGAAGCTGGGACCGAACGACCTGGCTCTCGCCGCGGACGGCAACTGACGGTTCATCGCGGGCGAGAGGCGAATGCAGCGTCTTCGGCCGGGCCCTCATCGACGGGTTTCTCCGGTCTGCTCAGATCGGAGCACAGGCCGTGACCTGCCGCCAACATCACTAAGATTTGGAGATGCTGCAGTTTTTTTCTGGAAACAAGAGACGCGAAGAGTGTATGCTACCGGCAATGAAGTCTGGAGGCACGCTTGATCCTCCAGCAAGTTGCCACAGCATCGGGTGATGGAGTTGTAGCTTGCAGTTGCGAACTCGAGGACTCCGTCGACGACTGCGTGTACGTTGCGGGTGCCATGGGTGGACGTCCCTACGTGCGCCGCTGCGACATCCTCGATCCAGCCAAGATGCCGGCGGTCGGTATCATCATTCGCAAGAAGGACAGTACGACCTGCTACGTGAAGGTCGCTGGTACGATACCCGTCGTGGCGCCATTGACCCCCGGAGCGCGCTACTGGGTCGGTCCGACGGGAAAGCCGACGAGTGTCATGCCGAGCCCGTCAGCGACGCGCTGGTGCGTGCAGTTCATCGGCATGGCGGTATCCACGCAGCAACTGTGGCACGAGTTTGTGCTCCCCACGGTTCGCGTGGTCGCCTAAACAGGTACAGGTAAAGGAGAGACCGATGACAAAGGCGACGAAGAGAAAATGCGAACACCCTGGCTGCAAGAAGTACCAGGTGGCAGGCCAGAACACCTGCGCGATCCATGTGGTCACGGCTCCACCAGGAGAGGTCGTCCTCAAGATGACGGACCTCGAGCGGCTCACGCTCGTGAAGAGTGAGACCGAGTGCATGAACATCCTGCTCCAGCTCAGGAACCAGGAGCTGGAGAACGATGAGGCTCGGCGGAAGTTCGCAAAGGAAGATCAAGCGCGAGCCGCGCACAGGGAGCAGCTCCTGGCCATTGCCGATGCTCGGAAGGACGAGCAGAAGCGAGTGGTCACGGAGATCGCAGAGAAGTACGGACTCGATCCGAAAGAGATGGTGTACGATCCCGAAAGCGGTGTGCTGAGGGACATGAGGCAAGGAACGTAGGGTTCCTGAGAGCGGGAATCGCAGCAGGGAAACCCTCGAACAGCTAGGAGAGAAGAAATGGCACTCGTAAAACCGCTCTTCATGAACACCAGCGAGGGTTTCCATGAGGAACTGTCACTCACCAGTGGTGACTCCCTCAACGTCAGCCACGTAGTCGTCCCGCCTGCCGTAGACGGCGGCATCGGGATCGACCTCGGGCACAACCCGATCATCAACGTCGCCACGCCAGTCGATCCGGACGATGGCGTCAACAAGGCCTACGTCGATGCCATCGCATCCGGCCTCGACCCCCACGCCTCGGTGGTCGCCAAGACCAACCACAAGCTCGGAAGCCAGGCCCGCAGGATCGCCACGGGTGGAACGTGGGCTGGCGGCTTCGTGATCGGCGACAAGTTCGATGTCAAGATCGATGGCGGGACGACGCGGACCATCACGCTGTCGGTCAACTGTGTCACGAGGGCAGCGCTCATCGCCGAGATCAATGCTCGGTGGGCTGCCTTCGGCTACAGCTACAACATCGCCTTCGCCGGTACCGCCTCGAACAACGTCGACATCCACAGCTCGACCTTCGGTCTGACCTCCGAGGTCATCATCAGCGCTATGGGTGCGATCTTCGGCACCGAGACGGGCATGTCGGCTGGCACCACCACGGGAGCCGACTTCGTGGCGGCTGGTGGACCCGGTCCCGGTCACACCCTGGAGTCCCCGGTCAACGGCGGCGGCTACCTGAACGACATGGACGGCTACACGCTGTCCGTGGGACAGCGGGTCCTCGTCAGCATGGAGGGTGGTGACGACGTCACGGGCCATGTGGACAACGGCGTCTACACCGTCACGACTCTCGGTGCTGGTGGCGCGAAGCTCAAGCTGACCCGAGGCACGACCGAAGATCAGGCCAGCTCGACCGAGATGCACAAGGGCCTCTACGTCTTCGTCACCGAGGGCACCGCCTGGAAGAACTCCGGTTGGTCCGAGGTGCTGGACGTGGCGACGATAGAGACCGACCCCATCAAGTTCAGCCAGTTCTCCGGCGCTCCCGGCTACACCTACGACCAGGGCCTCATCCTCACCGGCCAGAGCATCAAGGTCGATCTGGACGCGGTTGCCAACGCCCAGGGCAAGGGCGCTCCCTCCGGCCCCGGCTCCAGGCAGTCCGGCCTCGAGTTCGACGCCGACACCGCCGCTGGCAAGCTGCGGGTCGCCGTCCACAAGCACGGTGCGATCCAGCGCAACCAGACGGGCGGCGCGGACGGTGGCGGTCTGGAGCTGAAGCTCAACGCCGTGGGTGGTCCCACCCTCGCCCTCGACACCACGACCAACCCCGGTCTGGGTCTCAGTGTCGTCGGCCTCCCGGCGAGCTTCAGCATCGCTGGCACGCCGGTCAGTGCCACGGTCACCCAGGCAGCTCTCGATGCCGTCACGGGCGGTTCCAGCAGCAACGCCGACTCCTACCACACGCACACGGGTCTGGTGGCGGGCAAGGCTCCCGTCGTCGAGATGCCGATGGATGCCACGGGTGGGTCGGTCACCATCGGTGATCCGGTCTACATCAGCGCGGCCAACAAGATCGACCAGGCTGACACCACGGACGCCAAGGCCAAGGTCGTTGGCGTGGCGAGGACCAACCCCGGTGTGGGCAACATCACCCCGGTGGTGATCGCGGGTGTCTGCGACGGCATCCTCCCGGCTGAGGGCGAGACTCCGTCTCCGGGCCAGGCGTACTACCTGGCGACGGGTGGCGGTCTGACCCGGTCGCTTCCGGGTGCGGCTCGGCGTGTGGTCCAGTGCGGCATGGCCTGGAACGCGACCGACTTCTTCGTCAGGATCGTGGACTACGGCAAGAAGGCCGCCTAGCAACATAGGTAGCTGACGTCCTGAAGGGCGGGGTGGGTTTGCTCTCCTGCCCCGCCCTTCTTCTTAGGAGCTGAAGTGGCACTCGACAAGGTCAAGCCGCTCAAGCTGGAGTCCGCCGACACCGGGGGTGTGGAGAACGATGAGTTCCCCACGTCGATGGACCCGACGGAGGACTTCGTTGAGTGTGCTGGCCTCGTCATCGACGATGCCACCCATGAAGATGAGAGCACGGTCATCTGGCGCACCGCCGATGACATGAAGTTCAAGGACACCAACAACCCCGGTGGGTACACACTCACCCAGTTGGCGGCTGTTGGCGACCTCATCAATCTCTACCTGGAGAACGATCCCCC
>Ga0315287_10001879_pt1 | contig 19632 bp, 14 predicted proteins | sample YL17G11_0_MG_FD_205037 | JGI IMG/M metagenome (GOLD analysis project Ga0315287, IMG submission 205037) | Sediment microbial communities from Yellowstone Lake, YNP, Wyoming, USA - YL17G11_0 | ecosystem: Environmental > Aquatic > Freshwater > Lake > Sediment | place: USA: Wyoming | collected...
CACCACGTCGAGGTTGTGCTCGATCACGACGACCGTGTTCCCTTGATCCACGAGCTGCTGCAGCACCCCGAGGAGCCGCTTCACGTCCTCGAAGTGCAGGCCGGTCGTCGGCTCGTCGAGCACGTACAGCGTCGAGCCGGTCGCCTTGCGCGCGAGCTCCCGCGCGAGCTTGAGCCGCTGCGCCTCCCCGCCGGAGAGGGTCGCGGCGTTCTGGCCGAGCGCGAGGTAGCCGAGCCCGACGCGCATCATGGTGCCCAGGATCGGCCGGATCTTGGGGTGGTTCTCGAGGAGGTCGTGCGCCTCGGCGCAGGTGAGGTCGAGCACGTCCGCGATGCTGCGGCCCTTGTACCTCACTTCGAGCGTCTCCCGGTTGTACCGCCTGCCGCCGCACACCTCGCACGTGACGAACGCGTCCGGGAGGAAGTTCATCTCGATGCGGATGAGCCCGTCGCCCTGGCACGCCTCGCACCGTCCGCCCTTGACGTTGAACGAGTAGCGGCCGGCGCGGTAGCCGCGCGCCCTGGACTCGGGTAGGGACGCGAACAGATCGCGGACGAGCCCCAAAAGCCCCGTGAACGTCGCCGGGTTCGAGCGCGGCGTGCGGCCGATCGGCGCCTGGTCGATCTCGACGACCTTGTCGAGATCGCCCGCGCCCGAGACGCCGTCGAGGGGCAGGCCCGAGAGGCCCGCGCGGCGCACGGAATGGCGGACGGCCGGCAGGAGCGTGTCGACGACGAGCGAGCTCTTGCCCGAGCCGGAGACGCCCGTGACCGCGATGAACAGGCCGAGCGGGAACTTCGCCGTGACGCCCTTGAGGTTGTTCGCCCGGCCGCCGGAGATCACGACGGCCCGCGAGCTCGTCGTGCGCCGCCGCCTCGGGACGGGGATGGAGAGCCTCCCCGAGAGGTAGCCGCCGGTCAGCGACTTCGGATCGCGCCCGATCTCCTCCGGCGTGCCGCGCGCCACGACCTCGCCGCCCGCGAGCCCGGCGCCCGGCCCCATGTCGACGACGTAGTCCGCGGCGCGGATCGTCTCCGCGTCGTGCTCCACGACGAGCACCGTATTGCCGCGGTCGCGCAGCTCGAGCAGCGTGCCGTTCAGCCGCGCGTTGTCGCGCTGGTGCAGGCCGATCGACGGCTCGTCGAGGACGTACGTGACGCCGACCAGCGCCGAGCCGATCTGCGTCGCGAGCCGGATCCGCTGGGCCTCGCCGCCGGACAGGGTGTCGGTCGCGCGGTCGAGCGTGAGGTAGTCGAGCCCGACCTTGGCGAGGAAGCCGAGCCGGGCCCCGACCTCGGCGACCAGCGGCTGCGCCACGGCCGCCTCGCGCGGCGGCAGCGCGAGCGCGTCGACGAAGGAGCGGCACTCGAGGACCGTGAGCCGCAGCACCTCGGCGAGGTTCAGGCCGCCCACGGTGACCGACAGGCTCTCCTTCCTGAGCCGCGCGCCCCCGCAGGTGCCGCAGCGGACCCGGCTCTGGTACCTGCGGAGCTCGTCCGCGCCGAGGTCGAACTGCTGGCCCCCGCCGTCCTTCCTGCGGCGCTCGTACTCCCGGCGGCGGCGCTCGAGGTTCGGGATCACGCCCTCGAACGCGCGCTTGAGCTGGAGCACGCTCGCCTCCTTGGCCACCGTGAACTCGATCTCCTCGCCCGTGCCGTGCAGCAGGATCCGCCGCGACTCTGCCGGGAGATCCCGCCACGGCGTGAACGGATCGACGCCGTACTTCGCCGCCGCGGCCTCGAGCATCTCGCGGTAGTACGCCGCGTTGCGCCGCGCCCAGGGCGCGATCGCGCCGTCCCGCAGGGAGAGGGTCGCATCCGGCACGACGAGCTCCTCGTCGAAGAACAGCACGTCGCCGAGGCCGTCGCAGGTCGGGCACGCGCCGGCCGGCGTGTTGAAGGAGAACGCCGACGGCTCGAGCGCGGTCATGGTCAGCCCGCACGCGGCGCAGGAGTGGCTGTCGGTGAAGGTCATGTCCTCGCCCTCGACCGGCGAGACGACGACGAGGCCGCCGCTCTCCTTGAGGGCGAGCTCGATGCTGTCCGCGAGGCGGTTGCGGACGCCCGGGTCGACCACGAGGCGATCGACGTAAATATCCACGTCGTGGGGCTGCTTGGGGTCGAGCGGGATCTCGTCCGCGAGGTCGTGGACCTCGTCGTCGATCCTGACCCGCACGAACCCGTCCCGCTTGAACCGCCGGAGCGCCCCCCGCAGATCGCCGCGCCCGCCGCGGATCGCCGGGGCGAGCACGCTGAGCCGCGTGCCGGCGGGCAGGGCCAGGACGGCGTCGACCATCTGATCGACGGCCATCGGGCGGATCGGCAGGCCGCACCCCGGGCAGTGCGGGCTGCCCGCGCGGGAGAAGAGGAGCCGCAGGAAGTCGTGGATCTCCGTGGCCGTGCCGACCGTGGATCGGGGGTTCGCGCCCGCGGACCTCTGGTCGATGGCGATCGTCGGCGACAGCCCGTCGATCGACTCGACGCTCGGCTTGGCCATCTGGCGCAGGAACTGCCGCGCGTGGGGCGACAGCGACTCGACGTAGCGCCGCTGCCCCTCGGCGAACACCGTGTCGAAGGCGAGGGAGGACTTGCCGGAGCCGGACGGCCCGGTGATCACGACGAGCGCCCGCCGCGGGAGGTCCACGTCGACGTTCTTGAGGTTGTGCGTGCGCGCGCCGCGGATCCGGATCGCGTCCGCGTCCGGCCTCCCTGCCGGGGGTCGCCGGCCCCCGTTCACCGACGCTCCACGGCGACACCGTGCGACGCGAGCTCGGCCGCGAGCGCCTCGAGCGCGGCGTCCGCGCCGTCGTGCGGCTCGAAGCCCCCGAGCGCGAGCACCACGCGCGAGGGCCTCTCGGCCGCAGCCGCGGCGAGCACCCGATCGCAGAACCGCTCGAGCCCCTCGCGCTCCATCGCCCCGACCGGCGCGGCGATCAGGGTCTTCGCGTCGAGCCGGAACACCGGCGATCGCTCGGCGAGGGCGCTGCGGAGCGCCTCGATCAACCGCGTCGAAGCGGCGTGGTGGTAGCGCTCGGCCGCGAGCGCGGCGAGGTCGGACGACCCCTCCGCGAGGAGCGCCTCCACGAGCGCCGTGGGGCCGGCGCCCGCGTCGACGAGCCGCTCCGCCTCGACGGAGATCCGCGCGATCAGCTCCCTGCGTTCCGCGTCGTGCACCATGCCGCCCGTTTTCCTCCGCGGCGGGCCGGCTTGTCAACCGCACCCGGCCGTCATTTTTAGTGGTCTTCTTTGGCGTCCCGGGTCACAAATCGAGTATGAAAACGAAAATCTTCATCGTCATGGCGTGGCTGGTGGCCGCGGGGTGCAGCGACGACTCGCCGCCGTTCATCGCGGGCGGGACGGACACCGACACCGACGGGGATTCCGATTCGGACACGGATACGGATTCGGACACGGACGTGGACCCGACCCTCCCGGTCGTCCAGGTGACCGACGCGACGCTGCCCGCCGCGGATCCGAAGCTCGTCGGCTTCGAGAGCTGGCCCATCGTCTTCTCGGTGGATCCCAAGGCGTACACGCAGCTCGTCTGCCGCGTCGAGATCGCGCGGGGCGACACGGCGATCGCCGCGTTCGACGGGACGCTCGCGGACGACCTGTGCACCGCGTCGTGGAACGGGCTCGACGGGTCGGGCGGGTGGGTCGCGCCCGGACAGGTCACCGCGACGGCCTTCCTTTTTGAGGAGGGGGGCGAGGGGGGGGATCCGCTGGCGCAGGGCGAGGCGGTGCTCGAGGTCGTGCGGCTCGGCATCGGCGCGATCCAGATGTCCGGATCGTCGTCCGACGCGCGGGTCGCGCTCCTTTGGGGGGAGACCGACGGCGAGGCGGCGGGGTACTACGAGGTCCCGGTCACCGACGCGCCGTGGCGGATCGGGCCGGACGCGAGCGAGGATGCGGCCGCGGTGGATCTCGATCTCGCCGACGGCACGCCGCGCCAGCTGCCTACGCCGTGGACCGACCTCAAGAGCCCGCCCTTGGACGCCTCCTCCGCGGACGGTGTGGAGCACGACACGTTCAACCTCCCGACCGCGTGGGTCGCGGGATCCGCCGTCCAGCTCTCGGCGACGATGTCCGCGAGCGCGGCCGGGGTGGAGGGCGGCGGCGGGCCCGTGGACGTCGAGATCCGCGTCGTGCCGCCGGCGGGGACAGAGGCCGTGGGGGCGGACGCGTTCTCGCACGGCGCCGTCGTCAACGTGCAGACGCTCGCGACGCCCGTGCCCGCGGTGGGGCTCTACGACCTCGAGCTCGTGTGGAGCTTCGAGGTCCGGCGGCCGGAGGGCGCGTGGATGCCTATCCCCGGCGGCGTGACGACGGCCCACAACCTGTACGGCGTGGTGGGGCAGCCGACGCTCGGCTACACGACGATGCCGTACCGCGCGTGGGTCGAGGTCGTGGACGCTGTCGCGGGCTGGGTCGACGGCGCGAGCGCCGATCCTATAGAGGTGGGCTCGCGGATCACCGAGGGCGTCTTCGACACGACGGGGCTCGCCTACGACGTCAATTACGGCGCGTGCACGTACACCGACTACCTGTGGGGCTCCTGGACCAATGGCGTGTTCGACATCGTCGGGTTCCAGCGGCGCGACAAGGGCGACGTCGTCAACTGTTCGGACTGCGCCGGCATCCTGTCGACGTACGCGAACATGGTGGGGGTCGATCTCACGTACCACATCCTCACCAACGGCTCCTCCGGGTTCGATCTGAACTACATCATGGCGATCGGCTACACCGTCTTCGACGAGACGCCGTTCGCCGATGGCGGCGGCGGGTTCAACTACCACGCGGTTACGGGCCCGAGCGACGGCACGATCTACGACGCGACGCTGAAGCTCGACGGCGACGGAACGCCCACGGCTGCGCCGTTTACGGAGATCTACGCCGAGGCGATGGCCGAGGCCGACTACCTGTTCGACCTGTCCTCGGACTGGAATGTCGTCGACGTCGATTACAGCGAGAAGGTCAGGTTCCAGACGATCGCCTGGAAGTCCGCCGGCCGGGGGTGGGCGACCGGCGGGGACGCGGCCGCGGCGCCGACGCGCGCCGGGATCCCGGTCGAGGCCGTCGCGCCGCAGGGCATGGAGCTCCTCTCGATCTCCGCGCCGCCCGCCCCGGATCACCCGGTCGCCCTGGCGTTCGGCGACCGGCGGACGAACGAGCCCGCGGTGCTCGTCGACGTCCTGGTCGCGGGGGACGCCGCCGAGGCGAGGGCCGCGCTCGAGGCGACCCGCGCGGCAACGGCCCGCTCGCTCCAGGAAAGGTCGGAAGTCGGCGACGTGGCGTACGGCGGCGCCGGGATGATCGGCTTCGCCCGCGACAACGTCATGGTCGTCTACCGCGCCCTCGACCCGGGCGTCGACGCCGTGGCTCTCGCCCTCGCCGCGGACGCGGCCGTGCTCGCCTCGCCCTACGGCCGGGCGGCGGCCGAGCCGATCCCCGGGATCGAGATCGCGGCCGGCAGGGCCGGCGATCCGCCGGCACCTGTGCCGATTGACGATGGCACCCTCGCCTCTCGCGTCATCGTGGATGGTCCGGCGTACGCCCGCCATACGCGGGCCGGTTGGGTGGTGGTGCGCACCGGAGAGGGAGAGATCCGCGCCGACGTCGTCGCCGTGGACGGCCTCCTGCGCGTCACGCCATAATTTCTGGAACTGGGCGAGGTCGCCTCGCCCCGATCTTAGATCCCGGCGTCCGCGAGCTCGCCGGCGCAGTAGCCGAACGGGGGTGCGACCTCCGGGTAGTCAAACGGCCTGCACGGCCCGCCGCCGGCGCACTGGTCGTCCTCGCAGCAGTACGGAACGCACACCCCGGCGCGGTCTGCCACGAGCGCGCACGCGAGCGCGGGACCGCACCACGGTCCGTCCGCGGCGTCGCACGCGGCGCCCTCGGGCTCGGTCGAGTCGGACAGGCAGGCGAACGCGCCCTCCGCCTCGGCGCTGAACGAGCACGCGTACCCCGCGTCGCCGTCGCACCCGGCGTTCGTCAGCGGGTCGCACGCCAAGGAGTCCGGATCGGCGCAGGGGTCGCCCGGGGTCGCTCCGGCGTCTCCGTCGGAATCGGCGCCGATCCCCTCGCCGATATCCCAGTCGACCGCCTCCTCGAACCCCCAGTCGGGCTTGACGTTCCCGCACGCGCTGAGAACGAGCGCGACGGCGCAAACCAAACCGAGCCGACGAACCGCCATCCGCCACCTCCGGCCGCACCATAACAGAAACGGATGTCGCCACCAAGGACGGTTCCTGGCCGTCGCCGTGCCGTCTCGAAGGGGCGCGTTCAGGCTTCCGAGGCCCGCGTCTTCCAGCGCTCGTGGAACCAGACCCACTGGCTCGGGTGCCTGCGGATCCTCCGCTCCAGGGCGGCCGTGAGCGACGCCGTGCCCTCGGCCGCGTCGGCCGGGGTTTCGCACCGCTCGATGTCGACGACGTGGCCGCCGCGGGGCGTGCGCCGGATCGAGCCGACCACGAGCGGCGCCCCGGTCCTCGCGGCGAGCGCCGCGGCGCCGATCGGCGTGAACGCGGGCTCGTCGAAGAACGGGACGAAGGCCCCGGGGGCGCGCGTGTCCTGGTCGATCAGGAGCCCGAGCACGCGCCCGCCCTTGAGCGCCCGGAGCGTCGCGGCCGACGAGCCGGCCCGCCCCCGGTGGATCACCTCCACGCCGAGGCGGCGGCGCTCGCCCTCGATGAGGCGCGTGAAGCGCGGATCGTAGCTCTCCTTGGCGATCGCCGTGATCGGGAACCCGGCGCGGGCCAGGGCGACGGCCATCAGCTCCCAGTTGCCGAGGTGCCCGGTCGCGTACACGGCGCCGCGCCCCTCGGCGAGCGCATCCGCGAGCACCCGCCGCGAGCGCTCGGGGACGGCGACCGAATCGGCGACGGACGGGCGGCGCCGCAGCCGGCAGACCTCGACCGCGCTCAAGCCGAGCTGCGCGAACACCCCGCGGACGAGGAGCCGCGCCCGGCGCGACGAAGGCGAGAGGCCGAGGGACCGGGAGAGTTGAATTCGAGCGAGGCGGCGCTCCCTCCCCGCGAGCCCGTGGCCGAGCGCGCCTATCGCGAGCCCGACGCGCCGGGCGAACGCCTCGGGCACGAGCCCGAGCGCGCCGACGAGCAGCCGGACCGCGGCGTAGATGATCGCGTTCTTCAGGCGGCGTCTCACCGGGGCGAGGATAGCACGTTCCGATCAAAAACCGTTCGCGAGGCCAATCGGGGCGACACGTTCGAGGAGCAAGGCGTGGTTTGGGGAACGTACCTGGACGAAGAACAGGGCGTGATGTGGTCGCAGCCGGTTGGCGCCTCCGAGGAGGACGTGATAGAGGCCGCGATGCCAGGTAGGCAACGGGGGAAGGATCCCTTGAAGACTGCATTTGTTTCGGGCTCGTTTCCTACTCAATGACTATTCATGATAAAGAAATGGAAAACGTTTCACTACACACCCTCGGAGTGACCAAGAAGGAGTCGGTGTCACGACACCGAGATAAGCGTCTGAGCTTCGTCGGGATGGTAGCTCTCGCGATGACCGCTGTCGCGTGCGACATGGGCGCGCGGGAACGGCCCCCTGACCTCACCGACGCGGGCACGGACACCGTTCCGACCATCCACCTCGACACGCCGGATCTGCTGGAGGGCTGGGACCTGACGTGGGCCAAGGCCGTCGGCGGCGTCAACTACGACGGGGCCGCAGACATGGCCACGGACGGCTCGGACCTGTTCGCCACCGGCTGGTTCAGCTTCGACACGACCTTCGGTCAGGGCGAGGAGAACGAGACGACGCTGTACGGCGCGGGCGGGATGATGTACCTCGCGCGCTACAGGAAGAGCGGCGAGCTCGCCTGGGTCGCCTGGGGGGGTGATGGCTACACCGTTGGGTATAGCGTGGACGCCCGGGCGGATGGGACCTCCGCGGTAGGCGGCACGTACGGCCCGACCGCCGTGTTCGGCGAGGGAGAGGGAAACGAGACCGTTCTCAACGGCGTTCCAGGTTCAAGCGACACGGCGTTCGTGGCGAGCTACGCCGCGGACGGCCGGCTCGACTGGGCCCGCGATGTGGCGCTGCTCTCGCCCCTGCCCGGGATGTACGGCGAGTGGGGCGCCGGGTTCAGCGGTGTGACCGCGCTGGCGGACGGCTCCGTGGTGGCCTCGGGCCACGTCGCGGCCGGGCAGGCGGTGTTCGGCGCAGGCGAGCCGGGCGAGACCGTGCTGGAGTCGCACGGCGACTGGGACGGGTGCATCGCGCGCTACGGCGAGGCCGGAGACCTGGCCTGGGTCGTGCAGGTCGGCGGCGAAGGATGCGACGGCGTGGGCAGCCTGGAGGAAGCACCGGGCGGCGGTTTCTACGCGCTCGGCCACTACACGGGTGAGGTGACGCTCGGCGAGGGCGAGGCGAACGAGACCGCGCTCTCGTCGATTGGCGAGGACAGCGTCTTCCTGGCCCGCTTCGCCGGCGACGGCGCGCTCGTCTGGGCGACAGACCTCGGCGTTGACGGTACGGTGAATCACGCCGTCGGCGGAGTGACAATTCTTCCAGGCGGCGACTTGGCCGTCCTCGGCCGATTCGAGGGCGCCATTCAGGCGGGCAACGCTGACGGCTGGGAATGGACGGAGTCGGACGGCCGGGGCATGTTCGTGGCGCGCTACACCTCGGCCGGCGAGCGGCTCTGGGTCAGCGTGGCGACGAGCGCCGACTACTACGGGACAATGTGGAGCGCGGCGCCGCTCTCGGACGGCTCGCTCGTCGTCGTCGGCCGGTACCAGGGCGGGGCGGTGTTCGGCGCCGGCGGCCCGAACGAGACGGCGCTTCCGGCGTTCGGCGGCCAACAGGACGCATTCCTCGCGTCGTACGGCGCCGGTGGGGAGCTCCTCTGGGCCCTGGGCTGGGGTTCCTCCGGGTTGGACTCGCTCTCCGATGTCGTGGTGTTGAACGAAGGGCCCGGCACGCCAGACGAGATCTATGTAGATGGTGAATTTCAGGGCACGGTGTCGTTCGGCACGGGCGGCGGCGACGAGATCCCGTTGTCGTCGTATTCGTCCGACTACCCGGACATCGTGCTTCTCCGTTTCGATCGCGAAGTGCCGCCGTCTTGAAACCAAGGGCGGGACCGGAGGCCGACGAAGCCCGGGGCAGCCGACCGCCAACGGCGACTCCGAGATCTTCGTGCTCAGGTTCGACAGGACGGAAAACTAGAGAGTCGCAGCGAAGGCATCTCCGTCGGCGCGGCGAATCGACACGTTTGACAAGGCGGATGCCTTGGGCAACGATGAAGTCCCTTGAAGCTCGTGAGGCGCAATCGAAACTCGATCCTGATCGCGACCGCGGCGGCGGCGCTCGCGATCCTCTCGACGGCGGGCGCGGCGCGGGCCGCGGACGGCGTGACGGTGTTCCTCGAGCCGTCCATCGGCTTCACCGCGGCCACGCTCAAGGCGCTCGAGATCGAGACCGCGTTCATCCGCCCGAAGCTCGACGACAACGGCGATCCGATCGACACCGACGACTGGGAGCACGTCGACCCGTCGGAGTACCAGGCCACGGTCGGCCGACGCGCGTACTACAAGGGGAACGGCTTCTCGTGCGGCGTCGCCGGGGGCGTGCGGCTCTTCGCCGTGATGCTCGGCGTCTCGTACACCTTCGACGCGGTCACCCTCGACGGGTTCTCGAAGCGGTACCGCTACCTGCCGGACAAGCTGCGCGCCGGAGGCCGGAAGTTCATGGACGACGGCCGCGCGGAGTTCCACAGGGTCGAGGCGATGCTGCGGTACATCCTGCCGGTTTGGAAAATTCAACTGGAGTTTCAAACGCGCATCGGCGGGATCTTCGTCGACGAGGGGCCGCTCATCGTGGGCCGCGCGATCCGCGAGGAGAAAGGCTTCACGGGCGACGTGGGCGTGGGCGTCGGCGTGTCGCCGATCCGGGCGCTGACGATCCGCGCGAGCGGTTACTATGGCTTCTTCGCGTTCTCGGGAGACTACGAGGGCGCGTACGGCACGCTCGGCGGCTTCACTGTCTCATTCGTCGTCTCGATCTGACCGACGTTGACACTAACCTATTAGATCTCCTAATCTTCCACAGTTGACATGCGTTCGGAGGGCGGGCGCCGCAGACACGCCGTTAAGGAGAACACGATGGCCGGTAAACACATCCTCGCATTCGAGCCGGATCCGGTATACGCAAAGATGCTTCAGGACGAGTTCGGAGCGCGCGGCCACAGCGTCGAGATCGTCGCCGACGGCACCGTGGGGCTCGAGCGCGCCGCGGCGTCCCCCCCGGATCTGATCTACCTGTGCATCGAGCTGCCCCGGATCAGCGGGTTCTCCGTGTGCAACAAGCTGCGCAAGAACCCCGAGACCGAGACGATCCCGCTCATCATCACCTCGGCGGAGGCGACCGAGGACGTGTTCGAGAAGCACAAGAAGCTGAAGGCCAGGGCGGACGAGTACCTCCTGAAGCCGTTCGGCGAGGACAAGATCATCCCGATCGTCGAGCGCCTGCTCAAGATCGCGGGCGCCGTCGGCGGCGACGACGCGGGGCTGGATCTCGAGACCGACGACTCCCTCGTCATCGAGAACGACGAGGACGTCGAGGAGGTCGAGGAGATCGAGGAGGTCAGCGGGCTCTCCGAGGTGCCGGATTCGGTGGACAAGGAGGTCGAGGCGTTCACGGACGCCGCGTTCGACGCCATCTCCACCGACGAAGGGAAGCCGAAGGCCGCGGCCAAGGCCGAGCCCGCGCCCGCCGCGAAGGCCGCGCCGGGGGCGGATCCGGCGGCGATCAAGAAGCTCAATGCAGAGAACGAGACGCTCAGGGACCAGATCGCGCGGCTCGAGCGGCAGCTCGCCGAGTCCAAGAGCTCGAAGGGCGGCGGCGGCGTGTCGAGCCGGGAGTTCCTCGATCTCAGGGAGCTGCTCAACAAGAAGGATCGCGATCTCCTCGATCTCAAGGACTCGGTCAACAGCAAGGAGAAGCAGCTCCTCGAGCACCGCGAGCGGATCACCGAGCTCGAGCGGTCGAAGGCGGACCTCGACGACAAGAACATCACCGCCGAGAAGAAGATCAACGAGCTGAACGGCAGGGTCGACGATCTCCAGACCGATAAGGAGGTCGCGCACAAGAAGGCCGAGGATCTGCAGGGCAGGATCGAGAGCCTCGAGGCCAAGATCGAGGGCCTCGATGGCGAGCTCGAGGGCGAGCGGGCCGCGCGGCGCGCCGACGTCGAGCGCCTGGGCGGCGAGAAGGACGCGGAGGTGAAGCGCGCCGTCGGCGAGAAGGACGAAGAGAAGAAGCACGCCCTCGCCGAGCTGCGCGCCGAGATGGATCGCGAGCGCGCGTCGGCGCTCGAGGGGCAGGAGGCCGAGCTCAAGGCCGAGGCCGACAAGCAGCGCGAGACGGAGCTCACGGAGCAGCGCCTGCGCCACGAGGCCGCGAACGAGGAGCTGCGCGAGAGCCTCGGGCAGGAGAAGGAGGCGGCGCTCGCCGATCTGGAGAAGCGGGGCGCGGAAAAGATGCAGGCCGCCGAGGACAAGCACGGCCACGAGATGGGCCAGCTCAAGAGCCGGCTGTACGACAACGAGCAGAAGATCCAGAGCCTCGAGACCGACCTCGAGGAGACGAAGGGGGCGCTCGCGGAGTCGCGGGAGGAGCTCACGGCCACGCAGTCGCTCCTCGATCAGCGGACGAACGAGGAGGCGTCGGCCAAGGCGAAGCTCGCCGAGACCGAGGAGATGCTGATGACCGCCTCCGAGCAGCTCAAGCAGACCTCGGAGCGGCTCATGGTCGCCGACACGAAGGTCGAGGGGCTGTCGGCCGACCTCACCGATCGCGAGGGCCGCATCGCGACCCTGGCCGGCGATCTCGACGAGGCGAACGAGACGATCGGCCGCAGCGACGCCATCGTCGCAAAGGCGAGCCAGGCGCTGGAGATCGCCACCAAGCTGCTCGCCGAGCTCGCCACCGAGGAAGAGGGCGCCTAGACCGCCCCGCCGCGAAGGCCGCGATTCAACGCCGTTCGCCGTCCGGCAGGCTCGCGCCGATGGCGCGCTCGAGCGCCGCGCGCAGCTCGGGATCCGCGATGCGCTCGAGATCTCCGCGCAGCTCGGGATCGAGCTTGGGCTCCTGCGCGGCCCGTTTCGGGATCTCCCCGGCCGCCTCCCGCGCCGCGTCCTCGACGGCCAGCGCGGGGTCGAGCACGAGCGTGATCTCCGAGACGACCCCCGGGCCGATCTCCTCCGCGATGCGATCGAGGATCGCGGTCTTGAGGAAGCTCAGCTCTTGCAGCCACGAGGAGCTCGAGACGCCGACCACCAGGGTCGTGCCGCGCAGCGCGACCGGGAACGAGCGCCGGTACATCTCCGGACCGACGACGGTGTGCCACCGCGCCCAGATTTCGGAGTGCGCCTTCGGGCGGGTGCCCGCGAGATCGCGCAGCACCGAGGTCAGCGCCGCCGTGAGAGGGGTCGTGGCGAGCTCGTCGCGCCGCTTGTCCCACTTGCCCATGGCCCGTCTTACCGGGTCGTGGCCGCGCTGGCAACCGCCGCGGCGAACGGCTATCCTGGCGGCGCCATGACACCCAATGCGCAAGGACGCCCGCTGCTCGTCGTCGCCGGAGAGCGCTCCGGGGATCGCATCGCCGCGCGCGCCCTCGCCGCTTTCAGGGACGGCGGGGAGGCGAACGCGTTCGGGATCGGCGGGGACGAGCTCGCGGCGCTGGGCGTCGAGCTCGTCGCGCACGTCCGCGATCTCTCGGCCATCGGGGTCGGCGCCGTGGCGGCGCGCCTCGCCGCGTGGCTGTCGGCCTGGGCGCGGCTGCGGGCCGAGATCGATGCGCGCCGGCCGCGCGCCGCGCTCCTCGTCGACGCGCCGGACGTGAACCTGCCGCTCGCGCGCGTTCTCACCGAGCAGAGCGTCGCGGTGCTGCTTTACGTCGGGCCGCAGGTCTGGGCGTGGCGCCGCCGCCGGCTCGCGCTGCTCAAGGAGCGGACGCGGCGCGTGGCGCTCGTGCTCCCGTTCGAGAAGCCGCTCTACGACGCCGCCGGGGTCTGCGCGTCGTACGTCGGGCACCCGCTCCTCGACGAGCCGGATCCTCTGTCCCGCGACGGCGCGCGCCGCGCCCTCGGTGTGGGATCGGACGAGCCGCTCGTCGCGCTGCTCCCGGGCTCGCGCCGGAGCGAGCTCGAGGCGCACGCGGCGCCCATGACCGACGCGGCGAGGATCCTCGCGCGGCGGGGCGTGAGGACCGTCTTCGCGCCGGCGCCGGAGTCGGTCTCCCCGGCCCAGCTCGACGCGGCGCGCGGGGCCGGCTGCCTCGTCCCCGGCGGCGCGCTCGACGCGCGGGACGTCCTCGCGGCGTGCGACGCGGCGCTCGTCGCGTCCGGCACCGCGACGCTCGAGGCGGCGCTCCTCGGGACGCCGCTCGCGGTCGTCTACCGCCTCGGGTTCGCGAGCCGCGCGCTAGCCCGCGCCTTCGTCGACGTCCCGTACGTCGGCCTCCCCAACTGGGTGGCCGGCCGCCGCGTGGTTCCGGAGCTGCTCGAGGACGTCACCGGGGAGAGCCTCGCGCGGGCGGCGCTCGAGCTTCTCGTGCCCGCGAACGCGGCGACGATGCGCCGCGACTTCGAGGGGATCCGCTCTGCCCTCGGCCCGCCCGGGGCCGCGCGGCGCGTGGCGGCGATGCTGCGCGAGCTCTAAATAGCGTTGCCTCGGTCCAGAACAAATGACGTAGGGTGCGGCTCGCCGCACCGCTCCCCGAGCGATGGTGCGCCCAGGCGCACCCTACAAGTGTAGCGAACCGACAGTCGGGTATTTAGGATTTGTCGTTGCAGCCGGATCGCGCGGCAGGCTTGCGCGCGGTCTTCGCCGGGCTCTTGTCGCGCTTCTCGATCTCCGCGAGCCTCAAGCGGACGTCCGACTCCCGCCGGATCAGATCCGCGAGGGTCACCTGGGTCAGGATCTCGGTGACCTTCTCCTCGAGCGTCTCCCAGACCGGCCGCAGGCTGCACCCGGATTTGTGCGGGCAGCACGCGTCGTCGTGGTGCTCCTCGTTGAAGCACCCCTCGACGAGCGGCCTCCCCAGCGCGCGCATGACCGCGGACACGGCGGTGCGCTCGGGCGGAGCCACGAGCTCGTAGCCGCCGTTCCGGCCCCGCGACGCGTTGACGACCCCGCCGACGCGGAGCTTGCCGAGCACCTTGGCCACGAGCGCCTCGGACAGGTGCTCCTCCTCGGAGAGCTCCGGCAGCGTCATCTGGCCGCCGGTGCGCGCCAACGCCATCGTCAACCTCAGTCCCTGCTCCTCGAGCTTGGTCAGCTTCATGGGTGCCTCAGCGGGTAGGGTATGTCATACGGCGCCCTTTTCAAGTGGCTTCCGTTTTTCGAGCAGCGCCGAATGCCGCCGTGAACCTTGATTCTTGTCTGGAGGCCAAGTAAAACCGGCTCTCCCGGTCCGCATGGCGGGCGCCCGCGGCGCACAGCACATGAGGCGAACATGACGAACAAAGGAACCCCGAAGGAGAAGTCGATCATCCTCGTCGCCCTCGGCGGGCACGCGTTCATGCAGCGCGGGGAGAGGGGGACGATCGAGATCCAGGAGCGCAACGCGGCCAAGATCTGCGGCACCCTGCAGATCCTCGTCGAGCGCGGCTACAACGTCGTCATCACGCACGGGAACGGGCCGCAGGTCGGCGATCTCCTGCTGCTCAGCGAGAGCGGGGACGCCGAGGTCCCCAAGATGCCGCTCGACGTCCTCGTGGCGCAGACCGAGGGGAGCCTCGGCTACTTCCTGCAGCAGGCGATGCTCAACACGCTGCGCCGCGCCGGCCAGAAGCGGTACGTCGTCACGGTCGTCACGCAGGTGCTCGTGGATCCGGAGGACGAGGCGTTCAAGAAGCCCACCAAGCCGATCGGCCCGTTCCTGAGCAAGGAGGAGGCCGAGTCGCGCCGGGACAAGCTCGGCTGGAAGATCGTCGACGACTCCGGGCGGGGCTGGCGGCGCGTGGTGCCGTCGCCCAAGCCGCTCAAGGTCGTCCAGCGGCACATGATCCGCGAGTCGGCCGAGGCCGGCCACATCGTCATCGCCGGCGGCGGCGGCGGCATCCCGATCATCAAGAAGCCGGACGGCTCCTACGAGGGCGTGGAGGCGGTCATCGACAAGGATCTCACGTCGTCGATCCTCGCCACCGAGATCGGCGCCGAGATCTTCATCATCCTCACCGAGGTGCCGTGCGTGTTCACCGGCTACGGCAAGCCGAACAAGACGGCGATCGGCGCGATCACGGCCGAGCAGCTCGGGGCGATGTACGAGGCCGGGGAGTTCCCGCCCGGGAGCATGGGGCCCAAGGTCGTCGCGGCGCGCGAGTTCCTCGAGCGCGGGGGCAAGCGGGCCATCATCACGGATCCGGAGACCATGCCGGACGCCCTGCTCGGGCGCGGCGGCACGCACATCATCGGCGGGTGCTGAGGCTCACGCGGCGATCGACGGATCGCCGATGACCGCCACCAGCGCCTCGACCGCCCCCTCCAACGCCTCCTCCGGGTCGTCCCGCCACACGATCGAGAAGATCTTGCGCCCGGGGACGAACAGCTCGAGCCGGGCCTGCATCCTCCCCTCGATGAGGCGGATCGAGGCGGCGAGCGGGCAGTCCCACCCGGACGCCAGGACGACGCGCCGGCACGCGATCAGCAGCCGCTCCTCGAGGCTCTCGTCGGGGCAGAATCCTTCGCAGCGCAGCTCCAGTCCCATTTTTCCGCTCCTCGCTGGGCGTCGATCTTTCGACGCGGCTCGAAGGGCTATCATGCACGGCGGATGCCAACCGGCCCGGCGTCGGTGCGCCCCGCGGCAAATCGCGGCGCCGCCTTTGCTTTTCGCCGCGCGCCTCGGCGTGAGCCCCCCGCGCGATGTGCCGCGAAAGGGGAAAACCGGCACGGTTGTGACACGGAGATCCGGTTCGGCCGAGAATCCCGGGCGCTCCCGGGCCGTCCTTCAGACGCGAGCGCACCGCGCTTTGGTTTGATTTGTGGCTGGAACGTGTTTAGCATCGCTCTACACAAGAGGAGCTGACGAACATGAGAATCGCCAAGGGATTGTTGCTGCTGCTGGGCGCCTGGATCGGGCTCGCGGCGGCGTTCTCCGGCTGCACGTGCGTCGTGAACAACTATCACTACGGCACGGCGCGGCCGTCGGCGATGTACGTCGCCAACGGGCCGCCGGCGCCCAAGGAAGAGACGCGGACCGCGTCGCCCGAGGAAGGCTTCGTCTGGATCTCGGGGCACTGGGAGTGGAGCGGCTCCGAGGAGACCTGGGTCTGGGTGGGCGGCGTCTGGGTCGAGCCTCCGGACGAGGGCGCCACGTGGGTGGATCCCGAGTACGAGGACAACAACGGCGACTGGATGTACGTCCCGGGCCACTGGCAGTGGGACGATCCGGGCGCCCCCGAGGGAGAGGAAGAAGGATCTCCCGGGCTCAAACCGGGCGACCTCCAGTGGGTCGACGGCCCGGAAGTCGGGACGCCGGGCGATCAGCCGACCGAGCCCGCCGAGCCCAAGATCCCGCCCGGGACGTTCCAGACGCCAGAGACGAAGATCCTGCCCGGGACGTTCCAGACCGTCACGCCCAAGGACGAGAAAACCCCGGAGCCCGGGCCGACCGGCGTGAAAACGCCCAAGGCAGACGGCGACGCGGAGAAGACGCCGCCGCACGCCCTCGAAGCGGCCGGGGGCGACGTCGAGGAGGATCCGTACGGCACGGTCGAGAGCGCGGGCGACGACAAGGGGAAGGGCTCGAAGAAGATCAAGAAGCCGGGCACGAAAGAGGTCAAGCCCGACAAGCCCGAGATGCCCGACGTCGTGGAGCATCCGAAGACCATCGACGAGCCGGCGGCCAAGCACCACAAGAAGCACAAGGCCAAGCCGGAATCGAAGGACGAGGGCAAGGTCGAGCCGCAGATCAAGGAACCGGACAAGGCCAAGCCCAAGGCCAAGACGGTCCACTGATCCGGATTCTCACCTAGAACGCGTGGAAGACCCGGCGGCTGGCGACCGCCGCGGAGCGATCGTCGCGGACCACGACCTGGAGCAGGTGCGGGCCGACGTCCTCCGGGAGCTCCCAGACCACGCCGCCGAGCTCCGCGCCGTGGAGCACCCCGCCGGACGCGTGCCACTCGTACGACAAAGGTCCCAGGGCGGCGCGCGGCTCGGCGATCAGCACGACCGTGCGGCCGACGTGCATCACCTGCTCGATCGTGACGCGCAGCCCGGCCGGGAGGGGGAGGGCGTCGTAGCCCGGCTCGGCCGGCAGCGGCGGCGCGTCCATCTCGCAGACCTGCTGGCAGAACACGCACTCGTCGCCCGACGAGCGCCAGAGCGGGGCGAGGAGGTCGTCCCGGCAGAGCTCGACCCGGGTCTCGGACTGGACGAGCCGCGACGTATCCCCGCCGCAGTCGATCCGGATCGTGGTGCGCAGGGTCAGGCCGACGCGATCGTAGAACATGTCCTCCCCGGCGCCCGGCCAGACGCCCGAGAACGTGAAGCCGCCGTCGACCGGCGTGAAGTCCGTCACGTCGAAGTCCCACAGGACGTCGATGTCGACCTCCACGGGCTCGATCGACACGAGATCCATGGCCGTGATCTCGGCGGGCACGGCGACGAAGCCGGTCACGGCGAACGGGTTCGCGCCGTAGGCGTTCAGCGTGACCCTGGCCGCCGCGTTGCTCGGCGCGGGCTCCGGCGCGTCGCACAGGATATCGGTGTCGGGGGGCAGCGTCGTGCCGGACACGTCGGGCACGATCTCGGTGGTGGTCCCCCAATCGCAGATATCATATTCCGTATCGGTGTCGGTCTCCGTTTCCGTGTCGATGTCCGAGTCGGTGTCCGTGTCGGAATCGGAATCGACGTCGGTGTCGGAATCGGAATCGGTGTCGGTGTCCGCGTCGCCGGTTCCGCCCCCCACCCTGTGGCAGGCGGACACCGGGCCCAGCAGCAGCCCGCACAGGACGAGGACGAACAGGGACTTCCGGCTCATGTCGCCACCTCTCTCGCCGCGTCGGCCGATCGGCTCCCGCCGCCGCCGAGCAGGATCTCCCCGCGTTCGTTCAGGGTAGTCCAAAGCGTCTCGAAGCGCCCGAGAAACTCGTGGTCCCGCCGCTGCATCCCCATCGCCAGCGCGATCGCCTGCTCCCGGAGATCGCCTTTATCCGAGGCGCCCGAGCGATCGCAGCTGTCCGCGAGGCGGCGCAGCTCCGCCACCGTGTCCAGGCGGGCTTCCATGCCGAGGGCGTCCACGCGCCGGCTCAGCGCGTCGGTCGCCGCGCCCGGCAGGAGGCGCTCGTGCACCTGGCGGGCGAACGAGAGCGTGATGAGGCGGTTGAGCAGGGCCGACGCCGCGAACGCCCGCTCGTGGAACGCGATCCGCATGGCGCGGAACATGAGCTCCGCCCGCGTGTCGCGCATCGTGTACTGGAAGCCGAGCACGCCGCCGCGCAGCCTTCCCTCGGCGGACAGGCGCTCGCTGAGCCACGTGCCGGGGTAGATCTCCGTGCGGCAGATGTTCCACGGGATCTCCGGGTGGGCGGCCGCGAAGTCGATGCTCTCGCGGACCTCCTCGAGCGCGCAGTCCGGATCGAACAGCATCAGGTTGAACGACGGCTTCAGGTCGCGCTCCTCGCACAGCCGGACGGCCCGCTCGTTGTCCGCGTGGACGTGGCGCCGGCCGAGGTACGCGAGGCGCGCGTTCGACGCGCTCTCCACGCCGAGGAACATGTGCACGGCGCCCATGGCGCACGCGGCGTCGACGACGGCCGCGGTGATCGTCTCGGGCCGGCCCTTGACCCAGAAGAGGGCGTCGCGGCCGACCCCGCGGGCGCGCAGCGCGGCCTCGATCGCGTTCATGCGCGAGACCGCCTCGTCCTCGTTGGGCAGGACGAAGAGATCGTCCTGGGCGCAGAAGATGCGGACGCCGAGGCGGTGGTACAGGTCGGCCACCTCGTCGGCGATCGCCTCCGGGCGGCGGAGCCGGAACCGCGGGCCGCCCATGTCGCGGTTGAACGCGCGGATCGAGCAGTAGGCGCACTCCCCGATGCACCCGCGCGACGTCAGGATGAACGCGAGCCGCGCCCCGCCGATGCCGAGCGCGGTTTGCCGTCGCGCCGGCCAGGGCAGGGCGTCGAGCTGTGCGACCGGGCCCCGCTTCGGCCCGCACACGGCCACGCCGTCGTCGCCGCGCCAGACGAGGCCGGGGATGTCGCGCGGCGCCCTCCCTTCGGCGAGCGCGTCGAGCAGCGCGACGAGCGTCTCCTCGCCTTCGTGGCGCACCGCCGAGTCGAAGCCGGGCGCGCCCGAGAGCAGCGACTCCCAGCAGAACGTGGCCACGTGGCCGCCGCACGTGACGTGGCCCCGGTAGCCCCGCGCGCGGAGCGCGGCCACGAGATCGACGCCGTCCGCCACCGAGAGCTGGAACGGGAGCGCGAGCCCCACGGCGTCCGGGGCGAGCCCCATCACCGCGTCGACGCACTCCTGCTTGTGCGAGGTCCCGTCGAACCGCACGAGGGTCGGCCTGTGGCCCGCCGCCTCCGCGGCCGCGGCCAGGTACCCGAGCGGCAGGTTGTCCTGCTGCATCGGGCCTAAGAGAGCGATGCGAACGCCG
>Ga0315287_10001880_pt1 | contig 19631 bp, 19 predicted proteins | sample YL17G11_0_MG_FD_205037 | JGI IMG/M metagenome (GOLD analysis project Ga0315287, IMG submission 205037) | Sediment microbial communities from Yellowstone Lake, YNP, Wyoming, USA - YL17G11_0 | ecosystem: Environmental > Aquatic > Freshwater > Lake > Sediment | place: USA: Wyoming | collected...
GCCCCCCCCCCGCCCCCCCCGCCCGCCCCCCCGCCCCCGGCCCCCCCCCCCCCCGGGGCGCGGGCCCCCAGGTTTTTTTTTTTCTTTTCCTTCCGAGGGAAGCGTTTTCTTTCGTTTTTTTTCCTTCTCCTCTCTCTCGCGCGCGCGTTCTTTCTCGATCCCTCTCTTCCTCTCTCTCATCTCATTTTTTCCATCATTCCTCTCACCACCATGAAGTTCCGTACGTAGGCCGCGGCGCGCAGGATCCCCCACGCCGCCCACAGAGAGACGGTCGCGACCTTCCTCGCCGCCGGCGACAGACCCCAAGCGGCGGCCGCGGCCGAGAGCCTCGAGGTCAGCAGCCAAGGAGCCAGCGCCGTGAGGACAAAGTAAAGAAAAGTGACGGTCGAGACCTGCGCGCCGCGCCAGTCGTCCCTGGTGGCGTACTTGGAGACGTGGGCGCGGAGGAGCGGGATGACGTCGTTTTCGTCAGGGGTGCTGCCTCGCGCCGTCGACGTCGAGGGCGGAGGAGAAGAAGACAGCTTCTTCGCGTCGCCATGGGCGACGACACCATGAATCATTGTTGTTTGCGCTCACTTCGTTCGAGTCCCTCTCGCTGCTGCTGCCGGAAGAAGAAGTAAGAAGAAGATGAGATGGTGCCGTTCCAGCTGACGCGGGGGACGTCGTATCCGGATTCCAAAGCGGTGACGGCGCTGGCGAAGGAGGAGAGGAAGGTCGGTCAAAGGCGACGATGCCACGACGACAGAAAAAGAGAAAGTGACCCCCAAAGTCTGATTTTTTTTTTTTCGACCTCGACCTCGAGAAACCGTTCGCGAAAAAGTGAAGCAACAACAAGGTTTTACATACTGTGTTGTGTAACCCCGCGCAAGAGTTTTTTATTTTATTTTATCGTAACTAACGGGAAAGGGGAAAGGGAAAAGCAAAAAAGCAAAAAGCAAAAAGCAAAAGGCAAAAAGTAAAGCAAAGAAAACGGAAAAAACCTCTCACCTCCGCAGCCTCTCCCTCGCCACGGAGACGGCCCGCCGCCACGCCTCCGCGGCCTGCCCGCGCTTGACCGGCAGCAGCGGCGGAAACTTCACGAACTGTCTCTCGTCCTCGTCCCACAGCGCCACCGACAGGCCCCTGCGGATGTCGCTCCACCCTCTCAGCACGGGCACGCCCGCGGCCTGCCAGGACCCCTCGGGAGCCGAGGCGTGGCACTCCGAGAGCCGGTAGCAGGGGACGCGGGCGTCGAGGTGGTGGATGTGGTGGTGCTCGATGCCCAGGAGCACCCTCTGCGACAGCCAGCGCGGGACGACGATGTAGGTCGAGCCCCGCAGCGCCGCGGCGTCCCTCGAGTGAGCGGCAGCGGGCGCCCTGTACCCTCGCAGCGGCGGGGCGATGGCGTCATGCTGGAGGCCGAAGATCGCTGCCCCTATCACTAACCCGGTCCATCCCGCGGCCAGCTCGAGCCAGAAGCGGTCGAGGCTGCCGAGGAGCGCGATGGAGGAGAAGCCGACGACGACGCCGAGGATGCGCGTACAGTGGTCTTTCAAAAGTCTCCAGAGGGTCTGCGAGGCAGAGAGGCCTGGGCCGTAGCCTAAAGGAGGGAGGAAGTTTTTTTTTGTTCGAGGGGTAAAAGTGAGCTGTTTTTCTTCTTTTTTTCTCTCTTTTGGGGGGGCGGGGGGGCGTTTCGTCTCTTTGCCTCATCGTTCCATTTCGATCCCATCCTCTTTCCTTCTTTGAAAAGAGAGAGAAAGATGGAGAGAAAATGAAAGGGAAAAAATAAAAATTAAAACTCTTCACCTGGGCTGGTGCTCCCGAAAAACAGCAGGTATGCCGGGGCCGTCACGAAGTGATACACCGCCGGGTCCCTCAGCAGTCTCGCCAGAAACTTGCCGACCCCGGGCCGCCAAGCGTTCCACTCCTTCACGGTCCAGAACACCGTGTGGTCGGCGTCGAAGTCGATCTCCTCCTCGACGGCGAGGCGAGCGTGGTGCCTGCGGTGGTTGCGGCCGAAGTTGGCGGCGCTCGTCCACGCGCAGAGGCCCGCGAGCGCGGCGGCGGCCGCGTTGAGCCGGCGGGACGAGAAGACGACGCCGTGGACAAGGTCGTGCATCAGGATGACGGTGCGGACGTAGGAGCAGGCGCGGAGGGCGACCCAGGTCAGGTGGAAGAAGAGCGAGGCGGCGGCGGCGAGGGCGGCGCCGGAGGGCGGCGAGGGCGAGGAGGAGGGAGCGCGGCGGCGGACGAGGCAGCGGTCGAAGAGCGTCGGCGCCGCCGCCGTGAGGAGCCACCCGGCCGCGGTTTCGGCGACGACGAGCGTTCCGAGCCAGTCGGAGCGCGCCGTGAACTTGGCGACGTGGTCGCGGATCTCTCTGGCGTTGGGAGGGACCGCGAGGGCGGCGACGAGAGCGGCGGAGGAGGAGGAGGAGGAGAAGGAGGAGGAGGAGGTCGGAGGGGCCGCGAGAGCGGCGAGAGCGGCGGAGGAGGTCGGAGGGGAGGCAGTCGCCGTCGTCGGATTCGTCGTCTTTGACGCCGACAGATCGACGTCGCCGCTGGTGCAGCTGCTGCTGCTGCCGCTGCTTGTCTCGGTATCGTTTTTCTTACGAAACCGGAGCTTTTTGATGCCCTCGAACCGCCTCGTCGGTGTCGAAGGGGCGATTGGCGAGGCGGGAGGCGAGGACGAGGGACCGCCAAAGCCGACGGCAACATGCCGTCGGTCGTTGCCGCTGCCTTCGGCGGATCCCGCGGCCTCTCTCGACACGACGCCTGGCGCACCGGCGCCAAACTTTCCCATTTTGAGCTTTTCTAGGCTTGAAAAAGGGCTTTAAACCGGTTGCGGTCTTAGAAGAGGTCACGCGACGGCGCACTGGTGTATGTTCGAAAGGCTTAAAAAGGTTGCATTGGCTGCGAAGAATTCTGAACTGTTCAACAGAGACAGCTTGGTTTCATCTCCTTTCTTTTCCTGACCACGTGCAGCCCCCCTTTCCGTCCCTCTTTTTTCTCTTTCGTTCGTTCATTCTTCTTCTTCGAGTTTCGGGGGGCTGAAACATTTCGTTAAGGCTACATTTGAATTTCAAAAACAAGAATGAAAACAGGGTCGGAGAGAGGAAACGCCTTCTGCTCTGAAAAATCATCGCCCACCTCCACCTCCGCCGCCTCCACCTCCGCTGCTGCCGCCGCCGCTTCTCTTCTTCCCGACGCCTCTCTGCTGCGACGACCCGCCCCCGACGCCCGCGGCCCCTCTCGCAAGAGCAGCCGCGCCCCCCCCCGTGGCGCAGTCCCCGGGCCTCCCGTCGATCGAGCCCGACCTCGGGAGCGGCGGCGGCGGGGAGCGGAGGGAGCCGCCGGTGCCGTTGCTGCCGCTTCGAGAAGCAGCGTCGGGACCGCCGCCGGCCGCGCCAGAGGAGACGACCCCGCCGCCGACTCCGACGCCGCTCGCCCGCCGCAGCCGCCTCTCCGTCGCCTGCCTCGCGGCCGCGCGCGCCTTGTCCCTCCCGTAGGTGCAGTGGACGCCGTTGTAGAGCAGGGCGCACAGGGCCCATGGAACGGCGGTCGAGACGGCGAGCGCCGCGGAGAGCGCCTCGGCCTTGGGGCCGTCGACGGCCGGGTCGCCGCTGGCGCCGGCCTCGCCGTCGGCGAAGCCGAAGAGCTTCATGGCGACGAGGGAGACGAGGGGTCCACCGACGAGGGCGGCGACGGCCTAGAGAGGTTTTGGGGGGGGAGGGAGCGAAGGGAAAGAGAGGGGGGGGGGGTGCGTTGAGGAAACCGAGACCTCGCGGACCCAGCCTCTCTCCGTCGCGCGCGCGCGGAACAGGACATAAAAGAAACGGGTTCGCACCATCTCAAACGACCGGTCAAAGGCATAGACCAGCGTCCTCGACCTCGCCGGCACGATCTCCGCGAAGATTGGGTTGTTGCAGGCGGGCGCGGGCCACGCGTTGACGAGGCCGCCGAGGACGAAGACCGCGAGGTACGACGGCACCGCCGCAGCGGCGCGCGACCTCGCCTCCGGCGGCGGCGGCGTCGGCGGCAGGGGCGGCGGTGGGAGCGCCCCCGAGGGAGCCCCGGAGGAGTACCCGCGGGGCAGGCCCCGCAGCATCAGCAGCGTCGCCAGCGCGCCCAGCACCACCGAGGCCTGGCAGACCAGTACCCTCCCGTGCCGCGGCGACCACCGCGCCGCGGCGTCCCCCAGCGCGCCGCCGACGAGCCCGCCCAGCGCGTGCGCGCCGAAGCCGGCCGACACCGCGGCCGAGGCCCACGCTGCGGGCACGCCCAGCAGCTGCAGGTAGAGCGTCTGGAAGGCCAGCGCCGCCATGGGGACGTTTCCCACGATCCCCTGGGCGACGATGATGCCGAAGGTGGGGACGCGGAGGACGGCGGCGAAGTCGGAGAGGAAGGAGGGGGGGGCCGGGGGGGGCGCGGCCACCGCGGGGCGCTTGGGCGCGACGGCGGCGGCGGCGGCGGATGGGGGAAAGGCGCCCTCGTCGTCGTCGTCGAAAGCGGACGCCGCGGTGAGCGCCACGGCCTCCTCGGCGGCGGCGGCGGCGGCGAAGGCGGCGGCAGAAGCGCCTCCCCCGAGGAGGAGGGCCCCCCTCCCCCCTCCTCCTCCGAGCAGCAGCCCGCCCTCGGCGTCGCCGCCCCGGGCGCCCACCCTCCGCGCCGCAGCCACCGCCTCCTCGCCCTCCCCCCCCTCCCCCTCCCCCTCGGGGGCCAGCCTCCACCTTGACCCCCGCAAGGCCCGCGGGTCCGCGGACACGACAGCGTTCAGGGCGCCGATGCCCAGGGCGGCGACGCCCAGGAGCGCCATCGCGACGCGCCAGCCGTCCCAGCCGAGCGGGCGCGCCGCGCCAACATTGGTCGCGTAGAGCCCGCCCAGCGCGGCCCCCAGCGCGGACGTCAGGTGCAGCGTCCCGAACGCGGCCCCGCGCCGCGCCTCCTCGTGCAGGTCCGCCGTCAGCGACTGCGCGTTGGGCACGACGATGCAGAGCCCCGCGCCCGTCAGCGCCCAGCAGGCGACGCCCTGCCCGAGCGTCGTCGAGAACGCGAAGGCCGCCATCGCGAGGCCCCAGACGAGGCAGCCCGCCGAGAGCACGGCCACGCGGTTGAACGCGTGGCCCAGCCACCCGCCGAGCGGCGAGAGGAGCGCCTGTGTCAGCGCCCGCGCCAGCGTTAGGTACGACAGCTGCAGCAGGTTGGCGCCGAACGAGGCCGCGACGAAGGAGTAGACGGCCGGGAGCACGACCTCATCGGTGCGCTCGAAGGCCATCGCGAGGTTCATCATGAAGAAGGTGGCGCGCTTCCTGCGGGGTTGCCGCGTGCTCTGTCTGGCGGGAGGGGGGAGAGGAGGGGCGAGAGGAGGAGGAGGAGGAGGAGGAGGAGGAGAGGGGAGAGTGGCTGCTGCTGCTGCTGCTGCTGCTGCCGTCGTCGTTCTTCGGCCACCTCCCGCCGCCGCCGCCGCCACCGGTCCTCCTCGGGAGGGAGACGACGCCGCCTCATTGGTCGACGAGCCCCCTCGTCCTCCTCCTGCTCCTCCTCCTGCTCCTCCTCGGTTGAAGGACCCGAGGCCTCGCGATCTCGCAAAGGCGCTGTAGCTCATGGATGGTTTGCAGAATGGGGGGAAGAGGGGGGCGAGCGCGCGAGAGAGGGTCGGAGGCGTTGAGGAAGAAGAAGAGGTCGGGAAAATCTTGTCGAAACCAGTGCTCGACTCGATCGCAAAACAAAAATATATCCCGCCCTCGAGAACCCCTCGAATCGGACTCACCCCTGCTGCTGCGTCGCCAGGGGGGACTCGGTCAGCGACGAGCCCAGCCTCCCGGCGCGGGTTCCTCGCAGCGGCGAGGCCTCGTCGGAGAGGTGCCCCTCGTCGCCCGTCGCAAGAGCATTCGTCGACGTCGTCGTCGTTGTCGCCACCGACGACAATGCCCCGTTGCCCCCTCCGCCGCCCGTGTTGATGCGCATCTCGAGCTCCACCTTTGCTCGTCCAAGGGAAAGGGAAGGTCTCGGTGACGCAGCAGTTATGCTGAAAGGATGGGAGGTCCCCAGGCGCCGCTGGGGAAAGAAGAAAGGAAGAGAGAGAAGAGGAAACAACCTCGTCAATAACGAGTTCTGATAGATTTTGTTTATTACTTCTGTCTCTCTCTCACGCTCTTTTACTCTCCACCTCCTCCTCCTCCACTTCTCCTCCGCCTCCTCCCCCTCGGCACGAACACAGCATCCTGCAGCCTCGAGAACAGCAGCTGCAGCGCCGCCTCCTTCTGCCCTGGAGTCAGGGAGGAGTAGGACAGGGGGGGAGGAGGAGACGTAGCAGCGGAGTCGTCTGTCGCCGAAGCTGCTGATGCTCTTGCTCCTGCTCCTGCTCCTGCTCCTGCTCCCGCTCCTGCTCCTGCTCCAGCTCCTCTCGCCTCTTCCGTCGCTCCTCCCTCCTCCGCGCCCGCCGCTCCCCCCATGCTCCGCACGTCCCGCAGGGCGGCGAGCACCACGGCTCCGGCCTCCCTCCGCGCCCTCCCGGCCTCCCTCGCCTCCTCCCTCGCCCCCGCGGCCTCCCTCCTCGCGGCGCGGAGCCTGCGCCTGCTCGCCCGCAGCTCCGCGCCGGCCCTCTCGGTGACGGCGGCGAGGCGGGCCGAGGCTTTCGCGAGCTGCCTCCGGTGCGCCTCCTCGGAGGCGGCGAGGGAGGCGCGGATCCTGGGCAGCTCTGCCTCGGCCTCGGCGGCTCTCCGGAACTGGGGTTTCGAAGTTTTTTTGTTTTTTCCGGATTTTTTTTGTGTGCGGGTGTGTGAGCTCGACCTCTTCTCCCGAGCGTCCCTCCCCTTGCTCCGATCCTTTCCCCCCTTTTGTCTCCGCTTACCGCCGCCGCAAACTTCCCTGCCATCCCCTTGCACGTCGCCTCCGCCGCGGCCCGCAGCGCTCCCGCGGCCGCGGCCTCGGCCCTCGCCCGGCGCTCGCCCTCGCGGGCGGCGGCCGCGTCGGCCGACAGCCGAGCGAGCGCTCCCTCCGCGCGGGCGTCGAGCGAGAGCGAGAGCAGCGAGGCCGCGGCGAGCGCCGCGGGGGACTTTGTCGTCGCCGTTTTCGTCTGTGCTGCTGCTGCTTTGATGCGAGGGGAAGAAGAAGGGGGAGACGCAGAGGTCGTGGTCGACACCGAGGGATACGCGAGAGTCGAATCTGATGCACCTGAGATGTTCAACGCAAACCTAGGTTTAGAGATTGCGAACTCTTCTCTTGCTTCTCCAGCGTTGTCGATTTTGTTCTTTTCGCCGCCCCCGCATCTTTTGCCGCTCCCGGAAGCACCCTCGCTCGAAGAAGGAACAGCAGCAGCGGAAACCGAAGCGCTCGCGAGCGCGGTCGCCGCCCACGCGGCCACGAGCGGGGAGCTCAGAGCCTCGACCCTGCCCCTCTCGACCGCGAGCACCGCCGCGGCGCCACGCTCGCGCTCCCCCGCGCTGAGCTCCTCCGCGGCCCTCGTTCTCAGGGCCGCCTCGGCGTCTTCCGCGGCCTTTCTTTTGAGCGACGAGACCTCGACCTCGAGCGCCGCGACGCGGGAGGCGGAGGCAGCCAGCCCGGAGCGCAGGAGGCGCGCCGCGCGGTCGGAGGAGAGCGCTCGGGCCTCGGCCGCCTCGGCGGCTCTCGCGGCTGCCGCCGCGGCGGCGGCGGCGGCGGCGGCGGCGGTGGCGGCGGGGGCGGGGGCGGAAGCAACAGCTGCTGCTGCCCGGGGAGTCGCTTCGTGATTTGTTTCTGAGCTCAGGGGAGGGCTGCTCGAGGAAGGCACGTCGGTTGAGGGTGGGGGAGAGAAGATTGAGGGGGGAGGGAGAGAAAAGGGTCTCGTTCAGAAGCTGGTTGGTGTCCCTCTTTTCTCCCCTCTTTTTTTAGCAACGAAAGGGGGGGAGAGAAGGCGGAGGGGGGAAAAAGGCGCTCTCTCACCCCGCAGTGCCGTCTGTCCCTTGCTGCTGAGGCGGCGGCTTCGCGGTTAAAGATGCTGCTGAGCTCCTCGGCTGAGCCGCCGCCTCTCTCGGAGGGGGGGACGGCGCGCTCGCTGCTCGGCTCGGCATGGTTTCCCGCTCTCTCTTGTTTCTTCTCGTCAAGAGAGCTGAAAGAGGTCGCGGCTTGTTTTTGACGCCGGCGGGCGTCGGCGGCTTATCTCTTCGATTCACACCTCTCTCCCTCTCTCTCTTTTTCTCTCTTCTTGCATTATTGAACTTTCAAATGCGCGCAGTCAGCGGAGTTCAGGGAAGCTGTGGCGCATCGCGTGCTGCTGCCGCAGCAGCGTCGAGAACGCGTCGCTGCAGCAGCAGAGGAGCTCCTCCTCGGGGAGCCGATGCTTTCATCGCCGCTTCCACGCCTTCGACGTCGGCATCGTCGACGTCGTCGCAGATCGGCCCCTCCCCGCCCCGCTCCTCCCTGCCCCACCTGCGATCCGCCAAGCACGTGAGCACACGCAACGTTTCGATCGTGACTCACGCAGTGAAGCGCAAGAACGAGAAGCACATCGTGTGCTCCAAGACGCTGATCGCGACGCCGGGCAAGGAGTCGCTCGTTGACGAGGCGTGCGCCCGGCTCGTCGCCGCAGTCGGCCTCTCGGGCCCTCAGGCCACGCCCGCGACCGCCGCGGCGGCCACCAGGCTCGGCGTCATCGAGTTCTCCTACGGCAGGGACTCCTACGAGCCCAACGTCTTCCACTTCTGGGAGCGGTACGACTCGAACGTTTCCCTCGGCAGGCACAACACGCGCGAGGACATCGTCGCGTTCCTCGAGGACCTGACCAAGGAGGGGTGCCTCGAGGGTCCCGTGGGGATGGTCTTGTACGAGTGGCGCGACGGGCAGCTGGGGCCCGCATGCGCGCAGGGCGGGCCCAAGGGGGAGGGCGGGCTCGACGACGCGACGGGCGGGAGCGGCATGGCGGGAGGGGCTGGGCTGAAACAGACGAGCGCAACTTTGGACCTGGTGCGGAGTTAAAAAAAAAAAAACAAGTTTCGGGTTTTTTCTCGAGGTCGAGGTTTGAAACTCTCACTCTCTTTCTTCTCTCTATTCAAAAAAAAAACTACTCTCAGGGAAACATCGAGCGAGGGAGCGAGGGAGACGGGTGGAACATGAAGCTCGGGTCGAAGTCAAAGTCAGGGTAGAAAAAGATCGTCAAGGTTTTCCCCTTCTTTTGTTTTAAATTTTGATTTTTGGAAGAGAGAGAGAAACTTTTTTCTTTCTTTCTGTTTTTTTTGTTTGTAGAGTTTCTTCGATGATGTCCCCCGCAACTACTTGGTCCTTTTATGATTACAACGTGCGCCGCCGCTCTCTGAAGAGAGGGCGAGCGGAGGGAGGGAGGGAGGGAGGGAAACGAAGGAGAAAGATCAAAGATATTCGTCGCCCGGCAGGTCGTGCTGCTCGGGAGCACGCGAGCGAGGCAGAGGAAGGCCGTCGTCTTCTCCGCGCACCTCCCGAGCGCCTCGACGTCACGCCAGGTGCATCCGCAGCGTCGCCTCGCTGACCCCTCGAACCCGGCACCGAATCGTCTCCTCGCCCAGCTTCCTCGTGGCAGCGAACCTGTGGCAGCCCGAGAACCCAAAGTACCTTCCGGAGCCCGGAGGGCACTCCAAGACATCAATGGGCTCGCGAAGCCCGTGCTCCGAAATGGAGGAAGCGAGGGCCTCGACCTTGAGCTCGTCGTCGGCGCGCGAGCCGGCCAGCGGCCTCCTGATGGCTGCCAGCGGAAGGTCGACGATTCTCGCGCTGGGCGGCGTGGAAGCCAGGAGCGCCCTGCTGGCCTCGTCGGACCAGCCGAAGGCGGCGTCAGCGGCCTGCGCGGTGGTCCAGGTGCGGGGGTCGTCTCGGCCGTTTTCTCGAAGTTCATCGCCTCCGTCTGCTCCTCCTCCTCCTCCTCCTCGCTCTGGCCTCTCCTGGCCTTCTCTCGGTCCCCCCTCGCTCCTAGGAGCGGTTGGCAGAGGCCTCGGGGGGCGATATCGGCTAGACACGAGCGGGGAAGGGGAGGGGAGAGGGCGACGCGGGGTGAGAGATAGCCTCATCGTCGGTCTTTATCGAATGCCTCGAACGTTTCGGGCCGAAACTTTCGGCGAAAAAATGTCTGGAATCTCACTTGCGTTTTTCCTTTCAAAAACCAAGGCACGGTCTCTCTGTCTCCTCAATGCCCTTTGAAAAGAACCGCGAAGCCAACTCGCTCGCCGAGCTCTCTCGCAGGCTTCGAGAGGAGCAGAGGCAGCAGCAGCAGGCGGAAGGCTCGAGCGGAGCAGCAGCAGGAAGAGGAGGAGCCAACGATGCGAAATCGGAACGGCTAGCTTCTGCTCGCAAAAGGCCGACGTCGCCTCGGCAGCTGCGAACCCTTCCTCTCCCTCCGCCGCCCGTCTTCGAGCCTCCCGAAGAAGAGAGGCCTCAGACTGCTGCTCGGAAGAAAAAGGGCGCCGCCTCATCTCCTGGCACGAGGGCTCAGAAGGAGGAGCCGGAAGAAGAGCCCCCTGCTGCTGAAGAAGAAGAAGAAGAAGTTGCCGCCGCTGCCGCTGCCGCTGAAGTTGCGGCGGCAGCGGCAGCGGCGACGTCGGCAGCGGCGTCGGCGAGGGCAGCCCTGGTCGCCCGCCGCACCGACAGCTACGCAGCGGCCTTCTCCGGGGACATGGAGGCCTGCGCGGCCTCTAATGCTCCCGTGAGCGTTCTGGGGCAGGCGATCGGCGTGCTGGTGGGCGCGGGATGGAGCGGGAGCGTGTGGGACGAGGTGTGAGGAAGGAAAGAGAGAAAGAGAGAAGGAAAAAATGTAAAACAAAAAATCGAACGAGAAATGCTTCATCTTCCACACCTCGAAAAACCTTTCTCGTTTCTCTTTTTCTTTTCGTTCCCCTCCCTGGCTTTGTCCAACCCCCTTCGCGCATCTTACTAAAGATGAAACTTTCGAAAGAGAGCAGCAAGACCTCTGGAGCAGGAGCAGCGGGAGCTGCTGCTGCTGCTGGAGAAGGCAGCGCTGAAGAAACCACCGCGAACCCCAAAAGAAGCGACCTCGGCAGTCCATCGCGGCTCGTTGACCGCCGCGGCGGCGGCGGCGGCACCCGCCGCGGCTTCCGCCGCCGCAGCAGCAACGACGCTTCTGTGTCGTCTTCCTCCTCTGCGTCTTCTCCCTCTCTGGCCTGGCTCGGTCGAGGCAGGGGGGCTCGCTCCCCTTCCTTTTCCTCTCGGAGCCGCGGCGGAGGCGACGACGCGTCTTCCGTCGAAGCCCGCGACGCCGGCGGCGGCGGCAGCAGCGGCGGCGACACCAGCGACGACGGCCTCGGGTCGTCACCTTCCTCCTCCTCCTCCTCCCCGCTCTCCGGTGCCAACGAGACCGTCGACGGCACCAGCATCCACGACCTGCTTCGCGTCCGCTGCGCACAGGCCGCAGCGGCGTCCGCCGCGGCGGCGAGGGCCTCCGCGCGGGCGGCCCTCGCCGAGGCAGGGGCCGCGCGCTGGCGGGCGCGGTTCCGCCGGGCCGCCGCCGCGGCCGAGGCGGCCGAGGAGGGGAGGCGGTCGGCGGAGAGGGCACTGGAGAGGGAGAGGGCGGCGGCGGAGAGGGCAGCCGCGGCGGAGAGGGCAGCCGCGGCGGAGGAAGCGAAGAGGGTCGAGGGAGCGACAGCAGCGAGCGCAAAAGCGGGCGCGAGCGCAAACGCAAACGCCGCCGCGGCCGCGGCTGCCCTCTCCGTCGCAGCTGCCGCCGCTCCTCCCTCTTCTTCTTCATCTTCTTCATCTTCTTCTTCTTCCTCCTCTTCTTCCTCTTCTTCCTCTTCTTCTTCTTCTCCTTCTCCAAGCTCCCTCACTCACACTCTTTCTCCTGCTCCTTCTCCCTCGGGATGCAGCACCAGCTCTTGCTGCTGCGGCTGCTCTCAGGAGGCCGCGCGCCAGAGGGCCCGCGCCGAGCGGTACAAAGCGGCCGCTCGCGCGGCCAAAGAGAAAGAGACCAAAGAGCCGCGCGCCGCTGCTCCAAGTCCGGCGCCGGCCCCGGCACCCGCAAAAGAGAACCTCTTCCCTCTTCCCTCCGCAGCCCGCGAGCTGCGAGCCTGCCTCGAATCGCAGCGGGAGCTCGCGGCGCAGCGCTCCCTGCTCGCGGCGAGGCTCGAAAGAGCGCTGAGGGCGCACGTGCGGGGCGTTTAAGAGAGAGAGAGAGAGGCGAGGGAGCCTTTTTCGTGTTAAGAAAGAAAGAGAGGGGGGTTAGGAGCCTTTCTCTTGCGAGCTTTTTAGTTTGCAAAGAAAAAAAAACGAAAGAAAAAAGGGAAAAACACAATTTTCGCTCTCTCTCTCTCGCTCCCTCTCTCTTGCCAACCAACGGCACCACCCTCGTTAAATTTTTTTAAAAGAACGACGTGGAAATAAGTGGGAGAAGGAAAGAAAGAGCAGGTGGGGAAGTGAGAGTTCGACCTCTTGTCTCGTCTGTTCTCGTTCCTTCCTCCCTCATTCTCAGTCTTTCCTTGCGTGCTCTTCTCTCGAATCGCGTTTTGTTTTGCACTTCGCGCCGGCAACCCGCAAAAGTTTGCGCGGACCTTGCAGCGAGCGTCTTATCTGCTAAAATCATCTTTGGGAAGAAAATCAAAAGGAAATAAAGTTAAAAGCTGCGCGTTCTTTCCGACGGAACCTGGGCTCAGTTGGCGAACTTGGGGCCCTTCGCGGCCTTGCCGTAGAAGGCGCCGGCCTCGCCGGCCTCGGAGGCTGTTCAGTGTTTGTTTTTGCAGAAAGGAGAGAGAGGAAGAGAGCAAGTGAGCGGGCAGAGCTCCTTCCGATGAAAAAAACTAGCCGACAGAAAAAAAAGTCAAAAACTCACCGTAGACGACCTGCTTCGGGGCCTTGTGCACCTTGGGCGGCTTAACCGGTGCAGCGACGTAGGTGACCGGGGCAGCGACATAGGTGGTCGCGGCCTCGCCGGCGGCACCATGGCCCTTGCCGGCGGCGACGTTCTGTTTTTGGTTGTTGAAGTTTGAGAGGTAGAGGTAAGAAAGAGGAGAGGGAAAGAGAGAGAACCTTCGGGTTTTTCAAAGTTGAAAAAAAAAGCTTCGAGAAAGAGGGAGAGAGAGGCCCAGGGGGACGAAGAGAGCCGACGAGGCCAGATACTCGAGAGCCGCTGCTCGCGTAACCTCCCTGCCGACGCCCGCTAGGAGCCCGCGCGTCACTTCAGAGAGAAAGATAACTAAAAAAAACCTCCCAAACGCCCCTTCCTTACCTGTGCCAAGGCCGCGAACATGGCGAGGACGAGGACGATGAGCGCGAAGAACTTCATTGTGCTGGAATTGAAGGAGCTGGAAGCGCGTCAAGAGAGGGGGGGGACGCGAAGGGAATGGGAAGGTGAGCGCTTCATCGCATCGATCTAGGCGAAGAGAAGATCGGCCTCCGAATTCGTCCCGACCTCGCCGCTCGCACCCTCGCCCAACTCTCTCTAATTCGCGCCTTTAGATATTTCATCACAGTCCACCGGCATCTGTGCGGAGAAAAAAGAGGGGGAGTGCGGGTTCTTCATGGAAAACAAAAGGGGCCTCCTTCTGCTTTCTCGCAGCCGCCAGCCGAACGTTCAATGGTGCTGATTCCGGAACGCGGAAAAAAAAACCCTCAAAGCCCGCCGCCGCTCGCGGCCCCGCCCCGCCGCACCCTCCGTGAACGACTTCAGGCACGAAAGCCACACCCTAAAAGATGAAAAAAAAGTCAATCGGATAACAGGAAAAGAGAAAGCGTTGAACTCACCTTGAAGAAGAGGAAGAGAGGAAGAGGGTTTGAGGAAGAAGGCGATAGAATAGTTGTGGGGAAGGGCCGTGTCGCCTTTGCTCTCTCTTTCTTCTTTCTTCGTTTCTCGTTGGCTCCGTCCTCTTCCTCCCTCCTTCTCAAGCTTCGTCGACTCGAACGGCTGGGAGGGGCACCGTCTTTCCCTCGCGGCGAAGTTTCACCTTTCGCATGCGTGCTTTTTTTTGTTTCGCTGTTCTCTCTCTCACTCTCGCTCCTCCCGGCCTCCCCCCCCTCTCGCCGACGCCCTCGCCCCCCCCGCGGCCGCCGCCGCCGCCTCCAGCGCCTCGTCGAGCGCCACCTCCGCGGCGAGAGCGGCCTCCTTCCAGCGCAGCTCGCGGAACCGGGACTGCGCCGAAAACTCCCGGGCCTCCTCGAGCTGCCGGAGGAGGAGCGCGGACGGGAGCGAGTCTCCGTCTCCGCCGCTCTCGTTGTCGGCGGCAGCGGCCGTCGCCCTCGCCCGAGGAGGTGCGTCTCTCTCCCTCTCTTCCGCCCCCCCCTCGGAGGTCGAGGCGAGTGCCTCCAGGAGCTCTCGGGCGAAGCTGCTGCTGCTGATGCTGCTGCCGCTGCCGTCGTTGCCCCTCCTGCTTCTCGCGATCGCCCTCGAGAGCTTCGGCCAAGCCGAAGTAGGAGAAGAAGAAGAAGAGGAGACAGAGGAAGGAATCGAGCCGAGCCGGCATAGCGCGGCGAGCTCGTCAAACGCCGCCGCCGCTCCCTCTCCTCCTCCTCCGGGCTCCGAGGAGAAGAGGAACATGCCCTCCGTCCCCTCTCGCGAGCTCATCCCCGCCTCGGGCACGAAGACGGACAGGGATAGCTGCCTGCCCGTGGCGCGGAGGTGCTGAGCGACCATGGCGTCCGCGGCGCGGGAGTAAAGAGACGACGACGACGGGAAAGAGGAGGTGGAGGAAGAGGAGGTCGAGGGAGCGCTGCCTCTGCCCGCCAGCAGCGCCGCCGAGACCGTCGACCCCCTCCCTCCGGAGGAAGCGTCGGAGGCGAGGTGGTAGATCAGGGCCGCGCGCATCCGGGCCTGGGTGGAGAAGAGAGGAGTGGACGAGGAAGACGAGGAAGAAGCGAAAAAAAAGAGGCGGGGTGATCAGTCTTCCCCTTCCGCCGCCGTTTTGTTTTCGTAACTCCCCTCGTCTCTCATCCTTCTCCCCCTCTCTTTTTCTCTTTCTCCCTCTTGTACCTTGACGTCGTCGAGCATCCCGGAACGGATAACGCGCGCGTGGAGAGCGTCTCGAAACTCGTTCGCGCTCATGCCGCGCTCATGCGAGGAGGAGGCCGGAGGGGGAGGGGGAGAGGGAGGGGGAGGGGCGGGAGGGTGCTTCGGCGGCGTCGCCGCAGGAGGTCGGGCGGGACCTGCCGCCGCCGCCGCCGCCGCCGCCGTTGCTGCTGCTGCCTGCTTCGGCCTCTCCCGCCGAGGAGGGGAAGCCGGCTTCTTCTCCACCGCCGCTGCCGCCGCTGATGCTTCAGGCTCGCTCTCACTGCTGCAGCTGCATCCGGAGCTGCTGCTGCCGTCGCTCGAGGAGGGAGCCTTGAAGCGGGGCATGGCGTGCTTTGAAGAAGACAGGACAAAGAAAATGAGAGTTGGGTTTTTTTTGCTACAGTTTTTTTATCACCTCTCTCCTCATCTTCTTCTTTCTCTAAAGTCCCTTCGGCGCCTTTCCAAAGAGACCCGCGAGCTCCTCCCGCAGCCTGTCTCTCATCTCGTGCCCGTCGCGGTGATAAATCCACCTGGAAGGGGATGGAACCGAACCGGACGAAGAAGCAGGAGCGCTGCTCGAAGAGGAAGGAACCAGGTCGTACCGCACGGGGCCGCCGACGGGCGACGACAGCCACAGCTGGCGGTTTGGGGCCTGCTTGTTGATGACGTAGGTCCCCTTCCCTTCCCCGAGCCGGAGGGTCAGGACTCCCGACTGCGAATCCGGCGCGAGGGGTTTTCCGAGAGTGGAGACGAACGGGTGAGCTAAAAAGGGGCAGAGGGAGGGAGAGGATGACGATGAAAAAGAAAAAAAAAACGAAATATCAAAAAAAGACGCACGCTGTACTCGACGTCTGCCTCGTCGCCCTCTACCTCGCAGTCGACCCAGCTCTCCAGGGCGTCGACGAGGTCGTGCAGCGTGTCGTCGGCGGCGGCGTGGAACGAGGCCTCGTCGAGGTGGTGGTCGGCGGTTTCTTCTTCGGCGCCGGTCGAAGAGGTCGAGGAAGAGGTCGACGGCGACGAGGAGGAAGAGAAGAAGCCTCGGTCGCTTGTCGCGCAAATCGACTTTTCCGTTCTCAATGTTGTCATTTGTTTTCGACTAGCAGAGTGATAGGTTGATAGAGTACTCATCGAAGCAAAAGAACTGAAGACAGGTCTCCCTGGGACGCGTTCGAGCCGCGAAGAAGATGAAGATGTCGACGAAGGCATTGCCGTCGACACAGTCGACGTGCATCGACGTTCGAGGCTTGCTCTCCCGCTGCTCCTGCAGTTGCTGCTGATGCTTCCACTGCTGTAGCAGCAGCTGGTGCTCGTTGCTGCTTCTCTCCCGCTGCTGCGGCGACAGAAAGCACTGAAGATGCCTTGAGCGACGCGCGAGTGCGTCATTTTTCGGAGCTCGTTTTGGTCTTCAAAAATGAAGTGAGACTGTGGAGTCGAATCTAGTTTTTTTTCCCCCCCTTCGACCGCTGTCGACAAACCAATGCCCTCCACTCTCTCTTGTTTTTCACCTTCGTGAGAGAACACACGCAGTCACGCTCTCGGAGCTGCTCCCTCCTCTTCGGAGACATTGCGATCTCTTAGAGTTCTCACTCTCTCCCTTGAACGACAGGGGCTCCGAGCTCGAAAAGAAGACGGGAGGCACTTTTTGGCGTGCACGCCAAAAGCAAAAGCAAAAACTAGCCAATTGTGTCGAGAAAAAACTGCGCATTCGCCCTCTAGCTTTCGCTCGCTCTCCTCTCGCTTTGCGGCCACGATGACGACCTCGAAGCGTGGTTCTGTCTCAAAAGAGTCGATTGGCAAGAGAGCAGACAAGGATTCGACCAAGACGAAGAAAGAGACGTCGAAGAAGGCGGCGGCACCTCTCGCGGCGGTGGCGGCAAAGGCGACGACGACTGCAGCCGCCGGAACCGGCGCTCCTTCTGCCGTTTCCCGCAGGGGCCGCTCGTCAGCTGCTTCTGCTTCTGCTGCTGCTGCCCCCCCCGTCGCCGCTGCTCTCCCCCCGAGGAAGAAAACCCCCGTGGCTCCCACCAAGATCGCCCCTGCTACTCGCACCCTCGGCGGCGGCGGAGTGGGGAAGAAGTCGACCTCCCGCGTCGCCGCCGTCTCGCAGACCAGCAGCGACGGCGGCAGCGGCTCTGGAGGCGAGGAGGAGGACGAGGAGGAAAGCGACGAGGAGTCTGACTTCGCCCCGGAGCTCGGATCGGACTCGACGCCCTCGGGATCCGATGATTCTGAGATCGAAGGCGCCTGGCGCGACGACGGCGGCGGCGGCGGCGAGGAAGGAAAGCCGGAGGCCGCTGGCGGAGAGCCCGCCGTCGCTGCCGCCGCCTTCGACAACGGAGAGGAGCTCGAAAACCAAAACAACAACAACAACGACAACTCCGACTCCGACTCCTCCGACGGGGGCCGACCGCAGCGCAACACGGCGGGAGACGTCCCTCTGGAATGGTACCGCGCGGAGGACCACGTCGGCTACGACGTCGACGGGCGGCGCCTCGGCCGGCGGCCGCGCAAGGACGCGCTGGACGCTTTGCTCGAGCGCGCCGACGGCGGCGCCGCTTTGCGGACGATCTACGACGAGCGCAACGACGAGGACATCGTGCTCTCTCACGACGAGATCCGCATGGTGACCAATATCCGAAGGGGCGCATTCCCTCACGTCGGGCTGTCTGCCGAGGCGGGGGGAGGCATAAACCCCTTCGAGGACGAGGACGATTACTACACGCGGCACCGGCTCGTCACCCCCATCAATGCCGCGCCCGAGCCCAAGAGGCGGTTCATGCCCTCGAAATGGGAGGAGCGCGCCGTGGTGAAGCTGGTGCGCGCGCTTCGCAAGGGGTGGATCAAGCCCCGGGACAAGGACGCCAGGCTGCGGGACCCCGAGGCCGAGATGTTTGGGGGGCCCCCGCGCGACTTCCTGATGTGGGGCGACGACGGGTCGCTGGTCGGGAGCGACCTGCCGGGCAGCGCCGGGATCGCCCCGCTCCCCGCGCCCAAGGTGCCGCTCCCGGGGCACGGGGCCTCGTACAACCCGCCGGCGGAGTACCTGGCGATCGAGGAGGAGAGGGAGCGGGCAGCCGCGGCGCAGGGGGCGAAGGAGGAGGAGGAAGCCGCAGACGCCGACGGGCCGGAGGAGGGCGAGAAGAAGAAGACGTTTTTTGACTCGCTGCGCGCCGTGCCGGCCTACGCCGACTTTGTCCGAGAGCGCTTCGAGCGCTGCCTCGATCTCTACCTCTGCCCGCGCGCGAAGAAGCGGACGCCGCACGTCGACGACGCCGCGACGCTGCTCCCCGACCTGCCGTCGCCGCAGGACCTGCGGCCGTTCCCGCGCAGGCTCGCGGCGCGGCTGCGCGACGCGTCGGGCCCGGCGCCGAGCACCTCCTCCTCCCCTCCGCCCCCCCTCCGCGGCGTCGCGCTGGACCCGCGGGGGCAGTGGGTCGCGGCCGCGGGAGACGCCGGGGTCGTGGCCTTCTGGGACGCGAGGACCGGCAGGCTGGCCGGCAGGGTGGACCTGGCCGCGCGCGGCGCGAGGAAGAAAGCGTCCGGGAGCGGCGGCGGGGTCGGCGGCGGAAGCGAGCCCCTCCCGGCGCGCGTCGACGGCCTGTCTTGGCGCCCGGGCCCCGCGGGGAGCCGCGCGCCGCTGCTCGCCGCCGCCGTCGGGGACTGTATCGTGCTGCTGGCCCCCCCCGAGGCCGTTTGCACCCCGGCGCAGAGGGAGGGCGCCGAAGAGGCCCTGAGGTCGGGGCTCGAGGCGGCGACGAGGGCCAGGAAGGAGGGCGGCGGTGCTTCCTCGGCGTCGGAGGCGACGCCCGTCGGCACGTGGTCCCGCTACCATGCTTCTTCCGCCTCCTTCTCCTCCTGCTCCTCCATCGCCATCGACCTGGGCTTCCGCGTCAAGCACCTCGCCTGGCACGGCGCCGGGGACTACCTCGTCGCCTCCACCGCGGCGCCGGGGGGCGCGAGGACGGTCTCGGTCCACCGGCTTTCGGCAGGCGCCTCACAGGCGCCCTTCCGCAAGCTCAGGGGCGGCGCGCCCGGCCCCGTGGCCTTCCACCCCACGCGCCCGGCCCTGCTGCTGGCTTGCGGCGCCCACGTCCGCGTCTACGACCTCGCGGCGCAGGCGCTCGAGAAGAAGCTGGTCGGCTCGGGCGGCGGCGGGGGGGCCGCGGCGCTGGCGATCCACCCGCGCGGCGAGCACGTGCTCGTTGGCGGCGGCGACGGCCGGCTCGCGTGGTACGACCTCGACCTCTCGCCGCGGCCCTTCCGCGCCCTACGCTACCACTCGCGCGGCGTTCGCGCCGCGGCCTTCCACCCCACCCACCCGCTGCTGGCCTCGGCGGGCGACGACGGCGCGGCGCACGTGCTCCACGGCGCCGTCTACAACGACCTCGTCACGCCGCCGCTGATCGTGCCCCTCAAGGTGCTCCCGGCACACTCCGTGGTGAGGTCGGACGGCTGCCTGGGGCTGGCGTGGCACCCGACGCAGCCTTGGCTGTACACGGTGGGAGGGGACGGGTGCCTGTGCATCTGGGTGGATAACTAGGTTGTTTTTGAAAGAGACAGAGGGAGAGAGAGAGAGAGAGAGAGAGGGAGGGAGGGAGAGAGAGAGAGAGAGAGAGGGAGGGAGGGAGAGAGAGAGAGAGAGAGAGAGAGAGAGAGAGAGAGAGAGAGAGAGAGAGAGAGAGAGAGAGAGAGAGAGAGAGAGAGAGAGAGAGAGAGAGAG
>Ga0315287_10001881_pt1 | contig 19628 bp, 17 predicted proteins | sample YL17G11_0_MG_FD_205037 | JGI IMG/M metagenome (GOLD analysis project Ga0315287, IMG submission 205037) | Sediment microbial communities from Yellowstone Lake, YNP, Wyoming, USA - YL17G11_0 | ecosystem: Environmental > Aquatic > Freshwater > Lake > Sediment | place: USA: Wyoming | collected...
ACGTGACGATCGGGAACTTCGCGAGCGCCTCGAGCGTGAGCGGCTTCATCTTCGCGAGCGGGTGGCGCTTCGGCACCAGCACCACGCGGTTCCATTCGTAGCAGGGCAGCGTCACGAGTTCGGGAAAGTCCGCGAGCGCTTCGGTGGCGATGCCGACGTCCACGTCGCCGCGCGCCGTCTGCAGGGCGACCTGCAGCGGGTTGCCCTGGTGCAGCACGACCCGCACTTTCGGATAGCGGGTCGCGAACGCGCGCAGCACCTTCGGCAGCACGTAGCGCGCCTGCGTGTGCGTGGTCGCGATCGCGAGCGTCCCGGTGTCCTCGCCGCGGAATTCCTCGGCGACGCGCTTCAAGTTCGCGATCTCGCGCAGCGCGCGGCGCGCCGTCGCGATGACGATTTCGCCCGCCGGCGTCAGCGCCGCGAGCCGCTTGCCCTGGCGCACGAACACCGTCAGGCCGAGCTCGTCCTCGAGGTGGCGGATCTGCTTGCTGATCCCCGGCTGCGAGGTGAAGAGCGCCTCGGCGGCGTCGGACACGTTGAGGCCGTGGTCGACGACTGCGCACAGGTACTTGAGCTGCTGGAGGTTCACCGCGTTATAACCAGAACATGTGTATTTGGATGTATTATATAGCCAAACGAACAGCGTCCACTTGCAATGGCCCAGCATTTCATCGTGCACCCCACGCATCCGCAGCCGCGGCTCATCCGGCAGGCGGCCACGATCCTGCGCGACGGGGGCGTGATCGCCTACCCCACCGACTCGAGCTACGCGCTCGGCTGCCACGTCGGCGACGGCGAAGCCGCCAGGCGGATGCGCGCGATCCGCGGTCTGGGCGACGCGCACTTCCTGACGCTCGTGTGCCGCGACCTGGCGGACGCGGGCCACTACGCGCGCCTCGCCAACTGGCAGTTCAAGATCGCGCGGCAGGGCATCCCCGGTGCGTTCACGTTCCTGCTTCCGGCCACGCGCGAAGTGCCGCGGCGGCTGCAGCATCCGAAGCGCAACACGGTGGGCGTGCGCGTGCCCGATCATCCGGTCGTCGCCGCGCTGCTCGCGGAACTCGCGGAGCCGATCCTGTCGACGACGCTGATCCTGCCGGGGTCCGATGCGCCGCTCAACGATCCCGAGGAGATCCGCGAGCGGTTGCAGCAGCGCGTCGACCTCGTGATCGACGCGGGCCCGTGCCCCGCGGTGCCGACCACCGTCGTCGACCTGGCGAGCGAGCCGGGCGCGATCGTGCGGCTGGGCGCGGGCGATCCCGCGCGGCTCGGCCTCGCGTGACGGCCCCGCCGCCCGCGTGCCGGGCGCCACGGTGTGCGGGATGAGGTAGAATGCGTCGCCAATGGAGTTTTCGCTCGAGACCGCTGTGCTTTGGGCTGTGCCCGTGGTCTTGGCGATCACCCTGCATGAAGCCGCGCACGGATTCGTCGCCAGGATGTTCGGCGACCAGACCGCGTGGATGCTGGGCCGGGTCACGCTGAACCCGCTCAAGCACATCGACCTCATCGGCACCGTGCTGGTGCCCGCAGCGCTGTTCCTGCTCAAGGCGCCTTTCCTGTTCGGATGGGCAAAGCCGGTGCCGGTCAACTTCGGCAACCTGCGGCACCCGAAGCGGGACATGATCTGGGTCGCGGGCGCGGGGCCGCTGGCGAATTTCGTCATGGCGCTGGGGTGGGCGCTGCTGCTCGGGGCCACGGGTCCTTCGGGACCATGGGCGAGCGACGGCGCGTATGTGATGGCGGATGCGGGAGTCAGGATCAACCTGGCGCTGCTGGCGTTGAACCTGCTGCCGATTCCGCCGCTGGACGGAGGGCGCATCGCGGTGGGCGTGCTGCCGCAGCGCGCGGCGCTCCTGCTGGCGCGGCTGGAGCCGTACGGATTCTTCGTGATCCTTGCGCTCGTCGCGATCCCGGGCGCGCTGTGGACGATCCTCGGCCCGATCTACCGTGTATTCGCGTTCCTGCTGTTTGCACTGACCGGCGTCTAGATCGCCCGCATCGCGGGCGAGCGCCACGAAAAACGAAGAACACTCATGTTCGCTGACCGCGTGTTGTCGGGCATGCGCCCGACGGGCCGCATGCACATCGGCCATTACCATGGCGCCCTCAAGAACTGGGTGCGCCTGCAGGAGGAGTACGAGTGCCTGTTCTTCGCGGCCGACTGGCACGCGCTGACGACGCACTACGAGTCGCCCGAGAACGTCGCGGCAATGGTGTGGGAAATGATGATCGACTGGCTCGCCGCCGGCCTCGACCCCACGCGCGCGACGCTCTTCATCCAGTCGCAGGTGATGGAGCACGCGGAGCTCACGCTGCTCCTCGGCATGATGACGCCCGTCGGCTGGCTCGAGCGCGTGCCGACGTACAAGGACCAGCAGCAGAAGCTCTCCGACCGCGACCTGTCGACGTTCGGCTTTCTCGGGTATCCGGTGATGCAGGGCGCGGACATCCTGATCTACCGCGCGAACATGGTGCCCGTCGGCGAGGACCAGGTGTCGCACGTCGAGCTGGTGCGCGAGATGGCGCGCCGGTTCAACCACATCTACGGGCGCGAGCCGGGCTTCGACGAGAAGGCGAAGGCCGCGATCAAGAAGCTGGGCACGAAGAAGGCCCGCAAGTACGACGAGCTGCGCGCGGCGTTCCAGGAAAAGGGCGACGAGGCGGCGCTCGAAGCGGCGCGCGAGCTGCTGAACGACACCCAGAATCTGGCGATGGGCGACCGCGAGCGGCTCTTCGGCTATCTCGAAGGCTCCCGCCGGATGATCCTGCCCGAGCCCGAGGCGCTGCTCACGGAGAATCCCAAGGTGCCGGGCCTGGACGGCCAGAAGATGTCCAAGTCCTATGGCAACGCGATCCTCATGCGCGAGGACCCGGCCGAGGTCACGAAGAAGGTCCGCACGATGCAGACGGATCCGGCGCGCGTGCGCCGCACCGACCCCGGCAATCCGGACCACTGCCCCGTCTGGCCGCTGCACAGGATCTACTCGACCGACGCGACGCGCGAATGGGTCGTCAAGGGCTGCACGACGGCCGGCATCGGCTGCCTCGAGTGCAAGCAGCCGGTCATCGACGCGATCGTCAAGGAGCAGGCGCCGATCATCGAGCGCGCGCAGAAGTACATCGACGACCCGACGCTCGTGCGCAACATCGTGGCCGACGGCTGCGAGCGCGCGCGCAAGCTCGCCGAGGAAACGATGCGCGACGTGCGCGACGCGATGGGGCTCTCGTATGACTGACGCCGCGATCGATCTCGCGCATCCGTCGCCGGATCCGAAGCCGCTCGCGCGCGTCTACGGCGAGGCGTACAACGACCTCCCGCACGACCTGTACATCCCGCCCGAGGCGCTCGAGGTGTTCCTCGAGTCGTTCGAGGGGCCGCTCGACCTGCTGCTCTACCTGATCCGCCGGCAGAACATCAACGTGCTCGACATCCCGATGGCCGAGCTCACGAAGCAGTACCTGGGCTACGTCGAGATGATGCGCCGCACGCACCTCGAGCTCGCCGCCGAGTACCTGCTGATGGCGGCGGTGCTGATCGAGATCAAGTCGCGGCTGCTGCTGCCGAAGCCGCCCCCGGCGCCGGGCGCGGAAGCCGCGGATCCGCGCGCCGAGCTCGTACGGCGCCTGCTCGAATACGAGCGGATGAAGGAGGCAGCGCGCGCAATCGACGGGCATCCGCTCGCCGACCGCGATTTCGCGACCGTGCGCGTGTGGTTCGACCACGTCGCGGCCGAGCGGCTGCCCGACGTGCTCCCCGACGACCTGAAGGCCGCGTGGGCCGGGCTGGTCCAGCGCGCGCGCGTGAATCGGCACCATCTCGTCTCGCGCGAGCAGCTGTCGGTGCGCAGCGAGATGAGCCGCATCCTGAAGATGCTCGAAGGCACGAACTACCGCGAGTTCACGGTGCTCTTCGCGGAGCACGCGGACGTCGCGCATCTGGTCGTCACGTTCCTGGCCCTGCTCGAGCTCGCGCGCGAGCAGCTCGTCCGCATCGCGCAGACCGAACCCTACGCCCCGATCCACGTCACGCTCTCCGGCGCGCCCGAATTCGCGCTCGCTTCCGACGACTGACCTTCCCACGATGAACGACGATACCGAGTACACAGCAGCGCCCGCCGGCGACGACGACGCGTCCGGCGACCTGGCCGAGATCAAGCGCATCCTCGAGGCGGCGCTGCTCGTCGCGGGCGAGCCCGTGCCCGTCGCGCAGCTCGCGAAGCTGTTCGATCCGCCGATGCCGGTCGACACGGTCAGGAAGCTCCTCGAAGCGCTGAAGGAGGACTGGGCGGGCCGCAAGGTCGAGCTCGTGCAGGTCGCGAGCGGCTGGCGGTTCCAGGGCGTGCCAGCCGTGCAGACGTACCTCGCGCGCCTGTCGCCCGAGAAGCCGCCGCGCTATTCGCGCGCGGTGATGGAAACCCTCGCGATCATCGCCTACCAGCAGCCGGTCACCCGCGGCGACATCGAGGCGATCCGCGGCGTCGCCGTGTCCACGAACGTCGTCAAGACGCTCGAGGACCGGCAATGGGTCGAGGCCGTCGGCCATCGGGAAACGCCGGGACGCCCGGCGCTCTACGCGACGACCAAGACCTTTCTCGACGATCTGGGGCTGCGCTCGCTGACCGAGCTGCCCTCGCTCGCCGAGCTTGATTCATCCCACCTTCTGGAGATGCCCGATGCCCCCACCAAGGCCGCCGAGGCGGAACTCGCCCTCGCGAGTCCGCTCCTCGGGAGCGATGAAGCAGCCGAACCTGGCGCTGACCGCGATCCGCGAGAGCCTTCCTCCGACGAAAATCAAACGGTCCACTGACGAGATCTTCAACGAGCCGCAGCGCCTGCACAAGGTGCTGGCCTCGTGCGGCTTCGGCTCGCGCCGCGCGATGGAGGAGATGATCCTCGCGGGACGCATCACCGTGAACCGCCTGCCGGCCGAAGTCGGGCAGAAGGTGGGCCCGGGCGACGAAGTGCGCATCAACGGCGAGCTCGTGAAGGTGCGCTTCACGGAGCCGCGTCCGCGCATCCTCATGTATCACAAGCCCGCGGGCGAGATCGTCACACGCGACGATCCCGAGGGCCGACCGACGGTGTTCGGCAAGCTGCCCAACATCGGCAACGGCAAGTGGATCAACGTGGGACGCCTCGACTACAACACCGAGGGGCTCCTGCTGTTCACGAACTCGGGCGAGCTCGCGAACCGGCTGATGCACCCGCGCTACGAGGTGGAGCGCGAGTACGCGGTGCGCGTGATGGGCAGGATGACCGACGAGCAGAAGCAGGCGCTGCTGGACGGCGTGACGCTCGACGACGGCGTGGCGAAGTGCGAGAAGGTGGAGGACGGCGGCGGCGAGGAAGAGGGCGCCAATCACTGGTACCACGTCGTGCTGAAGGAAGGCCGCAACCGCGAGGTGCGGCGGCTGTTCGAGGCGCTCGGCCTGGCGGTGTCGCGGCTCATCCGCACGCGCTACGGCACGCTCGCGATGCCGTCCGTCATGAAGCGTGGCGACACGCTCGAGCTCGAGGCGCCGGAAGTCAACGCGGTGATGGAATCCGCGGGGCTCAAGGGCGGCGCGCGGGAGAAGGGTCCGCGCCCGCAGGGCGGCCAGGGTCAGCCGCGCAAGCACGGGCAAGGTGGCGCGCCGCGTCCCGCGCAGGGACCGGGGCAGGCGCAAGGCGAAGGCGCGCGCCAGGGCGGCGGACCGCGGCCGCACGGCAAGCCTGGCGGCGGGCGCTTCGGCAAGGGCGGCCCGCGCAACGGCGCGGGGGCCGGCGGCAACGGCGGCAGGGGCGCGCCGCGTGCGCAGCAGCCGCGCCAGGATTTCGAAACGACGCAGCCGGTGTCCAACGCGAACGCGATCGGCTTGCGGCCGCATGGCAAGGGCCCGCGGCGCGGTGGCGCGCAGGGCGGGCAGGGCGGCGGAGGCCAGGGCGGACCGCGGCAACAGCGGCCGCGCGTGGACTTCGACGAGATCCAGCCCGCGAGCAACGCGAATGCATCGCCGTTCGTGACGGCGAGGGGCGGGGTGCCTGGCGGCGCGCCGCGCGGAGGCGGCGAAGGCGCCGGCTTCGGTCCGCGCGGCAACCGCGGCGGGCCCCGCGGCCGGCCCGGTGGCGGCGGACAGCAGCGCGGCAAGGGCGGGCAGGGCCCGCAGCGGCCGCGCCAGGGCAGCGGCAACGCCGGGCCGCGCGCGCCAGGCGGAAACGCATCGCCGCGCGACGACAACTTCGGCAACGTCGCACCGCGCGGGGAACGCAACGCCAACGCGGCGCCGCGCGACGAGAACTTCGGCAACGTCGCCCCGCGCGGCGAGCGCAGGGGCAGCGATGCGCCGCGCGACGACAACTTCGGCAACGTCGCGCCGCGGAGCGAGCGCACCGGCAGTGGCGAGCCGCGCGACGAGAATTTCGGCAACGTCGCGCCGCGCGTCGTGGTGAAGGGCCGCGCCATCGTGCGCGACGACAATTTCGGCAACGTCGCGCCGCGCAGCGAGCGCAAGATCAAGCTCGCGCCGCGCGAAGCGGACGGCAACGTCGGCGGACCGCCGCCCGCGGCGTCCCGCGACACCGAGGAGTGATCCCCTTGCACGAGGCGCATGTGCGAGCGTCGCCACGGGCCGACGACGACGTGACGGGGGCCGGCGACGGCATGGCGCGCGTCGATCCGCGCTTGCCGCGGCGCGCGGCGCTCGCGGCGCTTGGTGCTGCCGTCGTCGCCCGACTGATCGCGCCGGCGCCCGCCTTCGCGCAGCGCGGCGCGCGCGCGCCGGCCGCGCGCACCGCGTCCGCCGACGGCGTTCCGGTTTCCGGACGCGCATTGCCCGGCCTCGAAGCGCTCGACGATGCCGTGACGTCGATCATGCATGCGCATGCGATTCCCGGTGCCTCGATCGCGATCACGCACGGCGGCGCGCTCAAGCTCGCGCGCGGATACGGCTACGCGGACCTCCAGTCGCGCGCGCCGATGCGCGCGGACACGTTCGTCGCGCTGGCCAGCGTGAGCAAGGTGCTGACCGCGCAGACGATTCTCAAGCTCGTCGAGGGCGGCCGGATCAAGCTCTCCGACCGCGTGTTCGGCTGGTTTCGCGAACTGACGCCGCCGCCGGGGATGCGCGAGGATCCGCGGCTGTCCGAGATCACGATCGAGATGTGCCTGCACCACACCGGTGGGTGGGACCGCAAGACGAGCGGCGATCCGTCCGGGTGGGGCCCGCGCATCTCGCGCGCGCTGCGCCTCGACCGTCCGCCGCTGCCGCTCGAGATGATCCGCTACATGAAGGGTGTCCCGCTCGACTTCGCGCCGGGCACGAGGCAGGTGTACTCGAACTTCGGCTTCGTGCTGCTGGGCGGCGTCATCGCGGCGGTCACGCGGCAGGCGTATCCGGACGCGATCCGGCAACTGACGCTGCAGCCGATGGGCGCGACCGGGATCCGCCTCGACAGCGAGCCGCCGCAGTACAACCCCGGCGAGGCCCACCGCTACATCGCGGGCAGCGAGCACCCCGTGCCGGGGGGCAATCCACGGATGGTGATGGCGTCCGGCGGCTGGCAGGCGAATTGCGTCGACATGGCGCGCGTGATGACCGCGATCGACGGCTCGCGCACCGGCACGCCGTTCCTGTCGCCGCCGATGTTCCATGCGATGCTGCAGCCCGCGCCCGGCATCGTTCCGCCGTCGCCTGCGCACTGGATGGGGCTGGGATGGGACATGGTGCAGTCGTTCCCAGATCCCGCCAGCGCGGACGGCAAGCGCTACAGCTGGGGCAAGGACGGCGGGCTCGGCGGCATCCAGACCTACGTCGAGCACCTGGCGATCGGCGCGAACTTCGTGCTGCTCTTCAACAGCGCGCCGCAGGGCGAGGAGGGCGGCGCGCTCGCGCTGGTGAAGCCCAAGGTGATCGAGTTCATCCAGCAGATGCGCGCGTGGCCGGACGGCGACTTGTTCCAGGCCTTCCGGCCGGGATAGACGGCTGGCATGCGGTCGAAGAACCTCGACCAATCCCTTCCTCCTGCGTCATTCCGAGGCGAAGCGAGGGACCTGCTTCTGAACAAAATCAGCAAATTGCCGACAGCAGGTTCCTCGCTTCTCTCGGAATGAGGCGGAAGGGGGAGACTCGTCGACGCGTGCGCGCTCGCGCCCGGCGGCGCGCGCCTTCTCGAACGCGGCAACGATTCGACGCGCCCGGGCGATCTCCGCCGGCGGCGGCGTGAAGTCCTCGAGCTCCTGGATCAGTACGTCGGCGCCGGACCGGGCGGCGCGCTCGTGCGCGAACTCGTCGGCGCCGGGCACGAACAGCCAGCTGCGCCGGCGCGTCGTGTGCGCCGGGGCGGTCACGGTCAGAGGAAGAGGTCGGGCATCAGCGGCGCGCCCGGCTTGACCGCGTAGCCCGCGAAGTCGGTGACGCCGGCTTCGCGCAGCACGTCCTCGTCGAGGAAGAAGTTGCCGGTCGTCGCGCGCGCGTCGCGCGTGAGCACCGCGTGCGCGGCGTCGGCCATGATGTCGGGCCTGCGCATCTGCGCGACCTGCTCCGCCGCGCCGGGGATCATGGCGATCGCGGCCGTCGCGATGACGGTGCGCGGCCACAGCGCGTTGACGGCCACGCCGGCGCCGCGGAACTCCTCGGCCATGCCGAGCACGCACATGCTCATTCCGTACTTCGCCATCGTGTACGCGACGTGCGGCGCGAACCACTTCGGGTCGAGGTTGAGCGGCGGCGAGAGCGTGAGGATGTGCGGATTGCGCCCCGCCTTCGCCGCGGCAACGAGGTGCGGCAGGCACGCCTGCGAGCACGCGTACGTGCCGCGCACGTTGACGCCGAACATGAGGTCGAAGCGCTTCATCGGCGTGGCGAGCGTGCCGGTCAGGCTGATGGCGCTCGCATTGTTCACGAGAATGTCGATGCCGCCGAAGCGCGCCACGGTCGCGGCCACCGCGCCGGCGACCGCGGCGTCGTCGCGGATGTCGCAGAGCAGCGGCAGCGCGCGGCCGCCGGCGGCTTCGATTTCCGCGGCGGCACTGTGGATCGTGCCCGGGAGCTTCGGGTGCGGGTCCGACGTCTTGGCGGCGATCGCGACGTTGGCGCCGTCGCGCGCCGCGCGCAGCGCGATCGCGAGCCCGATGCCGCGCGAGCCGCCGCTGACGAACAGGGTCCTGCCGGCGAGTGTGGCCATGCTGAGTGCCTATTCCGTGCGGCCGAACTGCGCCGGCCGCTTTTCGAGGAACGCCGTGATGCCCTCGGCGAAGTCAGGCGTCGCGGCGCACGCGCCGAAGCTCACCGCCTCGGCGTCGAGCTGCTCGGACAGCGACCGCGCCAGCGACTCGCGGACGAGGCGCTTGGTGTTGCGGATCGCGAGCAGGGGCCCCGTGGTCAGCGACGCCACGAGCCTGGCGACGGCGGCATCGAGTTCGGCCAGCGGGACTACGCGATTGACGAGTCCCCACGCGAGCGCCTGCTGCACGTCGAAACGCTCGGCGAGCAGCATGATCTCCATCGCGCGCCGGGTGCCGACGAGGCGCGGCAGCGACCACGAGCCGCCGCCGTCGGGCGTGAGCGCGATGTTGCGATAGGCGGAGGAAAAATACGTGTTGTCAGCCGCGACGACGAGGTCGCACGCGTTCATCAGCGAAAGGCCGAAGCCGGCGACCGCGCCCTGCACGCATCCGACGACCGGGTGCGGCATCCGGTGGAACGCCTCGATCGCCGAATGCAGGCGGCCGATCAGCTGCCGAAAGTCGGCGTCGCGCTGCGCGGCGGGCTTCTTCAGTTCGGCCGCGAACGTGTGGAGGTCGCCGCCCGCCATGAAGTGCTTGCCGGCGCCCCGGACCACGACGACGCGCAGCGCATTGTCGTTCGCCACGTCGGCCGCCGCTTCGATCAGGGCGTCCATCAGCGGGAAGTCGAGCGTGTTGAGCGACTCGGGACGGTTCAGCGTGATCGTCGCGACCGGCCCTGCGCGTTCGAGCAGCAGCGGAGTTGCCATGGGGATGTGGAAAGCAGTGGAAAACGACCCGAAAAGTCTAGCACGCGGCGCCGGCCGCGCGTGCTGCGGGCGTCAGGACGTTACGCGTGCGCGGACCCGCGGCTTGGTCTCCGGCGCGGCGGCAGGGACCTGCGCTTCGCGCTGCCAGAGTTCGCGCGCCAGCCGGACGGTCGCGTCGTGGATGTCCACGATGTCGTCGACGTTGTCGGCGTAGCCGCCCGCCATCGCGATCGCGATCGGGATGCCGGCGGCGCGCAGCCTCGTCAGGACGCGCCGGTCGCGCGCAAGCAGCCCCGCCTTCGACATCGCGAGCTTCCCGAGGCGGTCGCCGCGAAAAGGATCGGCGCCGGCCAGGTAGATCGCGAGGTCGGGACGGGCGGCGGCGAGCGCGCGCGGCAGCGCGACGTCGAGCGTCGCGAGGTAGCCGGCGTCGCCGGTGCCGTCGTCCAGTTCGACGTCGAGGTCGGATTCGTGTTTCCTGAACGGAAAGTTGTTGCGACCGTGCAGCGACAGCGTGAACACGCTGTCGTCGCCGGCGAAGATCGCCGCGGTGCCGTCGCCCTGATGCACGTCGAGGTCGACGATCAGCACGCGTCCGGCGCGGCCTTCCGCCTGCATCGCGCGCGCGGCGACCGCGGCGTCGTTGAACACGCAGAAGCCTTCGCCGTGCCCGCGGTGCGCGTGATGCGTGCCGCCCGCGAGGTTGATGCCCCAGCCCGACATCAGCGCGCTGCGGCACGCGGCCACGGTCGCGCCCGCCGAGCGCCGCGACCGCTCGATCATCGCGGGCGACCACGGGAACCCGATGCGCTTCTGCGCGCGCTCGTCGAGCGCGCCCCGGCTGACGGCCGCGACGTACGCGGCATCGTGCGCGCGCGCGAGTTCGTCATCGGTGGCCGCGGGCGGCACGCGCAGCAGCTCCGGCGCGACCGCGGCCACGCGCGCGCGCAGGTCCGCGTACTTGCGCATCGGGAACCGATGCCCAGGCGGCAGCGGCAGCACGAAGTGGTCGGTGTAGTAGATCAGCATTCAGTTGTCAGGAGTCAGTTGGCAGTTGGCAGTTGGCAGTCCCGGCAGTGACTTCGGTGGCGGCGCATCGAGCGCCGTTGGCCCGTTCGTGTCTTACCCCAGAAGCTTCACGTACATTCGATACCATGCATCGACGATCTAACAGGCTGTTGAGAAGCGTCAATGAACCCTTCTCACCTGCCTCATTCCGAGCGAAGCGAGGAACCTGCTGTTGCAATCATTGATTTCGATCAGAAGCAGGTTTCTCGCTTCGCTCGAAATGAGGCATTGGGTAGATTGAAGACACGAATTTCAACAACCTGCTGACGATTCGCGAAGGCGTTCTCCGGCGCTCAATGCGCCGCCACGGGGCGTGCTGCCGCAACTGCCAACTGCCAGCTGTCAACTGCCAACTGTCAACTGACTCCTGAACGGCGACGACGCCTCCAGTTCCTCGAGGGAGTGTGCGACGTCGACGCGCTCCTGCGCGCAGAAGTCGGCGATCGCCGCCGCGAATGCGCGGTCGCCGACCATGTGCAGCGAGTTCGTGGCGATGGGCCGCAGGCCGCGCGCGAGCTTGTGCAGGCCCTGCGCGCCGCCTTCGAAGCGGCGGATTTCCTGCTCGATGCAGAATTCGATCGCCTGGTAATAGCACGCCTCGAAGTGGAGGCCCGGCACGTACTCGAGCGCGCCCCAATAGCGGCCCCACAGCGTGGCCTCGTCGAAGATGTCGAGCGCGGCGCAGACGCGCCGGCCGTCGCGCATGCCGACGACCATCAGCACGTGCCGCGCGAGCGTGCGCCCGATCTGCTCGAAGAACGCGTGGCTCAGGTACGGCGTCGAATGGTGCGCGCGGTACGTGTGCTCGTAGCAGCGGACGAAGAACGCCCAGTCGTCGGCGGTCACGTCGGGGCCCCGCTTGCGCTCGAACGTGACGCCGGCTTCGGCCAGCTTGCGCCGTTCCTGCTTCACCTTCTTGCGCTTGTCGTGCGAAAAAGCCGCGAGGAAGTCGGTGAAGTCGCGGTAGCCTGGATTGGTCCAGTGGAACTGCACGCCCTGGCGCGCGATCATGCCGAGCGCCTCGCCTTCGGCGGCTTCCTCGGCCGGCGGGAACAGCACGTGCAGCGACGAATAGTCGCCGTTGCGCACGCGGGCGATCGCGTGCTCGAGCAGCGCGCGGCGCACGGCGGGCGAGGGCGCGAGCACGCGGGGCCCGGGGACCGGCGTGAACGGGATCGCCGCAAGGAGTTTCGGATAGTAGCGCCGCCCATGGCGCCGGTACGCTTCCGCCCAGCCCCAGTCGAACACGTATTCGCCGTAGCTGTGCCCCTTGGCGTAGAGCGGGAGCGCGCCGACCAGCGCGCCTTCGCTCCACGCGGTCAGGTAGCGCGGCGCCCAGCCGGTGCGCGGCGTGGCGCAGCCGCTGCCGTGCAACGCGTGCAGGAACGCGTGCGTGAGGAACGGCTGGCCGCCGGGCAGCGCGTCCCACGCGGCGGGCGCGATCGCTTCCAGCGGCACGTCCTCGCGGATCAGCGGCGAAGCCACGACCGGCATCGGCGGCGGGACGAAGGGAACGGGGGCACGCATGGCGGTCACGCATTCTGGCGGGATTGCCGGCGCCGCTCAAGCGGCCTGCGGCGCTGTCCACCCGGATGGCATGGCGCGCCCGAGGCCGATGCTAGAATCGACCGATGCAACTCGCTATTGCGCAGCTCAATCAGCGGGTCGGCGACCTGGCCGCCAACGCGCGCGGCATCCTCGCTGCGGCAGCGGAAGCGGAACGCGCGGGCGCGACGCTGGTCGTCACGCCCGAGCTTTCGCTGTGCGGCTATCCCCCGGAGGACCTGTTGCTGCGTCCGGCGTTCATCGACGCCTGCGCGGGCGAACTCGCGGCGCTCGCAGCCGCGGTGACCCGCAGCACCGTGCTGGTGGGCTTTCCCGAACGCGCCGGCTCGCGCTGCCACAACGCGGTCGCCGTCGTGCGCGACGGCCGCGTTGCGCAGGTTTACCGCAAGAACAACCTGCCCAACTACACGGTGTTCGACGAGGAGCGGTACTTCGAGCCGGGCACCGACCCCTGCGTGTTCGACGTCGAGGGCGTGCGCTTCGGCGTCATCGTCTGCGAGGACGTGTGGTTCGCCGAGCCCGCCGCGCGTGCCAGGGCGGCCGGCGCGCAGGTGCTGCTGGTCCCGAACGGCTCGCCGTACCACACGCGGCAGCACGGCCTGCGCCGCGCGCAGGTCGACGCGCGCACACGCGAGACCGGGCTCCCGGTCGTCTACGTGAACCGCATCGGCGGCCAGGACGAGCTGGTGTTCGACGGCGCGTCGTTCATTGTGGATGCGGCCGGCGCGCTCGCGCAGCAGGTTCCCGCGTGGCACGAGACCGTGGCGCTCGCGCGCTTCGACGGGGCGGTGCCGCGGCACGTGCGCGGCGCGCTCGACCCTGCGCTGGAGCCGCACGTGTACGACGCGCTGGTCATGGGCGTGCGCGACTACGTGGGCAAGAACCGCTTTCCCGGCGTGCTGCTCGGGCTGTCGGGCGGCGTGGATTCGGCGCTCACGCTGGCCGTCGCCGTCGATGCGCTCGGACCCGAGCGCGTGCGTGCGGTCATGCTGCCATCCCGGTACAACGCGGCGATCAGCCTGGCCGATGCGCGCGAGATGGCGGGGCTCGTCGGCGTTCGCTACGACGAGATTCCGATCGGGCCCGTGTTCTCGGCGTTCCTCGCGACGCTGGCGCCGGAGTTCCGCGAGTTGCCCCCCGACACCACCGAAGAGAACATCCAGGCGCGCATCCGCGGCACCCTGCTGATGGCGCTGTCGAACAAGTACGGCGCGATCGTGCTCACGACCGGCAACAAGTCGGAGATGGCGGTCGGCTATGCGACGCTGTACGGCGACATGGCCGGCGGCTTCGCGGTGATCAAGGACATTCCGAAAACGCTGGTCTACCGGCTCTGCCACTACCGCAACCGGTTGGGCCGCGTGATCCCCGAGCGGATCATCACGCGCCCGCCGTCGGCGGAGCTGCGGCCCGACCAGCTGGACCAGGATTCCCTGCCGCCGTACGAGGTCCTCGACGGCATCCTCGAGGCCTACGTCGAGCAGGACAGGAGCCCGGCCGAGATCGTCGCGCTGGGGTTCCCGCAGCAGGAGGTCGCCAAGGTCGTCCGGCTGATCAAGCTGTCCGAGTACAAGCGGCGGCAGTCGGCGGTCGGCATCCGCGTGACGCCGCGGGGGTTCGGCAAGGACTGGCGCTATCCGATCACCTCCGCGTGGAACGACTGGATGACGTTGCCCTAGGGTCAGATTCGAATTTCGCGCGCCTCCGGCGGCGGACCCGCCGCAGTCACCGCGAAATTCGAGTCTGACGCTTTGGCGCCTTCCCGCATCGTGTAAGCTTGGACCAAGGGCGGAGGGCGCCCATGCAAGAGGGAGTTTTGGTCATGAAGAAGATCGAAGCGGTGGTCAAGCCATTCAAGCTGGACGAGGTGCGCGAAGCGCTGTCGGAACTCGGCGTCACCGGTTTGACCGTGACCGAGGTCAAGGGGTTCGGCCGGCAGAAGGGGCACACCGAGCTCTACCGCGGCGCGGAGTACGTCGTCGACTTCCTGCCCAAGGTGAAGGTCGAGGTCGTGATCCCCGACACGCTCGTCGACCGCGCGATCGAGGTGATCGTGAAGGCGGCGCGCACCGGCAAGATCGGCGACGGCAAGATCTTCGTCACGGCGGTGGAGCAGGTGATCCGCATCCGCACTGGCGAATCCGGCGAAGCCGCGGTCTGACGGCCGCACCGCCGTGCCAGCGTAGCTAGAAGGAGGCCCGAGCCATGTCCATGCTGAAGGATTTCCGCGATTTTGCCGTCAAGGGCAACGTCATCGACCTGGCCGTCGCCGTGATCATCGGCGCGGCGTTCGGAAAGATCGTCGATTCGTTCGTGAAGGACATCATCATGCCCGTCGTCGGCAGGATCTTCGGCGGGCTCGACTTCTCGAACTACTACGTCCTGCTGGGAAACCCGCCCGCCGGGTACGGCGGCCCGATGACCTACGAGGCGCTGACCAAGGCCGGCGTGCCGCTGCTCGCGTACGGCAACTTCATCACGATCGTCATCAACTTCCTGATCCTCGCATTCATCATCTTCTGGATGGTCAAGCAGATCACGAAGGCGAAGGCGAAGCTCGAATCGGCGCCGGCGCCGGCCGTACCCGCGGCGCCGTCCGAGGACGTCGTGCTGCTGCGCGAAATCCGCGACCTGCTGAAGAAGTAGGCGTGCCGCCGGCTCTGCGCAGGCGCGGGCCCCGGCAGCGCCGCGGCCGCCGCCATGTCCCGGACGGAGGCGATGCCGGCGCCAGCCCGCGGCCAGGGCCGTCCTGCGCGTCTGCCGTCCCCGGTTTCCTTGATGAAAGTCAAGCACCGGTTCGCGGCCTGTAGCGCAATCTATGACGCCATGCGCGCTCCGGTCGGATCGGTGAAGGTGCCGCTTCCGCGCGGAGCGGCGCTGTTCGCCCCCGTTGCGCAAGCGCACGCACGTTTGACCTGAACGGGCGGCTTTGCCAGAATCGGGCACCCGTCGCCGCAGGGACCATCGCCCGACAAGCGTCCCGACGCGAAACGCAATACCGCAAGCCATACGATCAGGAGGATTGGCATGAAGCTCTCGAGGTCCGTTTCCGCGCTCGGCGCGGCGATTGCGTTCGCGCTCGCTGCCCCGGCGCTCGCCGACATCACCGTCGGCATCACCGTGTCCGCCACGGGTCCGGCCGCGTCGCTCGGCATCCCCCAGAAGAACACGATCGAACTGCTGCCGGCCACGATCGGCGGCGAAAAAATCAAGTGGGTGCTGCTCGACGACGCGTCGGACACGACCAAGGCCGTCACCAATGCCCGCAAGCTGGTGACCGAGGACAAGGTCGACGTCATCATCGGATCGTCGACGACGCCCAACTCGCTCGCGATGCGCGAGGTCGCCGCGGACTCGGGCACGCCGATGATCTCGCTCGCAGCGTCCGCTGCGATCATCAACCCGGCCGACCCGAAGACGCGCTGGGTGTTCAAGACGCCGCAGAACGACGCGCTGATGGCCGACGCCGTCGCCATCAGCATGAAGGCGAATGGGGTCACGACGATGGGTTACATCGGCTTCGCCGATGCGTACGGCGACGGCTGGCTCGCCGAGATGAAGCGATCGGCGCAGACGGCCGGCATCAAGATCGTCGCCGAGGAAAAGTTCAACCGCAACGACCCGTCGGTGACCGGACAGGTGCTGAAGCTGATGGCCGCCAATCCCGACGCGGTCCTGATCGGCGCCGCGGGCACGCCCGGCGCAACGCCGCAGAAGGAACTGGTCGCGCGCGGCTACAAGGGCAAGATCTACCAGACCCACGGCGTGGGCAACCCGGACTTCCTGCGCGTGGTCGGCAAGGACGGCAACGGCACGCTGCTGCCGGTCGGGCCGATGCTCGTCTACGAGCAGCTGCCGGACTCGAACGCCGTCAAGAAGACCGCGGCCGACTACGTGGCGAAGTACGAGCAGAAGTTCGGCACGCGCACGACGTTCGGGGGCCACCTTTGGGATGCGTACATGCTGCTCGCGCAGGCGATTCCCGAGGCGCTCAAGAAGGCGAAGCCCGGCACGCCGCAGTTCCGTACCGCGCTGCGCGACGCGCTGGAGGGCTCGAACGTCGTCGGGGTCCACGGCGTGTTCGTGATGAACGCGAACGACCACAACGGCCTCGACAATCGTGCGCGCGTGATGGTGAAGGTCGACGATGGCAAGTGGGTGCTGCTGAAGTGATGCGACAGGGGGCGCGTGACAGCAGCGCGCCGACCTCAAGCCGAGCCGCCGGATGACACCGGCGGCTTTTTGTTGATTCATACGGGAGCGAACCGGCGTTGGACCTGACGATCGCGGCGTTGCTCACGCAGGACGGCATCACCAACGGTGCCATCTACGCGCTGCTCGCGCTCGCCATCGTGCTCGTGTTCACGGTGACCCGCATCATCTGGGTTCCGTCCGGCGAGTTCGTCGCGTGGGGCACGTTGACGCTCGCGGGCCTGCAGCTCGGCAAGGCGCCCGGCATCCTCGGGCTTCTGGTCGGCATGGCCGTCGTCGCGGGCGCGATGGAGGCGTGGCGCTGCGTGCGCGCTGGCGAGGCGCATCGGCTGCCACGCCAGCTCGCCGTCTGGTGCGGCGTGCCGCTCGCCATAGCCGCGCTCATCTGGTGGCTGGCGCCGTTGCAGTTGCCGCTGCCCGTCCAGGTGCTGCTGACGCTGGCGGCCGTGACGGCGCTGGGGCCGCTGCTTTATCGCGTCGCCTACGAGCCGCTGGCGGAGGCGAGCGTGCTCGTGCTGCTGATCGTGTCGGTCGCGCTGCACTTCGCGATGCTGGGCTTCGGCCTGTGGTTTTTCGGCGCCGAGGGCTCGCGCACCCCTGCATTCTCCACTTCGTCGTTCTCGATCGGCGGCATCAACGTCAGCGTGCAGAGCCTGCTGGTGGTCGGCACCAGCATTGCGCTGATCGGCGCGCTCGCGCTGTTTTTCGGGCGCACTCTCTACGGCAAGGCATTGCGCGCGACGGCGGTGAACCGCGCCGGCGCGCGGCTGTGCGGGATATCGCCCAACTTCGCCGGCGCGCTGACGTTCGCGCTGGGGGCGCTGCTGTGCGCGTTCTGCGGGGTGCTGATCGGTCCGATCACGACGATCTACTACGATTCCGGCTTCCTCATCAGCCTGAAGGGCTTCGTCGGCGGGATCATCGGCGGATTGTCGAGCTATCCGATCGCCGCGGCGGGCGCGCTGCTGGTCGGCCTCATCGAATCGTTCTCGTCGTTCTGGGCCAGTGCGTTCAAGGAAGTGATCGTGTTCACGCTCATCATTCCGGTCCTGCTCTGGCGCAGCCTGACCACGCACCACCACGAGGACGAGGAATGAGCGCAGCGGCCGAGGCGAAGCCGAGGGAGGCGCGGAGCGCGCGTCGCGGCGCGATTGACGCGAGCCGACGCGCGGACGGGTCCGCCACGCCGTCGCGACATGGAGGCGAGGAATGAGCGCAGCGGCCGAGGCGAAGCCGAGGGAGGCGCGGAGCGCGCGTCGCGGCGCGATTGACGCGAGCCGACGCGCGGATGGGTCCGCCACGCCGTCGCGACATGGAGGCGAGGAATGAGCGCAGCGGCCGAGGCGAAGCCGAGGCGGGCGCGCGTGCTTCGTGCCCGCCCGGCCGTGGTCAGCGGGGCGCGCGGATGATCCGCGGCCAGCGCCTGGCGATCGCCGTGATGCTCGCCATATGCGTGGCCGTGCCGCTGTTCGCGCCGCAGTTCTGGGTGACGCTCGGCAACTACATCGGTCTCTACAGCATCGTCGCGCTCGGCCTTGTGGTGCTGACCGGCGTGGCCGGGCAGACGTCGTTCGGACAGGCGGCATTCGTCGGCATCGGCGCATACACGTCCGCCTACCTGACCACCCGCTACGGGACATCGCCCTGGTTCACGCTCGCGATCGGCCTGGTCCTGACCGGTGCGCTGGCGCTGTTCGTCGGCTTCATCACGCTGCGGATGAAGGGGCACTATCTGCCGCTCGCAACCATTGCGTGGGGCATCAGTCTCTACTACGTCTTCGGCAACCTCGAAATCCTGGGGGGACACACAGGCATGACCGGGATCCCGGCGCTCGCAATCGGGGACGTCCAGCTGAAGGACGAGCGCCGCTACTACTTCCTGATCTGGGCGATCGCGCTCGCCGCGCTGTGGACGACGAAGAACCTGCTCGATTCGCGGCCGGGCCGAGCGATTCGCGCGCTCAAGGGGGGCTTCGAGATGGCGCAAGCGTTTGGTGTGGACGGCGCGCGCCTTAAGATCGTCGTGTTCGTGTACGCGGCGCTGCTCGCCTGTATCTCGGGCTGGCTCTATGCGCATCTGCAGCGCTTCGTGAACCCCACCCCGTTCGGCATCAATCAGGGCATCGAGTATCTGTTCATGGCAGTCGTGGGCGGGGCGGGCAGCGTCTGGGGCGCGGTCCTTGGCGCCACGCTGATCACGCTGCTGAAACAGCTGCTGCAGGACCTGCTGCCGGGGCTGCTCGGCCGCACCGGCAATTTCGAGCTCGTCGTGTTCGGCATCCTGATGGTGCTGTTGCTGCAGTTCGCGCGCGAAGGCCTCTGGCCCTGGATCGCGCGGATCGTTCCAAGGGCGCCGCCGCCGCCGTTGCCGGACGCGCCGCCGTTGCCTGCCCGCGAGCGCACGGGACCGTCCGGTGCGCTGCTCACCGTGCGTGGCGCGCGCAAGCAGTTCGGCGGATTGGTCGCGGTCAACGACCTCTCGTTCGACATCCGACTGGGCGAGATCCTGGGCCTGATCGGGCCGAACGGCGCCGGCAAGAGCACGACGTTCGCGCTGATTTCCGGGGCGCTGCCGCTCACTGCGGGCGAAGTGCTGCTGCGCGGCGAGGCCATCGGCAGCCGTCCGCCGTACGAAATCGCGCGGCGCGGACTGGGCCGCACGTTCCAGCACGTGAAGCTCATCCCGCAGATGACGGTCCTCGACAACGTCGCGCTCGGCGCGTACCTGCGCGGCGGCTCGGGTGTCGTGCGCGCCGCGCTCAGGCTCGACCGCGCCGAAGAGGCGCGCACGAAAGCCGAGGCAGTGCGGG
>Ga0315287_10001883_pt1 | contig 19620 bp, 22 predicted proteins | sample YL17G11_0_MG_FD_205037 | JGI IMG/M metagenome (GOLD analysis project Ga0315287, IMG submission 205037) | Sediment microbial communities from Yellowstone Lake, YNP, Wyoming, USA - YL17G11_0 | ecosystem: Environmental > Aquatic > Freshwater > Lake > Sediment | place: USA: Wyoming | collected...
AAATGATGTCATCCGCCAGTTTTGGAGCAAAACCAAGCTCAACCGCAATCACGTTCTCCAACCCTTCCAGCGACCGAACCATTGTGACAGTCTCTTCAGGACGGTCCGCCATAAGATGCACGATCACCGGCAAATGCGATCGCGCCCAATGGCCGGAGAATTTTTTTATTGTGGATTTAAGACCGGGGTTTGGCATCCCTGTATGAAGTAGTATCCCGCCCGGGTAGTTGATCACGTCAGGTGCAGCTGCCGGCAAGCGCGGGTGGAGGCTGATCGGGTTTGTCACAAACGCGCCAAAATCACTCCAGGGGAGAGAGTCCCTGAAATTGGGCGCATTTCCCAGCATCCCGGGGGCATTGATCATAGGTTTGGAGAAGTAAAGGTCTCGTTTGGGCATCTCAATAAATTACCGGTCAGAGCTCATTCAGGAATGATAAAATGATTATACAACCATCACCCATCAACCATTCATAATGACCGACTTTAAGAATTACCAATCCCCCTTCACCTGGCGTTATGGAACCGAGCCCATGCGGCAATTGTGGTCCGAACACCACAAGCGTCTGCTCTGGCGGCGGATATGGGTCGCCTTGGCCGAGACTCAATCGGATTATGGGATTGTGACACCGCTGCAAGCGGCTGATCTTCGCGCTCACATGGATGAGGTGGACCTGGAGCGTTCTCTCGCCATCGAACAGGAGATCAAGCATGACCTGATGGCTGAAATCCGGGTCTTTGCCGGGCAGGCGCCAATGGGAGGCGCGATCCTTCACCTCGGCGCCACGTCGATGGACGTGGAGGACAATGCCGATGCATTACGCCTGCGACAATCGTTGGACGTGACCCTTTCCAGCCTTGCTTCCCTTCTCGGCATCCTTGTTCTGCTCATCAACCGATACGCTGATACGCCCCTGATCGCATACACACACCTTCAACCAGCTGAACCGTCCACGCTGGGCTACAGACTCGCGCTCTATGCGCAGGATCTGCTCGAGGATTTCAGGCAGATCAGAATCCAACGCGGCTCGGTTCGCGGCAAGGGTTTCAAGGGGGCCGTCGGCACCGGGGCTTCCTATGCAGAATTGATCGGCAGGGAAAATCTTGCCGGGTTCGAAAATAAATTAAGCGAGGCACTCGGACTATCTTTTTATCCTGTCACAGGTCAGACCTACCCAAGGAAACAGGATTACGTCATCCTGTCTGCGCTGGCCGGGGTTGGGCAATCGTTATATAAAATCGCGTTTGACATCCGCTTACTGCAATCCCCCTCCATCGGCGAAATGGCGGAACCCTTTGGCAGCCGGCAGGTCGGCTCATCGGCCATGCCTTTCAAGCGGAATCCGATTCAAGCCGAGAAAATCGACTCATTGGGACGGTACCTCGCCGGCCTGCCGCGCGTCGCCTGGGATAACGCCGCCCATTCCCTGTTGGAGCGCACACTGGATGACTCCGCCAACCGGAGGATAATCCTGCCTGAAGCTTTCCTTGCCATCGATGAGATGCTTAAGACCGCCTCTGAGATTTTCTCTGACCTGCACGTGGACGAGAAGGCGATGGGGCGAAACCTATCGCTTTACGGTCCCTTCGCTGCCACTGAAAGGGTGCTGATGGCTGCCGTCAAGGCAGGGGCGGACCGTCAGCAAATGCACGAATTGATTCGCAGTCATGCCCTGAGAGCAGGGGGGGATATTCAGGAGGGAAAAGCAAATTCACTCGAGGATTTATTGTCACAGGATGAAAATCTGGCGAAGTACCTGAGCAGGGAACAATTGCACGAGTTGATGAAGTATGAATCCCACCTGGGAGATGCGCCTGAAAGGGCGCGACAGCTTACATTACAGATTAAAAATGAGATTAAATCAAAAGCTGGGACGTGAAAAGACGTCCCAGCTTTTGATATGGTAAGAATTTACCGGGGCAATAGCACCAGTGAATCAAGGTCTTTTTCTGAAAACAACACCGGCAGGAGGCTGATCGCAATGAAAAGCCCCAGAACTGCCACCGAAATAACGAGAGGATATAGCGCCATTTTGACCTCCTTAATTATCAATTCCATAATCTATATACGTTGAAAAGTGCGTTTTGGTTCCCGTTTTCTTAATACAACACCCAAACAGGTTCTCTGTTGCTTAACACTTACTGTACAAAAACGAAAGGCGGTGCTGTTACCGCCTTTCGTCATAATCTTCAGTCTACCGTAATTGGAATTACCCGACTGACATGATCCTTTCAAGCATTTCTTCGTTGGAACCAAATTTGAAAAATTCCAGACCCCGTCTCTTTGCCTCTTCGGCTTCAATCTCCACTAATTTGCGGACGTCCTGCTGGGTCACAACAGGCTTTCCGAGCTTCTTCAATCGTGCGGTCAAGGCGGCTTCATCCGGGACAAAGGGCGTCAGGGTCTGAAGGTACTGGTAAACCGCCTTGGAACCATTCGTCCCATCCTTCCTCGCATAACCAACCAACCCCGTGCTGGCCTGACGCGACCAACCGGCAAAAAAGGCATCTTCGATCAAACGGCAGGTTTCCGGATCAAAAGCTTCGTATGAAATCCCGTCCACAGGATATCGGGGATGAAGATTTTTCACAAATTCTGAACCGGCGGTTGGAAGCCCAATGGATTCATCCACCTTGTCGCCTATGGCAAAAACCACAGAATCGACTTTGATCACGCGCCGGTTACCCGTCCCACGGGCCTTGACCTCGCCATCGTTGAGTGCCAGGTTGTTGTCCTCCACATTAATACCAATCAGATGGTCGTTATCGTCGCTGAGAATTTCCACCGGGGAGGTGAGGAACTCAAATTGAAAACGCGTCAAGCTGGAAGTGGGTTGGGATTTGGGCAGCGCTTCCAGGATTACGGCTTTCGCTGCCTCGACATCCTGTCCAATGGATTGCATGACAGGCGCTACGCGAACGATTTCTTCGTCGAATGCGCGCAGATCAAGGTTGGCTATGATGTATTCCATTTCCTTTTTGTCGAACTTGATCTCCACCGGGCCGCGCCGGACCACGGCAATGACCTCGTCGACCTTTACTCTTTGGATCATATACCGCGCAATATCCAGCATGACGTTGCCCGCACCTACTACCGCCACCCGCTTGCCAAAACGATACTTTTCCTTGCTGTACGGCGGCAGCTGATTGTAATGATAAACCAGTCCTTTTGCATGATAGACCCCCTTCAGGTACTCCCCCGGAAGGCTGAGCCACTTGGTCCCCTGCGCACCGGCGGTGATGAGGAGCGCCTGGAAGCCAAGCGCTCGAAGGTCGTCAAGCGTCAGGTCCCCTTCTGTACCAATGACGATGTTGCCAAAATAGGTCAGGCCGGGAGTCTCCAAGACTTGCTGAAATTGCGTGCGCAGTCCCTGCTTCATGGCCAGTTTGTCCGGGTAAATCCCGTATTCTGCCAACCCCCCAGGCTTGATATCCCTATTGAAGACAACGACTCTCACCCCGTTTCGGGCAAGTTCACGGGCAGCAAACATTCCCGCCGGACCCGCTCCGACAACTGCGACATAATAAGTTTCAGTGGGCAAACATCCCTCCTTGGTGGATTTAGGGTTACGGGAATTAGGGTCCGATAGTGATGATCAGCGACGGAATTAGGAGGAAGGTGGGCGTTACCGTTGGCGTAGGTGTGGAGGTGGGAGCCGGGACAACGATCTCCACCCAAAAGACACTATTCCCGCCGGGGCCTATGCCAAACCTGGTCCCGTCCGGAGCGCGAAGCATGAAATCGCCGCGGTAGGTACCGGGAACGGCAGGCGCGACAAGCGGTACGGAGACGTCCACCTGGGCACCGGAAGCAACAGACCCGCCGGTTACGGGGACCGAATCAGGCGCACTCATCCGGTCCCCCTGGACATATATCACGGTATACCCGGAATTCCACGCGCAGGATCCGGTATTTTGCAGGCGCCATGTTTTCGTAAAGGAGGTCGCTGGCAGGACCGAAGTCTTGTCCGGGTAATTAACATCGCTCACGAATTCCGCCCGGTTGCATGGGACCGGAGTCACCGATGGCGTCTGAGTCGGGGGCAAGGGAGTGCTGCTCGCCTGAAGGGTGGCAGTGGCAAGCGGAGGTTGGGTGGGAACAACTGCAGACTGGGTAAGCTGGAAGACGGCCGTTTGTGCTGCGGACGTTCCGGCGGCGGAGACTGGATTGGTCGGTGTAGGTGCTGAAGCGCCTGGCATGCTGCAGGCGAGCACTGATGAAATAATTGCCAAAACTGAAAAAAGAACGGCCGTTTTGCGCCGAAATGGGTTCGATGTCATACCATCCTCCTGGCATTGTAGTCCTGTATTATATAGCCTTTTCAACGAGGCGCACAAGTGGAAAGCAGGTTGTGGAAAGCAGGTTGACCTGATCGACAGGATGGGACGTTTATGTTACCTGCACAGCCTTGCGTCAAATTTGGAAGTCTGTGCTATATTTATCCATAGAGGAGGAATTAATCGTATGAACCCGAAAAATTCCAACCAAAATGACGACAAGGACGATGAGTCGATTCCTCACATGCATGCCGGATGGAGCATGTCTTCCGAAGTATTCACACCCGCCGATGACAGCCTGGCAGCGGCAGTTTCGACTAATCCCGAGCCTGATGATTTCCCTTCCTTAGGTGATGCAGAGGAGGAAACCTACCAATCCGCTCCACAGGCAGCCGTAATGGCCAGCGAGGCGGATGCTGCGGCTGAAGAGGCCGTTCAATCTCCGCCTCCCCCGGCAGCAGATGAAGACCCCGAGGTAAAACGCGAGCGAAACCTGCGTACCCTGTGGACGGTCGGCAGCATTCTCTCCATCCTCTTGAATTGTATATTACTGGTGGTTTTGATAATCCTGGGCAATCGATTATTTACACTCAAAAAAATGGTCGGCATCGACCTGATCGGAGGACTTTATGCCAACTTCGTCAAGATGGACGAAGCGAGCATCAAAACCACCATCACGGTTTCGGACACGATCCCGATCAACTTCAACCTGCCGATCAGCCAGGACACGACCGTTATTCTCACCGAACCGACCGGGATCAACGGTGCGCGCGTCACGCTCAACACCGGCGGCCTTTCCATCAATAATGCCCCCGCGGATATTGTCCTCCCTGCCGGTACGATACTTCCCGTCCACCTCGAGCTGATGGTTCCGGTTCAGCAAACCATACCGATCACATTGAATGTCCCCGTGGATATCCCGCTCAACCAGACGGAACTTCATGAGCCCTTCACCGGACTGCAGCAGGTCGTGTCTCCACTTTTTTGGATGCTCAAGCCTGAATGGACCACCTGCAAGGATGTCCCGGTGATGAGAGCGCTGGGTCCCGTCTGTACTTTGATATTCAAGGATCCTAAATAGACCAACAAACTCCCTCCCCCCTTCCTGCAGGAAGGGGGGACGACAAAATGGAGAAACCTTGCCCCCTTTCACTCAAGTCACGTTGGCAAATGGATTAAAAATCCTTCTCAAGGAGATCCACACCGCACCGCTGATCAGCAGCTGGGTCTGGTATCGCGTCGGTTCAAAGGATGAACCCACGGGAAAAACCGGCATCTCCCACTGGTGCGAGCATATGCAATTCAAGGGCACACCACAATTCCCGGCGAGCCTGCTCGACAAGGCCATCTCGCGGGAAGGCGGCGTGTGGAACGCCTTCACTTTTTTGGATTGGACCACCTACTTCGAAACCATGCCGGTGGATAAAATCGACCTCGCGCTTCGCCTCGAGGCCGACCGCATGGTCCATTGTATTTACGATGCCAAGGAACTCGAATCCGAAAGAACTGTCGTTATCTCGGAGCGTGAAGGCGATGAAAATGAGCCGCTATTCCAATTGGGAGAAGCAATCCAGGCGGCTGCCTTCCGTGTGCATCCCTACCAGCATGAGATCATCGGGGACAAGGCTGATTTAATGACGATGTCCCGAGATGACCTGTACGGGCATTACCGAACCTACTACATCCCCAGCAATGCGGTCATGGCTGTCGCTGGTGATTTCAAGATCAAGCCGATGCTTGCACGCATCAGGGACCTTTTTGAAAGAATCCCATCGGGGAAAGCCCCCCAGCGCCTGAATCGACCAGAACCGGCAAGCGCCGGCGAAAAACGGGTGGTGGTCGAGGGACCGGGCGAGACGACCTACCTCCAGGTGGCGTATCATGCCCCCTCCGCGTCCGACCCTGATTTCCACGCCATGTCCGTGCTGGACAGCCTGCTTTCAGGACCCGCCAATTTGAATATGTTCGGAGGCGGCATCTCGAACAAGACTTCCCGCCTCTATCGCGCCCTGGTCGAGAAGGAACTGGCCATCAACGTCCACGGCGGCTCCATGGCTACGATCGATCCATTCATGGATGCGATAACCCTCACTGTCCATCCGGGGAGGAAACCGGAGGAAACTCTCTCTGCGTTGGACGACGAGATCAAGCGGGTGCAGGATAAGTTGGTGCCGGCCAGGGAAATCGCCCGCGCCATAAAACAAGCCCGAGCCATTTTTGCCTACGGCGCAGAGAATATCACCAACCAGGCTTTCTGGCTTGGATATGCAGAAATGTTTTCCACTTATGACTGGTTCCTGACCTTTCTCGATAAACTCTCTGCGGTCACTCCGCAGGACATCCAGCGCGTGGCGCAAAAATACCTGCGTTCACAGAACAGGGTGGTTGGCACTTACATCCCCAACAGCACGGAGGGTGAAGATGACTAAAAAACCGTCTTCCACTCGCCCGAGCAAGCTCTCATCTCGAGCCGTCAATTCACTCCCCGGACCGGACGACATCACCCGGGCAGTCCTGCCAAATGGGATCGTCGTCCTGGTAAGGTCGAATTTTGCCAGCCCAACGGTCGTCATCAGCGGATACGTCAACACGGGCAGCATCTTCGAGCCGGATAAAAAAATGGGTCTCGCCGATTTCACCGCCTCGGCACTGATGCGCGGAACCCGCAAGCGGACCTTCCAGAAAATCTACGATGCCATCGAATCGGTCGGCGCCAGCCTCGGCTTCAACGGCGGGACACATACCACGAGTTTCAGCGGCCGCGCACTGGAGGAAGACCTGCCGCTTCTTCTCGATTTGATGTCTGATTCCCTGCGGCACCCTGCCTTCCCCTCCGAGCAGGTCGAAAAACTGAGGGCGCAGCTTCTCACCGGGCTGGCTGTCCGCGCCCAGGATACCAGCGACATGGCATCCATGGCCTTCGATCAAATCGTGTTCGCCGGGCATCCTTATGCCCGCCCCGATGACGGGCATCCCGAAACGGTACGCGCCATCAAGCTGGAAGACCTGAGAGAATTTCACCGAAAGCATTATGGACCGAAGGGCATGACGATCGCGATTGTCGGGGCGATCAAACCCGGGTCAGCAGTTGATCAGGTGGCGGGAGTGCTGGGTTCCTGGAAGAATCCCTCGCAACCGGAGCAGCCCGCCCTGCCCCCGCTCAATCCATTGATGGAAACCACGCGCCGTCATGTCCCGATCCCGGGCAAGACGCAAACGGATATCTATTTGGGCGCTTCCGGGCCGCTGCGAAAAGCACCGGAGTACATGGCGGCTTCCCTGGGTAACTCAGTGCTGGGTCAGTTCGGGATGATGGGACGCATCGGCGACGTGGTGCGCGAGCAGTCCGGGCTGGCCTATTACGCCTATTCAAGCCTGAGCGCGGGTGTCGGACCGGGGTCATGGGAGGTCAGCGCCGGCGTGAACAATACCAATGTGGAAAAGGCTATCAAACTCATCCGGAAGGAAATCCAGCGCTTTGTGGCCAAAGGAGTCTCACCCGAGGAGTTGTCCGACAGTCAGGCGAACTTCATCGGCCGGCTGCCACTCTCGCTCGAATCGAACATGGGTGTCGCCAACGCGCTGCTCAACATCGAGCGCTACGACCTCGGGCTGGATTATTACAGGCGATATGAATCCCTGGTGCGGAAGGTGACTCCCGAAGAAGTGGCAGAGGCAGCGCGCAAGTACCTCAACCCCGACCGGCTCGCCATTGCAACTGCTGGTTCCTGATTGAGTGAGTATGATACTGGCGACTGGCGTTGATATCATTGAAATTGATCGGGTGCGGGACGTGATTTCGCGCTACGGGAATCATTACCTGGAGCGGGTGTTCACCCCCGCCGAGCGCGAGCTGTGCGGGCCGCGGACGGAATCACTGGCAGCGCGGTTCTCCGCAAAGGAAGCGGTCGCCAAGGCGCTGGGCAGCGGAATCGGCGAGGTGACTTTCCAGGATATTGAAATCCTGCAGGGCGAGCAAGGCGCACCTGTTCTTCACTTACACGGAAAAGCAGCCACGAAAGCTGGCCTGTTGGGATTGACGACATGGTCGATCAGCCTCAGTCACAGCCATATGTTGGCTATAGCAATGGTCACAGCAATGGGCGAATAATCAATTTTTCTCAAAGAATTTTAGAAGACACCGGAGCCATCTCTCCGGTGTCTTCTTCTTTTACAGATGGAATCCTTTTATGCAGCGGCCAATACCCCCGCGCTACCGCAACCTGAAAAGGTCTCCCCGATTAATCCGTACCAAGCGGTGAATTTTCGTCGACACCTATCCAAAGATGCCCCGGCAGGACAGTTTTCATCGCGCGAATCTGAATCTTTCCCGTTTGTACGACCGGCACCGGCAGCACGCCCGGGTTGACCAGGCAAACATCGGGTGCATGGCCATACTTTGAACGGTAATACTCGGCAGCCAGGGCAACTTTATCCTTCAATGCTGTTTTGGGATCATTATCAAACCACATCATTCCTGTAATCATATTTCCTCCTGTTTCTATAATGGAAGCCAGAACCGCAGCCAGTGGGATTTTTCTAGGATGCAGAACTGGGCACCGCGGAGCAGTGTCCTGAGATTCGCGCCGGGCATCGTTGCGAGCCTGTCAACCAGGTCCGGATCGCCGACTCGGCCGTAGATACGCGTGCCAAAATCGCGCACCCATAGGGGCAGGCTGGAAGCGAGGTCGGCATTGAGAGTGGCAATCGTCCAAACCCGGCCGGCTGCGCCGTTTGTCACCAACCAGCGGAGATTCTCGCGGACCTCCTGATCCGCATCCTCCAGACATTGAAGATCGTCCACCAATAAAAGACTTGTTACCGGTGAGTTTTTTTGCTGCGCTCGATGCGACAGGTCATTGAGGACGTCCTTCAACCCGGGATCATCCGGCGCCCATAATCCCAGGGAGTGAGGGAGGTCATTCCACCCTTCCCATTCCTGAAGATGAGGAGTGACAACAACAAACCGAAGGACACGCGCAGGATGTGCCATGGACGCGGCACGAGCCACCACCTGCAGGAAGTCCGTTTTACCGGTTTGTTTATCCCCCAGGATCAGCAGCGCGCCCGGGCGAGGATCCGATAAATTGAGCAGGACGGGAAGCCCGTCACTGGCCACGCCGAGGAATAATCCATCTGCGGGTAATGGCAAAAACTTAGCCAGCACTTTTTCGAGTGTCGGATAAGCGGGGATCGTGGAAGCGGGGATTTCACCCCGTTCTCCCGTCTCGGCCTGACGGAGGCCATGTGTCGATTGCAAGAATTCAGCAGTTAGAGACATAAGTCATCACCAATCAATCTGATTATAATTAGAACTTATGTTCTAATTATAATCAGATTTTCAGAATTTGCAAGAGGAGATTTCTGCTCTCTGCAACTTATCCGCTCTTCATGCATCATAATAATGATGTGGAGTATTGCCATCCACTTTCGACTGTAATATAATCCTCAGGTTGGAAGAGGAAGAGGAAAGAATGCCAGTTTATACCTATCGTTGTGGAAATTGCGGTATCCAATTCGATCGTCATCTAAAATACACCGACAAGCCGCTAACCCGCTGCCCCGAATGCTCCAAGAAATCACTCAAAAAGGTGATTTCACCCGTGCGTGTGGTCTTCAAAGGTTCCGGCTTTTATGCCACGGACCACAAGTCCCCCTCCGGACAGAAGGATTCAAGCTCCAGCAAATCCGAAAAGCCCAAGGAAACTGAGAGCAAGACCGAGGCTAAAACTGAGAGCACCCCCGCCAAGAGCACCAGTGAGGCTAAAGAATAACTAACCCGAATAATCATCAACCGGGAAGCCAAATGGCTTCCCGGTTTTTTGTTGGAAGAAATTTAGAACATCTTATCAGGCGGTTTGATCAGGTTCCTGGTCGAGGAATTGGGTATCGAACTTGGCGATTCTAAGTTCATATTTATTTCGAGCAAATTTTATTCGTTCCTTAATCACTAACAACCTCTTCTTCACCTGCCCTGCTCTACTGCTCGCCGTCAAACCAGGCAAGAACAAACTGATCCCCTACCCGCCAGGTCAGCATCAGCAAGTTATTTGGCGTCCGGGGTTCAGGTGTTTGCCCAAATGGTCAACCCCTGTACAGCCATCCAGAGAACGGCTATGAGCAGGCCACCGACCGCGCAGAATCCCAAGCCCTTCAGGAATCCCATGAAGTGGAAGCGGTAGTCACGGTAGCCTGGCATCCCCTCGGTGCCTGGAAGAACCATCAGCCGCGGTTGGATCGTGCAAAAGAGGAGCCAGTCGAGGATAATCAGATCGAATATGTTAAACACAATCAGGGCGGTAATTGAGTACACCAATGCGGGTATGAAAGGGATGTAATTTGCTTCAGCTCGTAAGGTGAAAAGGCCGATGATGGGAATGACCAGGACAGCTGTAAAGAACGCAACAGCTATGTAGGGGCGAAAAAGGGCGGCCCGAGGGGACATGGAACCGTATCTTTGCCTGATGTCTGGAGGGTATTTACTGATCCACATGTCGGGGGCGACCAACCCGCTTATAATCATGATCGTCGTGAGGATGAGGGACAATCCCAAGCCACAGATGAAAGCGTTCGTGAAGAGAAGAGACCAAATGGACACACGTACCTCCAGGTGAACAGACTTAACCGACTAATTATGTGGTCAGCCGCCGTTTTACAACTCTACAACTTATGGGCCGGAGCGGCCAAATCACCGAACTAAGAATTTACCTTGCAAAATATAAATTTAAATCCTTTGCGATTATTTTTTTGACTTTATCAATACCGGGTTGTGTTAGCGGCGCGGACCCGAGTGACTGTAAGCTGGGCCGCCCCGTACCCTTACGGCGATAGCCGGTACAGTAAAGCTTTCAGTCCCGACTTCATCGAACTGCCTCGCTTTGGCCCTACGAACGTAAGCTGCCATGTAGGCACCCGTCGACCAGTAGGGGCGAGGCGCCTCGGGTTCGTAGATGACTTCGAGCGAGTACGCGCCACGTTGAGCTGAAATTAGATGAGGGTAGATCGCCGTGTCCACGATCGTCCAGTCGTCGGACTCGAGTGAGCGTTTGACGCTCTCAAGAGCCTCCGGAATGGTCACCCGCGGAATGGTCCAATACGCAGCCCAAATGCCGCCAGCCTCGACCTGGACCAGCGGCGCATTTGCCTGATCCACGATCGGCAGGCTGAGGAGAATCGCCTTGCCTTGAGGAGGCCACATCATCACGAAGTAGAGCAAGAAGACTGCGGCCAACGAGACGATGAAAATGTGCCTCCAGGGTCGTCGATTGGCTGATCGCTGGCGCAACACGCCAATCCCACCGACCAGAAATGCCGCCGAACCCCAAAGCAAAACCAGGGCTTGCGGCATGGCAAGTGTGTAGAGCGTGAAGAAGAGACCATAGAACATGGCTGGGATGGACAGGACAAGACTAACCAGCCCGGCAAATTTGGGCTGCCACCATGCCGCGGCCGCAAGCGCACATCCGACCACGAATCCCAGAACCGCAAACCACGGTGAGCCTTTGAACATGCCGAAGCCTGCACCAAACATGGTCGAACCGGTGACCACAAGAGCGAGGTCGAATGGGTGAGGTCGTGGCTGAGCTGTGAGGGCGGAGTTATTGGTCATTTTGAGATTGGAATAGGTTAACAATCTTTAAATTGGACAATTCAGTCACTTGAGAATAATAGGTGCGAGAAACTTTTCTAACGTTTCTCTTGCCAAATGGATTTGGATTACGCCGTTTATAAAAATTATCGAAAAACCGAATAGGGAAAAACCAAAAACAGCGAGCATAAGGATCATATGAGAAATCGACAAGAACCGAAGTAATTCAGTTGTTTTTTGGTAATAAATGGCTTCAAGAAATGGCAAAAGAAAAACCTGAAAGATAAACCAACCTGAGGCTACGAACCAAATGATGGGTGGTAATAGAAAAAGAAACAAATCATATTCGACAGTAACATCAATAATAGTTATCCCGTCTACTAATCGAAAATCACCGCAGACACATGGCTCGAAAATATTCCTTCTATTATAATTAATGCGAATTAATCGAAAACTCTTTTCGGAAACTGAGCCTTCAAAAAAGCTGGGGGCACCAAATAATCGAGGCTTAGCTGGAGATGGTTTGACGTGAGTGCTTAATAGTGCGGCTATCTCTGCGGGTTTTGCAGATGATCTAATCTCAAACTTAGTAACAGGAAAAATGGGCATAAACAATTTATATTTTAAGCGAATTCCGCCCTTACAATTTTGAGTAAGTGCGGAATTTATTACCCTTAGGCTCCTGGCCGAGGACTCGAACCTCGAACCTAGCGGTTAACAGCCGCTCGCTCTGCCGATTGAGCTAGCCAGGAAAGCAAGGCAGGATTATATGTAAAAGGGGCAGTCCTGTCAAGTCAGGTGCGCCGGACTGCTCTCGAAACTAATAATGGATGGCACTCAAGCGGTTTAACTTGTCCCAACGGTGGGTGGCAACAATCTGGCGGACGGTCCCCGTCAACCCGCGCACAACGAGCGAGTCGGTACGGGCGCCATTGCCAAAATATTTAACGCCGTCGAGCAGCTCGCCGTCTGTGATTCCGGTCGCGGCGAAAAAGACATCTTCAGATGAAACCAGATCATCCATCTGAAGCACCTTGTTAAAATCGAATCCCATTTCCTGCCCGCGGTGGATTTCATCATCGTTCCGAGCAAACAACTTCCCCTGTATCTCACCCCCCATCGCGCGCAGCCCGCAGGTGGCGATCACTCCCTCCGGGGTGCCGCCGATCCCCAACAGAACATCGATGCCCGATTCCGGCCAGGCTGTCATCAAGGCAGCATTGATATCGCCATCGGGGATCAGACGGATACGCACACCTGCTGTGCGCATTTCCGCCACCATCTCATCGTGCCGCGGTCGGTCAAGGATGATGCAGGTCAGGTCTTCGAGGTCCTTGCCCTTCGCTTTAGCTACTGCTTTGAGATTATCCGTGATGGGTGCTTCAATATCGATTTTTCCGCGAGCTTCAGGTCCCACGGCTATCTTATTCATATATAGGAATGGTCCCGGATTAAACATCGTCCCACGAGGTGCAATGGCAACTGTCGTGATGGAATTGGAACGACCCATGGCGACTGGCCGCGTGCCGTCGATGGGGTCAACAGCGATATCCAACTCCGGTGAATTGGGGCCAGCCGAGCCGACGTGCTCGCCATTGAACAACATCGGGGCTTCGTCCTTTTCGCCTTCACCAATGACAACGACTCCGTTTATATCGATGCTGTTGAGGACTAATCGCATGGCATCCACAGCGGCCTTGTCGGCGGCAATCTTGTCGCCGCGTCCCATGTAACGCCCGGCAGCCAGTGCGGCTGCCTCGGTCACTCGAACGAGGTCCAACCCCAGGTTGCGGGTGGGCTCGCTTCCGAGATGTTCGCTGTGTACCATAGAATCAGTCTCCATAAAAATCATCAACGGCGCTATACGCGCCGTTGTCGGGTTGTCAATTATCTGATGAACAAAATGAAAAACGTAATGTAGAAGTACCCGACGGTGGCTGCCCAGAGCCAGGAGTCGATCCGGTCGAAGGCACCTCCATGCCCGGGGATGAGATTCCCCGAATCCTTTATCCCCGCCTGGCGCTTGATCATGCTCTCGCCCAGGTCACCCAGCGTGGGAACTGCGCCCATCAACAAACCCATGATCAGGCTGTGGAGAAGAGTGACATCCAACCATCCCACAGCGTTGAGAATAATGCCGACGAGAATTCCCGCAAATCCACCGCCAACGATGCTGGCGGCATATCCCTCCCAGGACTTTTTAGGGCTGAGGCGGGGGGTCATTTTGTGCTTTCCGTACCGCGAACCGATGTAATAGGCCGCCGAATCAGACGCCCACAAGGGAACCATGACCAGGATGAACCAGCCCAGACCTTGAGGCAGGGAACGCAGGGCGAAGAAGTAACTGCCGATCCATCCCAAATACAGGATTGCGGTCATGGTGACGGCGAAGTCGGTCGCGGCCTTGTCCCGACCATTTTCATAAACTGCAAGGTAAACCGTCATCACTGCAAGGATTGTGATGGTAAGAAAAGGATTCACAGCGAATGGGAAGTATGCGCGGCTGATGAGGACCAACAATGTCCCACCGACCGTAAGCACAGTAAGCGGCTGGACATCCAGCGGGCGGAACAAACGGCCAAATTCCCAGGCAGCAATGGCCGTCATCCCGGCAAAGACAATAAAGAAATACAATCCGCCGAAGTAGATCGCCGGAATCCCGATTACCGCTAATATGAGGGCAGCCAGCTCGCGATTAATTTTCATTTTTTATTCTTGGTTTCCTTGGAATGTACTGCACCATATCGGCGGTCGCGCTGGCCGAACTCCTCAAGTGCCCTGTGGTATTCCTCTTTCCCGAAATCGGGCCAGAAGGTGGGGGTGATATACCATTCTGAGTAGGCGGTTTGCCAGATCAAAAAATTGCTGATGCGCAACTCCCCTGAAGTGCGGATAACGAGATCCGGGTCAGGGATACCGGCAGTGAAAAGATATTTGCTGACCAGTTCGGGGGTTACATCATCCGGGTTTATTCCATCCTTGAGCATATGCTGGATGGCGCAGACAATCTCATCGCGACCGCCATAATTCCAGGCGACACAAAGGATCAGCCGATCATTGTCCCCTGTGATTTCCATTGCGTTGATGACTTTCTTTTGGAGCTGTGGGGAAAGGCGTTCCAGCCGGCCGATGTGTTTGACCTGAACCCCCTGCTTGTTGAGTTCATTGAGTTCCCGGTCAATGACATTTTCCAGAATACGGAGCAATCCTTCCACTTCCTCTGAAGGGCGGCCCCAGTTTTCAGTGGAAAAGGCATAAATGGTCAGGTACTTGACCCCAAACTCAACCGAGGCTTCGATGATGCGCCGTAGATTATCCGTGCCGGCTTTATGTCCGGCCAGCCGGGGGAGTCCGCGCTTGATCGCCCAACGGCCATTGCCATCCATTATGATGGCAACATGTTGGGGGACTTGCTGCAGGCTGGGGCTGCTGACGGATTTTTTTGCCATCGCTGCGGCTAGACCTCCATGATCTCAGCTTCTTTGACCTGCCCGGCTTTTTCGATATCCTGTATTTGCTTCTCGACGATCTTCTCGAGATCCATTTCGCCGCGCTTGTGGTCATCTTCGGAACAAAGTTTCTCGTTTACCGCATCCTTCATATCCTTCATGGCATCACGGCGGACGTTCCGCACAGCCACCCGGCTCTCTTCGAGGCGGTTGTGAACGTGTTTAACAAGCTCACGCCTGCGCTCCTCGTTGAGAGGCGGCAGGTTCAAGCGAATCTGTTTTCCATCATTGTTGGGATTCAAACCCAAATCTGAAGAAAGGATCGCCTTTTCGATCGATTTTAAAGAGGACGGATCAAAAGGCTTGATCAACAACTGGCGAGGTTCAGGAACACTGATGGCAGCCAGCTGCACCAGCGGAGTCTCCGCCCCATAGTATTCAATATGTAGTTTTTCAACCAGGGCTGGGTTGGCACGACCGGTTCTTATTCCGGCAAGGTCGACCTTCAACACTTCGACGGAATGGTGCATGCGTGATTCCGCGTCCTTGAGTATATCCTTGATCACGACGGCCTCCTTGGGTGTTCAAATTGATTAGCATAAGGATACCTTAAAACTACAAAATGCGCTACAAGGCGTTGATCGTGCCTGCCCATGAACTTTCGAAAGGCGTGCATCAAGCACATTCTCCCGTAAGCCACTGCCACCATGCAGCCAATTCTAGCCGCCGGCGGGTTTCAAAAACCCTCAAAGGCTATCAGGCTTTGAGGGTTTTACGGTTGGTTTTACTTTTTCCGGTCACGACTTGACAAGTGTCCCGACTTTTTCACCGTTGAGGGCTTTCATCAAGGCTTGTGGATCCCATAGATTAAGCACCAGGATCGGAATTTTATTCTCCATGCAGTGAGTGACAGCTGTGCTGTCCATGACCGCCAGCCGGCGATTCAACACATCAATGTAGGTCAGATCGTCGAATTTCACCGCATTGGGATTCTGTTTCGGGTCCGAGTCATAAACGCCGTCGACCTTGGTGGCCTTGATCAGCACATCCGCGTCTATCTCGGTAGCGCGCAAGGCGGCTGCCGTGTCCGTCGAGAAGAAGGGATTCCCCGTGCCAGCACCGAAGATGACCACCCTGCCTTTTTCCAGATGTCGGATGGCCCGCCGGCGGATATAGGGTTCGGCAATGGTGCGCATTTCAATGGCCGATTGAACCCGCGTGAGCACATCACAACGCTCGAGTGCATCCATCAAAGCCAGCGCATTCATCATTGTACCGAGCATGCCCATGTAGTCCGCCGTGGCACGATCCATGCCATGGTCGAGCCCCTGCTTGCCGCGCCACAAGTTCCCAGCGCCGATGACGATCGCCACCTGTATTCCGAGCTGATAGATATCCTTGACGCGCCGGGCAATGTTCTCCGCCTCATCAACGTTGATGCCGAAGCCGTTTTCACCTCCAAGCGCTTCGCCGGAGAATTTAAGCAAAATACGTTTGTAGACAGGGTCAGGCATTTGGATTCCTTTCATCCTCGAAGTTAGCTTGCGCACTCGCAAGAGATTTTACACTAATCAGAGCCGAATAAAAAGCCAACCTCTCGGTTGGCTTTTTATGGATTAATCAGTAAGGCCTTCGCCCAGTTCCCAGCGCTGGAAGCGGCGAATGACGACGTTCTCACCCGTGCTTGAGATTACCTGATGCAGCAGTTTCTCCACGGTCAGATTCTCATCGCGGATATACACCTGTCGTAGCAGGCAGGCTTCATCCTTGAATTTATTGAGGCGCCCTTCGACGATTTTCTCAGCCACAGCTTCGGGTTTGCCTTCCTCCATAGCGCGATTCTTGGCGATCTCGGATTCGTGCGCGAGCACGTCCGCCGGGATTTCGGCATCAGTGACATAATGAGGCGCGGAGGCCGCTATTTGAAGTGCAACCTCATGGGCAAAGGCGCGGAACGCCTCGGAGCGGGCGACGAAATCGGTTTCACAGTTGACCTCCACCATGACGCCCACCCTGCCGCCACCGTGCGAATACAACTCGACCACTCCGTTCGATGCAGTGCGGTCGGCGCGCTTCGCGGCGGTTGCCATGCCCTTTTCTCGCAGCCAGTCCACAGCTTTTTGATAGTCCCCATCGGATTCTGTCAGGGCTTTGCGGCAATCCAGCACACCGGCATTGGTTGCCGAGCGCAATTCTTTAATCATTTCAGTAGTGATTTCCATCGATTGGTTCCTGTGCTTTCTACAGAATGCCGCATAAATAACTAAACCAGAATAAAAATTTATACTCGTATTTTCGCTTATATGGATAGTAAATTATGCAACAAGCGGTAAGTTCGAAGTTCTATTTCTTCGTCGTTTTGGTTTTCGCAGTCGACTTGGAGGCTGCCGGTTTCTTGGCAGGTTTCTTCGCTTCATCCGGCTTGGAGGCTGCCGGTTTCTTGGCAGGTTTCTTCGCTTCATCCGGCTTGGAGGCTGCCGGTTTCTTATCAGAAACAGCAGCTTCATCAACAACCGGGGCTGTTTCCTCCATTTCGAAATCAGGAGCAACGGATTCCTCAATGGGTTCTTCTTCAAATTCCGGCTCGACCGGTTCGGGAACGATCTGTGAAAGAGCCTCAGACACGTCCTCTGCTTCAACTTCGATCTCCTCGACGACGACGGCGACTGGTTCAGCTTTCACTTCCGTCTTGGGGGTCAGCTTGGCGAGGGTGGACTTGCCGAGCAGGGCATCATCACCAAGTTCCACTTCCGCTTCAACGGTGGGATGAGCCTGTCGATTTATTGGGGCAACAGCAGTGGCGCCGGTTTCGGCAGCCCGGGGTATATCCATCTCGGGCTCGATATCCTTGCGCATCGCCCGGCCTTCAAGTACAGCGTCCGCCATCTTGCCGACCAACAATTTGATCGCGCGGATGGCATCGTCGTTGGAGGGGATGACGTAATCCACGCCTTCAGGATTGCAATTGGTATCCACCAGGGCAACGATGGGGATATTGAGGATGTTGCATTCGTGCACGGCCGCATCTTCACGGCCGACATCCACAATAAAGACCAGATCCGGCAGACCCTTCATGGCGCGGACGCCATCCAACCGGGTGTTCAGGCGGGTTATCTCGCGCTCGATGAGCAAGCCTTCCTTTTTAGTCAGGCGGTTGATCTCACCGCTGTCGCGGAGATTCTCAAGACGTTCCATCTCAACAATACGGGCTCGCATGGTGTTCCAGTTGGTGAGCATGCCACCCAGCCAGCGTTCGGTCACATAAGGCATGCCGGCGCGCACAGCTTCTTCGCGGACGGTATCCTGCGCCTGGCGCTTAGTCCCGACAAACAACACCGCTCCACCGTTGGCTACTGAGTCACGGATGATGCCGTAGGCGTTGTTGATGGATTTAACGGTTTGCTGCAGGTCGATAATATGAATACCGTTGCGCTCGGTGAAGATGAACGGTTTCATACGGGGATCCCACTTGTTGGTGCGGTGGCCAAAATGGACGCCGCTCTCCAAGAGGGCTTTCATGGAAATAACAGCCATTAGTTCTCCTTAGTATCCGCCCTCCGACGCGCAGCGCTCTGCCGGCGTGGGGCTGAATGAGTTTAGCGGGGATATTCGTTCGATATAACCCGCTCAGGGACGCTTAATGCCCGTCCCGGGCAAGATGTTGCTCCCTATATGGAGCGGCGCATAGTATACCATTAATTCGAGGCAGAACAAGGGATGTTTTACGATCCTCATAACCACAGCGATATAATGAGAGAGCAATTATCCAATCGTAAACGACCAGGAGGAACATTTGGAAATCTCCCTCTCCACCCCGGCCCTGCTCTTCCCAGCCAAATCTCTGCTGTTGCTGGCATTTACCAACCGTTTTCTCACGCTGGCGACCATCATCCGCGGGTTGCATGACCGGTACCTCGACCACCCTCATGAAAACCTGATCAGCCAGATCGCCAATCTGCGCTATCGGATTTACCTCATCCGAAACATGCAAATCTTCGGTGTGGCCAGCCTCTTGTTCTGTACGTTCAGCATGTTTGCGCTTTTCACCGGCTGGGCAACCATCGGAGTATGGGTATTTGCCGCCGCCCTGATATTGATGATGATCTCGCTTGCGATCTCCATCAGAGAACTTCAGATTTCAGTTGGCGCATTGGATTTGCTATTGAAGGATATGGAAGGCTAAACAGGCATCTCCATTAAAACACCTGACGCAGAGGGTTAGTCTGCGCCAGTGTCACTGGGGGTAGATAATGGCTAAACGACGGCCTGCCCATACATTTGTTGTTTGATATCGATCACATCCCTGCG
>Ga0315287_10001884_pt1 | contig 19617 bp, 19 predicted proteins | sample YL17G11_0_MG_FD_205037 | JGI IMG/M metagenome (GOLD analysis project Ga0315287, IMG submission 205037) | Sediment microbial communities from Yellowstone Lake, YNP, Wyoming, USA - YL17G11_0 | ecosystem: Environmental > Aquatic > Freshwater > Lake > Sediment | place: USA: Wyoming | collected...
CGTGACAATGACGACCCGGTCAGCCGAGAGTTCCCTTGCGAGGTATGGGACGAGGTGGTCGCCGCTCAGTATGCCCAAGCCAAGGCCCCTGTCCGGGAGAACGTCCCCGTACGAGACAGGGACGACTCCTATGTCGAGGAGGCAGTTAACCGACTCCAGCGGGAATGACGCCAGCCGCCCGCCGTCCAGGAGGCCGCCGGCGGAGGGCTGGTAGGCCATTGCGTTGACTTTAGCAGTTACGAGCGACTCAACGACCTTGAAGTTAAGCCTTTCCATGCTTTGGTGGGTAAGCGCCATGCCCTCGACCTGTCTTCTGCCCCTGAGGCCGCCGGAGAGGGCGTATTTCTTCGCCGGGACGTGGCCGTACGGGCCGGCGCCGTGGACTATGAAGAGCCGCAGGGGGCGCTTCCTGAGGGCCTGCGCAATCTCGGCGGCAAGGCGCTTGATGGCTTTCGCCTCCACTTGAGGCTTGTCACGGCTCTTCCCGGTTATCACCGAGCCTCCGAGCTTGAGTATGACGGTCTCCATCAGTTAGGATATTGTCTCATCCGGTTAAATCTCAGTTATCTTCCGGCTTGACCCGAGGAGGATGAGCGTTGTCGCTGCCGAGAGGGCGATGAGGGCCGCGTACTGCCATGCGAATGAGGTGTATGATGCTCCGAGGGCCGTCTTCGCAAGGATGTGGGCCGGGCTGAATGAGAGGAGAAGCGGGTGCACGTTCGCGAACGGCGAGTACATGCTGATGGCCGACATGCTGGCGAACGTGTAGAGCACCTGGCTCGCCCGCATCTTTTTTACGTGGAGCGCTATCACCGCGCCGATGTTCGTGAAGATGACCGAGTAGAGGGCGCAGGTGACGATGAGCGGTATGTGGTTTTCGGGGTTCACGAAGGCTATTGTTAGGACCATGAGCCAGGTGGCGGACTGTGCGACGGAGACGACGACGCATGCCATGGCCTTGCCGAAGACGGCCTCCCCGGAGGTGAGGGGGGCGCAGACGAGGTTGAGTATCCTCTTGGACTCGAAGTCCTGGGTGAGGCTGTCTATAATGAGGCTCCCGGAGATTATGCACGGGAGGAAAAGCAGGAGGGGAAGGGTGAAGACGAAGTATATCTCGGCTTGCCTCCCCTGCGGCCGGTACCCCATTATCCGGTACGATGCCAGCTCGACTTCAGGAGCGTATAAATTCAGCTTCTCCTGCCGGAGGCCGGACTCCATGTTGACTAGTACCTTCTTGATTGCCAGCTTCGTGAGCGGGGCCTTAGGGCTGTTCGACGGCAGGGTGACTGTGAGGACCGACGGCTCCGTCCCGCCGGCTATGTCTCCGAGGACGACGGCGTCGATTACTCCGTCCCTGAAGTCCTGCATTGCGGACGCCATGCTATCGTAGAAGACGTAGTGCACGCTCGAACCCTCGAACGCCGATGCGAATGCTTCCCTCGTGTCCGACACGACGCCGACGTAGATGAGGCTGCCGAGCCGCCCCAGGGCGCTTGAGGCCTCGGGGGACGTCATTATTACGTAGCCTATGCTGAGGAGACCAGAGGATGACACTAGGAGGAGCTCGAGGAGTACCATGAACACGAAGCTCCGCTCCCGCAGCATCCCCCTGAGCTCATGGTCGAAGACTATATGGGCCTTCATACCATGCCTCCGAGCACCATGAGGTTGTACGCCATGTGGATTGAGACGGCGGCGAAGAAGCCGAGTATGCCCCACGCCCGCCTCCGCCCGTAGTAGACCAGAGCCGCGAAGACGGTGGTGGCCGCTATGTGGACGATGAGCGTTGGCAGCATCTTCCCGAGGAAGAGCATGTACGGACCGCCGAGATAGGAGTACACCTTGGCTATGAGGTAGATGTTGAAGGCCTTCTCGGTGACGAAGAACGCCGCCCCCGCGGATAACCCGTATAGGAGGGGGTTCATGCGCCTGTAGAGGAGGGGGAGTATCTTGACCGCCTCCTCGACGACGGCGAGGAGTCCGAGCGAGGCCAGGGGGGCGATGGAACCGAGCGGCAGGACGAGGTACGCCAGTATGCTCTCGATGACGAAGATGAACGGTACGAGGAGGGCGACCGACACGGCCGCGTACGCCGCGCCGCCGGAGAGCCTCCTGGACAGTCCCCCGTAGAACATCCTGGCCAGGAGCCTCAGGTCAGTGGACGCGTGCATGGACTCGGGGTTGAACGTGCAAGCCGTGAACGCGGCGAAGAAGCAGGTCAGCGACGCGTACGGCAGGAGAGACAGCACCAGGTCGGCCGCCGGGACAGCCGCGCCGTTGCCTATGCTCGTCACCGTGTCCAACGGCGATATGAAAGCCAGGACGCTCACCCCCGCGAACACGTTCGGGAGTATGATGAAGAAGAAGAACGTGAATATGCTAAAGGAGCCAATGAACGTGAGCTCCCGATAGCTTCTTGCGACAACGGCCGAGAACATGCTGAACGACAGGAGGGTGGAGGAGATGACGGCGAAGACCAAGGCCGCCTCCAGGCCACCAAAGCCGAACGACGTGTCGAGGCCGTATATGAGGCTTAGGGCGAGCATGACGAGAGCGTACGGGAGAGCCTTCCCCACCAGTATCTGCGTCCCCGTGAGGGGGGCGGCGAACAGGTTCTCAATGTTCCTGTCCACCTTCTCCCTGGCGAGGCTCAGCGACAGAAGTATTGAAAAAAGTATCAGCGGGGAGAGCAGGGTCATGTTCCGGTAGAGGTTGGCGAAGGGGAACTCGACGTTAAGCTGCTCCGGCAGGGTGAGGGACATGTCGCCTGCGCCTGCGGTCGCTGCTTTAGCGTCCGGAGCTGAAGAATCCCCGGCAGACCCCGCCGTTGCCACAACGGACCCGTCGCTTCGGACATCGTTTACGTTAATCTCGTCCCTCACGTACCCGCCGAGGCCAGTGAGCTGCCTCCTGCGCTCATCTGACGAGGCGCTGATGGCCTTAGGGTAGTCTATTTCCGCCTCCATCACCTGAAGCCGCAAAGGCAGGAGAATCCCGGAAAGGCTCGGGTCCCGGTCCGCAGCCTCGGATATCAGCTCTGCGTTGTAGGCTGCCAGCACTCCGCCCATATTGCCTAGCGCGGCGTCAGACTTCCTGTTCCCTGAACCGAAGACGACGTATCCGCCCCTCGCCCGGTCCACGAAGGCGTCCACCTCGTTCACGTTGGAGGCGTATATCATCTCGATGCTGTCATGGTACGGGACCATTTCGAGGCTATACGGGTCAAGCCCCCCGAGGGGGGAACCTTCCACATACCCTATACGGTAGAGTTTATAGCTGGAGGGCAGGCTGAAATCCCTTACCGCGGGTGTGACCAGCATCAGGAAGCCAGTCAGCACCACAAGAAGCACGACGGCCTCGTCCACGTAGCTTGCCCGGTACTGCCTCAGCTCATTCCTTGAGACAGCCAGGAATCGGGGAAGCATGTGTATGATATGCGAGACGGCATATAATAGGCCGCCAGGCCAATTGTACTACCATGCCCGCATATATCGTGGCCGACGGCGTGTCCAAGGTTTACGCGAGCGAGTACGCCGTGAAGGGCCTGTCCTTCACCGTCGAAAAGGGCGAGGTGTTCGGCTTCCTGGGCCCTAACGGCGCCGGCAAGACGACGACCCTGAGGATGATTTGCGGCATACTAGACCCCACGGAGGGGAAAGTCACGGTCGGCGGGAAGGATACCGTGAAGGACAGGATAGCAGTGAAGGGGTCGACGGGATACCTCCCGGAGGAGGACTTCCTCTACGGCGACATGACGGTGAGGGACCATTTAACGTACATGGGCGAACTGTATGGCGTGGGCGGCCTCGACGGGAGGGTGAATGAGACGCTCAAAACGGTTGACATGGAATCCCACGTGAACGACCTGATAAAGACGCTGTCGAAGGGCCAGCGCAGGAGGGTTGCCATAGCGAAGACCCTCATACACGACCCGGACCTGGTGTTATTGGACGAGGTCACGTCCGGCCTGGACCCGGTCTACGCGAAGAGGATGACGGACGTCGTCAGAGGCCTCCACGGCAGGGGCAAGACCGTGGTGTTCTCGACGCACCTTCTCGACGAGGCCACGCAGCTGTGCGACCGCCTGCTCATAATCAGCAGGGGCAGGATGATGGCGCTCGGCACCCTCGACGGAATACTGGGGGAGACGGGATGCGGTAACCTGAGCGACGCCTTCTTCAAACTAGTGGACTCTAAGGGTTAGACGTTCGGCGGCTTCGCGTAAAGGAGCTTGTCAGGGTGCGTCCTGGACATGAGGCGCTGTATGACGGGCGTCATCGTCTCGTCGATGAGCCGGTCCATTCCAGCGTCGATATCAGCACGGGTCTGCCGGGAAATTGCCTGTTGCGAGAGTTTCATAGTCTACCCTTAATATAATCGGAAAGACGCACATATATAAGTTGTTATGGGCATGTATAGGCTGCTTCTGAGCTTATTAGGCGTCGCCGCATTATGCGGCTGCATCCTCGGAGCCGGCGGCGGAGACGACGCGCAGGAGAAGGCCAGGGCCGAGGAGGACGAGTTCCTGAAGAAGTACATTGCCGGGGAGAAGGAGGGAGGCAAGGTCATCGACATACCCAAGAACATCGAGAATAAGTCGGCCCAGACGTCAACAACCACGACAACCACCCTGAAGCCGATGCCGTGCCCTTGGGAATGCTGCAACGAGACAGGATACGAGCCCAAAGGCTGCGGCAGATGGTTCGCCTGCATCGACCGTAAGTGCACGGACAAGCCGTGCCCGAGCGAATGCTGCGTGCTCGGCGACTACCAGGAGAAGAGGTGCAGGAATCCTCTTGAGTGCGTGAACTACACTTGCGTGAAGCCGGGCTGCCCGTCGATGAGGGAATGCTGCCCGGCAGCGGACTACAAGAACCCGAGGGAATGCAATTTCGGCTTCTCATGCGAGGAAGGCGTATGCGTCTCAGTGGACAGCGACGGCGACGGCCTAGCGGATGCTGTCGAAAGGAATTACGGCACCAACATGCTCAAGAACGACACCGACGGCGACGGCCTCAGCGACTACGTGGAGGTGAAGGTCAAGGGCTCCGACCCGAAGAACGTCAACACGGACGGCGACAGGTACGATGACGCCGTCGACGAGAGGCCCACCATCGCAGACTCCGCCATCATCAGGGTGACCGACCAGACTGAGTCTGAAGTCGAATTAGAGGTCATGAAGGAGGTTATGATGCACATCGTCTACGGGCAGCCGCTTCCCCCGAACGACACCGTCCTTGCGAGATTCGAGTCGAACATAGCGTTGGCGAACACCGGCACCGACTACACCGACTGGGTGAACTACACCCTGAGGACGAGGTACTGGTGCCCGGCCAACGCCGGAGTCCCGGGCATGGTGAACGAGACGTACTGGCCCATAAGGGGCGACCGCCTCCACGGCGGCAGGATGCTCGCAGGCACCAGGTACGTGACCCACTACTCGCACAACGTCACGGTCGGCGACCTCCCGGGAGACGTCATGGCGCCGCTCGCGAAAGGGAAGGGCTGCAGGTTCAGTTTCGACATAGCCAACCTGAACTTTGAGGGCTACTTTTAAACCTCCACCGACCATATATACGCCGTATGATAGGGATAATGGGCGACAGCCACGACAACGTCGAAGCCATCAGGAAGGCCGTCGAATTCTTCAACCAGCACGGCGCCGACCTCGTCATACACACCGGAGACATAGTGTCGCCCTTCTCGGTGGGCTATTTCAAGGCACTGAAAGGCGAGTTTAAGGCGGTCTTCGGGAACAACGAGGGGGACAGGCCGAACGTCATCAAGAGGGTGGAGGATGTCGGAGGGGAGATAGCCGAGGTCCTTGAACTCGAATACGACGAGAAGAGGATAGTCGTCTACCACGGGCAGAACCCGGGCCTCCTGGACAGCCTGGTAAAGTCCAGGAAATACGACATCGTGGTGACTGGCCACACCCACACGCCCGAGATAACAATGGACGATAACACCCTGATAGTCAACCCGGGGGAGACGTGCGGCTACCTGACCGGGGCGAAGACTGTCGCGCTACTGGACACGCGGGAGATGAAAGCCGACATACACCAGCTGAAATAGTCTCAATTCAGTCTTAAATCCATTCTTTTGAGCCCAGCTCGTACAACGCCACCTTCTCCAGCTTGGCGTTGACACCCGAGACATTGCCTTCCGCGTCAACCCTGGCGTTCTGGTGGCCCCTCAGCCTCAACTCCTCTTCCGTACTCGCCCGCTCCCGCTCGGACAACCGCCTCATTGGTGTGGGGGACGCGTATAAAAAGCCTTGCGAGTAAGTATATTCTGCGCCGGGGTGGGGTTGGCGACCCGAAAATGAACTCCACCGAGTACGCGAAGATATACCGGGAACTGAACTGCCGCGACGACGTGAAGAGGCTTTCACGCGAGTCCGGCCTAGACGAAGACCTGCTCCTAGTCGTACTATCCCAGAAGATAGTCAGGAACACCAAAAGGAACTATTATGACATAAAGAACCGCGCCCCCACGCTCCTGGGCCAGTGGATACACGGGAGGAAGTTCACGGACATAGCCAAGAAGGAGGGATTCCCGCCCGTTCTGACCGCATCCCTGATGCTGCAGCACACCGGCATCAGCAAGAAGCAGTTCAAGGACTACATGAACAGCCCCGACACCATAGGGGACAGGAGGCTGAGGCAGGAGCTACAGGACGCGATAAAGGAGGAGCTCATCTACAGCCCCGAGGGCGCGAGGATGCAGTACGGCCGCGGGAAGGACGTGGAGATGATAGTGAAGAAGTGGCTCGACCTGAGGAGGATAAGGTACGTGACCGAGTACGACGCCAAGAAGGGCCAGTACACGAAGACCCCGGACTTCAGGCTTGAGACGCCCTTCAAGGCGCAGGGGAAGTGGCTTAACTGGGTGGAGTGCAAGGCGAGCTTCGGCGACGACACCGAGTTCAAGCGAGACTACGGCAAACAACTCAGCCACTACGTCAGCCTCTTCGGGCAGGGTATGGTTGTCTACTGGTACGGCTTCCTCGAAGACATGCCCCAGCACCTGCTCGACGACAAGATAATCCTCGTGGACAGGAGATTCTTCGAGGATTGACGTAGAGACAGCTGGTTATAACCCCGTAGGGAGAATATTCGACACCTGAAGATGATAAACGATGTCATACTCTGGGACATAGGCTTCATAATAGTGTCGGCGACGCTCCTGGCACATGTCGCCCGCATCCTGAGGCAGCCGCTCATACCCGCCCACGTCCTCGCAGGAGTCATAATAGGCCCTCTCGGCCTCAGGATAATCACGGACAGCGACATCATAAGGACGCTATCCGAGCTTGGCATAGCCTTCCTCCTGTTCATCGTCGGCCTTGAGCTCGACCTCAGGAGGCTCAGGGACATCGGACTTGCAGCCACGGCGATAGCGGTGGTGAGCGGAGTCGCCATCTTCCTCCTCGGCGGGGCGATAGCGTACCTCATCGGCTTCACCGTCGTCGAGGCCGTGTACATAGGGATAGGCCTCACGTTCTCGAGCACGATGATAGTCATCAAGGTGCTCTCCGACAAGAACGAGCTCGACACCCTCCACGGGAGGATAATACTCGGCGTCCTCCTGATACAGGACGTCATGGCCATACTCGCCCTCTCCGTCCTCGCGAGCCTGAACAACCTGTCCTTCACTACGATAGCACAGTCGATGGTATTCGGCCTCGGACTATTCTCTATGGCCATAGTCGGAAGCAGGTACGTGATACCCACAATCTTCAAGGCCATCTCGAAGTCCCACGAGCTCATGTTCCTGACCGCGCTCTCGTTCTTCTTCCTCTTCGCGAAGATGAGCGACATGGCCGGGTTCTCGGTCGCCATAGGCGCCTTCGTCGCGGGCATGGCAATAGCGACCTTCCCGTACAACCTGGAGGTCGTGGGGAAGGTCAGGAGCCTCAGGGACTTCTTCGCCATCATATTCTTCGTGTCGCTCGGCCTCAAGATATGGGCGCCGGACCCCCTCAGCCTATTGGCGCCGTCTATATCGCTCCTTGCGGTGGTCCTAGTCGCCAAGCCCCTCGTGATGATGTTCATGACGTCGGTGATGGGCTACGGCAGGCGGGTGTCGTTCCTCACGGGCATGTCGCTCTTCCAGGTGAGCGAGTTCTCGATGATAATCGCGATGCAGGGCCTCATGGCGGGGAACATATCCGCTGAGGTGTTCTCGGTCATAGGCATCATAGCAATCGTCACCATCACGCTCACCTCGTATGCGATAAAATACGACAACCAGCTGTACCGCGCCCTCTCGAAGGAACTCATCGTGTTGGAGAGGTTCTCAAACACCGATAAGTCGATGAGGCAGGACATCGCGGAGCCTGAGGGGAGGCATACGGTGATAGTCGGCTGCCACAGGCTCGGATACGCCATCGCGAAGACGCTGGAGAAGCTGGGCAAGGAGTACATCATCGTCGACTTCAACCCCGAGAGGGTCAAGACGCTCATAGACGAGGGGATGCCCTGCATATACGGCGACGTCGGGGACATAGAGGTCCTCGACAAACTGAGGCTCAAGAAGGCGGAGATGGTCGTGTCCACGGTCGTGGACGACGAGGACAGCATGCTCCTGATAAGCGAGGCGAAGGCCAGCAACAAGAGGACGCCCGTGATAGTCACCGCGGAGAACGTCAGGGAGGCGCTTGAGCTCTACGACTACGGAGCGGACTACGTGATAGTGCCGAGGATGCTCTCAGGCATCGTCGTGTCAGACCTCATGGAAGGGCATTTCGCGAGGGGCCACAGGCTTGAGGCCGTGAAGGACAAGCACATCAAGGAGCTCCTGAAGGTGGAGCACGAGGAGAGTGTGAGCAAGTACGAGTACTCGTTCGTCACCTCCATCGAGGAGAAGAGCCAGGGCGACCATGAAACCCACCAGAGGAGGAGAGGCGTATAGGGTCTACAGGCTCCTCTATAAAGCCTATGGACCGCAGCGCTGGTGGCCGGCGGAAACCGATTACGAGGTCTGCGTAGGCGCCATCCTAACCCAGTCCACAAGCTGGAGGAACGTGGAGAAGGCCGTCCTGAACATGAAGGCTGCTGGAATCCTCGGGAACGACGCCATACTGGAGGCGAAAAGCGCGGGGATTGCCCGGCTCATCAGGCCGTCGCTGTACTATAACGTGAAGGCCAGGAAGCTTAAGGAGTTCGCCGGCTTCCTCGGGCGCGAGTACGGAGGGAAGGTCGGGAACATGCGCCGCGAGAGGACCGCTACGCTCAGGGCAAAGCTTCTTTCGGTGTGGGGCCTCGGCCCCGAGACCGTCGACTCAATGCTACTCTACGCCCTCGGGAGGCCGAGCTTCGTCGTCGACGCGTACACGAGGAGGATATTCCGGCGCCTCGGACTCACCGGAGAGGACGCGCGATACGACGTGCTGAAAGCGTATTTCGAGAACCATCTCCCGAGGAAGGCCGGACTCTACAACGAATACCACGCCCTGATAGTCGAGCACGGCAAGAGCGTGTGCAGGACGAAGCCGAAGTGCGGCGTATGCTGTCTGAGGAGGATGTGCGGATTTAACCTGAAGGTGCCAGATGGTTAACATGCACAGGGAACGGCAGGGGAGCGACCCCGGTGAATTGCCGAAGCCAAAGAGGCTGACCTCGGTGGAATCCTTTGGAGAACGGTTCACTGTGCGGGAAGGATACGGCGTGAAAGGGGACGTCACCGCCATAGGCAAACTCCCAGGCGATGCAAGACGAAACGAGGACCTGAAGGGCGCGGTCGGATGGGACGGCAAGAGGAGGTATTATGTCGCAAGCGCGCTTGCGCACCCCGTCGCCGCCGAAGCGCTTTCAACCTACATGGTCGACGCCAACTGCAAGCCCGAGGCGGGCTCGTTCCATGCCGTAAAATTCAACAAATCCCTCAAGCCGGAAGTCATAATCCTCGACGCCACGCCAGGGGACAACGACATCGCCCTCGCGAAGACGATACTTCGCGACATAGGCTACGGCGGGGCCGTCGAGTTAGGGGTCGTCTAGCGATACTGAGTCACCAAGTGATATTATTGGGGCGAATATGGCAACAATCAAGTTCAATAAAGATGTGAGGCTCATCGTCTCCGACGTGGATGAAACCATCGCCGACCTGTACGTGGAAGCGAACGCCGGGATGATAAGGGAAGTGGAGAAACTCCTACTTGAAGGCAAAGTCCTGTTCCTAATCTCCGGCCAGAGCGTTAAAAGCATCAAGTGGAGAATCACGGACCATATCAAACCGGAACTGAGAAAGCAGATGATTATCGGCCACTGCAGCGGCTCAGAAGTGTGGGGTTTCGCCTCAAACGGCAATTTAATGAAAACACCCTACTATAGCGCCTATGACGATTCTATGAATGATTCCCAGAGGAAGAGATGGAGGGAAATCATCCTACAGGTGGTATCAGAATTCAAATTAGTCGTTTATGACACGATGCCGGTGACGGAATTCAAGAAGAAAACAAGGGAAAACCCCTTGGCTGTCATGGTTGAGGACAGAGGCCCCCAAATCACAATCGAAGCGGTTAATGGACATGACCTCCAACCCGATGAGGCCAGACGGCTAGGACTGAGAGTGCCTGAAAACCACGGCCCCTATGACCTGAGAGCCCCTATTGCTGAGAGGGCGGAGGAATTGCTGAACAGAGAAAACCTTCCGATTACGCCGAGATTGGCCGGGGTCTTCGCAATCGATTTTGCAATCAGGGGGGTATCCAAAACGACGGCTGTAAAGAACATACTGGGAGATGAACGGGTCATGTTCCGATTGGGTTTATCCAAGGATATCCTCGCTGAACCGACGCACACCGAAGTCTGGGGCGATAAATTCTCTGCCGTAAGGGGTGGAACGGACAGGCACATCAGCGAAGCATTGCCGAAAGATGTCAGGTCGATAACATTTAGGCTGGAGCGCCAGGATGAAATGTTAGGGGGATATAATATCGTCGTATGGGATGGCGAAAGGCATTTACATGAAGGGTTATTGGAATATTTACAGTCAAGATAACCGGCTTCGTCGCGCCTGGGCAGGTTAACGATATAAACACGCCCTGACAATAGGAGGATATGGCCATTATCGACGTCTACGTCACGTTCCCAAACGCGGATGAGGCGCGCCGTGTGTCACGGGAGCTAATAAAAAAACGCCTCATCGCGTGCGCGAACATCCACCCCGTGGAGAGCATATACCGCTGGAAGGGGAAGGTAGAGGAGACCTTTGAGGTCGCAGCCCATATGAAGGCCAGGAAGAGCGGCTGGCGGAAGCTCAAGGAGGAGATTGGGAGACTCCACCCCTACGAGGTCCCGTGCATCATAATGCATGAGGCGACTGCGAACAAGAGCTACATAGACTGGGTCCGGAAGGAGACGGCCTGAGGGGATATGGCCTCTGAAGTCGACGTGGGAGTCAAGGAGCTCGGCAGGCTCGGCGTGAAAAAAAAGAGGACGTCGGGCCATGCCCAACTGATGGCGGGCCAGGACATACGCGACGTCTGTTCAATCGAGTCCGACGGCCTCGCTGAACTGACGGGCATCGACCCTGCGAAACTGCTTGCGCGCCTGAAAACAAGGATTCCGGACTATGAGGGAGAGTTGAGGGAAACGCGCGAGCGCGCCTTCGAGCTTGCCGATTACCGGCTGACCAACGAGGCGGCGGACGTCATAGCTGAAGCGATGCTCGCAACGGAACTCATGAGACAACTCGTATACGAGGCGGGAAGCCATGAGAGGGCTCTGGACCTGGCGTGCAGGAAGTACGGGCTCGGAAGGGGCGACCTGAAGGGGGGCGTCGGCGGAGGCGGCCTCAAGGTTGTCGAGCTCGCCGGCGACAGTGAAGTCAGGCGCGCCTGGAGGCTTATCACCGGCACGTACGGCGCAAGCTCGTCCCTGAGGAGCGAGTCGCTCCTTGAGCTCACGAGGATAGGCTCGCTCCTCGGGGTAGTCGACGAGGGAGGCTCCCTCGCCGGCACGATACTCCTACTCAGGGACATGCGCGGCGATTCCGCGATACACTCGTACAGCGTCGCGAAAGGGTGCAGGGGCCTCGGAGTCGGCTCCATGCTGCTTGACGCCGCAGAGGAGGGGGCCGGCGGCAGGGTCGTCTGGACAGGCCGCTCAACAACGCTCATCTACAACTTCAGGTACCTCCTGGACAGGGGGTACGTCGGCAGGCATTACGTCAGGGAGACATTCGGCGACGGGAGCCCGATAATCTTCTTCGAGAAGAGGCTGGATGGAGGCGAAACCCAGGGCGGCGACAGGAGCGGCCGGGTAACCGTCGCGGCGGCCGACGGGCGCGCCCTCGAAGAGGCCATGGGCGCGGGAGGATACTGCATAGTCGACTGCGTCCAGTCCGGCGGCGAAGACGACAAGTTAATCCTTGGAAGGATTGTGGGGGGCGGCATATTCTCCCCGGTGATCGGCGAGGGATGCTGTTCGAACGAAGACGTGAAGAACGGGTTTGAGCCTGTCAGAACAGCTGAGGACGTGGAGGGTGTCATGAAGCTTGCGCGCGAAACAGGCGGGGGGGAAGTGGATTACATCCTGCTGCGCATCATCTCCTACGCCGGCTGCCCGGTGATTATGAAGTCCGGCGGCCGCATGCGCGGGTTCGCAGGCATGATGGGCGACGGTGGAGGACGACTTTACCTTTATCCTGTCATCGCCGAGGCCGAGGATCTCCCGGCCCTCCTCGGGTATGCCGGCGGATACGCACGCCGGAACGGCTTCAAGCGCGTGGAGTACACCCATCCGATGGACGATACCGTAGGCTTGGAGGCCGCGTTCAGGGCGGGTTACGCCGGCGTGAAGGCGTACGTCAACGTCTTAGAGTCCGGGGTGAGCAGGATGCATCTGCGGTTTGAGGCCGGGTGGCTCGACGGCTTAATGCGCGAGCCCGCTGACACCGCAGTCGTTTCCAGGAAGTCTGAGCTTGACATGAAACACGCGGGAGTGTCAGTCGACGCCGCCGACTACCCGCTCATAGAAGCTGCGTTGGCCGGGGGCTACCTCGCCGTCTCGTACTCCGAGGGCAGGATGCACTTCGCCAGGGAGCTCCGGAAGGACCTTTAAGTACTCTGACGCCCCAGTTCATACCATGCAGAGGAGCCGTATGGCCGGCGGCGCCCAGGGCGAGCGAAGGACTGTCAGATTCATGGGGGGGCGCGACAGGGAGGAGGTCCTCGGTTTCCTGAAGGAGATAGACGAGAGGTTCCTGCCGCCCTTGTCGAGCCCGCACAGGAAAGGCAGCATAGAAGGCTACCTCGACTACATGCTCGCCGAAGGCATGGGGAAGGTGCTCCTCTACGAAAACGAGGGCAGGATGGAGGGGCTCTTCAGCTACAGGTTCGAGGGGGATCGCCTGGACACCATGTACCTCTGCGCAGCCGGCGTGAAGGAGCCGAGGAGCGGGGGGGTGGCGTTGTACCGCATGTGCGAGGCCATGGTCGACGCGGAGAGGGACAAGGACATACGGAGAGTCTGGGCGAAGACGTGGGAGGGCAACCACGACAGCAGGAGATTCCTTGAGAAGATAGGGTTGAAGCCCAGGGAAACCGTACCCGGAGACTACGGCGGCATAAGGACGACGGTGACGTACGAGGGCGCATGGCCCGACATCGTCGGCTTCTTCGACAGGAGAAAGAAAAGCCATCGCGAGCCCCCCCTGCCCGAACTGAAGAGGGAACTTTCCGGAAGGGAAGGCGACGGCGGAACCGGGCTGATGTGACCCACATGGACGACAGAGTATCATCCGCAATAGGGAACGCCCCGGACAAGCCGGGAGTCTACGTCTGGAAGGACGGCCTCGGCAGGATGCTCTACGTCGGAAAGGCCGGGAGCCTCCGGGACAGGCTGAGGAGCTACCTGAGGGCCGAAGACCCGAAAACGCTCAAGCTCATCGATGCGGCCTCCACAATCGAGACGGTCGTCACAGGTTCGGAGGAGGAGGCGCTCATACTCGAGGACGCGCTGGTGAAACAGAACCAGCCCAGATACAACGTACGGCTCCGCGACGACAAGAGATACCCGTACATAAGGGTCACGGCGTCCGAGAGGCACCCCAGAATCGACGTGGTGAGGAGGGTAGTCCTCGACGGCTCAAAATATTACGGCCCATACACAGACTCCCAGGCGGTAAGGCGGGTGATAAGCCTTGTGGGGGGGCTATTCGGCCTCAGGAGATGCAGGCACGACCTGAGGAGGGTGAAGAGGCCGTGCATACAGTACAGGATGGGCAAGTGTGCGGCCCCGTGCGGGCCAGTCGGCGAGGAAGATTACAGGGGGAGGGTCGAGCGCGCCTGCAGGTTCCTCACAGGAGATAACAAAAGCCTGCGCAGGGAGCTTGCCCGGAATATCAAGGCCCACGCCGGGAAGCTCGAATACGAAGAGGCGGCCGAATTAAGGGACATATTGAAGGCGCTTGACAGCCTCGACAGGCGGCAGGACCTGTCCTCGGCAGGGCTCCCCGACATGGACGTCCTTGGATACGCGTACAGGGAGGGGAGGGCGAACGTCACACAGTTGAAGGTGAGGGAACACAAGGTCGCCGCCGTCCTACACCACCCCCTCAAAGGCGAATACGCGGACAACCCCTCCGAGTCCATGAAGGCATTCATCAAACAGCACTACACGGCCGCCGACATCACCCCCAGGCTCATCGTCGCCTCCGCCGAGCCCTCGGACAGGAGGATGCTTGAGGCTGCATTAGGGGTGATTCTCGGACACAATGTCAGGGTGGAGGCCGCGTTCAGGGGGGCGAGGAGGAAGCTAGCGGAACTCGCCGTGGAGAACAGCCTCCACCAGCTCGAGCAGGACCGGCTGTTAGGCGAGGCCCCGAAGCCGCTTGACACATTGATGAGGCTCCTCAGGCTCAGGCGGCCTCCGAAGAGGATTGAAGGCTATGACGTCAGCAACCTCGGCGACAAAGGCATCGTCGCGGGCATGGTAGTTTTCGCGGACGGCGCCCCCGATAAGAGGGAGTATAGGATGTTCAGGATACACGCTATCGGACAGGACGACCCGAGAAGCATCGCCGAGGCCGTTGGGAGGCGTTTCAGGCATGATGAGTGGCCGACCCCGGACATCGTCCTCCTGGACGGGGGTAGAACCCAGCTTGCAGCCTGCACGCCGCACATCCCCCCGGGCGTGACGGTCCTTGCTTTGGCGAAGGAGAACGAGGAACTGTATATGCCTCGCCGGAGGGAGCCCGTCAGGCTCCCGAAAGACCACCCCGGACTCCTCTTCCTGATGAGGGTCCGGGACGAAGCCCACAGGTTCAGCGGACGATACCAGCGCATCAGGAGGAAGAGGAGTTTCCTAGGGCTGCCTGACGCCTGAGCCTCCTCGCGTCCGCGACCTTCTGCTCGCACCTCTCCTGCGCGGAGAGCCTGTCATGGCCGCCGCAGTACAGCTCGTTGTCGAGCTTCACAGACACGTCGTCGATGCACTGGGCCCTCAACGCCGGAGTCGGTATGTCCTTGCAGTTTGCCGGGTTAAGGAGCGACATGCTCAGGTTGTAGACGCACTCGCCCCTAATCTTCGCATCCATGAAACTGTTGCAGTCGACCTCCTGCTTCCTCTGGCAGCCTGACGACAGGACGACGGCTAGGACAGCGAGAGCCAGCAGGAATCGGAAGCGCGATTCAGGCGCCATCCACCTTCCCTTCGCCGCCTTTAGGCTTGGACTGCGGCCCCCTGTCAAGCTCCCCGAGCCTCGACTTCACAAGGGACTCCAGGTCCGACAGTATCTTCCTGTCCTCCCTCAGCACGGATTCCTCCTCCCGCTTCACCTTGTCAAGCTCCGCCTCCTGCTCCGCAGACTTCTTCTTCATCGACTCGATGTGCTTTATGAGCCTCCACTCCTCGTCCCTCACGGACTTCAGCTTCGACTCCTCGGCGGTGAACTCCTCCGACACCCGCGACAGCTTATTCTGAAGCTCGGCTACCTTCCCCCTCAGGACCGCCTTCTCCTCGTCTTCCCGCGGCTTCTTGGACTCCTCCACAAGCCGGGCGTTGTCGTTTCTCAGCCGAACAGTCTCCTCTTGGACGTTCTTTAACTCCTCCCGGATGCGCGGGAAACCCTCCCGCTCCTGCTTCAGCTTTGCCACCTCAGCCTTAGCCTCCTGGACGTCCACCTTGTACACCAGGAGCCCCTGGTTCTCCCCCTTCACCCGGGCGTTCTCCTCCTTCACCTTGGAGTTCTCCGCCTTAAGAGATTGTGTCTCAGCCGTAAGCTGTTGGATGCCCTCGCCCTCCTTCCTGAGTTTCTCGCACTCAGCCTTCAAGGATGCGACCTCCTCCCTCGACTGTTCGAGGACCGTTCCGATGCCCTCAAGGCGCGAAAGCTCAGATTTCAGGGAGATGTTATCCTTTGCCGCCTTAGCGAACTCTTCCTCCGCCTGCTTCGCCCTCGCGGCGTCCTGGAAGAACCGCTTAACCTGGCCCTGGAGGTCCTCGTTCTGGGCCGAGAGGTCCTTCACCTGCTGCCGGAAGGTTGCCGTTTCACGGCTCGCCTGGGCCATCCGCGAATTCTCCTCAGAGAGCGCGAGAACCTGCCTCTTAAGCCCGGCAGCCTCCTCCTTGAGAGGCTTAATCTGACTCTTCCCGTCTTCAGAATCCTTGAGGAGGGCCATGAGCTCTACGTTCTGCCTCTTGACCACGGGCATCTCCTGCCTGAGGGCCTCGGCCTCATCGTCATCCTTCGCCAGCTTCGCATTCTCGGCGAACAACTGCTTAATCTGGTTCTGGAATTCCTGGTTCTGCTTCTGTAGGGTCACCACCTGCTGGGACGAAGCGGCAAACGACTCCCTGGCCATCGAAGACTCGGCTGAGTACCGGGCGTTCTCAGTCATCAAAACCCTGACATCGTCGGCCGCTTGAGCGCTGTCCTTCGCACCCCACCTCAGCTTCAGGTTCTCGTCCTCCATCACCTTATAGGATATTTTATGCTGCTCTAGCTGCTTCTCAAGGGAATCCGCCTTCGACTTCACCGACGGATAATCCTGCTCGAACTGCTTAAGCTTGGAGACCGACTCCGTGAGCTTCTTGACCTGCTCCTCCAGGGAATCCGCCTTCGACTTCACCGACGGGTAATCATGCTCGAACTGCTTTAATTTGGCAGCCGACTCCGTGAGCTTCTTGACCTGCCCCTGCAGGTCCGTGTTCTGCACAGTCAGGTTCTGCACCTGCTGCCGGAGCTGCTTCGACTCCGACTCCGTCTTCTTCAGCTGGTCGGACGACGAGTTGAGCTTCCCCTGCAACTCCTGCACCTGCGTCCTCGCCCTCGCCAAGTCCTTGACCAGGTCCTCCTTTTTTCCGGCCTGGATGATTGGCCGCATCTGGTCAATCTCCTCCTGCAGCCGCCTAGACTTAGTCACATCCGATGCGACCACAATCGCCGCGACGGTGTTGTCCCCGTCCTTGACGGGGGAGACCCTCACCGCATACCAGACGTTCGCGTTCTCCGCGGCCGGGGAGCCGAGCTCGAAGGACCTCTCCTGGCCGGACTTGAAAACCTCCTCGATGACTTCCCGGAGCTTGTCGTGGTACGCCGACGGTATCAGGTCGAACGCCTCGATGCCGAACAACCGCGTCACCGTTATCCCGGGCAGCGGACGGTTGTAGTAGAGCACTAGGAGGCCGCTGTTCACGGTGAAAATGTTGTCCTGGGAGGTCTCAAGGAGCGCCTTCATCATGGTCTCCATGTCCTTGAATTCGGCCTCAATCCTGGCCTTCTCAGCATCTCCCATAGTAGATTATCTGTCCGCTGTGAATAAAAGAATAACAAGGCCTCGGAACACTGCCCCATTACCTGGGCCCCCGGGAACTGATGCCACGTCCTAGAGCCGAATCACCTTGTCGCAGAGCTGCCCTATCTCGGCCCGGATGTCCCTGCTCGTCTCGGTCTCGAGGGAGACGAGGAAGCCGTTGACGTTGGCTATCCTCATCCTCATCAGGAGGTTGTGGACGAACTTCGCAAACACCGGAGGGGGGTTGTATATGATCATCGTCGTTATCGAGTCGATGAAGACGAAGCGCCTGCCCTGGCCGCCTGAGATGACGTTGTTCAGGGTGTAGGAGATTTCGGTGAGGGGTGTCATGTTCTCGATGTATTCCACCGGACCGGCCGCAGCGGCCTCCGCGAAGAGAGCAGGCGTCTGAAACCCCCCCCCCTCTTATATGCGGCCCCGCCTTTAGTTTAAACCGATGTGCTATTCCATACCCGGCCGGGTCGTCGAATCCTCCGGGAGAACGGCTGTCGTGGACTACTACGGGGAACGGAGGACCGTCGTCAACGAGTTCAAGGGCCTCGCCGCCGGCGAATACGTCTACGCGCAGGGCGGATTCATAGTCCAGAGGATACCCGATGACGAAGCCAGGGAGATACTGGACGTCTGGCGGGAACTGTTCTTCAGGCTGAAGGCCGTCGACGAGGAGAAGTCAAGGGGGGGAGTGAAACCGAAGGTGGGGGCGGAGTTCGCGAAAACCGTCGGGAAGGCGGAGCGCGGCGGGACGCTCCTGCCCGGCGAAATAGCCGCCATGGTCGGGGCGGACGGCCCCAACGCCGAATACCTCGCCCTCGCCGCCAACAGGGTAAGGAAGGACGCCCTCAAGAACTCATGCTGCGTCCACGGGATAATAGAGTTCAGCAACCACTGCGGAAGCGACTGCGGCTACTGCGGGATAAGGGCAGGGAACAAAAGGCTGGACAGGTACAGGATGACGGTCGACGAGATAGTCGAGGCCGCGGACGAGGCCGTAAACGTCCACGGCTTCAGGGCGCTCGTCCTACAATCCGGAGACGACCCCGGATACACCGACGACATGCTCGTCGAGGCCGTGAGGAGTGTGAAGGAGAGATGCCCCGCCCTGTTGTTCATGAGCGTCGGCACAAGGAGCAGGGAATGCTACAGGAGGATGTACGAGGCCGGGGCGAGAGGCGTCCTCCTAAGGTTCGAGACGTCGAACCCGAAACTGTACGCCCAACTCCACAAGGGCCCTAAGGCGTCACTCAAGGACAGACTCGCCGCGATAAGGTACGCCGTGGAACTCGGCTACGTCGTCGCCACCGGGTCGCTCATAGGCCTGCCCGGACAGACGGACCTGGACATAGCAGGGGACATCATCCTCGCCAAGAACCTTAAGGCGGAGATGCACTCGTTCGGACCCCTCATCCCGCACCCGGACACGCCGCTCGCGGACAGCCCGAAACCGCCGCTTGAGAAAGTCCTGAACGTCATCGCAGCCGACAGGCTCAACGACAGGGAGTCGAAGATACTCGTGACCACCGCCCTTGAGACCCTCGACGGCGACGGGAGACGGAGGGGCCTACTCGCAGGCGCGAACTCGCTGATGATAAACGTGACGCCCATAAGATACAGGATGCGATACTCGATATACCCCGGCCATGCGAGGGAAGCGGACGCCGCCCTCGAGATACGCGGGACCCTAGACTTACTCTACTCCCTCGGGCGCGCGCCAACGGATTTAGGGGTGAAAGCCGGTGCCTGAGGTAACGGATGTCATCGACGAGGCGGAACTGAACCGGTTCCTCAACGAAATGAAAAGCCCGGGCGACGCAGAAGTCGAAAAGATACTGGAGAAGGCCGCGCTGAAGAAG
>Ga0315287_10001886_pt1 | contig 19613 bp, 12 predicted proteins | sample YL17G11_0_MG_FD_205037 | JGI IMG/M metagenome (GOLD analysis project Ga0315287, IMG submission 205037) | Sediment microbial communities from Yellowstone Lake, YNP, Wyoming, USA - YL17G11_0 | ecosystem: Environmental > Aquatic > Freshwater > Lake > Sediment | place: USA: Wyoming | collected...
CGACCTCGAAGTTCGGGCGCTGCTGCTCCTTCGCATTCGGCCGCTCCAGGTCGACAATCGTCGAGCTGTCCACGTCGATGTTCAAGAACTGCGCCTCGACCGCTTCCTTCGTCAGGTCGCGGAGCGCCTTCACCTCCGCCTCGGGGTCGCTCTTGTACTTCGAGGCGTTGACCTGGAAGTGGTCGCCCTGGATGAAGACAGGCCCCTCGTGCCCTTCCTTGATCGCCGCCGCCAGGATGTTCGCCGCGTACTCAGCCGGGCGCATCAGCGTGTAGCCGATCTCCGACCGCGCGATCTCGAATAGCATCGGGCCGACGCCTAGCCTCCCGCCGGCGCAGAAAGCGGCGCGGGCGGTGTCATAAGCGAGGGCGCGAAGGTTCATCGCGGGCACCGTGAAGCCCGAGACCTCGCCGCGGCCCATAGCCTCGTACAGCGGCTGGATCGAAGCGGACCGAATGCCTAGCCGAAGGGCGCTTTCACGGATCAGACTGCGCGCCTGCGCCCGCAACTCCTCGGTCTCGCCGAAGACGGCTGTATAGATGAGGCTGTCGATGCCATCGGAGCGCAGCCGCCCTGCGTCGACGACCTTCGCGACGCGGCCGTCGCGCGCTTCGAGCACCCCTTCGAGGTCACGATGAAGCTGTTGCGTAGATTGATAGAGCATGTTGTACTCCCGTGAAGAGCTTCCGGCCGGAGCTAACGCGTGAGACGACGCGCGAGCTCCAGAAGGGACTGGTCGGCGTGCCGGCGTCCGTTGAACGCCTGCTCAAGAGGGGTGAGGCAAGTCTTTCCACCGATCTCCCCCACCATTAGGCCGCTCTCGCCCGCGGCCAGCGTATCGACGGCAAGAGCGCCGAACTTGCTCCCCGTTACCCTATCGCGGGCCGTGGGTGTGCCGCCGCGCTGGATGTGGCCGAGAACGCAGACCCGATAATCGTGGCGGAGACGCCTCCATACCTGGTGAGCGATGGCAAAGGCGCCGCCTGTCTCGCCCCCCTCCGCTACCACAATTATGCTGCTCCGGCGACCGTGATGGAAGCCTTCTTCCAGATGCTCGCAGAGAAAGTCGATGTCCGTGTCCACTTCGGGCACCAGCACATCGTCCGCGCCGCCGGCCACGCCGACTTCGAGGGCTATAGCGCCACAAACGTGGCCCATCACCTCGACAAAGAAGATGCGCTCGTGCGACTCTGCCGTGTCGCGAATGCGGTCGATCGCTTCCAGGGCAACGTTAACTGCCGTGTCGAAGCCGAGCGTGTAGTCGGTGCCGTGCATATCGTTGTCGATAGTCGTCGGGACCGCCATGATGGGGATGCCGTGCTCCTGCGACAGGGCAGCCGCGCCCCGGAAGGACCCGTCGCCGCCGAGGACGATGAGGCCGTCGACCTTGTGCTCCGCGATGATCGCCGCCGCCTTCGCCCGGCCTTCCGGCGTCGTGAAGTCCTTGCAGCGCGATGTGCCCAGAATCGTGCCGCCGCGCTGGATGATATTGCCGACGGCCCGTCGCGTCAGAGGAGCGATCTCGCCGTTGAGGAGCCCCTGGTAGCCATGGCTAACGCCGAGAACGTGCATCCCGCGCTCGGACGCCACCCGTACAATGGCGCGAATGCAGGCGTTCGTGCCCGGGGCATCGCCGCCGCTGGACAGGACCGCTATCTTCTTGACGCCGTTTTGGCCGTTCTTGCCCATCCCCGGACCTTCGCGAAGCTATGCGGGTTCGACGTTGTCTATCTAGGGGGATAGTCGGACGGCCTAAGCTGGAGGACATAGGGGAATACCCTGAGAAGGAGCTGGTTGCGGGCAAATTGTAGGGGCGCACGGTCGTGCGCCCCTACATTCTGATCAGTCGGACGACATTAGGCGACGCGCTCGAAGATACTCGTAATCCCCTGGCCGCCGCCGATGCAGAGGCTGACAAGGCCGTATCGCCCCTGAATGCGCTCCAGCTCAAACATAAGCTTGACGGTGAGGATCGCGCCTGTCGCGCCCACCGGATGCCCCAGGGCGACGGCGCCGCCGTTCGGGTTCGTCTTCGCGACGTCCAGCCCCAGCTCCTTGACGCACGTACACGCGACGGCTGCGAAGGCTTCGTTGACCTCATTCACGTCCATCTGGTCGACGCTCAGGCCGGCCCGCTCCATCGCCTTCCTTGTCGCCGGAACCGGCCCGTAGCCCATAAGCGACGGCTCGACGCCCGCTTCCGCCCGCGACACCATCCGCAGCCGCGGCCGGATGCCAAGCTCGTCCGCTTTGCGCCGGCTCATCACGACGACAGCCGCGGCGCCGTCGTTGATGCTGCTGGAGTTGCCGGCCGTCACGGTGCCGCCCTCCTTGAAAGCGGGCTTCAGCTTGGACAGGGCCTCCATGTTCGTGTCGGCGCGAGGCCCTTCGTCGGTGTCGAACGCCTTGACCTCACGGCCGGCCTTCACTTCGACCGGCACGATCTGCTCCTTGAACCGCCCGCCCTCGATGGCCGCGACGGCATTCTTGTGGCTGCGCAGCGAAAGCTCATCCTGGTCCTGGCGCGTAATGCCGTACTTATCGGCCAGGTTCTCCGCCGTGATGCCCATGTGGGCGCGACTAAACGGGTCGCTGAGGAGCGAGAGGATGCCGTCCTCCAGCACGCCGTCGCCCAGGCGATAGCCGTAGCGGCCGCGACGGACGTAGAACGGCAGCATGCTCATATTCTCGGTGCCGCCGGCGAGGACGATTTCGGCGTCGCCGCATTCGATCCAGCGGGCCGCAGTGTGTATCGCCTCCAGGCCCGTGCCGCAGAGTCGCGAGACGTTGTAGGCCGGCACTTCGACAGGAATTCCCGCCTTCACGGCCGCGTTCCGGGCCACGTACGCGTCCTCCATCACCTGGCCGGCGCATCCCAGAATCACCTGGTCGATCTGATCGGGGCGAACGCCTGCCCGCTCCATCGCCGCCTTGAAGACGACGGACGCGAGCTCGGCCGCGGGTGTGCTCTGGAAGGCGCCGCCCATGCGGCCGACGGCCGTGCGGGCGCCGCTGACAAGAATTATCTCCTCCATTGGAACATCTCCTCGCTAAAGTCGGAAGTCGTGTGCGTAGAGTCTATAGCAGGGCTTCGTTTGTCGGCAATCGGGGTGGCCAACGATTGCGCCGCGCCTCAACATCGGGCACAATTGAATGACAGCGCATCGCCACCCTCTTGACAAGCGCCCCCTCGCGGGCGACGATGAGTGATATCGATAGCCCTCTTTGGCGGGACAAGAACCATTGACACTGCTTGATCGCATCGACGACCCTGCGGCGCTCAAAGACCTGACGCAGCCGGAGTTGGAGCAGCTCGCGTCGGAGATCAGGGACGTCCTGCTATCTACCGTCTCCGAAAACGGTGGCCACCTGGCGTCAAACCTCGGCGTCGTCGAGTTGACGATAGCCCTCCATCGCGTCTTCGATACCCCTAAAGACAAGCTGATCTGGGACGTCAGCCATCAGTGCTACGTCCACAAGCTCCTGACCGGCCGCCGCGACCGGTTTTCGACGCTGCGACAATACGGTGGGCTCAGCGGCTTCACCTGTCCCGACGAGAGCCCCCACGACGCCTTCGGCACCGGCCACGCCAGCACCTCGATATCCGCCGCTCTCGGCATGGCCCTTGCCCGCGACCTCTCCGGCGAGAAACACCACGTGGTAGCCGTCATCGGCGACGGCGCGCTGACGGGAGGCATGGCGCTGGAGGCAATGAACCACGCCAGCCACCTCGATACGAAGATAATCGTTGTCCTCAACGATAACGGCATGGCCATTTCGCCGAACATCGGCGCCGTGTCCAAGCTGCTGATCCTGCTGACGCGCTCGCCTCGCTACGAGCATGTAAAGGCGGACACCAAGCGCACCCTCGCTCGCCTGCCGTTCGGTCGCCGCGTCGTGCAACTGATCAGGTGGGTCAAATCGCGCATCAAACGCGCTCTTGTGCCCGGCGCCTTCTGGGAGAAGCTCGGATTCGACTACGTAGGGCCGATAGACGGCCACAAGGTGCGCGACGTCGAAGCCGCGCTGCTTCGCGCCCGCGATGCAAAGACGAAAACGACCATCGTCCACGTGCTTACCGAAAAAGGCAAGGGCTACCCGCCGGCCGAGAAGGACTCCGCCCGTTTCCACGGCGTCGCCCCCAGCGGGCACGCCGCGAACGGCGCTCCTCCCTCCTACTGCGAGGTCTTCGGTGAGACTGTCCTGCGACTGATGAAGCAGGACGACCGCCTCGTCGCCGTCACCGCCGCCATGTGTGAAGCGACCGGCCTCGATCCGGCGGCGCACGCCTTCCCCGACCGCGTCTTCGACGTCGGCATTTGCGAACAGCACGGCGTCACCCTCGCCGCCGGCATGGCCGCCAAAGGCTTCGTGCCCATCGTCGCCGTCTATTCAACGTTCCTCCAGCGTGCCTTCGACCAGATCGTCCACGACGTCTGCATCCAGAACCTGGCCGTCGTCTTCGCCATCGACCGCGCCGGAATCGTCGGCGAGGACGGCCGTACCCACCAGGGCATGTTCGACATCTCCTACCTCCGTTGCCTGCCGAACCTGACCGTCGCCGCGCCGAAGGACGAAGACGAGCTCCGACACCTCCTCTTCACGGCCACGAAGCTTGGGGCGCCGATGGCCATCCGCTACCCGCGCGGCCGTGGCGTGGGCACGCCGCTCGACGCAGAGCCGCGTCTGCTGCCCATCGGGAAGAGCGAGCCTCTTCGCAGCGGCGGAGACGTCACCGTGGTCGCCGTCGGGCCCTCAGTCTGGGCGGCGCTGTCGGCAGCCGAGGAGCTGGCAGCCTCCGGCATCGAATGCGCCGTCGTCAACGCGCGCTTCGTCAAGCCGCTGGACACCGAAATGCTCCTGACCCTCTCTTCACGGACGGGGCGATTGGTGACCGTCGAAGAAAACGTCCTGGCCGGCGGCTTTGGAAGCGCCGTGCTCGAAGCGATGGAATCGGCTGGACTGGCGGGAGTGCGTGTCGAGCGCATCGGCCTGCCGGACCGCTTTATCGAGCACGGGCCGCAGGCGCTCTTCCGCTCGATGTTCGACCTCGACGCGGAAGGCATCGCGAGGCGCATACGCGCCGCATTCCCGGAGCTCGATGCGAGGATACCGGAATCGTTGCTGGAATCGCCGGTCGCTCCGGCCCACCCTCTACCGCAGACGCCTGCCTAGCATACACAGCGGCCTCCCGACAGATACGTAGCCGAGACTGGAGAGTCTCGGCTCGTTGATGCCTTACCGCTTTCCTCGCTACTCGGGCGTCCCCGACAGGACCCATTCCCCCATCGTCTCGTCGAGCGTCGCGGAGGCGGCTCCGTCGGCGGGCAGCAGCCCGGCCCACGCTTCAGCGGCGTCGGCTTCGATGGTCGCGGAACCGACGATCGTGACCGTTCGCCGCGGGCCGAAGAGCTCCAGGTTGACCTCGTTGACCTGAGGCCCCTCGCCGGGCGGCACCAGCAGGAAGATCGGCAGGCCGGGGTCGCTGCTGCTTCTTTCGACCGGCATCGATCCGCTTTGAGGCGTGAACTCGACTCGCATCACGTCGCGACCCTGGTGGGCTACGCGCCCGCTCCAGGCGCCCTCCGTGTCCGAGAGATCGATCTCATCCGCGACGTACTTGGGGAAGCCGAGATAACGTCCTCCCGCGTTCGCCACCTCGTCGTCGACGGGCATGGTGAGCACGTACCAGCCTGTGCGGCCCTGGTAGCGGCATTGCATCACGACGTACCCTTCGCTGTACGGCGTCAGCGGAAGCGTCACGTCGTAGTAGTTGACAACGCTGATCGCGACCAGGGGTGCCTCCGGCATGTCGAACGCCGCCGGGAGAAGTGATCGGTAAAGCGCGAGATCGGCGGGCACGAAGACGGCGGTTATCCCGCGCTGGCCGTGGAAGCTCCACTGCCGCTCCTGCGACGGAGTAGGCGACGCTGCCGGCTCCGTCGATTCGGAGGTCGGCGGCTTGTCGGCCACCTTCTCTTCGCTGTCACATGCCGCTGCGCCAAGGCCAGCAACGAGGAACGCGAGCAGGAGACCGGCAAGCAGTAGTCGTCGCATGGAGTCTGTCCTTTCTCTAAACATGGGATACTGCGGTTGCAGAGAACGTACGGGAAGCGCAGCCGAGGGTCAATGCCTTCGGCCCTGGGGCCCTAGAAACGGTGCTCTTCGCGGACAACGCGACGCGGACCGGCGTGCCAGCTCGTGCGCCAGTCACGGGGCGGCGCGATCTCCCGCAGATTGTCGAGCTGACCGATGGCCTCCAGGCGACGGTAGATGAGCTGCCAGGCGCAGGGTCGCGCCGGGTCCACCTCGCACCCTTCTTCGTTGGAGCCGCCGCAGGGGCCGTTGAGGAGTCGCTTCGCACAGCGGGTAATGGGGCAAATGCCGCCGAAGCGCGCCAGCACGCAGGAGCCGCAGGCGAGGCACTTCTCGGCCCAGACGCCCTGCTCTTCGAGGATGCCCAGGAACTGCGTGTCCAGGGCCGCGTAGACCGGCTTGTCGGGGAAGCGCTCGGCGATGGCCTGCACTCCTGCACCGCAGCCGAACGACAAGATTGCCTCGTTACGCTCCGCTGCCGGCGCCAGGTCGGCTATGAACTCGTTCTCGCACTGGCGCTCGATAGTGATCTGCTCGATCTCAATCGGCCGGCCGTCCAGCCGTCGGGCCATGCGCATGGCATACGACATAATCCCCACTTCACGGTCGCCGCCCGCAAGACAGACCGTTACGCACGTGCCGCAGCCGGCGAAGAGCACCCTATCGTGGGCCGCAAGCAGGGCCTTTATCTCGGCGACGGACTTTCCACTGGCAACTATCATTTCAGTCTCCGCGCTCTGACCGCTTTCGCAGCGGATTGGGCCCCAGTTTCTCGACCGTCTCCACCATCTCCCGCACTCGCGCGACAAAGGTCGGTGCCTCCGACGCAGACAGGTTGACCATGCGCACCCTCTCGCCGCCGAGCCCGATGTCGTCCAGGATTCGCTTCGCCGACGCGACCCGCCGTTTCGCCCGCAAGTTCCCCTGGATGAAGTGGCAGCCGCCTTCCAGGCAGCCCGCCACCAGCACGCCGTCGATGCCGCGCTCGAAAGCGGCCAGTATCTGCTGCACCTCCACCTTGCCGCTGCACGGCACTCGAACGATGCGGACGTTCGCCGGGTACTGCATGCGTCGCGACCCGGCAAGGTCGGCGGCGGCGTAAGCGCAGAAGTTGCAGCAGAACGCCAGTATCTCGCAGCGGCCGGCTTCGAGGCGCGCCGCCGCTGGTTCGGTCTCAATCATGTGTCGCTCCCACGAGCAGTTCCTCCAGCATCGCCGTTAGCTGCTTGTCCTCCTGGTTCTGAAGCTGGATCGCCTGAGCCGGGCAGGCCGCCGCGCAGCTTCCGCAGCCCATGCACTTCGCCTCCTGTATCGCAACCTCGTGCTCGACGAGCATCGGCGCGCCGTAGGGGCACACCTTGACGCAGGTCATGCAGGCGGTACACGCCTCTGCGTCCACCTTCGCCACCTGGCCGCCGATCTCCAGGTACGGCCGCGAGAGGACCGTTGCTGCCCGCGCCGCGGACGCCAGTGCCTGCGCTATCGTCTCGTCGATGAACCGCGGCGAATGCGCCAGCCCGCAGACGAAGATGCCCTCGCTCGCCAGGTCTACCGGCCGCAGCTTGGGGTGCGCCTCCAGGAAGAAGCCGTCCGCCGTGAGCGACGTGCGCAGCACCGACGACAGCCGCTGGTTGTCCGGCGCCGGCGCGATCCCTGTGCTCAGTACGAGGAGGTCAGGTCGGAGGACAAGCGTTCGCCTTGTGCCGGCGTCTTTGACGCGCACGGCCAAGCCGTCTTCGTCGGTGGTCGACGGCTCTTCGTCTTCCGGGTAGCGAATGAACAGCACGCCCGCCTCGCGCGCCTGCTGGTAGTAGGTCTCGCGGAAGCCGTAAGTGCGAATATCCTTGGCCAGCACGACGACGCGGGCGTCGGGGCGCTGCGCTTTCAAGGCCAGCGCGTTCTTCACCGCCTCGGCGCAGCAGACGCGGCTGCAGTAGTTCGCCTCCTCGGTCCGTGATCCGACGCACTGGACCATGACGACGGTAGGGCTCTCCCCGAGACCTGCCAGATCGCCGCCTGCGAGTCGCGCTTCGAGTTCGCGCTGTGTCACCACGCGCTCGTCCTTCCCACGCAGATGCGCCTCTGACACGCGCTCGACGCCTCCGGTCGCGATGATGGCGACGCCGTGCGAAATCGTCGTCTCCTGGCCGTCCGAGCTGATCACGCTGCTGAACTTGCCGACGTGCCCGTTGAACTCGACGAGCTCCGAGCGAAGATGCGTCTCCACGAGTGGATGCGCCTCAACGCGCTCGACGAGCCCCTTCGCGAACGCCTGGACGTCGGTGCCTTCGAGCGTATAGTGCAGCGAAAGCAAATTGCCGCCGAGGACAGCGGTCTTTTCCACCAGGTGCGTCTCGAATCCCTGATCGGCCAGCGACAAGGCCGCGGTCATGCCGGCCGGCCCGCCGCCGAGCACCAGCGCCGCGCGCGTTATCGGCAGACGGCTTCGCTCGAGGGAACGCAGCAGTCGCGCCCTGCCGACGGCCATTCGCATGAGGTCGCAGGCCTTCTCCGTCGCCCGCGCGGGGTCGTCGCGGTGCACCCAGGAGCACTGGTCACGGATGTTCGTCATCGTGAACAGGAACGGGTTGAGGCCGGACTCCCGCAATGTCTCCTGGAACAGCGGCTCATGCGTCCGCGGTGAGCAGGAGGCGACGACGACGCGGTTCAAGCGGTTCTGCTTGATGACCTGTCGAATGTGAGCCTGCGTGTTATCGGAGCAGGTATAGAGGTTCGTCTCGGCGTGGACTACGTTGCCCATAGCAGCCGCTTCGCGCGACACTGCCTGGACGTCGACGACGGACGCGATGTTATGGCCGCAGTGGCAGATGAAAACGCCTACCCGCGGCTCTTCGTCCGTCACGTCGCGCTCCCAGGGATACTCATGTCGCTGGACAAGCATGCCCCGGCCGTCGCGGAGCAGCTCCATCGCCGCTGCCGCCGCCGCGCTCGCCTGCGCGACCGATTCCGGTATGTCCTTGGGCTCCTGGAACGCGCCGGCGACGAAAACGCCCGGCCGCGACGAAACGACGGGCGCCAGCCGGTCCGTTTTGCAGAAGCCGAAATGGTTCTGCTTGATGCCCAGTCGCTTCGCCAGCTCGGTCACGCCCGCGCCCGGCTTCAGGCCCACCGACAGCACCACGAGGTCGAAGTCCTCCGTCCGTTCGTCGCCCTCGTCGTCGAAGTAGCGTAGGCGGAGGTCTTTCGAGCCGGGCATCTCGACAACGCGCGACGGGATGGCGCGGACGTAGCGGACGCCGTGGTCGCGCTGAGCGCGGCTGACATAGCGGTCGAACTCCTTGCCGAAAGCGCGCACGTCGATGCAGTAGATCGCGATTTCGAGGCCTGGGACGTGTTCAAGAGCCACCATCGCCTCTTTCGTCGCCGACATGCAGCACAGCGCCGAGCAATAGCCGTTTCCGCAGGCGCTGTCGCGCGACCCGACGCACTGGATGAAAGCGATGCGTTTCACGGGCCCGCCGTCCGCGGGACGGAACAGCGTGCCTTCCGTGGGGCCGGATGCGCTGAGCATTCGCTCAAACTGTACAGAGCTAAGCACGTTCGCGTAGCGGCCGTGGCCGTACTCGCCCCGCAGCGACGCCTCGATCTCCTCCGAACCCGGCGTGACGATGACCGCGCCGACGTGCAGCGTCTCCGTTTGCGGCCGCATCTCGTGGGCGATGGCGCCCGGCCCGCAGGTCTTCTCGCAGAGGCGGCAGTCGGAGCAGAGGCCGCAGTTCAGGCAGCGCAGCGCCTCAGCGACCGCCTCCTCTTCCGAGTAGCCGAGATCGATCTCACGCAGATCGTGGCGTCGTTCGTCGACGGGCGCCTGAGGCATAGGGCGTCTGGGCGTCTGGGGAGCGTCAGGACGCGGGTTGCCCGCCGGTTTGGCCGCCTCCGGCGCCGTTGCCCGACTCTCGGCCGGGCCCGTTCCTCGCAGGTAATGATGAATCGCCTCCGCGGCGCGATGTCCGTGAGCGATCGCGTCGATGGCTGAAGCCGGACCGAGGACCGCGTCGCCGCCGGCGAACACGCCCGAGACGTTCGTCGCCAGAGTTGTGGGATCGGCGACAATGCGACCGCCCGGCGCGGTGGCAATCGGCGACATCGAGCCGGTGTCAACCCCCTGCCCGATCGCCACGATCACCGTATCCGCCGTAAGGCTGCTTGTCCGGGAATCGTCGAACTCAGGCGAGAAGCGGCCTGCGTCGTCGAAGACACGGGTGCAGGCGCGGAAGGCCATACCAGTGACCTTGCCGTCTTTCGCGATGATCTCCGTAGGCCCGACGCCGTTGTGGAACGTCACGCCTTCCTCCAGCGCCTCAGCGGCCTCCCAGGAATGGGCGGGCATCTCCTCACGCCGCTCCAGGCAGGCGACGTCGACGCTTTCCACGCCTGGCAGACGGCGCGCGCATCGTGCGACATCCATCGCCACGTCGCCGCCGCCGATCACGACCACGTTCGGGCCGACCCGCGGCCGTTCACCGGAGTTGACTTCGTGCAAGAACTTGAGGCCGGGCCAGACGCCTATGGCCTCTTCGCCTGGTACGCCCAGCGAGCGGCTCGTCGGCGCGCCGACGGCTACGAAGACAGCGTCGAATTCGCCCTGCTCTCTACCGGTCGCTTCTACGGCGGACGCGGCTAGACCATCGCTGGGATGGGCTTTCAGGAGCAACGAGGGGTCCGACACGCGGACGCCTGTCCTCGCTTCGATGCCCTGTCCGAGGATGTACTGGATCTCGTGGTCCAGCACGTCTCGCGGCAGTCGGTACTCCGGGATGCCGGACCGTAGCATCCCGCCCAGCGACTCCGCCGCGTCGAAGATAGTAACGCCGTAGCCCATGCGCGACAGGTCGTGGGCTGCCGTGAGTCCCGCAGGCCCGCCGCCGATCACGGCGACCCGCTGCTCGCGCGACTCCGCGAAGCCGTTTGCCGGGGCGTCGACATCGAGCTCGTCGCGATGAGCGTAGACCCAGTCGCTGGCAAAGCGCTTCAGGTCGCGGATGGCGACGGGCGCGTCGATTTCGGCGCGATTGCACACAGCCTCGCAGGGGTGCTGGCAGATGCGCCCGCACACCGCCGGCAGGGGGCAGCGCTCGCGGATGACGTCGTAGGCCTCCTTGAAGCGCCTCTGACCGATGAGGGCGACGTATGCCTGCGAATTCACCCCCGCTGGACAGGCAAGCTTGCAGGGCGCTGTGCCGTCCGCCTTGGCTATGGTGAAGGCGTTGGGCACGGCCTGCGGGTATTCGCGGTAGACCGCCTTGCGCTGCCCAAGCCCGCGATCGAAGGCGCTCGGCAGGCTCACGGGGCAGACCTCGGCACACTCGCCGCAGCCGTTGCACTTCGCCTGGTCGACATAACGTGGGTTGCGCTTCACGGCAACGTCGAAATGGCCGGGTTCGCCGCTGATACCCTCGATCTCGCCCAGCGTGATGATCTCGATGTTCTTGTTGCGGCCGCACTCGACCAGCTTCGGCGAGAGAATGCACATCGCGCAGTCGCCGGTCGGGAACGTCTTGTCGAGCTGTGGCATCCGACCGCCTACCGCCGACGAACGCTCGACGAGGTAGACCTTGAAGCCGGAGTCCGCCAGGTCCAGCGACGCCTGAATGCCCGCGATGCCGCCGCCGTATACCAGCACGGCCCCTGTTGGGCGCTCCTCTTTCATCGAGTCACCGCCTTCTCCATTGAAATGAGGCCCTTTCTTGCGAGGAGAGGCATCGGGTCGACAATGAGGCTTCGCAGACCGAGATCGCTCGACGGCAGGCCGAGCGCGAGCCCCAGGAGCTGGGTGAAATAGAAAATGGGCAGCCCGAATCGTTCGTGCTCCTTCTTTTCGATGTCACGCTGACGCATGTCCAGGTTGAGCTGGCAGAGCGGGCAGGCCGTGACGATGCAGTCGGCGCCAGCGTCGCGGGCCATTGCCAGAATGCCGCGCGACAGCCGCAGCGCGGTCTCCGTCTTCGTAATCGAGTAGCTGGCACCGCAGCAGTCGGTCTTCGCTGGCCATTCCAGCGGCTCGGCGTCCGTTGCAGCCATGAGCCTCTCCAGCAGCGTTGGGTTCTCCGCGTCGTCGAATCGCATTACCGACGGCGGTCGTAGGAGGAGACAGCCGTAATAGGCGGCGACGCGCAGGCCCGACAGCGGCTTCGCGACGCGGTCGACGATTGCGCTCAGGCCGATGTCATCGCGAAGTATCTCCAGCAAATGCTTGACAGGCGTCGAGCCGTCGTAGTCGATGCCGATTGCCTGTGCGACCCGGCTGCGGCTATCCGCGCTGCGCGCGATTTCATGGTTCGCCATCTTGAGGCGGCTGTAGCAGGCGGCGCAGGCCACGGCGATTGTGCTTCCCGATGCTGCGACCAGGTTCTTCGCTGGAAGGGCGAGGGCGAGCAGCGGGTCGGTCTGATGTGCCGCCGTCGAGCCGCAGCACGTCCAGTCGTCGAGCTCCGGCATCTCCAGGTCCAGCGCTTCGCAGACCGCTCTCGTCGAGAGGGCGTACTCCTTCCCCGTCGACTCCAGCGAGCATCCCGGGTAGAAGAGGTAGCTCACGGCGCCTCCTTCCTTTGCTCGCGGATGTGCCGGAACAAGCGCAGGCGTTCGTCGCGGCCGGGCACGATTCGCGGCAGGAGAGCGAACTTGCCCTTTCGCAGCATCATCGGTAGCTTGCGCGCGTCTTGCCGGAAGCGACGTGTCCGCAGCTTGAAAGCCGCCATCAACGCCAGCTCGTGCGTGCGACCCAACTGCCGCACACTGTTGAGGAAGGCGTCATTGAAGATGGCGACGGCCGGCTCAGCTACGAATCCCCCTTCCCGCGACAACCGGCGAAGCGCGTCGACAGCCGCCGGCAGGTCGATGCCCTGCGGGCAACGAGCCTGACATGTCCCGCAAGACGTGCACTCCCAGATGAAGCGACTTGTCAGCAGCTCCCGTCGCGCGCCGAGCTGTGCGAGTCGAATGATCTCGTGCGGCTTCACGTCCGCGTCCGCGGCGACGGGGCAGCCGGACGTGCACTTCTGACACTGAAAGCAGCCGTTGAGCCTCGCGCCGTCCTGCTCGTCCAGAAGGCCGTCGAAAGTTAGCGCATAGACTCGCGTCTCCGTCTCAGTCGCCGACGTCATCGATTTCCTCCGCTTTCCCCGCCAGCACCCGCAGCTTGACTGCGCTCACCTTCCGGTAGACCTCCTCGGGCTCTCGCGCCTCGCCGTCGACCGTCAGCAGCTCTTCGATTCTGATCCCGAACAAGCGCTCATTCTCTTCCAGGTACGGACGGATCAGCAGCCAGTCGTCGTCGGTCAGGGGCCCAAGCTCGCCGCCGTTGAGCTGCGATTCGTCGACGAGGCCGTGCGGGTCGCGAATGTAGATGGCGCCGCCGGATGCCAGGGAGAAGAGGTTGCTTCCCGGATAGGGCACCGGTTGCGGCGCCAGGCGACTGCGTTCGTCGAACTCCATCCCGTTGACGATGGCGAAGCCGCCGCCGTCCAGCGGGTCGCCGGCCATGAATGATTCCGCAAGGAAGTCGAGGCACGTCCCGTTAATGACGACCCGCGGCCTGCCGACGGCGTTGATCAGCGGTCGTCCGGCGGCGTTGCCCAGCACGTACGTCTCGCCTCCCTTGGCGCCGTACAGGAACGTCTGGCCCACGTCGCCGTAGACCACCAGCCTGCCGCGATTCATGATCTGCCCCAACTGGTCCTGGCCGTTGCCGTGCACGAATATCGAAAGACCGTCGATCCCCGACGCCAGATAGTCGCCGGAGCTGCCGTAGACGTCGATGCGCGTGTCGTCGGTCTCAGGCCCCAGGCCGCAGCCCGCGAAGCGCTGCCCGCGATAGCCGTAGCAGATGAAGCGACGCCATCCCATCGCATGGGCGTGACGCACCAGGAGCGAATCGCAATCCGGGCCTTCCGGCGGGAAGCGTTCGGCGTTGATGACCAGCGTCTCTTCGCCCGATTGTGGCGCGGCTAGTTGGTCGCGCGTATCCCAGGCGATGCGCCGGTACGCGGTGCCGTTCGGGGTGCCGAACGGCACTACCGACTCGAACAGGGAAGCCAGCGTCTCATCGACCACGCGCAGCACCGAACTCCGACGCTTATCGCCTGTATCGTAGCGACGGTCGCGGAGCAGCGTCAGCGCATCGATAGCCGTCGCTATGCCGGCGCCCTCCCGTGTCTCGCCGACGAGCGCTTCGCAGAAAGAGCGAAGACCATCCGGCTGCCACGCCGACAGATTGTCGACGACGTGCTGAAACAGCCCCGTCGCATCGCTTTCGGATAGTCGACCGCAAACGAAGTCCCTTGTCGAAGCGGTGAAGTCATGGCTTGCCGGCACGTCGCAGCGGACGGACGCTGAGCCCGCCGTCACCGGCCGGCCGAACTTGTCCGTGCAGGTAAGCGTCTTGTGGCCGTTCCCCTCCACGTCGAAGAGGAAAGCGCCGCCGTCCGTGTGGCTGCCGCCGCGCGCGTTCCAATAGCGGTCCGCGACGTGGGAGAAGCGCGGGTCTTCCGCGGCCAGACTGTGCAGCGTGGCGTCGATGGCCTGCTTCTCCGAGCAGATCAGCCCAATCTGCACCTCTCCGTCCGACAGCGCGAAGACCTGCGGCCGCAGCATCGCCGTGTCGGTGATGCCCAGGAGCTGGTAGCGCCCTTCGTCGGGAAGGCTGCGGGCGATGATGAAGAACCAGGGGCCGTCCGGCGAACCGTGGATGTGCGCCGCCTGGAGACGGCGATACAGCCGCTGCTTCTCCTCGGGTAGTTGCTCGAAGTCGCGCTCCGTAGTCGGTGCCAGCCCTTCGATGACGCACTCCAGCGGGTACTTGTACACTCGCGACCACAGGTCGAAAAGCAGCGCCGAGACCTCCGTGTCCGTGAGGAACTGCGGGCGGATGTTGCGCTGCAACAGGTACTCCGCGACCGAGTGATAGTTCGCGAAATCGCCGTTGTGCACCAGCGCCTCGTTCAGCCCAACGAACGGGTGCGCGCCGCCCGGATGCCATACACGCCCCTTCGTCGGGTAGCGCTGGTGAGCGATCCAGACGTGCGCGCGGAAGTCCTCCAGCCGGTAGTACTGAACGATCTGCTCCGCGTAGCCAACGATCTTGAACACGACGAGGTTTCGTCCGTGCGTGAGCACGAAAGCCCGCTGCTCGCCCAACGAAGCATAGAACGCCTCGTTCAATCGCACCGAGTTGCGATAGACGAACTCGTCCTCCACCTCACGCGACGGTAGGTCGGCCAGCCCGTTGCGCTCCGCGAACTCCGAGAGGACGGCCGGCTTCACGCGCGCCAGGTATCGTTGCACGTCCGGCGGCTTCACCTCCAGCCCGGGCACGTCGCGGTAGTCGTCGATTGTCTCCACTCCCATCGACAGCGCAACGTCGAAGTTGGGCGCGATGTACGCTGCTTCGACCTCCTCGCGCGCCTTCGGGTCGAGGAGCGCGATCTGAAGCATGTAGTGCGAGTCGAGCACCTCCTGCGACACCCCTATGTCCTCGGCGACGAGCCCGGCGGCAGCGATACCGCCGCCTTTGCCGTTGCCTCGATTGTGCATCTGCACCGAAGGCTCGTAGATGTGACGGCCGCGCACCGGTATCGAGCAGGCGAAGCCCGTGACGCCGCAGCCGCCTTCGTCCGCGGCGCGTCTCTCGGCGATTCGCGGCTTGCCTTCGAGCAGCTCCGCCCTCGATTGCACAATCCTATCGGCGGCGTCAGTCATGGACGTCTTCCTCTCCCCAGCGCACCCGTCGAAGGCAGTCATGCCTTCCGCGTAGCTCCGAGACGCTCTTCATCCCCATCCGGGCGAGCACGTCGACCATCCGCTCCCGCCAGGCCGCGTACATGTTGATGAGACGCTGTGTCGCCCAATCGATATCTACCTGCTTGATCAGCTCGCGGTCCGTCGTCGCAATGCCGCGTGCGCAACCGCGGCCGCTCTCGCAGTTACCGCAGCGGATACAGCCCAGGGCGACGATCTCCGACGTGCCGATGACCGCTCCATCCGCCCCGAGCGCAATCGCCTTCAGCACGTCGTCCGCCGTCCGCAGACCGCCGCTGGCGATAAGCACGATCTCGTCCCGAACGCCTTCGTCGACGAGGAAGCGGTGCACGCGTGGAATGGCGTACTCAATGGGCATTGCGATGTTCTTCTTGGCGATGTCCGGCGCCGCGCCCGTGCCGCCGTAGCTGCCGTCGATGTGGACGATGTGCGCCCCGGCGTGGTAGCTGCCGACAGCCACCATATCGACGTCGGTCGGCGTCGACACCTTGACCGAGGTCAGAGCGTGTGGGCTTATCGCCTTGATCCAGTCCAGATGCTTCTTGTGGTCCTCGACCGAGTAAACGCTGTGGAACGGGAACGGCGAGAACAGGGCGTTGCCCGCGACGGCCTGTCGCATTCGCGCCACGTCCGGCGTGTTCTTGTCGCCGAGCAGGTGGCCGCCCAGTCCCGGCTTCGCTCCCTGCGCGTACTTGAACTCGACGATCCGCACCCGCTGAATCGTTTCCTCGCGCACGCCGAAGAGGCCCGTCGCTACCTGCGTGATCACGTGGTCGTCATACGGCTGCAGGCGCTCCGGATAGCCGCCCTCGCCCGTGCACGTGAACGTATTCCAGGCGGTAGCCGCCCGTGCCCGCGCTATCATTACGTGGATGCTCACCGAGCCGAATGACATACCGCCGCCGTAGATCGGCACGTCGATTGCCACCCGTGGACGCCCGTCATCGCGACGGTTCAGGTCCAGGCGCGTGTCGACCTCCTCCGGCGCGACGCTAACGGGCGATTCAGGGAAGCGAAATCGCAGCGCGTCAAAGCCGCCGCCGGATGCGCCGTGGCGATACTCCAGGTCGCCGACGCTGGCCATGCTGCCCGTCTCCGCCTGCCGCCAGGTTGCCAGCAGCAGGTCAGACGTCCAGCGCGGGTCGCCGATCGCGTCGGCCGTCGGATTGCGCCCGACCGAAAGCGCCTTGTTCGGGCAATGCTCGACGCAGTAATGGTCCGTCTCCGCGCACTTCGGGCCGATGCAGAGGTAGTCGCGCGGCCGCAGAGGCAAATTGTAGCCGGCGGGCTTGACGTGAACGCCGTAGGGGCAGACCTCGACGCAAACGGCGCAGCTCCGGCAATCGGCGCTCCTTCGCACCTTGTAGCGGCCGATGGGGTTGCGATAGCGGTCGGGCATTGGCCGCACCACGCGCTCCACCGTCGCGGGCGGCGGCCCATTCCGTCGTTCGGCCTCGACCGGCGGCGCCGTTCGCTCAATAACCGATGTCACCGAACGCCTCCTTGTCGAGGTCTTCCAGGAACATCGCCCGGCCGGTCTCGCCGCGCAGCCGTCGCACCTCCCGAATGCCCATCGCGCCCAGCACCTCGATTAGCTGCGAATGCCACGCGCCCATCAGGTTCACCATCCGTTGCGCCGCGTAGTCCGGCTCGACCTCCTGGATCTGGATCGGGCAGTTCGCGTCATGGTCGCCGTCGCAGACACGACACCCCAGCGCGACGAGCAACGGCGCGCTTACGGCCACCAGGTCGGCGCCGCATATAATGGCCTTCGCCATATGCTCCGGCAGCGCAATGCCCCCGCCGACGATGAGCGTCATCTCGTCGCGAATGCCCTCCTGCACCAGACGGCCGTGCACCTCTCGAAGAGCGTCGCGGAGGTAGCGCGGCGCTTCGGCGTCGACCTCGCGGCCGTGCTCATCGGCGCACAAGTGGACAACACGGATGCCCTCCTCGTGCAGTCGCACCACCCTGTCGGACGCGTCGACGCTGAAAGGCATGCGCGCGGCGGCGACGAGCCGCGGGTTCACCTTCAGCGCCTGCTTCACATAATCCGACACACGCGGGCCGTCTCTGATTTCGATAAGGCGCGCCTTCCTTAATAGCGGCTCATAATCCGCCATCTCTTCGCCGTCGAAGAGCGGCGCTAGCGAGTCCAGAGCAGCGCCATCGGCGATTCCAGACACGCGCACGACGCTCAGCGTTCGTAGCGTCTTCGCAGCGCTTGCCCTTGCCGCCACGATAGCGTCTCCGTCGGAGCCCCAGGGTGAAACATCGAGGATGAGGGGCACGGGCAGCTCGATAAGCGGCGGCTCGTCTTCAAGTCGGCCGTCTTCGCCGAAACGCACGCGCAGCGGCTTTGCGCCGACGTCGACCGACGTGTTGATGTACTCCCGGCCGTGAATGCCGTCGCGCGTCGGCCGCACAATCTCCGACATGTCGGTCCACATGGAGTCGAAGCCCGGACCGCAGAATGGCCCGCGGTAGCCGGCGCCGGAGACGGGAATGCGGCCGCTCTCCGCCTGCGCCCACGTCGTCGAAAGCATCTCGCGGCTCCAGTAGGGATCGCCGAGCGTCAGGTACGCGGGATTAACCGAAAGCGAAAGGATTCCCTTCGTGCAGCCCTGGACGCAGGACAGGCAGGCGCGACAATCGAACGCCGGCTCCAGCGCCGCCGAGGGGTCGCGATCGTGGGCGCGCTCCAGGGGCCAGATGCCGCTGACGCAGGCATTCTTCACGCAGTTGCGACAGCGGGCGCAGTCCTCCCTCCAGTCGACAATGCTGTACTGACCGACCTTCGGGAATCGGGCCGGCGTGGGCACAACAGGGACGTGATAGCGTTCAGGCAAGAGTGCCTCCAGCTCTATGTCGTCGCCAGGTCGGCGCGTCGCACAATCTCGGCGACGGCCTCCGGCTTGCCCGATGAGCGAATGTAGATGCCGCTCACGCCTTGGATGTCTTTGAGTTTCGCGGCCATCTCCGCGCAGACGGCGATACCTTCCGCTGCGGCGTCATCGGCCGCCTGAAACCTCGTGATGACGTCGTCGGGGATGTGGCGACGCCGCTGCGACGCAAGAGCTTCGTCGACGCTCGCCAACGCCTGCACCGACGCGAGGAGCGGAACGTGACCGACCACATCCTCAGCGCGGACCGTGCCCATCCACTCCTCGAAGGCAACCATATCAAAGATGGGCTGCGTGACCAGGAAGCCGGCGCCCGCAGCCACCTTCTTGCGCGTGTCGATGAGAGCAAGCTCCAGCGGCCGGACTTGTGGATAGACCTCAGCGCCGGGCAGCAGCTTCGGAGCGGTATCGTCGTCGCCGAGCATCTGGAGTAGCTGCACGGGGTCGATGTCGAACGTACCGGCCGCTCCCGGCGACGCGCCCAGCGACGGGTGGTCGCCTGCGAGACAGAGAACGTTCTTCACGCCTACCATCGCCGCGCCGCGAACTTCCGACAGCAGCGCGTCGCGATTGCGACTCGCCGTCGACAGGGCAAGCACCGGCTCGAAGCCCTCAGCCGCCAGCAGCGTCGAGCAGGCGACGGCTGAGAGAGCGCCATCGCCGGCAACAACGATCGCGTCGAGCGACGGCGGGAAAGCGCCGACCACCTGCTTGAAAGCGTCGGCGTCCGTGGCCGTCGGCAGCCACTCGGCGATGACGGCCGGCCGGCCGGAGCGCATCGCCTGCGCCAGTCTTGAAGTCGCGTCGGTGGCTGTCATGCCCCTAGCCTTTCCTTTC
>Ga0315287_10001887_pt1 | contig 19606 bp, 12 predicted proteins | sample YL17G11_0_MG_FD_205037 | JGI IMG/M metagenome (GOLD analysis project Ga0315287, IMG submission 205037) | Sediment microbial communities from Yellowstone Lake, YNP, Wyoming, USA - YL17G11_0 | ecosystem: Environmental > Aquatic > Freshwater > Lake > Sediment | place: USA: Wyoming | collected...
CCCCTTCGAGTAGGCCAATCGAGGATGGCGAAGGTCTGGCCCTCTACCTCGAAGGTGTCGACGACGAGCCCGGCGGGACTTCCCAGAACGAGCGGGGACGGGCGTGCGGTCATCCGTTGCGGCTACCTCTCTCTCGGTGGCTGGAATGACAGCAGAACCCTGCCCGCAGCGTCCATCAGGGAGCCGTCGGCCTTTCGGGTTGACTCATCCGGGGCAGGGGCGCGACCCCTTTCCTTTTTCATTTTCATCTCAAGGTGGGCGAGTCCCCGCGACTTGCGCACAGTGCGTGCCTGCAGACAAATATCTTTGCCTCTTCAATAGGTTACGCGATTGCCAGGCCGCGGCATACCTTGAAGGTGGGACGTTCGTCATTCGGGAGGGAACCCCGGTGGTCGAACCAGGAAATCCCACCCGGAGGTCTTCCCGACATGACTCGACGTCGATAGACCAAAGGGGTATCCGTTAGCGTCTCATGATCCCTGGTTCGGGAGCTCGATTCGCCCCTCACCACCAAAAACATACATGAACTCGGCGCCTTGCGCGGCCCGCTGGAAGTCCTCGGCGGCCCCGCCGGTTCGTCTCCAAACTCCAGCTCAGGGCCGACCAGAATCCCGCGCACCCAGGTTCTTCCGATACCAATCGGCCGCCCGGGCGAGCCCTTCCATCACCATCACCGAGGGCTCGTACCCGAGCATGTGCCGCGCCCGCGACACGTCGGCCAGCGAGTGGCGCACGTCTCCAGCGCGGGCGTCCCTATGCACTGGCCGCACGGCCGCCGCCGCCGGACGGAAGCGCGCCACCTGGGCGCGAATGCCCTCGAAGAGCTGGAGCAACGTGGTCCTTTCACCAACCGCCACGTTGTAAACCTTCCCGATGGCCTCCGGGTTTGCGGTCGTCGCCGCGAGCAGGTTCACCTGGACGACGTTCTCCACGTAGCAGAAGTCGCGGCTCGTCTCCCCGTCGCCGTTGATGAAGACAGGGTGCCCCTCGAGCAGGCTCTGGAACCACAGCGGGATCACGGCAGCGTACGGGCCGTCCGGATCCTGGCGGGGCCCGAAGACGTTGAAATAGCGAAGTCCGATCAGTTCCAGGCCGTAGGCCAGCCCGAATGGATGGGCGTACAACTCGCCCGCGTACTTGCTGACAGCGTAGGGGGACAGTTGCCGGCCAACGACGTCCTCCACCTTCGGCAACCCCGGGTGGTCGCCATAGACCGAACTGGAACTCGCGTAGACGACCCGGCGCACGCCAGAATCTCGCGCTGCCCAGAGCACGTTCAGGAACCCGGTGACGTTGGAGGCGTGGGTCGCAAGCGGATCCTCGATCGAGCGGGGCACCGATCCCAGGGCCGCCTGGTGCAGGATCACGTCCGACCCCCGCGCTGCGCGGCGGCAGGTCGCGAGGTCGCGAATGTCGCCCTCGATGACGTCGAGAGACTTCTCTCGGCCTTGCGCTGCCTCCTCCAGATTGCGCCGGTGACCGGTCGCGAAGCTGTCGAGTACGCGGACACGCTGCCCCAGGTCGAGCAGGGTCTCCACGAGGTGCGAGCCGATGAACCCGGCGCCACCGGTGACGAGCCAGGTCCGGCTTCCTGACGCGATTCCGGAGAGGTGCGCGTTCACGTTGGTCGGCCTACGCCTTCACGATGCGCGGCCCGCCGCCCGCAAGGAAAAGGGGCGCCACGAGGTTCCGGGTGTCCACCACCAGCTTCGCCTGCTGGTACAGGGACGCATTCTTGAACGGCTCGTGCGCCGTCGCAACCAGAACGGCGTCATATCTCGCGAACGACTCCGGCGTGCAAGGAACGGTGCGGAGCTTCAGGTCGAATTTCCTGCCCTTGCGAGCCTCCGGGAAGTACGGGTCGCAGTAGTCCACCAGCGCGCCCGACTCCTGCAGCAGCTCGATGATCTCGTACGACGGCGACTCGCGGTCGTCGTCGATGTTGGCCTTGTACGCCAGCCCGAGCACGAGGATCCGCGACCCCTTGACCGCCTTCGAGTCCCCGTTCAGCGCGTCCGCGACCTTGGCCACCACCCAGCGCGGCATGCTGGTGTTGATCTCGCCGGCCAGCTCCACGAACCGCGCCCACTGCCCGTGCTCGGCCGCCTTCCAGGACAGGTAAAACGGGTCGAGCGGGATGCAGTGCCCGCCCAGCCCCGGCCCCGGGTAGAAGGGCATGAAGCCGAAGGGCTTGGTCTTCGCGGCCTCGATGACCTCCCAGATGTCGATGTCCATCCGGTCGAAGACGGTCTTCAGCTCGTTCACGAGCGCGATGTTCACCGAGCGGAACACGTTCTCGAGAAGCTTGGCCGACTCGGCAACCCGCGCGCTCGACACCGGCACCACCTTGGCGACGCCGGTCCGGTAAAGCGCCACCGCCAACTCCGTGGAGACGGCGTCCACCCCGCCCACCAGCTTCGCCGTCGTCTTGGTGTCGAAGTCCTTGCGGCCTGGGTCCTCGCGCTCCGGGGAGAAAGCGAGGAAGAATTCTCGTCCGCAGACGAGGCCGCTCGTCTCGAGGATGGGCTGAAGCTCCTCGTCGGTGGTGCCCGGGTACGTCGTCGACTCGAGCAGGACCAGTTGCCCGGGCCGCAACCGCTTCGCGATCTCGCGCCCGGTGGCATGGATGAAGGAGTTGTCGGGCTCGCGGTGCGCGCCGAGCGGCGTGGGCACGCAGATGGCGATGGCGTCGCAGTCGCGCAGCCCGTCGAAGTCGGCGGTCGCGTGGTACTTGCCGCTCTTCACCGCCGTCGCGACCCGCTCGGCTCCGATGTGCTTGATGAAGGACTCGCCCTTGCGGAGCGACTCGACCTTGCGGGGGTCCACGTCGAAGCCTGTGACATGGAAGCCGGCCTCGTGGAAGAGGAGCGCGAGGGGCAGTCCCACGTACCCCTGGCCGATGACGCCGATGCGGGCGGTGCGGTCGTGGATCCTGGAGAGAAGGGCGTCTTTCATGGCCCGGTAGTGTACGTGGAACAACCCGATCTCCGCACCGAAACCTTTTCGCGCCAGGGGGAGCTGCAACTAACTGGGTGATGGGGGTCCGGCTGCAGCTTCCCGCGCCGTAGTCGAGCCGACAACCAGGTCGACCACCTCGAAGTCGCTCCAGGAAAGGCTCTTGAGGCTGCTGGCGTCGACTCCGACCGCGCTCCACTTGTGGGCAGTGAGTGCGTCGGTGGCAGCCTTGAACGTGAGGTTCCCACCATCGGCCAGGAACATGCCGTGCTTCTTGAGGGCCGGGGCGTTGACGTGCACGACGCGAGGTCGACCTCTTCCACTCGAACGCACAGAGTCGAAGACGAAGTCTTGCTCACCGGCGACGGCGCCCCGTCCCGGGTCGAGTCGATCCGGAACACCGAGAGCCAGTTCGTGTGCAGACCGCAGGGCTACTGGTCATGGGTCCAGATGCTTCGGCATCCGGAGAGGCTACTGACGCAGGTAGTAGGCCGCCATGGGCGCAGAGCGGCACTGCCAGTTGAAACTGCGGAGCTGCCCCGCCTCGCCCCGGGTGCGGAGGCCGTCGACCAGGCCCATGGCGGCGGCGCGGAGCTCGGCGTTGCCGCGACCGCCCCAGTGCCAGGCGAGGCCGACGACGTAAGCCGACTCGCCCCAGTGCTCCTCGTATGGGTCGGTCTCGGCGGCGGTCACACCCGCGCCCATCCAGTAGTAGGGCCGGCCACTGGCGTCCCGGCCGTGGCGGGCGATCATCTGGCCCAGGAGCACGAGAGCCTGTCGCGCCGATGTGGCGCCGGACCCGCCGACGCGGCGCGCGTACGTGTCGAGTCCATCGGCGAGGATGGCGCTCATCCACGGGCTGCAGCCGACGTAGCCGTAGCTCTCCCCGTGGGCGTCGGCGCTGTGGGCGAAGCAGCGGGCATCGAGCTCCCAGGCGTTAGCGCCAACCGCCTGCATCGCGAGGTAGGCGGCGACAGCCTGATCGGCCCAAGGTGCAAAGGTCGAGCCCCGGTCGTCACTGACCGCGGCCGCCCACTCGTAGGCGAGCAGCGCGAAGCCGGCGTGGCGCTCGGTCCAGAAGTCGGCGCCGCCAGCGTAGCCCGGGCTGGGCCAGAGGTCGTGGGCCCGGATGGCGACGTTCTCCGCAGCCTCGCGGAAGCGGTCGTCTCCGGTCAGCAGGTAGTGGATCGCCATGCCCTGCGTGTAATGGTACTTGAGGTCGTCTGTGGCCGTCGGGATCCCGATCCGCGTGGCGCTACCGGTCCCCGTGATGCCCGCCCGGTACATGGCCGCCTCGCGGTAGCCGGACTCGAGGGCCACCATCGCGCCGGTCATGACGTAACCGAGGTACATCGCGGTGGGGCGGTCGAAGAGCCACGCCTCCCGACCGGCGGCTTGGGCGAGGAATGCGTCGATCTCCCACCGCGCGTAGTCGCAGACGCCGCCCCACGCGTCGAGCGGAGTGCCGGCGATCGCGGACTGCGCGACGACCGGTCCAGCGACCTGGCTCGGGGCGAGCCAAGTCGCCGGAAGGACGGCCCAGACCCTGGGTCCGGTGGTGCCGTCGGTGACGGCCAGCGTGTCGGCGACCTCCAAGAGGGCGAGCGATCCAGTGGTCGTGGCGGTGCCGACCTCCACGTCGAGCGCCGTGGTCGACGGAACGTCGACGTCGACCTGGAGTTGCACCGAGCGGATCGACCCGTCGGGCCACGTCGCGAGGACGCGGCGGGCCGCTGCGAGCTCGGCGCCGGTCCCGGGCACGGAGGCGATGCGGACGCGAGAGGCGTCCTGGAGGTGGCTGGGCGGCATCGGCAGCGCGAAGTTCACGCGCTGAGACCCGGAGACGCCGGCCTGCGGGACGAGCAGGACTCGGAGGCTGGGCGAGATCGGGATGGGGGGCGGCTCGCCAGTTGAGGTGACGGTCACCGTCGCAGTGGCGCTCCGGGTGGGGTCCTCCCGGCTCGTCGCACGAACGGTGCACGTGCCGGTCGTGGCGGGCGCCCCGTAATCCCCGGATTGGGTCACCGACCCGCACCCGTTTGGCTCGACGGACCAGATTACCGACGTGTCCACGGAACCGGTCACCGCTGCAGTGAATGCCGCCACTCCTCTGACCGGGACGGTGGCGGTGGGCGGCTGGACGACCACCGCAATCGCCGGCGTTCCGGGACCTCGAACGGCCGTCCCCCCACCGCACGCCGCGAAGGCCGCGGCCGCGAGCGCGATGACGAAAGAGCGTGCGAGAGCCTGGACTGGCATTGGAAGTTCCTCCCGGGTCGCCACTACCGAGCGCGACGGGGTACCTTGATACCGTGACACGCAAACTCGGTATACGTCGAGGCCTGCTGCGCTCCAGATGGAATCTCGGGAGCCCGCCGTGTGGGGTGTTGTCCGAAGACGTCGGCGCAAGTAGGACATTCCGATGCGCCTGTTCACACCTGCGATTCCATCCGCCCTGGGGAAGTCATGCCGAGATCCCGCCGGCGGAGTTCGGCGTATGACTCGAGGGCTCGCCGGGCCGCTCGTCGCTTGTCTCGCCCTCGCAGTCTCCGCCTGCCGCTGCCCGGCGGGACCCGGAGTGCGCGTGCTCGACGACGGCGTCAAGATGGGCTCCGACGGTCGGCTCCTCGGCCTCGTCGAGCTCCCCGGATACCTGGACTCGAACCCGGCCTGGAACGGAAGCGCCATCACGCTCGCCGGTGCCCGCGGCGAGACCGTGGCGTTCCAGGTGATGATCCAGTCCGGCAGACGCGCGCTCGCGACCGCGGACGTGCAGGTCTCGGATCTACGCCGTGACGGCGGCGAGGGCAGCGTCGCGGCGACGCAGTTCACCCGCTTTCGCGAGTGGTACGTCGATGTCACCCTGCCAAGCAAGTCCCCGGCGGGAAGCGCAGGGCGGGGCCAGTACCCGGATGCGCTCATCCCCTCCGACACGCCGGGATGGGGGCTGCCCGTCGACGTGGGGGCCGGTAAGACGCAGGGCGTCTGGATCGACTGCGCTATTCCCTCGAGCGCGGAGGCAGGCACGTACCGCGGCACCGTGACCGTGACGGAGGCAGACCGGGGCATCGCGCGACTCGAGGTGATCCTGCAAGTCCACGGCTTCTCCCTTCCGCGCGAGCGGCACCTGCGCTGGCGAATCGGATACAGCGGATGGGAGTCGGTACCCAGCCACTTCGGGATTCCGGAGGGCAGCGAGGAATGGCTGAAGCTTGAGGAGGACCTCTACCGGCTCGTGTGGGAAGGGCATCGCGCAGTCCCCACGACCCACTACCACCACATCCCGCTCGAGGTCCGCGGTGCGGGGAACGCGCTTGCCATCGACTGGACAGGGTTCGACCGTCGCTTCGGTCGCTATCTCGACGGCTCGGCGTTCTCGGATGGCGTGCGCGTCAACATCTTCTCGTTGCCAGTCAATCTCCACGCCGGCTGGCCGGGTCGACTGGCGTCAGAGCCTGGGAAGGTGGACGCGGAGACGCTGACGGCAGCGGCCCGGCTCATCGGACGCCACTGGGACGAGAAGGGCTGGCGGCTCGACGACGCATTCGTGTACGTCGCGGACGAGCCCGGCCCGGCCCGCTTCGCCAGCGTCCGCAAGGCGTGCCAGGCCATTCGCCTCGGGGACCCGCGCATCCGCACGTCGGTGGCCTTTTACACCGATTTTGGCCACGACGCGCGCGACCTGGTGGAAGCGTTCACCGGGCTCGTGACTCAGTGGGACGTCGCTGGAGACTACATGGACCTGCCCGCCCTTCGCCAGCGGCAGGCAGCCGGCGATCGCATCGGCTTCTACCAGGGCGGAGAACCCTTTCAGGGGGGCGAGGCGCTCGACAACGACGGGCTGGCGCTCACGACCTGGCCGTGGATCGCCTGGCGTTACGGGCTGGACCACCTGTTCCTCTACAACATGACGGAGTGGAGCTATTTCCGCCTCGACCGGGCCGCCACGGACTGGTCCAGCGGGAAGCGGGAGATCTGGGAGAACCCCCTCAACCAGTCCTGGCAGACGAACGGTCAGGGCGTGCTCGTCTATCCGGGCCAGTACGTCGGGATCAGGGGGGTGGTCCCGACGATCCGGCTCAAGCAGGTCCGGCGGGGCATGCAGGACTATGAGTATCTCTGGCTCACAGCGCGTCGCGGGGGGGCTGCGAAGGCCGACGCCATCGCCAGCAGGCTCGTCCGGCGCGCCCTCCACGAGGCAGGGCCCCTGGGAGAGATGGGAAATCCCGGGGACTGGGAGCGAGACCCGCGAGCCTGGGCGACCGCTCGCCGGGAACTGGCGAGCGCGATCGGTGAGTAGCGCCGCCGGGTACCTGGTGCGTACTAGGCTATTCCCCCGATTTCCACGATGGTCGACTCCGCGGAGGAAAAGATGAGCGGGATCAAGCGCTACGTCGCGGAGGAGCGGGACGTGGACCACGCGGCCGCCGACATGGTGCGCCTGTGGGGCACGAGCCTGGTCTCGGCGGGCGTTGACCTGCACGCGAAGCTGGACTGGTTCTACCGGACGGCGCCGGCCGGACCGGCGCGCGCCATGTTGCTGACGGCGTTCGACGGCGACCACTGCACCGTCGTCGGGTGCGAGGGGATCGGCTTTCGCCGGGTGTGGCTCGGCGACCGCGAGCTTCGCGCGGCCCTGCTCGCCGACCTGGCGGTCGACCCGAGGCACCGGACGCTGCTGCCGGCGCTCATGCTGGTTCGGCGTGCGCGCGAGACGGCCGCGAGCTCGGCGGAGTTCCAGTACGGCTTCCCGAATCGCAAGGCCATCGGCGTATTCCAGCGCGCCGGCTACCGGCCGCTTGGGACCATGCCGCGCAGCGTGCGGGTCCTGCGCTTCGGCCCGTACCTGGCCCGGCGGGTTCGCCTTCCGCTCCTTTCGAGCCTCGGCGGGGCCGTGCTTGACGGTGCGAGCGCCATCCTCCGGGCGCTGCCTCGCTTGCGGGCCTCGGCCGGATTCCGCCTCGCATTCCCCGTCGAGCCAGACGAGCGCTTCGACGCGCTCTTCGACGTTGCGCGGACCCGGTACGGAGTCATCGCGGAACGAGGTCGCGACTTCCTCCGCTGGCGCTTCTTCGCAGGGCAGGGCAGGGCGGAGCTGGCGACACTCGAACGGCGCGGCGACGGAGCTCTCCGGGCCTACGCCGTGGTGACGAGGCGTGACGGCGTCGCCCATCTCTCCGACTTCCTCGCGGCCTCGGATCCAGAGCTCGAGGCGCTATTCGCGCTGCTCGTGCCCGTGCTCCGGTCCCAAGGCTGCGCCTCCGCGTCGGTGCGATTCCTAGGGACGGCTCGGGTCCGCTCCCTGCTCGAGCGCTCCGGCTTCCGCTTTCGCGACGCGGACCGCACCGTGGTGACCGATGCCGGCGAGGATCCAGCGCGGGCCGCCGTGATCGCCGACGTCGAAAACCACTACCTGACCGAGGCCGACGAGGACAACTGACGGCGACCTCGTCACGGGCCCTCAAGGCCTGGGCGTCGGAAGGACGGGGAGCTCGAGGAAGGACGCGGCGTCGGCGTCGTGGTACACGCGGTTCAGAGCAGTGAGGCTTCGCGTCTCGTTGGCATTGTTTGGACTGCCGGTGTTGAGGTTGCGCTCCAGCCTGGGGAAGCTGCTGCTGGTCACGTGAAGGCGGAAGCGATGGCCTCTGGGGATCGTGTAGGCAATCGAGCGCATGTCCACTACCACCTCGTATCGCCGCCCGGGCTCCATCCGCACGGGTGACAAGAAGCCACTCCGGTAGCGCAGGCGAAGCGCGCCCTCCTGGACGTTAGTGGCCTTGCCATCCGGCCAAACGTGGACCAGTCTTGTGACGAGGTCGGTGTCGACAGCGCTGGACGATACGACCAAGCTCGCTCTCAGGGGACCGGCCATTCGCAGGTCTTCACCCAGGGGTTCGGAGGTGTAGACGAGCACGTCCTCACGGTTCTCGACGTCTGCCTGATCGGTGGGGCCAGGCAACTCGTGCGGGTCGCCCGTGCAACAAAGGGGCCCCCCGCGCGAGGGAACGGGGCTCATGGGGTCGTAGACGAACCCGTCGAAGGGCGCACCGGCGACGGGCCGCCGGGACAGGAAGCCGTCCCCCAGCCGTGAGTTGGCCCGCCGGGAGCTGCCCAGGTACCACCGCTCGGTTCGCGCCTCCCCCGGAGGCCACGCGTCGGCCCCCAGCCAGCGGTTCTCGGTCAACATGAAGAAGTTGAAGGGCTTCAGATCCCGGAGGCCGTCGCCCCGATCCCGCAGCCAGTAGTTGAACCAGTCCAGGTACCATTGGCTGTAGGGTCTCGCCGCGTTCTCAACGAGAAGCGCTCCCCACGGCTTCGGCTCGGAGCCCCAGTCCGCGTGACCGCAGTGGTTCCCTGGCGCGATGACCACCTTCTGGTGCGCGGCGGCCGTGGCCCCCGCCCCGCGCCAGGCCTCGGCGAGCGCCAGCGTGTCGCCGACGGTTTGGTCGCCCCAGGTATTGATGATCAGCGCCGGGACGGTGGCATGGTCGCTCGCGGAGACGTAGCCCCAGTTCGACCATCTGGAGTCGGACAGAGGGGTGGCGAGGAAATCGGAGAAGCCATTGGGCGCGGGTCTGACGTTCTCGACCAGTCCTGAGACCGGCAGCTTCCGGAGGTGCGTCGCCAGGTCGAACGGCGAGGCACGCGCCGCCCGCGGGTCCCTCGAGCCGTTGCTCACGAACCACCCGAAACCGCTGGCCAACTCGAACACTCCACCCTCGAACAGCCCGAAGTAGGAGTACCTGCCCGCCGCGTCCCCCACGGCTCCACCGGCTCCGGAGGCGATCATGGCGCGATGCGCCGGATGCCTCATCCGCGCCAGGGCGAACTGGGTCTCGCCAAGTGCGGAGCACCCGAACGTGCCCACCTTGCCTGTAGACCAGGGTTGCCGCGCTATCCAGTCCAGGGTCGCCGCACCGTCGGTGCCTGCGTCCCGCCACGGCAGCAACTCGCCCCCGGAGTCGCCCGTGCCACGGAGGTCTTGCACCAGGACCGCGTGCCCATTCCGCGCGAAGTGCAGAGCCCAGAGAAATCCCCCGGGGAAGCGGAGCCGGTGGTAGGGAAGGCGAATCAGGACGGTCGGGAGGGACCCCGATGCGTTCCGAGGGCGATAGAGGCTAGCTCGGAGGCGCACACCGTCTGGCATCTGGACAACCACCGAGTGGTCGACCGTGACGCCATCGCGCCACGCCATCAGGACGATGCGCCAGGAGGGCGGAATCAGGTCCAGCAGCGTCGCCCGAGCCGGCAAAAACGCCAGCGCCAGTAGCAGCGCGAGCATGGCGACCAGGAGCGTTCGCCGTACCTTGCCTCGCATCGCGCTATCCCGATGAGCCGTCGAGCGAGGGGACACCCGCCTTCCGCCGAAGCTCCTCGTCCAGCGCCACCGTCCAGGTCTCGATCCGGCGCACGAATTCGGTTTGCCAGGAGAGGAGCATCACGGTGTGATCCATCTCCGGCATGTAGTCGTAGTTCATGTGCTCGACGACCCCCATGCCCCGGAACGCATCGTCGAACTGAGCCCGGTAGTTGTGGTTCTCGCTCTCACCCGAGAACAACACACCGATCTTGACACCCTTCGCGTGAAGCATTCGGATGCGTTGCGCGTACTCTTCCTTGGTGGGGACCCGGAAGTTGACATACCCGGACGGGTTCGGAAGCGGCCCCGGTACTCCCGACCCGAAGAGCCGCCCGGCCCCCAGCAGCCTGGCGGCCCGAAGGCGCGCCCATCCGAGAACGGCGCCACGCAGGCCGTGACGGCGAATGCGAAGGCGATATCGATTCCAGCGGGATCGGACGGTGGCGAAGGTGAAGGTGTCGTAGAGGAAGAGACCGGCCACGCGCGAGTCCACGACGGCGGTCGCGTAACCGTGTCGACCACCGGAGCAGAAGCCGAGCAGCGCGAAATGGGCCAAGCCGGCCTCGCGCCCCAGGACGTCCATCGCGGAACGAAGGTCGGTGACTGCCTGCTCGTCGAAGGATTGCCGGGCTCCCGCGCGGTCGCTGTCGCCAAGCCCCGATAGGTCGAAGCGGATGGACGGGATGCCGCGGCGAGCGAGCCGTCGCGCCAGGCGAACGTTCAGCCGATGCGGGCCGATTCGGTGCAGGATTCCCGCGTTGAAGAGGATCTGGCCGACCGCTGGCCCGGAGTCCGGGAGCGACCGCGGCAGGCAGAGTGTGCCCACCAGCCCGCCATTCTGGCCGAAGGTCATCGTTCGCTCGATCATGGTATCCGCGAAAGCGACGCGACGACCGCCTGGAGGGCATCCATGGGGACGATGGCCGTGTCCAAGGCCTCGTCCGAGGCCCAGGAGATACGCGCCCCGATGCGCGTCACGGTGACCGGTGTGTCGACGGTGCCCACGCGGCCTCCGGCAAGCACGGGTTCCTCCCCCGGGCCCCCGTCGATGATGTGGATCCCGGAGGCACGGGAGGCCGCGAACACGGATACGGAGACCCCGCGGAGCTGCGACTGGAGGGAAGGGGTGAGCGGGAACCCCAGCGCCTCCGTCGCGCCGTCCGGACCGACAGGAGGTCGCTTCCCGGCGCCCGGCGGGGTACCGTGAAGCACCTTGGTCTCGGCGGCGTGGGCGTCTGCAAGTTCCTCCAGGTAGGCCGGGCCGTCGACCACCGCGTCCCACAGTACGAGCTGGCTCGGGGCAGAGGTCGCCCGCGCCGAGGCCATCGCAGCCAGGGTCGCGCCGAGCCGCAGGCCGAACCAGGAGACTTGGCGGTGACCGCTTCGGAGGCGGACCTCCTCGCTGGCTCGCAGCACGTCGTCGGCCCATGTCTCGAGGTCGCCCTCCACGTCATCGCCCTCGGAGTCCCCCGTTCCGTAGTAGTCGAAACGCATGACGTGGAACCCGGCACGGCACAGCCGATCCGCGAGGACCTTCAGGAAACGGTGGGCACGGATCGCCTCCTGTCCGAAGGGGTTGCAAAGCAAGACACAGTGATTCCGGTCCGCGGGCCCGGAAGGAGGGTGCACTAAGCCCACCATTCTCCGGGCGGGCAGACCGAAGCGGACGGCGATCATGTGCGTCGCGTCCTGCTGGCGGGACTCGCGTGGCGGCAAGGGCTCGGCGGCATCAGTTCGCGTGTCGAAAGTAGAATCCGTGGTACCGGTCCAGGGACAGGTCGGTCTGGAACGGGATCTCGCAGCTCTTCTCGGCGTTCTCCCAGCGATCCACCATGGAGTATCCCAGCTTCTCGAGCGAAGCGACGAACTCCGGTGCCGAGGAGATGCGGTACGGGCAGAACGCCGTCCCGATGCTCTGCAGCGTGAAGTAGGACCTCCGTTCGTGCAAGGGCAGCAGGTTCAGGATGAGGTTACGGGGCAGGCTCTCGACCCGTGCCAGGCTATTCGCCAGCGTTTCGGGCAGATACTGCAGCGCTCCGAGAGCCATCAGCACGTCTGTTCCGTCGACGTCCTCGACGCGGTCGCTGAAGGAGAGGAGACCATGCGCGTCCCGCTCCCTTGCAATCTGGCGCCCCATCGCGTCGACGGCCGGAGCGTCGTGGACGCACCACTGCAGCGTGCGGGGATGGTCCAGGTAGCGCAAGTGCGTGTAGGAGCTCACTCCTACGTGTCCGCCGAGATCGAAGACGCGCGTGCAGCCTCCGGCGAACAACTTCTGGATCCAGAACATCACCGGGTAGCCGCTCGGAAAGGTGTCGAAGACGCCCCGGAACAGGTTCGACCTGCGGTTCTCCTCGAAGCGCCGATCGTAACGTTTTCTAAGGATCCGTTCGACGAATGGCCAGGCTGCCACCTGGTCCACGGTCCGATGAACTCGCCACAATTGGATCATGCAGACGCCCCCAGCGCGTTCAACTCCAGAACTCGCGTCACCGACATGCCACCTGCGACGGCCACGGCCCCGATGAACTGGTCGTCGCAAGTGATGCTCTCGACCACCACGAACCCGTCCCCTGGTTCCCCCCCGATGGCGACGCGACCACGCGCGGTCAGGATTCCCACGTTCACGCGGCTGGGTTCGAGGACGAGGCCCGTCCCGAGGGCCTTCAGGACCGCTTCCTTCCTCGTCCAGCAGGTCAGGAAGGCGGCGAGGAGTCCGGTCTCGTCCACGTCGTCCAGCGATTGCTGCTCCTCGGCCGAGCATACCGAACGAGCGAGTTCTCGCACAGTCCCCCGCGGCACGACTTCCTCGACATCAGCACCGACGTGCGCCGCGCGACAAACGGCGAGAAGTCCGAGATCGCCGGAATGGCTCAGGTTGAACCCGAGGCCATGTGCCCCAGCAAGAAGAGGCTTGCCGTGGTGACCGAACGTGATCGGAACCCTTCGAGCCGGAAGGCCGAGATACCCGGCCAGGACGCATCGCAGCGCTCTCCTCGCCAGGAGAAATCGCTTCCGGTCCCGCTCGAACGCGAAGCGATTCGCTCTATACCAGTCGTCTGCGTGCAACGCTGGATCTTCTTCCAGCGGGCAACCGCGGGACAGGTCGAGCCTCCAGGCGTGCACTTCGCCTGCCGCAAGCGCCGGCGGTGCGACCGCACGGGGGTCCGGGTGCACCCCGAAAACAATAGTGCCCGTCGCCTTCATCCTAGGATGGCCGCTTCCTGCCCAGGACGCCCGAGAGAAGGCCACGCAGCCCGCCCGCTGGACGGGGGGGCTCCGGCGGCGCATCGTCGTAGGCGCGGGCGATCTGGCCAAGCGATTCGAAGATGAAGCGACTGCGCTCGATCCGCTTGCCGGTTTTCGCCTCCATCGCCAGCAGGGCCTGCATCGCGAGGAGCGAGTGACCTCCGATGTCGAAGAAGTTGTCCTGGGTGCCGAAGTCCGACGTCTTGAGCAAGTCGCCCCAGATGCTCGCGAGCAGCCTTTCGGTCTCGGTGCGCGGGGTGGAGTCCGCGGGGACGCGGGCCGTCTCCCCGCCCACCGCCGGCGGGGGCAGTGTGGCCCGGTCGACTTTTCCGTTTGGCAGCAGGGGAATGCGCGGGAGCACGACGAAGTGCTGCGGGATCATGTACTCGGGCAAGGTCACGCGCAGGAAATCGCGCAGGGCGCCACCGTCCAGCGCCCCACGGCGCGCCACGACGTAGGCGACCAACCGCACGTCTCCGGGCGTGTTCTCTCTCGTCACCGCGACTGCCTGGACGACGTCGGGGTGGCGGGCGAGACTGGTCTCGATCTCGCCGAGTTCGATCCGGAACCCGCGAACCTTGACCTGGAAGTCGTTCCGTCCCAGGTGCTCGAGAAGCCCGTCTGCTCGCCAGCGCCCACGATCCCCGGTGCGGTAGAGGCGTGCACCCGGGGCGAAGGAAAACGGATCGGGGAGGAACCGCTCGGCAGTGAGCTCGGGCCGGTTCAGGTAGCCGGTTGCGACGCCGTCGCCGCCAATCCAGATCTCGCCGGGAACGCCGATAGGGCAACGTCGTCCATGCTCGTCGAGGATCCAGACCGAGGTGTTCGCGATGGGCCTCCCGATGCGGATGCCCGACTCGACGTCCTCCACGCGCCAGCAGGTGGACCACACGGTGGTCTCGGTTGGGCCGTACATGTTCCACAGCTGGCCAACCATCGGCAGGAGGCGGCGTGCCAGGTCGGGCGCCAGCGCCTCGCCGCCGACCAGGGCCTTGAATCCCGGGTTCCCCTGCCAGCCGGCGTCGAGCAGCATGCGCCATGTCCCGGGCGTCGCCTGCATCGCGGTGGCGCGGCCATCCGCCAGCAACGCCCCCAGAGCGCGAGGATCGGCGGCCTGCTCGCGGCTGGCGAGCACAACCTCCGCGCCCACCGTGAGCGGCAACAGCAGCTCGAGCACGGCGATGTCGAAGGAGAGGGTCGTCACCGCGACCAGCCGGTCCTCGGCTCGGAGGCCTGGCTCCTCCCGCATGCTGCACAGGAAGTTGACCACGGCGCGATGCGGGACCTGCACGCCCTTGGGCTTGCCCGTGGTGCCCGAGGTGTAGATCACGTAGGCACAGTCCTCGGGGCGCGCAGCCTCGTTGTCCTCCACCAGGGTGATGGGCGGGCACGCGGCGATCGCATCGGCGTCGGCGTCGACCCGAAGGGTCTGCTCCTCCGGCCAGGGAAGAAGCCCGGAAGTCGAGGCATCGGCGACCAGCACCGTCAGCCCGGCGTCCTCCGCCATGAAGCGGAGTCGTTCCGCAGGATAGGAGGGATCGAGCGGAACGTATGCAGCACCGGCCTTCAGGACGGCAAGCTGCGCGACCACCATCCCGATGCCGCGCTCGACGCAGAGTCCCACCCTCCGTCCGCGTCGCGCGCCACGAGCGCGCAACGCATGCGCGAGCCGGTTCGACCGGAGATCGAGGTCGGCGTAGGTTGCCGTCGCGTCGCCGTGCGACAACGCCACCCGCTGCGGCGTTCTCGCCGCCTGGGACGAGATCAGCTCGTCGACGCGCGTTCGCCGCGGATACTCGACCTCGGTGCGATTGAAGGCGGCCAGCCGCGCGACGTCGGCACCGGTGGGCGCGAAGACCTGAGCCACCGGCTGCATCGGGTCGGCGGCGAGCCGCTCCAGCGCCGATCGGAAGAGGTCCAGCCATCGGCGAACCGTGGCGGCGTCAAAGAGACCAGTATTGTACTGGCATTGGAGCACCACCTCGCCCAGCTCCTGGCTCGCGTTGAGGAAGAGATCGAAGTTCTCGAACCGACGGGCATTGGATTGCAGTCGAACTTCGAGGCCGGCCCTCGACAGGTCCTCGCTGTGGATCGCCGCGTCCAGGTTGAACATCACCGCCACGAGCGGCAGGCGGCTCGGGTCCCGCGGGATCTGGAGCTTCTTCAGAAGAGTGCCGAAGGTGCAGGTCTGGTGCTCGTAGGCGTCGAGCACCCGCCCGCGGGCCTCCTCCAGGAGTCTGCCGAAGGGCAGCTCCAGATCGACGATCATACGCACGGGGAGCAGCTGCACGCAGTGGCCCACCAGCGCATGACGCCCCTCGGCGGCCTGGCCGGCGGCGGGGACGCCTACCACGACGTCGCCCTGCCCCGATAGACGCGCGACCAGTGCGCTGAACGTGGAGAAGAGCGTGACGAACAAGCTGGAGCCCTGGCGCGCACTCATCGTGCGCAACGAAGCGGTGAGCGCCGCATCGATCACGAGGTCCTCGCGCGCCGACTCGAAGTTGCGGACCGCCGGACGTGGACGGTCAACGGGGAGATCCAGCACCGGGGCCGAATCGTCGAAGCGCTGGAGCCACCAGCCGGTGTCTCTCTCCGCGGCCTGGAGGTGGACCTCGTCGACCTGGGCGAGCGCGAAGTCGGCGAAGCTCTCCGAGGTGGGGAGGCCCGCCCCGGAGTTCCCGGACGAAAGCGCCACGACGAGCACCATGAGCTCTCGGGCGAGAACACCGAAAGACCAACCGTCGCAGACGATGTGGTGTGCGGTGAGGATGAGTTCCCATTGCGACTCGTCCGCGCGGACGAGCGTGACCCGGAACAGCGGTCCGTCGACCATATCGAAGGACGTTTCGACCGCCTCCGTGCGCAGGAGCGAGATGGCCAGCGCGCGCCCTTCCTGGTCGCGATCGGACAAGTCCACCACCTCCGCCCTCAGGCTCCCCCGCTCAGCGACGAGCAGGCTGAGGCCGTCGGCGCTGATCGTCGAACGCAGCGCCTCGTGGCGGTCCGTCAGGGCGATCAGTGCCGCGTCCAGCGCCACCAAGTCCAGCGAACCACGGATGCACAGCGACACCGATTCGTTGTAGGCGAGCGACGCCTCTCGGCTCATCTGGGCCGCAAGCCACACCTCTCGCTGGGCCTCGGTCGTCGGCACCACTCGAGCGATCGACCTGCCGCCGAACGGGTCGTATTCAGCGATGGCTTCGTCACGGGCTCTGGGATTCACGCGTCGATCTTCCGGTACTTGCCGGGCCTGTCCGGGTGCGGGACGAACCACGCGGGTCTTCCCTCGGGGTCCTTGCCGATGCGTGCCCCGGGAACTGGCGGCCTGGAGGAATCGAACGCGCTGGCGCCACCGGGAGCCGGGCGCCTTGGCAAGAAGTCCGCCTCCTGCAACTCGAGCACCGATTCCCGGAACGCCTGCTGGACGAGTGCGAGGTCGGCCGCGGAGTGCGCGGTCGTGAGGAAGCACGGAAAGTTGTCCAGGATGTGCACGCCTCGACTACGCATCATGGCGAACACGAGGTCCTGGAGGGGATGATCCTCGGTGAATACGAGCTTCCAGAGCGAGGCGAAGGACTTGAGCGCGATCGGTGCCCCGACCTCGCGACAGAAGGCGTTCAACTCCTCCACCATCGCGGCCGTCCGCTGCGTGAGCGCAGTCTGCAGCGCCGGTCCTTCGCTCCGAAGGTGCTCGAGGACCACCTTGGCCGCCGCGAGGGCCAGCGGGTGCCGGACGAACGTGCCGGCGAAGTAGGTGACGCCGACGGAAGGAATTGAGTCGTCGCCGTACTGCCAGTGACCGCCGTCCAGTGCGTCCATGAACTCGCGCTTACCGGCGATCACGCCGATCGGGAACCCGCCGCCGATGACCTTGCCGTAGGTGCAGAGGTCGGCCCGGACGTCGAACAGGGCCTGGATGCCCCCGGGATGGCAGCGGAACCCGGTGACGACCTCGTCGAGGATCAAGAGGGCGCCCGCACCCAAGGTCACCTGCCGAAGCTCCTGGATGAACTCGCGCGGCTGGAAGTCGGGGCGGCGGCTCTGGACGGGCTCGACGAGCACAGCGGCCAGCTCGTTCGCGCGCGATCGGAGGATCTCCATCGACTCGGGCGTTCCGTAGTCGAGCACGATCACGTTCTGGGCCGTGCTCGGGAGGATTCCCGGGGCGGCCGGAACGGCGCGCTGGTTCCGGGAGGCTCGCACGATGACCTCGTCGAAGATCCCGTGGTACGAGCCCGCGAACAACGCGATCGTGCTTCGCCCCGTGACCGTGCGGGCGACTCGCATCGCACCCATGACCGCCTCGGACCCGGTGTTGCAGAGCCCGGCCCGATCGAATCCGGTCAGCTCGCAGATCAATCGTGCGACGTCGCCGGCGAGCGGGTGCTGGGGTCCGACCTCGTAGCCTGCGTCGAGCTGTCTCCGCACAGCCTCGTTGACGAAGTCCGGCTGCCAGCCGAACATGTTCATCCCGAAGCCGCTGAGCACGTCGACGTACCGGTTGCCGTCGACGTCCCAGACGTAGGCGCCCTTCGAGCGATCGATGACGATCTGGTAGATGATCTCCTTCAGCATCGGGCGGAATCCGTTGACCACGCGCGGATCGGCCAGGTGCGGCCGGTTCGCCTGCGTGTAGTCCTTGGAGAGCTTCGTTCGCTCGACGTACCGGCGCACGAAAGCGTCCAGGCGCGCACGCTGCCGTTCCGTGAGATCGGTCGCGGTCGTATGGATGCGGGCGATGGCGCCGAAGGCCTTCTTCACGTCGTACTTGACCGGACCGGCGGGGTGGTCATCTTCCCCGGCCGGTCGGACGCCCGCGGTCGCCCCCGGATCCTCTCGGCGCGACATCTGCGCGGCGACCGCGGTAGCAGGCAAGGCGTTCACGAGCGGTTGTGTCACGGTGGCCGGTGGCGTGCCGCCCTGAAGAAGGGCAAGTTGCTGCGCCATGAGCTGCATCTGCTGTCGGATCACCTGCTCGACCAGGGAGGGAGGCGCAGCGCCGCCCTCAGCCCCCGGGTGCGTCACGAGAGCCGGTGCGTCGGTCGCTGGGCTCGGGACCCTCACCGCTGGCTGGGCGGGCGGCGGCGAGGACGCGGCGGGAACCACTGGGAGCTCCCGGTCGAGGAAGGCAGCCAGGGACTCGGGAGATCGGTAGGTTTCCATCAGCTGGCGGAACGTCACGTGGACCTTGAACGTCTGCTTGAGCTGGATGGCGACCTGTGTGAGGGAGAGGGAGTCGAGGCCTAGCTCGATGAGCGGAGTCGACGGATCGGCCCCCGTCATCTCGATCCCGGAGACGTCCTCGAGGAGGGTACGCAGCTGCTGCAACAGGTCGGGCAGGCGGGACGACAAGCCCCCGGACGGAGGGATGGCGCTCATGGAATTCTCCTGCTGGAAGAAAAGTGGCAAAGGCTCGCTCGGAGCGACGGTGGTGTCCTTGCGCCCTGCCGTGGCCCCGGTGTCCTGCTGTGGGGATGGCGTCTTGGCGTCCAGCCAGCAGCGCTTCCGCTCGAACGGGTAGGTGGGGAGAAGGACTCGCCGTTTCCGCGTCCGTTGATCGATCCTCTCCAATCGGACTTCGGCACCCAGGGTCCAGAGGCGTCCCGCGGCGAGTCGAAGGGTCTCCTCCTCGCACCCGGAAACGTCACCCAGGCTCGCGACGGCGGCGGGCGCGGGACGGCCCCGCACGGCATGCTGCCGGGCCAGCGTCGTGAGCGTCGACCTCGGCCCAACCTCGAGCAGGATCCCGGGAACGTCCTCGAGCAGCTTCAGCAGCGCCGGGGAGAACCGAACGGGTTTCCGCAGGTGCTGAGCCCAGTAGACCGGGTCGCGAGCCTGCTCGTCTGTGAGACGTGCGGCCGTCACCGTCGAGTAGATCGGGATCGAAGGAGTCGAGAGCACGACCTTCCGGACCTCGACTTCGAAGGGCGTGACAGCGGGGTCCATCATCGAGGAGTGGAATGCATGAGACGTCTGGAGCACACGCGACACGATGCCGTCGCGCTCCAGTTCACTCCGCAGGCACTCGATCGCGTCGGA
>Ga0315287_10001890_pt1 | contig 19593 bp, 16 predicted proteins | sample YL17G11_0_MG_FD_205037 | JGI IMG/M metagenome (GOLD analysis project Ga0315287, IMG submission 205037) | Sediment microbial communities from Yellowstone Lake, YNP, Wyoming, USA - YL17G11_0 | ecosystem: Environmental > Aquatic > Freshwater > Lake > Sediment | place: USA: Wyoming | collected...
CGACTGTTCTCAATCGTCAACCCCGAGCACCTGGTCACCATGCTGTCCAAGATGCTCGACGAGAACGAGTTCCTCAGCCCGTACGGCCTGCGGTCGATGTCCAAGCATCATGACGGGAACCCGTTCACCGTGGCGTTGGGGACGGGCGAGTACTCCGTGGACTACGAGCCGGGTGAGTCCACCACCAACCTCTTCGGAGGGAACTCGAACTGGCGGGGCCCGATCTGGCTACCCGTGAACTACATCCTGATCGAGGGTCTACGCCGCTTCGCCCGACTCATGGGCGACGACCTCCTCGTCGAGTACCCGACTGGCTCGGGCACATTGCATACGTTGAGCGAGATCGCCGATGACCTGTGCTGGCGACTCATCGGTCTCTTCACCGAACAGCCGTCAGGTGTGGGCAAGGGCCGCCGACCCGTCTTCGGTGACGTCGAGGCGTTCCAGAACGATCCGAACTGGCACGACCTCGTGCCGTTCTACGAGTACTTCCACGGCGACGACGGGCACGGTCTCGGCGCCAGCCATCAGACCGGCTGGACCGCCCTGGTCGCCGACCTGATCATTCAGATGCGCCAGCCGGAGACTGGCGGTCGGTGGCGCTTCCGCTGACGATGCGATCCTCACAGGCTTTCGCAAGCAAGCGATGAGGTCCCTGCCAGGCCCGCTGGCGAGAGTGACGTCAGCGCCACCAACCCGGTGGCCAACTTGGGAGGTTCCCCATGAACGACGAAGTCACGTCGCACAAGAAGGGCAATGGGATGCGTTTGGGAGCGCTCGGCCTGGTCGCTGGTGTCATTGCCGGCGGAGTCCTGGCCAGCGCACTCAGCGCATCAGCCGCGGACAACGGCTCATCGAGTTCGACCCCGAGCAGCTCATCGAGTCCCTCGGCCTCAGCTCCCCAGGCACCGGACGGCCAGGCACCAGACGGTCAGGGCGGGCGGCCCGGTCCGGGAGGAGCGGCGTCGGTCCGCGGCGACGAGAAGGCGCTCACGGGAGACGATCTCGCCAAGGCGAAGGAAGCGGCACTGGCGGCCGTCCCGGGCGGCACCGTCATCCGCGCAGAGACCGACGCGGGTGATGCCGAGTACGAGGTGCACATGACCAAGGCCGACGGCACGTTGGTCACCGTGAAGCTCGACAGGAACTTCGCGCTGGTCAAGATCGAGACCGGGATGGGACAGGGCGACCCGCAGCTTGCGGGGCAGAACCCAGCGGGTTCCAGCAGCTCGTCGAGCAACTCCTCGTCCGGCGGCGCCTGACGGAGACCCATCTCCAGGAGGAAGAGGCCTGATCCCGCTCCCCCGGGTCGGGCCTCTTCCTCGTCTGCGGGCGCGTCGGACATCGTTCGACTTGGCCGCGAAGGGACAATGGCCAGATTCGTCGATGGCGTGCGACCAGGGAGATCAGATGACGATTCCAGGCACGGGCGACCACTCCCGTCCCACCGAGATCGCCTTCGACCAGGTCCGCCTTCGTCGTTCCTTGGTCCTCCTTCTCGTGCTCGTGTCGGTGTGGCTGTTCGCGGTGTGGCTGTTCTTTGCGGTGAGCCACTTCCTGTTCCTGCTGCTGCTCGCCTGGCTGTTGTCCATCGCGATGGAGCCGGCGATCGCGTGGCTGATGAGAAGGGGGATGAGTCGCGGATGGTCGACCGCACTCAGTGGCGGCGGCGCGATCGTGTCGTTCCTGGTCGTCGCGGTGCTCTTCGGCGCGCAGTTCATCACCCAGCTCGCCGACCTCGTCCAGGCCTTGCCGTCGATCGTCGAGGACGCCGTGAACTGGGTCAACCGGACCTTCAACACCACGATCGACCCCCAGACCATCGCTGCAAAGCTCAACATCGGACCACAGCAGGTGGCCGATGTCGCCAGCACGGTGGCTGGTGGAGTTCTCGGGTGGGCCGGGTCACTTGTCTCGGTGCTCTTCGACCTGTTCACAGTGGTCGTCTTCGCCTTCTACTTCGCCAGTTCCGGGCCGAGGATCCTCCAAGCGGTCGCGGTCTGGCTTCCCCCTGAGCGCCAACGGATGACCGGGATCGTCTGGCAGATCGTGGCAGAGAAGACCGGCGGCTACGTCATCTCCAAGATCGAACTCGCCGCGCTGTCCGCGTTCTTCCACGGCCTCTTCTTCTGGGCCATCGGTGTGCCGTTCTGGCTCCCGATGGCGCTGCTCGTCGGTGTCGCGTCCCAGTTCGTCCCTCTTGTCGGCGTGTACATCGGCATCGCCATCCCCGTGCTGGTGTCGATATTCGACAAGCCGATCAACGCCCTGTGGATCATCATCTTCTCCACGATCTACCAGCAGATCGAGACGTACTTCTTCACGCCCAAGGTGTCGCGGCGCACCATGGACGTGAATCCGATTCTGGCGCTCGTCGGCGTCTTCCTCGGTGCGGCCGTGTGGGGACCGATCGGCGCTCTGATCGGAATCCCGATCGCGGCGGCGATCGCCGCGATCGGCGAGACCTACGGCCGGCGCTACGAACTCATCCCCGAATTGGCCGGCGAGCAGGCCGGACACCGTTTCACCGACTCCGAACTCAGGAATCCGCCAACTCGTCCGGCCCCTCCCGAGCAGTCGGACCCGTCCCCCTAGTGGTGGAACGACGTCGCCGTCTCCCGCGTGTGGACGGGTTCGGGTTGCCTCTGCAGTCTCGGCAACTGCCTCGTCAGGTCGTGAACCAGCATGTCGGCCATGTCGTGCGAGAAGCCCCGCTTCACGACCACCCGCAAAGCCGCCACGTCCTCACAATTGGCGGGAAAGGTGTAGGCGGGGAGGAGCCAGCCGCGTTCCCGCATCGCGTTCGAGACATCGAAGACACTGAAGTTGTCGATGTCGCCCTTCACCGTGAACGCGAAGACCGGTAGCTCATCGCCTCGCGTGATCAACTCGAACGGGCCGAGCTCTTCGATCATGGCCGAGAGGCGCGTCGCAACGTCGCGGGCGTACTGCTGGACCTTCCTGTACCCGTCGAAACCAAGTCGCAGGAAGTTGTAGTACTGCGCGACCACTTGGGCACCCGGGCGCGAGAAGTTCAGCGCGAACGTCGGCATATTGTCGCCGAGGTAGTTGACCCAGAAGATGAGGTCGGCCGGGAGCGCGTCGGCGTCCCGCCAGATCACCCAACCGACGCCCGGGTACACCAGCCCGTACTTGTGGCCGGATGCGTTGATGGACACGACCCTCGGGAGGGTGAAGTCCCACTCCAGGTCCGGGTCGACGAACGGCGCTACGAAGGCCCCCGACGCGCCGTCGACGTGAACCGGGATGTCCAGCCCCGTGGTGGCTTGAAGTCGGTCCAGCGCGACGCAGATCTCCTTGACCGGCTCGTACCCGCCGTCGAACGTCGACCCCAGAATCGCAACCACGCCGATGGTGTTCTCGTCGCAGAGCTTCACGGCCTCGTCGGCGGTGAGGTGGTAGCGACCCACCTCCATGGGTACGAGTCGCATCTCGACATCCCAGTAGTTGGCGAACTTCTCCCAGCACACCTGGACGTTGATGCCCATCACGAGATTGGGCCTGTCGGTTGGTTTGCCTTGCGCCCGTCGCCGCTGGGACCACCGGCGCTTGAGCGCGAGACCACCCAGCATGGCCGCTTCGCTCGACCCAGTGGTCGAACAACCCGTCGCTTGCGTGGCCTCGGGCGCGTGCCACAGCCTGCTCAGGATCTCGACGCAGCGCATTTCGAGCTCTGCGGTTTGTGGGTATTCGTCCTTGTCGATCATGTTCTTGTCGAAGCACTCGGACATCAGTTTCTCGGCCTGCGGTTCCATCCAGGTGGTCACGAAGGTCGCCAGGTTCAGGCGGGCGTTCCCGTCGAGCATCAACTCGTCATGGACCATCTGGTAGGCGAGGTCCGGACTCATCTCGGGCTCGGCGAGACTGTGTCGCGGGATGTGCGTCATCTCGGTGCTGAACATCGGGTCGACCGAGAGGTCGCCGGTCGGACGCGGCGCCGCGGACGGATGCTTGAGTGCCATGAGATGCAACTCCCGATGTTGATCGTTTGGTCAGTGTCGGACTCTTGAGGAGCCGGATCCGAGCGTAGCGATCCGTCGCGACCGGGTGGGTGGACAACCGCGAAGTCCCTTGGGGCACTGATCGGGTCGCTCTCGCCACGGGCGTGGGGTCGACGTGGCGGCCACCGCGGCCGGCCGATGGCTCCGGTGGTCGACCTGATCGACCGACTCGACGGACAGCTCAACGACCGCGTCCCCGACGCCGTTGATACCTGCCGCGCGCCACACCTCGAGCAGGAACCGTGACCTGCGGGGACGCGCCTGCCCGTGATAGGCATGGACATTCGGAGCGCGGGAGGATCTGTGTCAGACAACTGGCTGTTCGACGACGTGGGTGGCACCCTCGCGGAACGCACTGGACTGTGTTCGGCGATCGCCCTGTCGGGCTACACCTTCACGCGCAGCCTCATGCCACGCACGGTCGCGGGTCAAGCCCTGGCGACCGGTCTGACCGGAGCGATCAACTTCGGCACGATCACCGCGACCCAGTCCATACTCTGGTCCGGCGCTCGCCTGGTCCTCGGCGATCTCGTCCCCTCCGACATCGACCTCTCCCGCGACGAGATCCTCGGCGAGAGACGGCAACTGATGCGGGTCGTCGTTCATGGCCTCAATTTCTCGGCAATCGGTGTCGGCTCGTTGATCGAGACAGCCGTACCGCAATCACCGGGGGAGCCGTTGCGGCGCGCCGCCATCCGGACCTTCGGCACCAGGCTCAAGCGTGCCGCAATCGCCGGGGCGGCCACCGCAGCCATTCTCGATGCCGTCGAGATCGCGGGGAGCGCCGCGCGACTGCCGAAACGCGTCGTCACGAGCGCACTCCCGGGAATCATCGTCGCGGCAGGAATCGCCGGCAGTCGGGTCTACGTGAAGCGCCGGGAGGCTGCTCGTTTCGACGCCGAGGCAGCCGAGCGCGAGGCGCGGACCAAGTCCGAGATGGCCGAGTCGGACGCTCCGTACGTGAAGCCACCGCTTCCCGAGCCCATCGAGGGCGACTCGCGTCGCACCGTCGCGATCTCGGTGGCTGCCGGCGTGGGTACGGCCGGGGCTCTGGTGGTGCTCGGCCGTGGGGAGGGTCTGTTGGCCCGGGTGGTCGCCGCCGGCATGCGACCCGCGCTGCCGAACCACCCGGACATCCGGCTCTCGCTCGGCCACGTGGTCGGACTCGGAGTGCTCACGGGAGCGGTCGTGCTGGCCATCGACGGGATCTACAAGTCGGCTGAACAGACCGGCGACGCCATCGAGGCCGCCTACAAGGAACCCCCGACCTTCCCGTACGTCTCGGGCGGGCCCAACAGCGAGGTTGACTGGGCAACCATCGGACGCGAGGGCCGCCGGGTGGTCAACATGACGCTGACCGCGGACGACATCGAGAAGGTCATGGGCGAGCCCGCAAAGGAACCCATCAGGGCTTTCGTTGGACTCGAGTCGGCCGACACCCCCGAGGACCGCGCGGACATGATGATGCGCGAACTCGAACGCTTCGGCGCCTTCGAGCGGTCAGTGATCTGCTTCACGTCCCCTACCGGCAGCGGCTACGTGAACTGCGTGCTCACCGAGGCGCTCGAGTACTACACCCACGGTGATTGCGCGACCGCGTGCATCCAGTACTCGCTTCGCCCGTCACCCTTGTCGTTGACGCGAGTCAACGTCGGACGCGAGAACAACATCGCGCTGTTGGCCCGGCTCAAAGCCCGGCTGGACGAGATCCCCGAGGGGCGCCGGCCGCGACTGGTCCAGTTCGGGGAGAGTCTCGGCGCCCACACCGGCCAGGATCCCTACCTGCACCAAGGCGCCGCCGGCCTCAAGGCCTTCGGTGTCGAGCGTGCCCTGTTCATCGGTACGCCCGACGGCAGCGCCTGGGCCAAGAGTTGGCGGCGGCAGCCGGAGACCGACGACCCGGACAAGGAAATCGTCGAGGTTGCCTCCTTCGAGGAGTGGCAAGCCCTGACACCACTGGAACGCGCTCGCGCGCGCTACATCCTGCTGACTCATCACGAAGACCCCATCGGCAAGTTCGGTGTCGAGATCGCCATCCAGAAGCCTGCTTGGCTCGGGCCCCGAGAGTCGAGGGCACCGGGGGTCCCTCCGGAGATGGACTGGTGGCCGTTCCTCACCATGTTCGTCACGCTGGCCGACGTACTCAACGCGATGAACGTCGTACCGGGCGTGTTCGGGAACCGCGGTCATGACTACCGAGCCGACCTTCCGGACTTCATCGGGACTGCCTTCGACCTACGAGCCAGCCCGGCACAGCGCGCCGCAATGGATTACGCGCTTCGGGAACGAGAGCTCATGTGGGCGCAGCGGCAGATCGTGTCCGAGCAGATGGACAAGGCGACCAAGAAGGTCCAGGAGACACTGGAGACCTGGAACATCCCCGGCAGCGAGTACCTCGAGAAGGTCGTGACGATCCCGGTCGCGGACCCAGTGACTGGAATGACCGCCCGAACCGCAGTTGGTGCCGGGCCGGCGTGACCGCCATCGCCGTTGTCGTCGGTCTGCTGATCCTCGTCAACATCGTGCTCCATCGCACACCCGAGGCCGCCTACGTGCCGCTGTCGATCCTGGCGGCGCTGGTGTTCCTCGGTATCGGTCGACTCGTCAATCTCAGTTGGGCCGAACTCGGGCTGGGGGCCGGCACCTTGATCGCCGGCGCACTCTGGGGCGCGCTGCTGGTGCTGGTCGTCGCGGTCGTCTACCTGATCGGTGCCTCGATACCGAGCACCCGCAAGTGGTTTGGAGACCGACGGGCCATCGAGACCCACGGAGGGCACATCGCCCGCCGCGCACTCATCGACGTGCCGTTCGGGACCGTTCTGCTGGAGGAGACCGCGTTTCGAAGCGTGCTCTACGCACTGATCGTGCGCCGGGAGAACACCGTCGCGGCCATCATCGGCACCTCGGTGCTGTTCGGGCTCTGGCACATCCTGCCCGCCCTGCCCATGCATGACTCCCACGATGCGATCCGCGAGACGGTCGGGACCGGGCGGCGCGCCCGCATCATCACCGTCACCCTCACGGTGATCGGGACCGGCCTGGGCGGCGTTGTCTTTGCCCTCCTCCGCTGGTGGACCGACAGTCTGCTGCCGCCGGTGGGTCTGCACTGGGCGCTCAACGGTCTGGGGCTGGCCTTCGCGTGGACGATCGGGCGGTGGATCGCCAAGACCGAGGGTCTCTTCGAACGTCACGACGACGCCGACGACCCGCCGGTCACCTGACTACCTGAGCCAGCCGAGGTGCTCCAGGATCTCCTGAGCCGTCGCCTGAACGTCACGATCGTGGTTCTGCACAATCCGCGCTCCCTCCAGTACCGGGAGCCCGTGACTCAGCTGGGCGAGGTCGGAGTCGCGTACCGAGCCGATCGCCCTGTCCATCACCCGTCTACGTGCCGTGGCCACCGGCACGTCGAGGACGACCACCTGCGGCGCGCGCCCACCCAACGCTTCAGTGATCGTCTCGACCTCGGCAACGTCGGCGATGGCCCGAGCGAGGACGAGCCGCTCGACGCCCTCGGCACCGCAGCGACTCGCCACCGACCTCAGATTGTCCGCCAGCAGCGCCCTCAAGCGTGGTCCGCTGATGCCCGGACCCACCCAGCAGAGCCAGTCCAGGTCGATCACCGCATGGGCGATCCCACGGGCATCGAGGATCTCGCCGATCGCGATCGCCACGCTGGTCTTGCCCGAGCCGACCTGACCGGCTATCAACGCGGCGTCCACGTCGCCGACGCGGATCTCACCGGAATCGTCCGCCTCGCCGCCGATCCGGCCCCAGAAGACGACCCACGTGGTGAAGTCGTCGGACATGTCGTGGAACCGGTGCTCCATCCGAGCCGGCACGAAGAGCACGTCCCCACCGGCGCACGGCAGTCGCATCCCAGCACGCTCGAAGACCGCCGTCCCACCCACCACCACGTACAACTCGTCCCGTTCGTGCGGGACCTGGCGATCTTCCCCACGAGGGCAGAACAACTCGACGCTCATCGAGCCGTGCATCAACGCATTGACGAAGGGCAGGCCCTCGGGATGGGACGCGGTGGGGGCGCCCGGAAGTCGCGCACGCAGGTCACCCGCGCTCTCCTTCCATGCCCGAGCGGGACCCATCACCCCTGCAGGATGATGAGTCGTTCCTCGGTCATCTCACGCACGGAATAGGCCGGCCCCTCGCGGGTATTGCCCGAGTCGCGCAGGCCGCCGTATGGCTGCTGGTCGGCCCGCCAGGTCGGCACCTCGTTGACCAACACGCCGCCGAAGTCCAGCGTCCGAGCCGCCCTCAGCGCCTTCCCGATGTCCGCGGTGAAGACGCCCGCCTGCAAGCCGTACCGGGTGTCGTTGGCCAGTCGGAGTGCGTCGTCGAAATCCTCGTAGCGGGTGACTGCGACCACGGGCCCGAAGACCTCGAGTGCGCACACCTTCATGTCGGGTGTCGCATCGACGACGAGTGTCGGTGGCAGAACGCCGTTGGCGTCGATCTCACCCCCGGTGGCGATGATTGCGCCGGCTGCTCGTGCTTCGGCAACCCACGAAGCGACGCGATCCCGTTCTGACACCGAGATGAGGGCCGATACGTCGGTCGCCTCGTCGAGTGGATCTCCCACGACCAGCGTGTCGATCGCCGCGGTCAGTTCCTTGATCACGTCATCGGCGATGGACGAGTGCACCAGCAGGCGTTGGATCGAGATGCACGACTGTCCGGCATGGCTGAAGCCGGCCATCTTGACCTTCGCCACCGCGGTATGCCAATCGCCATCGGGCTCCAGGATCAACGGAGCGTTGTTTCCCAGTTCCAGACCGACTCGTTTCCGAGGCGCTCGCGCCCTAATCCCCCAGCCCACTTCGGGGGAGCCGGTGAAGGTGATCAACGCGACATCGTCGTGATCGACCAGTGCGTTGCCCACCACCGAGCCGGACCCGGGAACGACGTGCAGGTACCCCGCTGGAAGTCCACACTCCTCCAGCAGCATGCGAGCCAGCAGAATCGACGAGAACGGCGTCTGGCTCGCCGGCTTCAGGACGACGGGGCAGCCGGCCGCGATTGCGGGACCGAGCTTGTGGGCGACGAGGTTCAGGGGGAAGTTGAACGGCGAGATGGCGCCCACCACGCCGATCGGGATCCGCAGACTGAAACCGATCTTTCCCTCGCCGACGTTCGACCCCTCCAGGGGAACGACCTCCCCGACGAGCGAGCGAGCTTCGACCGCAGAGAACTGGAACGTGCCGACCGCACGTTGGGCTTCGACCCGGGCGGTCTTGATCGGCTTCGCCGCTTCCAGCGCGATACAGCGGGCGAAGTCCTCGATCCGCTCGGCGAGCAACATGGCGGCCTTGTCCAGGATCTCGGCCCGCCGCCATTGCGGCAGCGGATCGTTGTGCAACGCCCACGTCGCTGCGGCAACCGCTTCGTCGACGTGCTCCGCGGTCAGGGCAGGCACCGAGCCGAGCAGTCGTCCGTCGTAAGGGGCCCGTACTTCCAGGGACGAATCGCCGACAACCCACACTCCGTTGATGGGCACGGGGGTGACCGCACTTGCCTCGATACCGGGGACGGACTCCACGCTCACCGATTCCTCCCGTTGTGTGTGCAACCGGATCTGGTAGATCCAAGCACGAAGAGGCTGTCGGTGGGTCGCCCTTGTCGGGTTGCTCCATGTGTCACGATCGACCCCATGCCCGCCGAGTTCAGTTCCCTCGTCGTAGTCATGGTCGTGGTCGCGATCGCCCCTGTCCTGGTCGGCCTGCTGCCGGCCAGGTTGCCACTCCCCCAAGTCGTCGTGCTCCTTCTCGGTGGGATCCTCATCGGCCCTGAGGTGACCGCGTGGGCAACACCGTCTGACATCGAGCTGCTGGCTTCGATCGGGCTCGGCTTCCTCTTCTTGCTCGCCGGCTACGAACTCGATCCCGCGCTGTTGCGACGCCGAGCCGGGGTCATCGCCGAGAGGTCCTGGTTGCTCAGCCTCGGTGTTGCCGCAGTGCTGGTTGCCGTCCTGTACGCGACCGGGGTTGTCACCGCGCCGTTCGTGATCTCGATCGGGTTGACCACCACCGCCCTGGGGACCTTGCTGCCGATCATGCGCGACAACGGCATGCTCGGCAGCAGGTTCGGCGACTACATCTTCGGGGCCGGGACCATCGGCGAGATCGGCCCCATCATTGCGATGGCGCTGTTCCTCGGAGCGGGCGGAACTCTGGTCTCGATCGCGGCGCTGGTGCTGTTCGTGTCCCTCGCCGTAGCACTGACCCTGATCCCCAAAGTGAGCAACAGCGATCGCCTGGGGGCCATCCTTCTGAAACGGGAGCACTCCACCTCCCAGTCGACCCTGCGAATCGCCATCGTCGTGCTCTTCCTCCTGCTTCTGGCAGCTAGTGATCTCGGCTTCGAAAGCGTCCTGGGTGCCTTCGTGGCCGGCATGATCCTGCGCCGTTGGTCTCCCGGGGAGGTGCATCGCTTGGAGTTGAAACTGGATGCGGTCGGCTATGGCTTCTTCATCCCGATCTTCTTCGTCTACTCCGGCATGACGCTGGACATCGCGTCCATCTCCGAGGGTCCCTTGCTGGTCGTCGGCTTCGCGGCGGCCGTGTTGGTCATTCGGGGGTTGCCGGCATTGTTCTTCTATCGCAAGGAGTTGCCGATGATCGAGAGAGTGCAGCTCATGTTCTTGACGGCCACCACGCTGCCACTGCTCATCGCCCTCACCGAAGTGGGTGTCGCGAAGGGGCGGATGACGGGAGCCATGCAGGCGAGCGTCGTGGGGGCCGGGGTGCTGACCGTGCTGGTCTTCCCCCTCGTCGCCGTGACGCTGCAGCGCCGAAAGGCGGGGACCACGACTGACCGGGTCAGCACCTCTGCCGTGGAGGACTGATGCCGGAGAAGGAGCTGCCGGCGCGAGCCCGAGTTGTCATCATCGGCGGCGGGATCATCGGTACGTCGTTGGCCTACCACCTCGCCCACCTGGGCTGGGCCGACGTCGTGCTCCTGGAGCGAGACCACTTGACGTCCGGGACGACGTGGCACGCCGCCGGACTGATGGTGACCTTCGGTTCCACCTCGGAGACCTCGACGGAACTGCGCAAGTACACCCGCGATCTCTACGCCCGACTGGAGGCCGAAACCGGACTGGCCACCGGCTTCAAGCCAGTCGGCTTCATCGAGGTCGCCAAGGATCCCGACCGGCTCGAGGAGTACCGACGGGTGTCGGCGTTCAACCGCTACTGCGGCATCGACGTGCAGGAGATCTCGCCCACCGAGATCGGCGAACTGTTTCCCATCGCCCGCACCGATGACCTGCTGGCCGGCTTCTACGTGCCCGAGGACGGCCGGGTCAATCCGGTCGACGTGACGATGTCCATGGCCAAGGGTGCCCGAATGGCCGGGGCGACCATCATCGAAGGCGTGGCGGTCACGGGAGTGACCACGAACCGTGGGACGGTCACGGGTGTCACGACCCCCCTGGGGCACATCGAGGCGGAGTACGTCGTGAACTGCGCGGGGATGTGGGCGCGTGAACTCGGTGCAGCGGCGGGGGTCACGGTCGCACTGCAGGCCGCCGAGCACTACTACCTGCTCACCGAACCCATCGATGAGGTATCACCGTCGTGGCCGGTGCTCGAGGATCCCGCCTCCTACGGCTACTACCGCGAAGAAGGAACCGGACTCCTGGTCGGACTGTTCGAGCCGGTGTGTGCCCCCTGGGGTGTCGACGGCATCCCCGAGGGCTTCTCGTTCGGCGAATTGCCCGCCGATTGGGACCGAATGGGGCCCTACCTCGACACCGCGATGTCGCGCATTCCGATGTTGGCCGACGTGGGCATCCGCAAGTTCTTCTGCGGCCCGGAGAGCTTCACCCCGGACCTGGCACCCGTTGTCGGTGAAGCCCCGGAACTCCGCAACTACTTCGTCGCGGCAGGACTGAACTCGATAGGGATCCTGACCGGTGGCGGCATGGGTCGCGCTCTCGCCCACTGGATCATCAACGGGTATCCAGACATCGACGTGACCGGCATGAACATCGACCGGCTGCACTCCTACCAGACGACCCCCGCGTACCGAGCGACGAGGACCGTCGAGTCATTGGGACAGGTGTACGCGTGCCACTACCCGACGAAGTCCATGCAGACGGCCCGCGGGGTCAAGAAGTCGGCCCTGCACGACCGCCTGGCCGCCCGAGGTGCGTCCTTCCGCGACGTCAGCGGATGGGAAGGGGCCGACTGGTTCAGGCCGGAGGGAGAGCGGGTCGAGGTCGACAGCCCCTCGTGGGATCGGGCGAACTGGTTCCCCTACTGGCAGGAGGAACATCGGGCCGCACGCGATGGCGTGATCGTGATGGACATGTCGTTCATGTCGAAGTTCGCGGTGTCCGGGCGCGATGCCGGACGACTTCTCAACCACCTCTCGGCGAATCAGGTGGACGCCGAGGAAGAGCTCATCACGTACACGCAGTGGCTCAACCCGCACGGAACCATCGAGGCGGATCTGACCGTGACCAAGCACGACGACGAGAACTACTTCGTGGTGGCCTCCGACACCGCCCACCGGCACGTCGACACCTGGATTCGCCGACACACCGCGGCCGACATGCATGTCTTCGTCCAAGACGTCACCTCCGGACTCGCGCAGATCAACATCCAAGGACCTCGGTCACGCGAGCTGCTCGGCCGACTGACCACCGTGGACATGTCGAACGACGCGTTCCCCTTCCGAGCGGCCCGACACATCGACATCGGATTCGTCCACGCGCTGTGCATTCGCATCACCTACCTCGGTGAGCTCGGCTACGAGCTCTATGTCCCGACCGAGATGGCCACGCACGTCTACGACCGCATCGTCGAATCCGGTGCGGCCGTCGGTCTTCGCCATGCGGGCCTGAAGGCGTTGGCCAGCCTGCGGATGGAGAAGGGCTACCGCGACTACGGACACGACATCGACAACACCGACTCCGTGCTCGAAGCGGGCCTTGGTTTTGCCGTGGACCTCGACAAGCCCGACGGGTTCATCGGACGTGAGGCGGTCCTGGCGAAAAGGGCCGCGGGACCGTTGACCCGGCGACTGGCTCAGATCCTGGTGCTCGACCCAGAACCACTGATGTTCCACGCGGAAGTCGTGCGCCGAAACGGCCGTGCGGTGGGCTACATCCGGGCCGCTTCGTACGGCCACACCCTCGGCGGCGCCGTGGGTCTGGCGATGATCGAAGGCGACGAGCCGGTGGACGCCGCCTACCTCGACGAGGGCGAGTGGTCGGTCGAGATCGCCGGGGCTTCCTACCCCGCAGCAGCGTCCCTCCGGCCTCTCTACGACCCCACCATGGCCCGCATCAAGTCCTGATCGGGTCAGCGCGCACGCTCAGGGCGGCAACGGGAGCCAGCGAACCGACGTCCCTCGGGGCGCACCTCCGGGTGGGATCACCGCGAAGCCGTCCGAGACCGCCAGACCACGCAACATCGCCGAGCCGAGATGCGACGTCGGCATCACGACATCACCGAGTTGAGCGCAGAGCAGCAGACGAGTTTCGCCGGGTGGGGCACTCGCGTCCTCCCCAAGGGACGTCCGTGGGAGTTCGGGGAACGCCCGACCGTTCAAGGCCGCCAGCAGCGGCACTCCCAACGACAGCAACGCCACGATCGCGGACTGCGGATTTCCCGGCAGGCCCAGCAGCCAACGATGCTCCCCCAGCTGCGCCAACAGCATGGGGTGACCCGGGCGAACCGCCACCGAGTCAACGACCAGGCGTCCCCCGACTGCGTCGATCGCGTCGTGCAGGTAGTCAACGGGTCCGCCGGCGGTGCCACCGGTGGTGACGATCAACTGGCACTCCTCGACGCCTTCGAGGGAAGAGACATGGGCCGCCAGGGTGTCCTCGACCCTGGTGACCGCCCGACTGCGTACACCCAGCCGAGTCAGCCAACCCGGAATCTGCGGTCCGAGGCTGTCGCGGACCCGTCCATCGCGGGAGAACCCCGACTCCAGTAGTTCGTCGCCGAGAACCAGCACCTCGGCGGTCGGCACCGCGACGACCTCGAGCAGGTCTGCCCCGCCGGCGGCCGCAAGACCCAGATGGGCTGGCGTCAATACCGTTCCCGCCTCGATGAGGACATGGCCAGACGTTGCCTCCTCACCGGCGGGACGGATGTGTTGGCCCTGCACGACGGTGCCCGACAACGTCCCCTCGTCCGTCCACGATCCGCCCTCCCGCCGGAGGACGGCCAATGACCCCTCAGGGATCGCGGCACCAGTGGCGATGCCCACCGCCTCCCCCGGCCGAAGTCGCTCCGACCGGGTAGTTCCGGCGAGCACCTCACCGATCACCTGCCACGGCCCGTTGCCGCAGACGGCCCATCCGTCCATGGCCGAGGTCGCGAACGCGGGCAGCGCGGTGTTGGCGACAACGACATCTGCCAGCACCCGTCGATCGGCGTCAGCCAACTGCACGTGCTCTGTTGGCAACAAGGCGCCGCAGCCGTACGCGGCGACCCGGGCATCGTCCCAGGCTGCTTCGACGAGAGTCACGACCGGGAGACGCCGGCATCCCACTGCGCAGCCAACCGCTTCGCGGTCGTGGCGGCCGCCAGGACCGCCGCCGCGTCACCGCCCCCCTGCGCGGCGGCGTAGCCGACCAGAAACGTGGTGATCGGAGCTGCCGGGCGAGCGACAGCGTGCGCCGCGTCCTTGGCCACATCGAGCAGCAGTTCACTGTCGACGTCGATCTCGACGCCGAGTTCGCGGGCCAGCGCGACGGTCCATTCGGCAATCACGGGTTCTCCTTGATCGGATGCTGGTGATGGGGCTTCGAAGCTGCGGACGTGCTCCAGATCCTGCTCGGTGTCGATGTCGAACAAGGACCATTGAGGCAATTCGGTCATCGGGACGGCGAGCACCTGAAGGTGGGTCATGACAGCACGCATCGACTGACCGTGCGGATTGCCAACAGCCGCGAGTGCCGCCCGCAGCGCGTTCGTGCGATAGGCCGCTGCCAGTGGCTGCCACCGACCCTGGTGATCGCGGGGCACGACCGCGTCCACTCCCGGAGCATCCTCGAGTCTCTGCGCCAGCACCGGCGGCACCCCGGCAAGGAAGGGGAGATCACCAGCGAGTACGACCACGGTGGGCCGCTCGATCAAGCGCAGCGCCGCCGCCACACCGGCCAGCGGCCCGCCGCCCGGTGGGTCCTCGACGATGCTGCGAACCCGTCCGGTCTCGGTCTGACCCTCGCGCGGGGGTCCGGCTACCACCACCTCGTCGGCGTCATCGACCGAGGCGAGTACACGGTCCAGCACGGTCATCCCCTCGACCTCGAGTTGGGTCTTGTCGACACCACCGAGGCGTCGTGCTCCACCCCCCGAGAGGATGATTGCCGCGAAGGTCCAGTGAGGCGAGGGCACGAAGCGACAGTACTGAGAGTGCCCCGGTGCCGACGACCGCCTCCACCCGCTGACACACCGCGCCGAGTCGGACGCCATAGCCTGGTACGGACGTTGGGAGCAGACACCATGGAACCGACAGCGGACAAGGGGGCGCAGGTGGTTGGGCTCACCCATCTCGATGACCGCGACAACGCGACGATGGTGGATGTCTCGGGGCGCGACGTCACGGTGAGAACGGCGGTCGCGTCAGGTCTGGTTCGCACGACCGACCAAGTGGTGGCTGCGATCTCGGCCGGGTCGGTCCCCAAGGGGGATGTAGCTGCAGTGGCCCGAATCGCCGGAATCATGGCCGCGAAGAGGACTCCGGAACTGATCCCGCTCTGCCATCCCATCGCGGTGCACAACGTCGAGGTATCAGTACTCACCTGCCCCGCGGGTGTGGTCCTGCGCGCCACCGTTCGCACCGCGGATCGAACCGGCGTGGAGATGGAGGCCCTGACTGCGGTGTCAGTCGCCGGGCTTGCGGTGATCGACATGATCAAGGCACTGGACCCCGCCGCGTCCCTCACCGACGTTCGCGTCGAGTCCAAGAACGGCGGCCGCTCCGGTGCGTGGACCCGGACGGACCAGTGATGGGCTCCGACACCTCGGCTGGTGATCGAGACGACGGGGACGCCATCCGCGCCCACGTCATCACCGTGTCCGATCGGGTGTCAGCCGGCGTGGCAGAGGACCGATCCGGTCCCCTCGCGGTGTCTCTGCTCGCTGCGGCCGGTACGCGGGGTGCTGGGCACAGTGTCATCCCCGACCACGTCGATGAGATCGCTGCGGCGGTACGTCTCGCCGTTGATTCGGGGTGCGACGTGGTCGTCCTCACCGGTGGCACTGGCATAGGACCTCGCGACGTCACGCCCGAAGCGCTGCAACCCATGCTGGACAAGTGGTTGCCGGGCGTGGCCGAGGCGATCCGCGCCGCCTCACGGACGCAGGTGGCCACAGCCGATCTGTCCAGACTGGTCGTTGGCACCGTCGGTCACACTCTGGTGATCGCGCTCCCCGGATCCACCGGCGGCGTGCGAGATGGACTCGCGGTTGTCACGCCCCTGCTTGCCCACGCGGTGTCCGTTCTTCGCGGCGCCGACCACTCCGGCGGGGCAGTTCCCAACTCGGTTCCACGACGGGCCGAACCTGCCGAGGTCGCGCTCTGCGATGTCACCGGCCGCGACCTCGACCTGAGCGCCCACATCGCCGCCGTCTCCCGGCCGGATGCGGGCGCCGTGGTCACCTTCGTCGGCCTCGTGCGCAACCACGACCGCGGGCGTGACGTCGTCGGCTTGGAGTACGAGGCCCACCCCTCCGCCCCTGGAGTGCTCATCGACGTCCTGCGCCGGGTGGCCCGAGACTCGGGAACCGCCGCGATCGCGGTGAGTCACCGAGTCGGCGCGCTGAAGGTCGGTGATGCCGCTCTGGTCGTTGCCGTGTCCGCTGCACATCGGCAATCCGCATTGCGCGCCTGCGAGCAGTTGGTCGACGACGTCAAGAATCAGTTGCCCGTGTGGAAGCACCAACTCTTCGCCGATGGGACCGACGAGTGGGTCAACTGCTCATGACTCTGACGGATTCGCACGGCCGCGAGCATCGAGACCTGCGCGTCTCCCTCACGGATCGCTGCTCGTTGCGCTGCTCCTACTGCATGCCCGCGGAAGGACTGCCGTGGATTCCGGGTGTCGACATCCTGACGACCGCCGAGCTGGTCCGCCTCGTCTCCATCGCCGTCGACCTCGGCATCGACCAGGTACGCCTGACCGGGGGTGAGCCGCTCCTGCGGCCCGATGTCGTCGAGATCGTGGCAGCGTTGACGCAGCTTCCCCATGCACCACGAGTTTCCTTGACCACCAACGCGATGCGGCTGCCCTCCCTGGCCGGGCCTCTGGCGGATGCCGGCTTGGAGCGCGTCAACATCAGTTTGGACACCCTGCGCCGGGAGCGGTTCCTCGCGATCACCCGCCGCGATCGCCTCATCGACGTGCTTGCCGGCGTGACGGCGGCGAAGGCGGCCGGGTTGACACCGGTCAAGATCAACGCCGTCCTGCTCAGGGACGTCAATGACGACGAGGCCGTGCCTCTCCTCCGCTGGGCAATCGCTGAGGGCCTGTCACTACGATTCATCGAGCAGATGCCCCTGGATGCCCAGCACGAATGGGACCGCAGTCGAATGATCTCCGGAGCCGAGATCATGAATCGCCTGCGCAGCCAGTTCGCCCTTGACGCCGCCGAGCCGAGGAACTCCGATCCTGCCGAGGTGTTCCTCGTCGACGGCGGCCCGGCGACGGTGGGAGTCATCGCATCGGTGACGAGCCCGTTCTGCGGATCGTGTGACCGACTTCGCCTGACCGCGGATGGTCAACTGCGTTCGTGCCTGTTCTCGAGGGAGGAGTCCGATCTGCGCACCCCCTTGCGCGCCGGTGCCACCGATTCCGAAATCGCGCAGCGGTTCCGTACTTGTGTGGAGGACAAGAAGCCTGGGCACGGCATCAACGATCCCGGTTTCCTGCAGCCCACCCGGCCGATGTCGGCCATCGGCGGCTAGCCGGACGGCTGACGACAGCGCGTGCTCACCCACCGGCGAACGGCGGCAACACATCGACGGTCGATCCATCGGCTAGGGCTCGGTCGTGATCGCGCCGCGCCCACGCGACGTCGTTGACCAGGAACGAACTCCGCTCGAGTACCGAGGCCATGGGTGCTCCGAACAGGTCGATCAGGCAGGCACACACCTCAGCCAACGAGCCGGCGCTGACGGCGACGTCGTTCTCTCCGTCGGCGGCCGCGCGCGCGGCCGCGAAGAGACGTACGCGAACTTGCGAACGACCCCTGTTCATATGGGGTACGCGTCCAACTCGGCCGCCTTGATGGAGGCCCACAACTGCATGCCCGGTGTGGCTCCCAACTCGGCGAGGGCGGACATGGTGACGTCGGCCACGACGCTGGGGGCACCCGCCAGCGACACTCTGCCCAACTCGCCCACCGCTTCGATCGACGTGACTCGCACCGACCACGCGTTGCGAGCCGAGCCCTCCGGACGCGACCGATGCAGGCTCACCCCGCGCGGCGGGATGGCGACGAACACCCGCCCCTGCGCCGACTCCCCGAGGAACAGGCTGCCACCACCGTCGAGGTCGACGACGTGACCCTGCGCGGTCCCCGCAACCACCGTCAGACCTGCCAACCGGGCGACGAATTCGGTGCGTGGACGTTGGACGACCTCTGCGACGGATCCGACCTGCGCGACTCGCCCGGAGTCGAGGACGAGCATGCGGCGCGCCACGGTCATCGCCTCGACCGGATCGTGGGTCACCAGCACGGTGGCACCCGTGAAGCCTCCGATGAGGTTCACGAGGTCGGCCCGGACGAGGGTGCGCGCGTGTACGTCGAGGGACGATGTCGGTTCGTCGAGGAGGAGCAGATCCGGCGTGCCCGCGATTGCGCGCAGGAGGGCGACACGTTGAGATTCTCCCCCGGACAGCGCATCAGCCCGTCGATCCCCGAGCTCGCCCAGACCGGCTGCAGCAAGCATGTCCATCGCCTGACTGCGCGCCGTACCAGCAGGGACACCACGCGATCGAGGGCCGAACGTGACGTTCTCCAGGACGGAAAGATGTGGAAAGAGCAGGGCGTCCTGAGGCAGATAGCCGACACGTCGTTCCGCGGGATCGAGATGGATGTGATTGGCCACATCGTCGAACACCCGATCGTTGTAGGTCACTGTCCCCGAGGTAATCGGCTCGAGTCCTGCTAAGGCCAGCAACAGCCCGGTCTTCCCGGACCCGTTGGCTCCCAGAACGGCAAGCACATCACCGGAGGGGACCGACAGCGTGACATCGATCTCGACGTCGCCCCGCTTGGTCACCAGCGACGCATGAAGTCCGGTCATGACAGCGTCCACCAACGATCGCGCAGCAGGAGCAGCACCGTCGCGCAGAGGAGTAGGAGAACGAGCCCCACGGTGATCCCAGCCTCGGTGCTCTGCTTCAACGCACGGGACAAGACCAGGGGAAGTGTCTCGGTCCGCCCCGGGACAGAACCAGCGAAGGTCACCGTGGCTCCGAACTCACCCAGGGCACGCGCCCAGGCCAGCACGACCCCAGCAGCGAGGCCCGGTGCCGCAAGAGGCAGGGTCACCCGCCGGAACACCCGCAACGGGGAGGCCCCCA
>Ga0315287_10001892_pt1 | contig 19590 bp, 13 predicted proteins | sample YL17G11_0_MG_FD_205037 | JGI IMG/M metagenome (GOLD analysis project Ga0315287, IMG submission 205037) | Sediment microbial communities from Yellowstone Lake, YNP, Wyoming, USA - YL17G11_0 | ecosystem: Environmental > Aquatic > Freshwater > Lake > Sediment | place: USA: Wyoming | collected...
TGGAGCGGCGTCTCCGTATACTGAAGGACCTGGGCACCAATGCGATCCGAACCAGCCACAACCCGCCCGCACCGGAGCTGCTGGATCTCTGTGACCGGATGGGCCTGCTGGTCAAGGACGAGGCCTTTGACGAGTTCACGCCTGCAAAGAACAAGTGGGTCAGCGGCCGCAACGTGGGCCAGCCCAGCCGCTTTGGGTACGCGGAGGTCTTTGCCGAGTGGTCGGTCCGTGACATGCAGGACCTGGTCCGCAGGGATCGGAACCATCCCAGCGTGATCATGTGGAGCATCGGGAATGAGATCGACTATGCAAACGATCCGTTCTCGCATCCGGTGTTAGGCAATGCGTACAGGCCGGAGAATCCGCCCGCACAGGACCTGGTCAAGCACGCCAGACCCCTGATCGATGCCGTCAAGAGGCTGGACCCAACGCGACCCGTGTGCGCTGCGCTGGCGAACGTGGCCATGTCGGATGCGGTCGGGCTAGGCGAGATGCTGGACGTGGTCGGCTACAACTACCAGGAGGCCCGCTACCCGGCCGATCACAAGAGATATCCCAAGAGGTTCATCTTTGGCAGCGAGAACGGCCATCAGTACAACAACTGGACAGCGGTGCGGGACAACGACTACGTGGCCGGCCAGTTCCTGTGGACCGGCATCGACTACCTGGGTGAGGCCAACCGCTGGCCCAATCGCGGAAGCGCGGCCGGGCTGCTGGACCTGTGCGGATTCAAGAAGCCCAATGCCTGGTTCCGCCAGGGCCTGTGGAGTGACAGGCCCATGGTCTACCTCTGCGCATCGGCAGGCGGCGGTGGGGGTGGGATGAGACCGCGAGGGATGAGGGGTGAGGAGCACTGGAACTGGCCCGCTGGTGCGACGGTGAATGTCACCTGCTACACCAACTCTCCCGAAGTAAGATTGACACTCAGCGACAAGGAAATCGGCACCAATCGCCTTGCTGATGCCGTAAATGGAGCCTTGACCTGGCAGGTCCCCTTTGAGCCTGGGGTCATCAAGGCTGTAGGTCTCAAGGACGGCAGGCCGGTGTGCGAATTCGTACTCACAACAGCCGGTTCCCCAAGCAGGATCGAGCTTCTGCCAGACGTGAAACAGATCATGGCTGATGGCAAGGACATCTGCCACGTGGAGTTACGGGTCGTGGACGACAAGGGCGTCATCGTGCCGGACGCCGGGCAGGAGTTGTCGTTTGAGGTCAACGGCCCGGCTGAGATCCTCGGTATCGGTAATGCAGACCTGAACAGCCCTGACGACTACAAGGACAAGGTGCACAAGGCCTATCGGGGGCGAGGGTTGGCGATCCTCCAGTCCACGACGGTCGCGGGCCAGATCACGCTGAAGGTCACCTCCCCGGTCCTGGAACCGGCCACCGTGACCCTGACTAGCCGTTGACTTGGCCCCATACTTCCGTATGATGTATCATCTGATAATTGTGTGTCATGACCCTTGACTCGTTTTGCCCTGACGGATCTGAAAGGACAGCAGCGTTGAATGCGCACGCAGACATTTCCCGACTGGTCCGTGAGCTTCGGCAACGAACCGGACTCACCCAAGAGAAATTTGCAGCCAAGCTCGGCGTGACCCTCCCGACCATCAACCGGTGGGAGAATGGGAAGGCCAAGCCATCGCCGTTGGCATTGAAACAGGTTGAGGGCTTGCTCGGCGGGATGGGCGACCAGGGTAGAGATCTTCTGCGGAAATACTTCGCACAGGGGGAAATATAAGGTGGCCAGGCATGGAAATAACGCCGCCATCCTGGGCTTGGAAGGGGAACTCTGGTTTGCTGCAGATACGTTGCGCTCCAACAGGGCCCCCGCCAAGTGCAATTGCCTCACGGCGTCAACCTGCCAAGACTGGGGGCGCGTCGTATGATCAGGCTCGAAGACCTCCAGCCCAACGCAGCCGTGCGTGGCATCCTGCCGGATGCACTCGTCACGGTCGTTAGTGTGCAATGGTTCGGTTCCGAGGCCCTCGAACTCACCTACAAGACACCCGCCGGCAAGGTGGCAAACGAACTCCTCTACCGGCATGACGAATCCCGTCTGGAGGTTGTCACGCAAGGCCGCCCTTGGAGCTTCGACGGCAACGGAGAACTGTTTCGCCTTGTGTCCGAGGCGCATCGCATCCGGCTGGCCCACCTCTTTGACCCTGTCCTTGCCGTTCATACGTCCGTGCTCGAACCGCTGCCCCATCAGATCACGGCCGTTTATGAGGTGATGCTTCCGCGCCAGCCGCTTCGCTTCCTGCTGGCCGACGATCCGGGGGCTGGTAAGACGATCATGGCCGGCCTTCTGATGAAGGAACTTGTCGCCCGCGGCGACCTTCACCGTTGCCTCGTGGTATGCCCTGGTTCCCTTGCAGAACAGTGGCAGGACGAACTCTATCGGCGGTTCCATCTGCCTTTTGAGATTCTGACCAACGACAAGCTCGAAGCTGCACGGACGGGGAACTGGTTTCTGGAGACCAACCTGGTCATTGCCCGCCTTGACAAGCTTTCGCGCAACGAGGATGTCCAGGAGAAGCTCAAGGCCCCGGACTGTCGCTGGGACCTCATCGTCTGCGATGAAGCCCACAAGATGTCCGCCACACTCTTCGGCGGCGAGATCAAGTACACCAATCGCTACCGGCTTGGCCAACTGCTCTCGACGCTCACCCGGCATTTCCTGTTGATGACGGCTACACCGCACAACGGCAAGGAAGCGGATTTCCAGCTTTTCATGGCGCTGCTCGACGGGGATCGCTTCGAGGGTCGGTTCCGCGACGGCGTGCATGTCACGGATGTCTCCGATCTCATGCGCCGGATGGTCAAGGAGGGCCTGCTGAAGTTCGACGCCACCCCGCTTTTTCCTGAGCGAATCGCCTACACGGTGCCCTACAAACTCTCCGACCCGGAGGCGCAGCTCTACAAGGAAGTTACCAACTATGTGAGCGATGAGTTCAACCGCGCGGAGGCTCTCCAAAATGACAAACGCGCAGGTACGGTCGGTTTTGCGCTCACGATCTTGCAGCGCCGCCTGGCTTCATCCCCCGAAGCCATCTACCAATCCTTGAGACGCCGTCGCGAGCGACTGGAAAGCCGGCTCCGGGAACTGGAGTTGCTCCAGCGAGGCAGCGACGCTGCAACGAGTATCGCAGCAGGCGTGCCGGTACTGGACGCTGAAGACGTTGAGGATCTGGAGGACTCGCCGGACAACGAAGTTGAGGCCGCCGAGGAAGAAATCCTGGATCAGGCCACTGCGGCACGCACCATCGCCGAATTGAAGGCAGAAATCGCGACGCTGAAACGCCTGGAGGCCCTTGCGCTCTCGCTCCGACGCAGCGGCGATGACCGCAAATGGTGCGAACTGGCCAAGTTGCTCAGCACGGTGTTCGCGGCCGCGTCTGGCTCTGGGCGAGTGGCGGAAGCTTCACACCCCTATGGCTCCGGGCCAATCCCACCCCCAACGCCGTCCCCGCACCAGAAACTGGTCCTTTTCACCGAGCACCGCGACACCCTCAACTATCTGGAGGACCGTGTCACAACCCTGCTCGGTCGAAAGGAGTCCGTGGTTGTGATCCACGGGGCCATGGGCCGGGAAGAGCGAAAGAAGGCTCAGGAGGCGTTCAAGCATGATCCCGATGTGCAGGTGCTTCTGGCGACGGACGCCGCGGGGGAAGGTATCAACCTGCAACGTGCTCACCTGATGGTGAACTACGACTTGCCGTGGAACCCGAACCGCATTGAACAGCGTTTCGGACGCATCCACCGCATCGGCCAGACCGAAGTCTGCCACCTCTGGAACCTTGTAGCGGAAGAGACCCGAGAGGGCGATGTCTACCGCATGCTGCTGGATAAACTCGAACAAGCCCGGAAGACGCTTGGAGGCCAGGTATTCGACGTCCTGGGCAAACTTCAATTCGAGGGCAAGCCCTTACGAGATCTATTAATCGAGGCGATCCGCTACGGAGAGCAGCCAGAGGTGCGGGCTCGGTTGACACAAGTAGTCGCCAATGCCTTCGATCCGAACCAGTTGCAGGACCTGCTCGAAGAACGGGCCCTGGCCCACGACACCATGGACGCAACTCGCGTGTACCGTGTCCGCGAGGAAATGGAACGGGCTGAAGCTCGCCGACTTCAGCCGCACTACATCGAGTCGTTCTTCCTCGAAGCCTTCCAGCGTCTGGGCGGTTCAGTCAAACAGCGAGAGCCTCGCCGCTATGAGGTCACCCATGTCCCGGCACCTGTGCGCAACCGTGATCGCCTAATCGGGATCGGAGAGCCGGTCCTGCCTCGCTATGAACGCGTCGCCTTCGAGAAGTCCCTTGTATCGCCCCAGGGCCAGCCCCTTGCCGCCTTTCTGTGCCCCGGACATCCGCTCCTCGACGCCACCATTGATCTCATGCTCGAAAGGCACCGCGACCTGCTGCGCCGGGGATCGGTCCTGGTGGATGAACAGGATTCCGGCACCTCGCCTCGCGTACTTTTCTACTTGGAGCATTCCATCCAGGACGCCAGCCTCACCCCTGTCTGCCAGGGCACAGGCAGGCGCTCCGGAGAACGTCGCGTCATCTCCAAACGGATGCTCTACGTGGAACTGGACGCCGACGGCAACACCCGCCATCTGCAATACGCCCCTTACCTCGACTACCGCCCACTTTCGGACAGTGAGCCGTCCGTGGATGCGATCCTGTCCAGGCCGGAATGCGCATGGGTAAGTCGGGAGTTGGAGCAGAAGGCCCAGGGCTATGCCGTTGCCCAGGTTGTGCCCGAGCATCTTGCAGAAGTACGGTCCTGGCGACTTGATCTGATTGCCAAGACCGAGGCGGCCGTTCAGGACCGGTTGACCAAGGAAATCAGCTACTGGGACCACCGCGCCGAACAACTCAAGCTCCAGGAACAGGCAGGCAAGCCCAATGCCCGCCTCAACTCGGATGAGGCCCGCAAGCGAGCCGATGCCCTTCAGGGGCGTCTCCAGAAACGTCTGGAGGAATTGAAGCTAGAAAAGCAGATCGCTCCATTGCCCCCTGTTGCGTTAGGCGGCCTCCTCGTTGTCACGGCCGGGCTTTTGGCCGCATTGGCCGGGAAGGTTCCCGCCACACCGACATCACCCGTGGACACCCAGATCAGTGCTGCCAAGGCCCGCGCAGCGGTCATGCAGATCGAGCGGGAACTGGGCTTCGTGCCTACCGACCGCGAGAACGAGAAGCTCGGCTACGATATCGAAAGTCGCGTGCCTGGCACAGGAAGGCTGCGATTCATCGAGGTCAAGGGCCGGGCGGCTACCGCAGACACCATCACCGTCACCAAGAACGAAATTCTGTACTCGCTGAACAAACCCGACGACTTCATTCTGGCTATCGTGGAGTTTGACGGAGATGCTCATCGTATACACTATGTCCGCCGGCCATTCCAGCGAGAGCCGGACTTTGGGGTGACCAGCGTGAACTACGACTTCCCGGAACTCCTCCGGAGGGCGGAGGTGCCACGATGACAAGCGCGAAGAGATCGCTTGGCCACATGACACCACCCGACCTTCAGAAGCTCATCGTCGAGGGCGAGGACAGTGGCAGGCAGTTCAAGAGAGACGTTACGAACGCGGAATCACTGGCTGCCGAGATGGCTGCCTTCGCCAACAGCAAGGGCGGTGCGATCCTCATTGGCGTTGCCGACGACGGTTCGACGCCGGGGTTGTCGCCGCAAGATGTGGCGCGCATCAATCAGTTGATCGGCAATGCGGCCAGCCATTTAGTGCGGAGTCCTTTGACCGTCCACACAGAGAACGTGGCGATAGGGCATGGGCGAGTCGTCATTGTCCTGACTGTGCCCAAGGGGATCGACAAACCCTACTTCGACAAGAACGGGGTGATCTGGCTCAAGGTCGGCGCCGATAAGCGGCGTGTGAACTCAAAGGAGGAACTCCGCCGCCTGTTTCAGATCACCGACCAGTTTCATGCCGACGAACTGCCGACCAAGGCCGGCATCGAGAAGCTGGACAAGCTCCGGTTCAGGGACTTTCTGCGAGATGTTTACCAGCAGGGCTATCCCGACTCCCAGGCTGAGTTGACCCGGCTCCTGCAGAACATGAACCTGGCCACCGAAGACGGAAGACTGAACCTGGCCGGCGTGTTGATCTTTGCCGAGAAGCCGGAATGGATCGTGCCGCAATTCGTGGTCAAGGCAATCCGCTACCCTGGCAACGCGATTCACGCCACCGATTACATCGACACTGAAGATTTCTCCGGGCCGCTGCAGAAGATCTTCCGCGACGCGCTCGCCTTCATCATACGCAATCTACACAAGGTGCAGGCCGGGCGTGGAGTGAACGCGCCCGGTACACCGGAGATACCAGAGGCGGTTTTCGAGGAACTGTTGGTGAACGCACTGGCGCACCGCGACTATCTGGTAAGTGCCCCGATTCGCCTGTTCGTTTTCGACAACCGCATCGAGATCGTCAGCCCCGGCCATCTGCCCAACAACTTGACGGTCGAGAAGATACGGACCGGTAACTCGAACATCCGCAACCCGATCCTGGTTTCCTACATCGCCAAGGGGCTACTGCCCTATCACGGGCTGGGTTCCGGCATCAAGCGGGCGTTGGAGAAATGGCCCGACATCGAGTTCGCCGATGACCGGGACGGGTGCCTGTTCACAGCGACGGTTCACCGAAAACCCGGGGCTGCGTTGCAGTTGGTCGGTGTTTCACCGACCGGTTCGGAGAAACCCGACAAGGCGTCGGGTAAGCGTCGGGTAAGCGTCGGTATAACGTCGGGTAAGATTCTGGATGCATGTAGAACCAAGAGCACCATCACTATCCCAGAACTGGCCGTGATGATCGGTGTAACCGAGCGTTCCATCGAGCGGAATATCCAGACGCTCCGGAGAAGCGGGCTTCTGCGGCGCGTCGGCGGAAGAAAAGAAGGGCATTGGGAGGTGGTCGGATGATACAGCATTGGAGATCAGACCTGCCCTTCCGGTGGGAGCCCGATCTCAGCGCCACTATCGTGAACTACGACTTCGTGGAACTGCTCGCCTATGGGGAGGACCCGCGATGAGTACCCCAGTCACAGTCAACGTCCTCGATTTCACGGGATGCCCGTTTGCAGTCTCTGCCGCGGACGGCCAGCGCGTCTGCGACCAGATCGTGCCTCTATTGCGTGAAGGGAAGCCTCTCTCGCTGTCGTTTTCCGGGATCGAGACCATCATCGCTGCCTTTCTGAGCACGGCCGTGGGTCAACTCTACAGTGTGTTTCCCGAAGACCATATTCGCAGTCTGCTGGATTTCAGGGACATCCAGGCGGACGACCGCACGCTTCTGGATCGCGTGGTCCGAAACGCCAAGGTATACTACGCCAATCCGAAGGCATTCGATGAAGCGTGGCGAGAAGAACTCGGGGACGAGGTTGCCGCAGGACAATACTGTGGCAGTGAACTTGGGGCAAGCAAGCGATGACGATGCCTGTTCCAACGCCGATCTACCGGATGGTCCATGTGGCGAACCTCGACACGATTCTGCGGCGTGGCGGGATGCACGGGCCAAATCATGTGCCGAATGACTTGGAGGCAGCCATGATCGAGATCAAGCAAGGCAATGTGGTGACGGCCGACGCTGATGCGCTGGTCAATACGGTCAACTGCATTGGCTTCATGGGCAAGGGTATCGCGCTTCAATTCAAGAAGGCGTACCCGGAGAACTGCGAAGCCTATCGCAAGGCATGTGATCGTGGTGAAGTCCAGCCGGGCCAGATGTTCATTTTCGACACCGGGGACATGCTGCATGCCCGCCATATCATCAACTTCCCTACCAAGCGGCATTGGAAGGGCAAATCTCGCTATGAAGATATCGAAGCGGGTCTGCACGCTCTGGTCGAGGACGTGAAACGCCTGAGAATCCGTTCCATTGCGATTCCACCACTTGGTTGTGGCCTTGGCGGGCTTGACTGGCGAAAGGTGCGTCCAATGATTGAGGCAGCTTTTGCGGTATTGCCCGATGTGCGTGTGCTCCTGTTCGAACCTGTCGGTGCGCCGGAACCGGAAGCCATGCCCGTGCGCACTGATCGTCCCCATCTGACGGTAGCGAGAGCGATGTTCCTTAAGCTGATGGACCTGTATACCGCGATGGAATACAGGCTTACCCTACTGGAGATCCAGAAACTGGCGTATTTCCTCCAGGAGTCAGGGCAGCCCTTGAAGTTGCGGTATGAAGCCGGGCACTACGGGCCGTATGCGCCGAATCTGAACAAGGTCCTTGAAACGCTCGAAGGACATTTCACCAGGGGATATGGTGATTCGCAGAAACCGGACGTTGAGATTGCGTTGCTGGAGCACGCCGTCCAAGAAGCGGACGCGTTCCTCGCCGACAAGGCCCAGGAACACGAGCGGCTCGACCAGGTGAGGCGTCTCATTGAAGGCTTCGAGACCCCTTACGGGATGGAACTGCTTTCCTCGGTCCATTGGCTGGCCACGCATGGTGCTCCACCATCGGAGACAGAAGAAGCCGCCGTAGCCGGCATGGCGGCATGGAATGAACGGAAACGAAAGATGTTCCAGTCCGCTCACATCCGCGTCGCGTGGGAACGTCTTGTTACGCAAAAATGGATTGGCCGGGACGCGATATCATGAGTTCAGACAGGGCAGAGACCGTCAAACGCAAGAAACTCATCGAAGTTTCCCTGCCCTTGGAGGCGATCAACAAGGCCTCGGCCAAGGAGAAATCCATCCGGCACGGACACCCGAGCACTCTGCACCTGTGGTGGGCGCGGCGGCCACTGGCTATGGCAAGGGCGGTGATCTTCGCGCAGATGGTGGATGATCCCTCTGCCAACCCGGACCTGTTCCCGACCGAGAAGGCGCAGGAGAAGGAACGGCAGCGGCTGTTCCGCATCATTGAGGACCTCGTGCTGTGGGAGAACACCACGAACGAGGTGGTGCTCCAGCAGGCGAGGGACGAGATCTGGCAGAGTTGGCGGAGGGCGTGTGCCCAAAACGCCGGCCATCCGCGGACGAAGGAACTTTTCGATCGCCACAAGCTCCCTGCCTTTCACGACCCCTTCGCCGGCGGAGGGGCGCTGCCGCTTGAAGCCCAACGGCTTGGGCTTGAGGCTTACGCCAGTGACCTGAATCCGGTGGCTGTGCTCATCAATAAGGCAATGATCGAGATCCCGCCGAAGTTCGCCGGCAAGCCGCCCGTCAATCCTGAATCGCGAAAGGACAAGGTGCTCTTCAAGAAGGACTGGCGCGGCGCGCAAGGCTTGGCCGAGGACGTGCGTTACTACGGAAAATGGATGCGCGACGAGGCCGAGAAGCGCATCGGTCATCTCTACCCCAAGGTCGAAGTCACGGCAGCGATGGCGCAGGAGCGGCCTGACCTGAAGAAATATGTGGGGCAGAAGCTCACCGTGATCGCCTGGCTGTGGGCGCGCACGGTGAAGAGCCCGAACCCGGCCTTCGCGCAGGTGGACGTGCCACTCGCCTCGACCTTCATGCTTTCCACCAAGGCTGGCAAGGAGGCCTACGTTGAGCCGGTGATCGAAGGCCGCAGCTACCACTTCATAGTGAAGGTGGGCAAGCCGAAGGATGCCGATGCGACAGATCGCTGCACCAAGTCAGGTGGGAGCTACTCGCCTTTCCTCTGCCTGATGTCTGGAACGACGATTCCGTTCGAGTACATCCGCGAGGAGGGCAAGGCCGGCCGCATGGGCGACCGACTGATGGCCATCGTTGCCGATGGCGCAAAGGGGCGGGTCTATCTGAACCCGACGGCAGAGCACGAGGAACTGGCACGATCAGCGAAGCCAAAGGACTACCCGGACACGCTGTTGCCCGAGCGGGCGCTCGGCTTCCGGGTGATGCTCTACGGAATGGACCGCCACTACAAGCTTTTCACCTCCCGCCAACTTGTAGCGCTGACAACATTCTCTGATTTGGTGCAGGAGGCGTGTGAACAGGTAAAGCGAGACTCCTCGGCCATCGGCCTGTCCGACGACGGCAAGCCACTCAGCGCCGGCGGCACGGGCGCCACCGCCTACGCCGATGCGGTGGGGGTGTATTTGGCTTTTACGGTCGACAAGATGACTGACCGCAACTCCTCAACTTGTGGTTGGGACTCGTCTCGGGACAGCATTCGGGGAGTCTTCGGTCGGCAAGCAATGCCGATGGTTTGGGACTTTGCAGAATCGAACTCTGTCGGGGAAAGCGCGGGCAGCTTGGAAAACGCCACCGACCAATGTGCCCGAGTCTTGAATGAGTTACCGGCTTCCACTCGTAGCAACTCGCAGCAAGCAGACGCTGCATCACAGTCTGTCAGCGCCGACAAACTGATCTCCACCGATCCTCCTTATTACGACAACATCGGCTACGCAGATCTCTCGGACTTCTTCTACGTCTGGCTGCGTCGTTCGCTGCGGCCTGTCTTCCCCGATCTCTTCGCGACGCTTGCCGTGCCCAAGGCCGAGTAACTGGTAGCGACGCCCTATCGTCATGGCAGCAAGGAGAAGGCAGAGAGATTCTTCCTGGACGGCATGACGCAAGCGATGCACCGTCTCGCCGAGCAGTCGCATCCGGCCTTCCCAGTCAGCATCTACTACGCCTTCAAGCAGGCCGAGAGCGACGGCGATGACGGCACGACGAATACCGGCTGGGACACCTTTTTGGCAGCCGTCATCGAGGCAGGTTTTGCCATCAGCGGTACCTGGCCGATGCGAACCGAACTGAGCAACCGCATGATCGGCTCCGGGACCAACGCCCTCGCATCCAGCATCGTCCTCGTCTGCCGCCCGCGCGCGGCGGATGCAAAAACAGTCACCCGTCGCGAGTTCCTGGATGCACTCAAGGGGCCATCCTCCGACGAAAGGCTACGGTTGGAGAAAGAGATCAAGTCAGCGAATGTCGCACCGGAACGCCGTGAACTGATCCGGCAACGTCTGGATGACAGCCTACTCACGGCGATGACCAACCTGCAGCGTGGCAACATCGCCCCGGTGGACCTGGCTCAGGCGGCCATTGGCCCGGGCATGGCCGTCTACACCCGCTACGCCAAAGTGCTCGACGCCGAGGGCAAGCCGCTCTCGGTGCGCGAGGCGCTTGCCCTCATCAACCAGACCCTCGACGAGGCGTTGGCCGAGCAGGAGGGCGACTTTGACGCCGACAGCCGCTGGGCCCTAGCGTGGTTCGAGCAGTACGGATTCGCAGAGGGCGAGTACGGCGTAGCCGAGACTCTCTCCAAGGCCAAGAACACCAGCGTCGCCGGTATGGTCGATGCGCATGTCGTTGCCTCGAAAGGCGGCAAAGTGCATCTGCTCAAACCGAGCGAACTTCCTGCAAAGTGGGACCCGGCCACCGACTCTCGCCTCACTGCGTGGGAAATCGTCCACCACCTGATCCGCGTGCTGGAAGCGGGCGGTGAGATCGCGGCGGCGGAACTTGTCTCCAAGTTCGGTAGCAAGGCCGAGTCTGCCCGCGAACTAGCCTACCGCCTCTACACCGTCTGCGAGCGCAAGAAACGTGCGGCAGAGGCGATAGCCTACAACGGCCTCGTTCAGAGTTGGCCCGAGATCACCCGCCTTGCCCGCGAAGCCAGCACGCCGCGTACGACCCAGGCAGAGATGTTCGCAGAAAACGAAGGATGACCCATGGCCATCAGCAACCACAAGCGAATCGACAAGCCGGTCTCTTGTGATGCGAGGTACTCGGCGAGCGTTTGGAGATGGTGATGATCTCGATCGGCGATAGGTTAGACGGCAAGTATTTGGTCACTCGCAGGCTCGGGGGCGGCGGTTTCGGTGAGGTATTTCTAGCCAACGATGAGGTGATTCCCGGCAGGCAGGTCGCGATCAAGGTGCTTTCCCAGCCGCGAGACGCCGATCACCTCGATCTCCTATTGGAGATGCAGGCACTGGCGAAGTTCAACCATCCGCACGTAGTGGCGTTCTACCACCACTTTCGTGACGAGAAACGCCTCTACCTGGTGATGGAATTCTGCGCTGGCGGGAGTCTGGGGGATCGACTGAAGGCCACCGAGCGATGCCCCGAAGAGCAAATCTTCGCATGGGGCCTGGAACTGTGTGAGACCCTCGCCTTCGTCCACGGAAAGGGGATTGTCCACCATGACATCAAGCCCATGAACATCCTCTTCGCTGGAGACGGAACGATCAAGCTCGGGGACTTCGGCATTGCCAATCGCAATGCTGGTACCCGTCTCTATCTGCCGCCAGAAATCTGGCTTAGCGAACAGGTGTCTCCGATCGACCCAAGGATCGATGTCTACGCTCTGGGTCTGACGTTGCTAGAATCGATAACAGGTCGCCATCCCTATGAGGATCTCCATCCGAACGAATGGGTGCCGGCTCAGATTGCACACAGATTTGTCTCACCAGATATGCCCCGCTGGGTGCAGGAAATCCTACTGAAGGCCACGCACCCCACCCCCGAACTGCGATTTCAATCGGCCGACGACTTTGCCGAGGCGATCCGTGCCCGGCACGTGCCTTATGTTTTCGATGGTAACCACATCAAGGCTGATGCACAGGCCAAGCGAGCAGAGTCTGCGATCGCGAGGCGGAAGTGGAAGACAGCCCAAAGCCTCGCGTCGTCTGCACTTCAGGCAAGCCCAGATTGCGTCGCTGCACTGTTGGCTGCAGGCCGTTGCCAGTTGCTGATTCACCGCATTGATCGGGCCAGCGAGTACTTCTCCAAGGCAGTATCGATCAGCCCTCGCACGCCAGTCCAGAAGGAACTCGGCTGGATAAGCCTGGAGCAAGGCCATCTACCGACGGCAATCTCTCTGCTGACCGACCATTTGCGGAGGAACGCATCCGATTTCGAGGCCTATAACCTGCTCCTGAAGTGCTTCTATCTGACTGATTGTCTCGAAGCAGGGGAATCACTCGCTCGTACCCTGATAAGTGAAAAGGCAAAGAACGACTGCTTCCGCAACAACCTTCTTCTGTGCCGCCTGCAGAGCGAAGACTGTACTCTTGTTGAGCCGGAAGGATTTTCCTACCGTGGAGATGCGAATCCCTTTATCTCCTACAACATCGCGGTGGTGACAGAGAAACCGCCAGCCTGGGGAAACGACGTCCAGCCACCACTGAAGTCGAAACTGCTTTTCGAGGAGTACCAATTCGGAATCGCAAGTCGCGCCGGAAGACAGAACACGCTAGCCGTTTATTTGCCCGATGGTGCCCGTCGTACCTTTAAGTTGCCGATCGTGAAGATTGGCTGGTTTAGCTCAAACGACATCGTTTTCAGCAATGCAGAAGTGAGCCGCCGGCACTGCGTGATCGTGAACTATCCTGACGATGTGTGGCTCTATGACCTCGGAAGCACTAGCGGCACGGTAATCGACGGACATCGCGTCATCGGCCGAGTATTCCTCGACGGGGTGCACGACGTAGTGGTAGGACCAGTTTGCTTCCGCGTTGCCGCGAGCAGTGACCTGTTGATTTAACCAGGGGATGTGAATTTAGACGGAGTAACACATGGCGATCACCAACCATGAACGTGTCGGTAAGGGGATGGAATTGCTCAAGGGCGGACTAGGACCTTTTGTCCAGCGAGAGTTCGCGAGCACCTATGGAGAGCGTGCCATCGCTGAGGTCAGCCGTTTCTTAGGCGAGGATCGTCTGATCGCAAAGAAGCCGATTACCGACCTGGATGCAGCCTTGCTGCTGAAGCTGATGTGGGAGGCGTGGACTGATGTCTTCCGAAAGACGCTCGGGCACGCCGAGCGGAGCCTCCTGAGCGAGCTGCGCGACATCCGCAACAGGTGGGCACACCAAGAGGCCTTCTCGGGCGATGACGCCTACCGCGCCCTTGACTCGACGGGGCGACTGCTGACCGCCGTCTCAGCACCGCAGGCCAACGAGATCGAGAAGATGAAGATGGAGCTGCTGCGGATACGGTTCGACGAGCAGACTCGCAATGAGAAGCGGAAGACTGCTAGCACGGCCATCGAGAGTGTGGCGGTGAGTAACCTCAAGCCCTGGCGAGAGGTGGTGACGCCGCACCAGGACGTGGCCAGCGGCCGCTACCAGCAGGCCGAGTTCGCTGCTGACCTGTGGCAGGTGTACCTCGGCGAGGGGACGGCCGAGTACCGCGACCCAGCCGAGTTCTTTCGCCGCACCTATCTGACTGAAAGCCTGAAGCGGATGTTGGCCGGTGCGGTGCAGCGTCTCGCAGGCCAAGGCGGCGATCCGGTCGTGCAGCTCCAGACCAATTTTGGCGGCGGCAAGACGCACTCGATGCTGGCGCTGTATCACCTCTTCTCTGGGATCGCACCAGGGGAGTTGGCCGGTATCGACGTGGTGATGCAGGAGGCTAGGGCAAAGACGCTGCCGGCCGCCCGGCGAGTGGTGCTTGTTGGCAACAAGATCTCGCCCGGTAACCCCGCCACCAAACCGGATGGCACGGTGGTGCGCACATTGTGGGGCGAACTGGCCTGGCAGCTCGGTGGCAAGAAGGCCTTTGCCCGCATCAAGGCCGACGACGAAAAGGCGGCCAGCCCTGGCGAAGCCCTACGCGAGCTGCTCACAGAGTATGGGCCGTGCCTTATACTGATCGATGAGTGGGTGGCCTACGCCCGCCAACTCCACGACCAGGGAGACCTTCCGGCCGGCAGCTTCGAGACGCAGTTCACCTTTGCCCAGTTGCTGACGGAATCAGCGAAGAACGCAAAAAACTGCCTGCTGGTGATCAGTCTCCCGGCCTCAGACACGATGGGCTCGCCGCATGCGCAGGCGGATGATGTGGAAGTTGGCGGCCAGCGTGGCCGTGAGGCCCTCGACCGGCTGCGTAATGTGGTGGGCCGGGTGGAATCCTCGTGGCGTCCGGCCAGCGCAGAGGAAGGCTTTGAGATTGTGCGGCGACGGCTGTTCGAGCCGCTGGCCGATCCCGCCCGGTTCAAGGATCGCGACGTGGTGGCCAGGGCCTTCGCGGACCTCTATCGGACGCAGCACCAGGAGTTCCCGCCCGAGTGCCACGAGGCCGACTACGAGAAGCGTATCAAGGCAGCCTACCCGATCCACCCGGAGATCTTCGATCGGCTCTACACCGACTGGTCCACACTGGTCAAGTTCCAGCGCACCCGGGGCGTGTTGCGTCTCATGGCGGCCGTGATCCACAGCCTGTGGGAGAAAGTGGACAAGAATCCGCTCATCCTGCCGGCGAATATCTCGATCGATGACACTCGCGTCCAGTTCGAGCTGACCCGATACCTCTCGGACAATTGGGTTCCGGTGATCGAAAAGGATGTGGATGGACCGAACTCGCTGCCCCTGCGGATCGACAGCGAGGTGCCGAACCTCGGGAAGCTCGCAGCCTGTCGGCGCGTGGCTCGCGCCATCTATATGGGATCGGCGCCTACGGCGATGGTTGCCCATCGCGGGGTCGAGGACCGGCGGGTGAAACTCGGTTGCGTAATGCCGGGCGAGTCCCCGGCTGTGTTCGGCGATGCGCTCCGGCGGCTTGCCGCTGCGGCTACCTATCTATACCAGGATGGCCCTCGCTATTGGTATTCGACACAGCCCACGGTAACCAAGCTGGCAGAGGACCGCGCCGAGCAGTTGAGACGCGAGCCTGACAAGGTCGTACACGAACTGGACCGTCGCCTGAGAGAGAATCTGCGCCAGATAGGTGACTTCAGCCGCGTCCATCCTATGCCGCAGTCGGGCCAGGACGTGCCCGATGACCTCGATGCACGGCTCGTGGTGCTGGGAGTCGATCACCCCTACAGCAAGGAATTGGGCAGTGCGGCTGAAGCTGCCGCCAAGTTGATCCTCGCTTCACGCGGCAATACGCCACGATCCAATCAGAATACCCTCGTCTTCCTTGCTGCGGACAAGACACGCCTGCAAGACCTCGATGAAGCGGCCCGCAAGTATCTCGCGTGGGAGTCGATCCTGACCGACAAGAACAAACTGAATCTTGATCCCCAGCAGGTCAAGCAGGCTGAGACTCAGGAGGAATCTGCTCATGGTGTGGTGACGGCGCGCCTGCCGGAAACGTACCAGTGGCTATTGGTCCCTATGCAGGCGACGCCCGAGTCCGTGGTCGCATGGCAATCTATCCGGCTTTCTGGACAGGAAGCCCTTGCCGTGCGGGCGAGCAAGAAACTTCGGAGCGATGAACTTCTTGTCACCAGCTTCGCCGCCACCCGGCTGCGCATGGAGCTGGATCGCGTTCCGCTCTGGCGGGGGGACCACGTTGCTGTGAAACAGTTGGTAGAAGACTTCGCCCGCTACCTCTACCTGCCGCGATTGAAGGACACCGGCGTGCTCATGGAAGCCATTCGAAGTGGTCTTGCCCTGTTGACCTGGACACAGGACTCCTTTGCATATGCCGAGAGCTTTGACGAAGCGGCAGGCCGCTATCGCGGCCTGCGTGCCAGCCTACGCTTCTGGATCGCCGACGACAATCCGATGGGGTTCCTTGTCCGCCCAGAACCTGCCCAGCGACAACTCAGTGCCGAGACGTCTGCCCCATCGGGAGGAGCAGCCAAACCGTCGGATGCAGGTGGCGTAACGCCTGCAGTCACCGAGGGAAAGGCCAGTAGGACAGAGGTGGGCACAAGACCCTCCACACCCAAACGATTTCATGGAAGTGTCACGCTCGACGCCACACGCGTCGGTCGCGATGCCGGGCGCATTGCCGACGAAGTTGTGGCGCACCTGGCCGGCCTTGTCGGATCGAAAGTCAATGTGACTTTGGAAATCGAGGCGGAGGTTCCATCCGGCTTGCAGGAACACGTTGTCCGCACCGTGACCGAGAACTGCCGCACCCTGAAGTTCACGAACCACGGCTTCGAGAAGGAGTAGAGCAGCACCAGCCAAGAACCCGATGGTGGCGTCTTTCGGGATTGACATTCTTCGTCAGGGCTGGGCGCCGACCTCAAGGAATTTGTGCGCATCAACCAAGGCAAGTTGCTGAAGCGATGAGGGATGTACGCATATATGACTATGTGGAGCACGACCATACGCAGCTCGCACGCATGTGGGAAAGGCGTCTACGCGGCTACCGGGACATGGGCTATGAGGTTCGCGTGGAATGATAGGGAAGAAGCTGAGCCTATTGTGAATTGTGGTTGCGCTGATTTGCAGGATATGGACGTTTAGAATTTATACATTAATTGAAATCCCACGGATGGGGGAATGATCCGATACTGCCCCGGACGGAAATTATTAAAGCCGGAGCGGCGTTTGTTTAGGTCCTGCTCGAACCAGCCCAAAATGTCATACGCATCAAATCGAAGGGTAACATTCTTACTATAGTCGCATTGTACCCCGAAATTCAAGTAATAGCTCGGGCCAAAGGCCTTGTCGGCGTTGAGATCATAATACGTCGTATCTTTGGTTTTTCTCCATTCTGCGTAATCCTTTCCGCCCGGATTGAACCAATAGACGACCAGCGAACTGTCGGCGCCCCACTGTTTGGTCATTTGATAATGCACGCGGGCCTTTGTGATATGATTAAACCAGTTGGCCAGGTCGTCGCCGTACCCCAGCGGTGCGGCGGTATCTTCAGCAGAAAGGATGTCCGGTGCAAGCTTAAAATCCCGTAATTTTGTATATCCGTGAGAAATATCAAACCGGAACTTATCGACCAGATAGGTCGCCTCAACTTCCGCCCCCCACAGCTTTTCAGTAGCCAAGAGCATGTTATCCCCGTCGCCATTTGTAGGCGTGACACCTCATCCGATTATATCCTGCTGTGTGATGGTGGTAACCGTGGATGGGATGACCCGGCCTGACGACACCGTTGTCAGCGACGTCGATGTGACCGGAATGTCCATCAACTGTTCAAGGGACATGTCAAAGAGGGATGGACTTTCCGGTTGTGTCTGCTTGGCGGTTTCGATCGGGGCGGTTCTGCCTTCTTTTGCTGCAGGAGTTTCTAATGCCGTGGCAAAGTCGGTAAGAACCAGCAATAGCCCAATAAGAACGCCAATCCAGCCTTTTTCATTTTCATCATCGCAGGACACTCAGTGAACTACAAATGTCCACTTATCCCCTTCTTCCTTATTACCACCGCCACTATCGACACAACTGGGGCGGTGAATTAGTGAAAAATGGTATCTGTCCATCGCCTTGGCGTCTTATAATGCCCATGTTTTTGGCGGTCCTGTGGCCGTGTTCAGCCTTCCGACAGGTGACATTGCTCCGGTTGTTGAAGCCAGAAGGCCGGGCGGTATAATGGACGCATGCCCATAACCGACACAAGCCCGGAGGCCCAAGAGGTCTTGATCCGACTTTATCGCCAGATGCCTGTGGAGAAGAAGCTTCGCCTGGTCTTCGATGCGTATGAGACGGGTAGGCAACTGGCCATGGCGGGCCTGCGTCAACGACATCAGCAGGCCTCCGACCAGGAGATCTGGCGGTTGTGGGCCAGGCAGCACCTTGGGGAAGAGCTCTTTGACGCCGTATACGGAAGGGGCGCGGATGCATGAGCATCAAGACATAGATGTCCTCGCCCAGGTTATTACCGTCCTGGAACAACTCAAGATACCCTATGCCGTGGGCGGGTCCATAGCCAGTTCCAGTTATGGCAGGGTGCGGTTCACGCAGGACGCCGACATCACAGTTGAACCCTTTGAGGCACAAATGGGGCAGTTCTTCGATCTGGTCAAGGACAGCTTCTACATCAGCAAGGAGGCCATGATCCAGGCGATTCGTGGGCGGACCAGCTTCAATCTCATCCATTTCGACTCCGCCTTCAAGATCGACCTGTTCGTCCGCAAGGACACGGAGTTTGAAAGGCAACTGCTGCTGCGGACGAGGTCTGTGCCGATTGCAGGGGGCATGGCGAGGACTTTCTCATTTGTCTCGCCGGAAGACATCATCCTGTTGAAACTCCGATGGTTCCTAGAGGGCGGTGAGACCTCGGACTGCCAGTGGCAAGATGTCTTCGACGTCCTGGCCGTCCAAGGGGCGGGCCTGGACCTCACATACCTCCAGAAGTGGGCAGAGCTCCTCGGTCTGAAGGACCTTCTGAGCAAGGCCCTGGCTGAATCGCAATAGTTGTCATTCCTGCTTGCAGGGAGGTTACCATGGATAAGGCAAGGCGAATCGTAGTTCTGATCTCAGGGATCATACTGTCCTCCCCCATTGCCCGTGTCCTGGCCGACGAGGGCATGTGGCTCTACAATGCCCCTCCTCGACAGGTCCTCAAGGAGCGATACAGCTTCGAGCCGAACGAGGCGTGGCTCGAACACCTCCAGATGTCGTCCGTGCGGTTCAATAGCGGCGGATCGGGTTCGTTTGTGTCTGCGCACGGCCTGGTGCTCTCCAACCACCACGTGGGTGCAGACGCCCTCCAGAAATTCGGGGACAAGGACCACAACTACCTGCGGGACGGTTTTCACGCCCGCACGCCAGGAGAGGAGAAACGCTGCCTGGATCTCGAGCTCAATGTGCTCATGGAGATTGCGGATGTGACCGACCGCGTGAACTCCGCGGTCAAGCCGGACCTCTCCGCTGGGCAGGCCTTCCTGGCCCGGCGCGCGGTCATGGCCGAGATCGAGAAGGAGTCACTCGACCGGACCGGGCTTCGCAGCGACGTGGTCACCCTGTACCAGGGCGGGCGCTATCACCTGTACCGCTTCAA
>Ga0315287_10001893_pt1 | contig 19589 bp, 20 predicted proteins | sample YL17G11_0_MG_FD_205037 | JGI IMG/M metagenome (GOLD analysis project Ga0315287, IMG submission 205037) | Sediment microbial communities from Yellowstone Lake, YNP, Wyoming, USA - YL17G11_0 | ecosystem: Environmental > Aquatic > Freshwater > Lake > Sediment | place: USA: Wyoming | collected...
TGCTTCTGATTTGTATGCCGATTTAAAAAATAATGCTGAATATAAACACTGTCATTTTTCTGCGATTGATGAACACGGTAAAGCGTTGTGGCCTACTCGTTATTCACTTAATATGCTCAAAGCTAGAGAGCGAGAAATAGGGTCGGTTCGATTTGCAAGAGAATATCGCTGTATTCCGGTTTCTGATGCTTCTAGTTTGTTTCCAGAAAAAATATTAACAGACTGTTACAGACAAGACCTCGAATTGCTTACGGACGTACCCGACGATCTATGGGATCACTATGATGTTTATACTGGAATCGATCTAGCTCTTAGCGCGAGCGTCGGAGCCGACTTTAGCGTGATCACGACCCTAGGGGTAGACAAATACAAGAACCGTAGGCTCTTAGATATCAGAAGGTCGAAGGGCAAGAGCATGACGGACCAATTAAGGGAAATCGAAGAGGTCAATTATAAATTTAGGCCTCAAAAAATATATATAGAGCACAATCAATTCCAGCGTGTCTTTCGCGATCAGTTGGTCGCTAATACGGACATGCCTGTTCATGGTTTTACGACCACTGCACAGAAGAACTCGCTTGAAAGGGGTGTTCCATCGCTTCAGATATTGTTCGAAAATAGGAAGTTTCAGATTCCCAGAAGAACTGAAAGAGACAGGAGGATCACGGACGTCCTACTCGGTGAATTAAAATGTTTTACCTGGACGAACGGCAAGCTAGCCGGAGTCGGTAGTCACGATGACACGGTGATGTCGCTTTGGATAGCAAACGAGGCGTGTTCGTCGAGCGGGTTTAGTTTCAGTTTTGATTAGCAGTTTGATCCTTATCAATGATATCATTTAAGGACGCAACCCTTGGAGGACATCTATGCGATTTTCACGCAAAGCGACAATAATGCTATCTGAGGATGATTCGACATCGCCAAAGGATATTCGGTTCTATGATTTGGACCGAGAGACATTAGATAAGACTTCGATCGAAGAGGGCGGGTCGGCGACTCATGCGGTTGATGTCGGCGATACGTTCACCCTACCGATGGGGCAGATCAGTCAGGGCAAGTATTTTTATTTGTATGCAGACGGACCGTTTGAGCTAAACATCAACGGTGTGACGGGAGCCGAGCTATCGATGGCTGGTGATGTGGTCAACGAAATGTGGTGCGACTTTACTACGCTTTCGGTTGAAAATGTAACCGGATCGGCAGACGACATCAGACTAACATGGGTTATTGGCGGGGTTTAACGATGCAAGACCTAACGGAAATCGCTTCGATCTTAGATGAGACGATTGGCAAGTCGCTTGAAATAGAACAACAGCAACTAGCAAAAAAGAAACATGAACGCTTATTGCTTAGGAAAGCGTTTACCTTTGACCCAATGGTGCCGCACGAGGTAGGCGAACACAGCGACGTCCACAATCCATATCGGCGCACTTCGGACGGACTGTACCTGCCGTATTCGGCTCAATATTGGGCCGATCAGGGGAAATATGATTTGTCGAGCGATGGGATCAGATACCACAACTCAGCCAGGAACCCAGACGGATATCGAGAATCGGAAAGAATGCTAACCGCAATGAAGGCGGTGATTAATGACACAGTTATTAAGGCAAGTTTCCCGATCGGAACCATCCACGAATACAACGGTATTAGATATCAAAAAGAGGCTCCTGGGAAATGGGTGCCAATACATGAGGGCAACGCGGCTGATCATCCAGTCGAAAAGGATCGACAATCTAAACACGATGCGATCGAAAAAGAACTGGAAGCTCGGAAAAATGGAAAGCAGGTTCTTCCTGCTACTGAACGAACGAAACAGGCCAATAAAAAGTTTGATGATATCTCGCAGCGAGAGCGAGATCTTTCTGCCAAAGAGGCAGAGCTTTCTCAGCGCGAAGTTGACCATCGCTCTCGGGAGCTGGATTTAAGAGAAGCCAAGCTGGGGAAAAAGCCAGAAAAGGAAAAGCCAGAGGCCAAAGCAAAAAGTCCCGAGCGGACTCCAGAACAAGCGAAAGCGTTCGAAACTGCAAAGAGTCGTGGTTATAAGGTTCCGCCGGCCTGGAAAAACGTCTGGGTTAATCCAGATCCCGACGCGGCGCTTCAGGTAAAAGGGACGGACGCTAAGGGGCGCAGCCAGTCTATCTATTCGTCTAAGCATCACGATGCGGCGGCAATGAAAAAGTTTAATAGGCTAAAGCAGTTTGGAGCTGCTCGTAAAGAGTTTATGCTAAAGATCGAAGCAGACATGCGTAGTAGCGATGAAGCTAAGGTCCTTTATCTGATCGATAGGACAGGGTTTCGGATAGGTTCTGACACCGAGACAGGCGCAAAAGTGAAAGCGTATGGGGCATCGACTCTGACTAGCGATCACGTTAAAGTTAACGGCAGCAAGGTTACATTCGAATTCGTCGGCAAGAAGGGCGTGACCCAGAGTCACACTATTGACGATGCTAAAATCGCGGCTATGGTCTCAGGCAAAAAGGGCAGGCTGTTTAACACTAGCGACAGTAAGGTGCGCGATTACCTCAAATCTATATCTAAAAAAGATTTTAAGGTAAAGGATTTCCGAACCCATGTCGCTACATCCACAGCGCTTGAGGCATCAGATCGAATACCTCCGCCAAGCACACAGGCTATGACTGCGAAAGAAAAAGCACACAAGATAATGGAGGTGTCAAAGATTGTAGCAAAAAAACTTGGGAATACTCCGACGATGGCAAGAGATAGTTATATTGATCCGATGGTCTTTGACAGATGGGAGGTAGCTGCATGAAAGACGAAATGAAAAGCGCAGTGGATGATTTCTTAGAAACGATTAGTTTTCAAGATCCAGAAACTGGCGAGGAATTTACCGAAGCCGCTAATGCAGATGAGACTGAAGATGGCGAGGACGATTAATGAAAAGGATTGTCCAGATTGAATTAACAAGTTTTTGCAATCGAAAGTGTCACTATTGTGGCCAGACCAATATGACCAGACCAAAGGGATATATGGACTACAACACCGTTGATCGGTGCATTGATGTTCTAATTCAGATGGGTCAGTTTAATAATGTAGGTTTGAACCACTATGGCGAATCTCTCATGCATCCTGATTTTGTAGATATCGTCGAAAGATTTAACGCTAGGGGGATTACTCCTTGGTTATATACAAACGGTGATTATCTGTCTGACTCTATGATTGAAAAATTAACCAAGAGGACATTGTCTTCGATTGTTATATCGAGTCATATGCCGTTGGGTGCAAGACAGGCTGTTCAGAAAAAATGTCACGATGCCGGATTGCCTGCATATTGGCAACCAGACTATACTCCAGAGAACGTAATTAGCATTGGCAATCAGGTCGATAATGTCGGAGGGGATCGCGGCTTGCCACCACTAAAGGATCCAGCAAATCATTGTGCGTTTTTGAAACTTGATTGGGGCATTGTCCTTTGGAACGGAGATCTTGTTCCCTGCTGCATCGACTATGACGGTAGGGGCGTGTTTGGAAATATAATGAATGATAATGTGATGGACTTGCATTCGGCAGTATTTAAGATTTGTGGTCAGTGTCCTGGCCATTCAGGAAACATAATTTAAGGAGAGATATATGTTTAAGGTTATGGACAATCCGATTTTAATCGAGAACGGTTCTGACACAGACCAACAGCTTGCAAAATCTATCGCTAACGGTTCGGTTGGGACTGTAAGTCGAGGCACACCGATCATTGATGAGTTGTGGAGCGGCGAGATTCGACCTTTTGAAATGATGAAAAGCAATGAATATGAACCAGTAAATGCGCCAGCCGCCAAGCAACCAGCTATCAAGCCGGTTAAAGTTAAAGAGCCAGAGAAGCCTAAACCGATAGAATTCCCAACAGCGAAATCTCTTGTTGCAGATGCGATCAGTTCGTTAACCGAGATATTCAAGTCTGACGATGAAGACGAAGACGACGAAGACAAGCCCGAAGAGAAGTTCAAGGTCGACAAAAAAGAGACGGCAGAAAAATCTGCTAGTTCAACCTCTGACGTTATAAAGGGAGACGACGAAGAATCTATCGAAGATACACAGATGACAGACAGTCAGGCGGTAAACGCATCGGACAAAGATGCCAATAAGGACGATAGCGAAAGCGACGAAGAGGACGATTCCGAGAAATCTTTAGGTGAAGTCCTAGACGATTTAATTAAAGCCGGCACAGGTGAAGGATCAAGGGGCGGAAAGATTATCGGTCATACCAAATCTGGTAAACCGATTTATGAAAGTCACAATCTTGCTCACGACAGGTTTAATTCTACGGACCATAAAGAAGCGGCTGATTTGCATCTTAACCACTCGAATGGTGATCGAGACCACGATTCGAGGATGGCCGAATATCACAAAGAAGCAGCGGTGGCAAAAGAAAAAAATAGTCCGACTCTTCATGATTCGATGGGCAAGCATCATAAGGAAGAGGCGAACAAGAGATCGAATGCTCGTCCACTTAGTCCTGCCGTACAGGCAAGGCGTAATGAATTGGATAGATTTCCTGCGGCTGCTAGCAAAAAAGGAATTCCAGATGAGCCTGGTAGCCACGTTATCGGCTCGACTAAAAGCGGCAAAGATATCTATTCAAATGCCAACCATCCCACTCATGCTTTTTTTACGTCGCGAGACCATTATGACGCCATAGACCATCATTCAGAAAAAGCAAGGGACGCAAAAAATTCAGGCAATTCTGGGCTGCACGAAAAACACCTCAAAGAAATATCTGCTCATGCAACTCAGGCTCACGTTAAGGGTACAGAAGAGGATGCTCCTAACGAGGCGTTTCCGCACATGAGCAACAAGGATGTCGAACATAGCTTTAGCACGACGGACAAGGCGGGTCATCGGAGATTTAGAGACCTGCACAACGGTATGGCTGTTGCGTATGCTCACGATCCGCTAATATCGACACAGCATCGGGCAATGGCTTCGTATCATGATGCTGCGGCAGACAGAAAAGGGGACATTGAAGCCAGAGCCAAAACGAAAAAGAGCCTTCCCGAAGGTGACCTGTCCAAATCAACCGCACTGGGCGTAGACGAAATTAAAGTCGACGAATGGGGAATCCCCATCCACTGTGGCGACGCCGTCGAGGTTCACGATGGCGATAAGGCGATGCTAAAGGAGTTAATCCAGGCGGGGGTGATCGATCCAGAACACGAAATGGACAAGCGAGTCCCTCAAGTAATTAATCGAGTATTTGGTGGGGTGTATTGATGAAGAGTTTTGACGATGCATTAAATGATCTGATTAAAGCCGGTAGAGGCGAAGGCTCTCGCGGTGGAAAGATTATTGGTCATACAAGATCAGGCAAACCGATTTATCAAAACCAAAATAAACCCAACCCTATAGGCGAGTTGTCTCGGGCGGATCATGCAAAACTAGCAAAAAAACACTATAAGGCAGAAGAAGCGGCAAGAGAGCGCAGAGACTGGGCGGACGAAGATGACAGCCATGAGAAGTGGATTCACCATGAGAGAATGAATCATGGGTCGACTATGGAATATGAGCATGATCCATCAGGAAGGATTCCTGGTCCTAAAGATGCAGATGGCGATCCCGAGTATATGATGAGTCACAATTCAGATCATGATGATTGGTACAATAATCTGTCGGGCGAAGACAGGGGTCATTATTTAAAACTGCATCCAGACAGTAAATACCTAGAATCAGGCACACCTAAGATTTACACGAAGGTGGGTGCCAAGAAAAAGAGTCTTCTCGAAGGTGACCTGTCCAAATCAACCGCACTGGGCGTAGACGAAATTAAAGTCGACGAAGAATCTATCGGCAGAACAAGGTCGGGAAAATCTATCTATGGCGACTCTAAACATCCAGGCCATAAGGACTTTAGTGATCAGGATCGAAAGGATGCGATCAAGGTTCACAAGACTCTTCAGGCGTCTGCTGCGAATAAAGAGGAGTCGGACAAACACAGGCAGTCTAAAAGGGAGCATGCAAATCTTATAGCTAAAAAATCTGTTGATCAGGCTCTTGACGATTTAATTAAAGCCGGCACAGGTGAAGGATCCCGTGGCGGAAAAATTATAGGTCATACAAGATCAGGAAAGCCGATCTATCAGGATGCCAACCATGCAGATCATTCTTCTTTCACTAAGCAAGATCATAAGAACGCAGCTACGTTAAGAATGAAGTTGAGTGATGAAGCAGATGATAAGGCTAAGCTTTATGGAAGCCCTGAAGGTGATGAGCACTTTGTTGCGGCACAACATCATCTGGAAGAGGCAAGCAAGAAGACGCGAGAAAGCAAGCCAAAGCCGAGTAAACCTGAGAGACAGCATGATCAGAGAGACTTTGATCATAGGGATCGCCTCAATGATATTGATGATGGTGATCGCAAGTCTAGGGGTTGGGATACGTCGGATGGCAAGAAACATGCGAAGGCTTTGGACACTGGGAAGGAAACTTATACCTCTAGCGATGGTATAAAACGTCGCACTCGTGATAACACGAGCGATGGATGGCAAGGTTGAGTTTCTATATAGAAACTGGATAGGTGATTGATATGACTATGAAAAACAGAGATATCGATAAGAGCCGCATTAAACGCAACGTAGACGCTCTCGACGATCTGGCTAAGAGTATATCTGGCCAAACGGTTCGACACGATCCTACGCCTGTTTCCGCATCTCCCAGGCGTACGTCTCATTCGATGGTTAAGTCCTGCGGCCCCGGTGGAATCCAATTTGATTTTGGCCCGATGACGGGGAACCCGATTGCAGATAACGCGACGCGGATCCTCAACCAATGTTGCGACCAGACGCAGGCGGATATCGCAGCCGGACAAAGAAATGAAATTGGTCAGGCGTTTGGGAATTTTATCTCAAAGGGTGAACAGCACTCCCCATTCGGCGCGATACCCGAAGCATGGACAAAGCAGATGGCAGGGAGTTGCGACGAAGCGATCAAAGGGATGTTCGAACGAGGTGAACTTGATTGCTCAGAAGACGGTTCAGTTAAGTCCGTTGGCCCCGCTTTAAGAAATCGATTCAATCAGAATCAGATTCAACTGGGTGGTGAGCTGGTAAAGGCGACATCCGAAACGGATGCTGCGCTAATTGAAATGATGAAACATCAGGGGTTGGACGATGGGAATAATGAAGAGTATTCTGAGTAATACGGTTGGCTTTATTTCGCAAGAAATTATGCCGCTACGGCAAGAGTTGATCAAAGCGGGATTTATGTCTCCTGCGTCTGCGAGCGACTATCAGCCGAAGGCGTTATTGTCGGACCCGTTTGCCTACAATGCGAGTGTCTACGGTTATAAAGAAAAATACACAGCCGTAGACTTTTCTAAAGCTAGACAGATCAGCTATTCAGATCCAATCATATCCGCGATCATTCAAACCAGAACAAATCAATTTGCAGCGTTTGCCAACCCTCAAGAGAATAGATGGAAGATGGGTTTTCGCATTACCAATCGGGACAAGAAAAAAGCGATCTCTGGCAAGGGAAAGAAAAAAGCTCAAGAGTTAGAAAGATTCGTCGTTGCTTGTGGTTTTCCTGAGTCGACGCAAGACACGCCAGAAACAAAAAAGCGAGATAACTTTGAACAGTTTCTTAGAAAATATATAAGGGACAGTTTAACGTTTGATGCTTGCACGGCCGAAATAGTGCCAAGACGAAATGGTCTTCCTGCGTCGTTTAGAGCGATTGATGCGTCAACTATACGATTATTGCCAGATGAGTTTGATCAGAAGTTGAGAGATGGTGGACCATCTCATCAGCAGATCCTCATTACTCCGATTTGGGAGCAGGCAAAGCGTCATGTGAAAGATGCAAAAAATCCGCGATACGTTCAACTAATGAATGGATGCCCGGTCGCAGAGTTTGAAGAATGGGAGATGGCTTATGGTGTAAGAAACCCAAGGACTGATATCCTGATGAACGGATATGGTTTCTCTGAAATCGAAATGTTGCTTCCAGTGATCACCGCTCATATCAATGCGGATACATATAACAGGCGTTTCTTTAGTCAGGGATCAAGTCAGAAGGGTATTCTATCGTTCGAGGGAAACGTCCCTCCTGATCAGCTTGACGCCTTCAGGCGACAATGGCATCAGCAATGCGTGGGCGTTGCCAACAGTTGGCGAACACCGATCGTTGCGACGGGTAAAGACAACAAGTTAAATTGGATCTCTCTCCATTCAACAAACAAGGAAATGGAGTGGGGGAAATATATCGAGTATCTGGTTAAATCGATTTGTGCGGTTTACCAGATCGATCCAATTGAGATCGGTTTCGATATTTCGAAGAATTCGTCAGGCCAAGGTGGTGGCAGTAGTATTGGCGGTCAAGGCCAGCAAGTAGAGCGGCAGAAATTATCGAAAGATAGAGGTCTTGACCCGCTACTTCGTTTCGTTTCGTATCAGATCAATGAGTATATTGTTTGGCGAATCGATCCAGATTTAGAGTTTGAGTTTGTCGGTTTGAATGTCAATTCAGAAAAAGAACAGCTCGATATGGACAAGACCCAGGTCGAGACATTCAAGACGCTCAATGAGCTTAGAGCCGAGTATGATCTTCCTGCAATCAAAACACCGGACCAATTAAAAGACGTTGGCGACTTTGTTATGTCTCAACAGTTCATTCAGGCGGTTGGGTCTGCCCAAAGCGCAGCTCAGCTAGATCAAGGTCAAGGTGGTCCAGATCAAGGTCAAGGTGGTCCAGATCAAGGTCAAGGTGGTCCAGATCAAGGCCAAGGTGGTCCAGATCAAGGTCAAGGTGGTCCAGATCAAGGTCAAGGTGGTCCAGATCAAGGCCAAGGTGGTCCAGATCAAGGCCAAGGTGGTCCCGATGCCGAACCGAACTACGATCAGATGTCGGACGAAGAACTTCAGGCAGAACTCGACAAGCTAAAAGGCGGTGGCAAGCCCGAAGACAAGCCAATGAAAAAATCACTCAGGGCGGAATTTATCATATGAGAGTCGAAATCGATGTCGAGTCGCAAGAGGAGTTTGACCTAAAGCGAGGCGAACTCCTTCAGACGCTTGCCGGCGATCACTATCATATCGACCTCGAAAAATCGATTGCGCCAAAGGTAACGACCGGAGTTGACGCGCAGGATGAGATGATTGACGAGTGGACGAAGATGTTTGATCAGACGATCAAGAACATCAAGGCTGAAGTTGCGGAGGTGTTAAAGTGAAACATATCGCCGTTGTTGCAATTCTCCGTCGCGGCAAGCTGCTTATGGGCCGTCGAAAAGACGATAAAAAGTGGACGCAGCCGGGTGGCCATTTAAACCCAAACGAGCACCCTCTTGAAGGGGCGGTCAGAGAGGTTAAAGAGGAAACTGGAATACAGTTGACCCCTAATCTTCTGCACCATGTAGCGACGGTCGTAAACGAAGAAAGGGGATTGACGCTTTATATGTTTAAGGTTGATCTCGATATGGCCGGCAAACACCCATCGACGATCAAGATGGATCCCGACGAGGAGTGTCACCGGTGGCATTGGGTTTCGATCAAGAGTGGGATGAATCCTGATATCTGGAATAACCTGCACGTCCCATATTCCGACAACATAGTTCTCCAGCATTTGGGAGTTTGTATGGGAGTTGAAAAGTCAGAATTTTATATTAAATCAGAAAAGCTTGTCGGCGGATTGGCAGACGGAAACCCCGACGGCGAGTTCCCTGAGGACAAATTAAAAGCCGGAACAAAAACGGAACGGGAACATACCAGCGACAAGCAGCAAGCAAAAGAGATTGCCAAGGACCACCTGACCGAAGACAAAGAGTATTACGTCAAGCTAAAAAAAATTGAAAAGTCTACGGCGATTAAGAATGCGTTTTCTCCAGGATGGGTGATTAAGTTAGATAAATCAGAATCGTTTTATATCGACCTAAAGAAAAGCTGAGCATGAGTTTAACCAAGAAACAACTCGACGAAGTTATTAACATCATTGACCGACACATGCTGACGTTCATGGCGACCGCTGTGGGCGAGCAGCATCTAACGCCGGACGAAATCCGCAAATTAAAAGACCTTGGTCTCTTAAGGGAGAGCGTCGGTAAAATGGTGGTCGATCCCGCCCAGTATGGACGACTGGTTGCCCTGCTGCCGGAGGATGTTCGGAAAAAGCTGTCAAAGGTTGATATCGAAAAAATGATCCGAAAATTAAAGCCGATGACAGACACCGAGCGGGCCGCAATCGAGTACGCCTCGAATAACATCGGCGAGCACATTAGAGGATTGAAGGACTCGATGCTAAAGGATGTCCGAACTGTAGTATCTAGTCAGGCGCTTCAAGCGGTTAGGGATAGTGTGGTAACGGCCATAGAGGAGCGTAGAACTCCTTCAGAATTAAAGACGATGCTCTTCGACAAGTTTGACGACCGCAACCGCGATTGGCGACGTGTTGCTTCAACCGAATTAAACGACGCTATCCAGTTTGGCATCGCGGCTGAAATAAAGCGGACGTCGGACGAAGGGGCGGACCAGCTTGTCTATAAGCGTCCCAACCCAGACTGTTTCATAGTCGGAACCAAAATTGAAACTAGGGATGGGTTGGTTAACATCGAAGATGTTTTGGTCGGTGATTATGTTCTCACTCATCGGTTGCGATGGAGAAGAGTCAAGACAAAGTTTAAGAAGTTCTATTCGGGCAAATTGTATGGATTAAACTCCAAACCCAATATGACAGCGAATCATCCAGTTTTAGTCAATATGAATTGGGTTCGGGCAGATTCTATTAAGGCAGGAGATAAGATATTTAATATCGGAAATGTCTTGGATTCTAATGATCAGCCAGTCATTCTCTCTAAGAAGTTTCTCTTTGGCAAAATGTCTGCTGTGGCTTCCTGTATAGTGCCAGCCTGTGCTTCCATCTACCTCTATTGCAACCTTCAAAGAAGGGACAGCGATGTCGATATTGAATTGACAAATAGCCATTTCAGGAATTGGATTGAAGTCTTTAAGTTCATTGCAAATCTGTTTTGCATCTTCTGTCATTGCACTAAGAGTTCTTTGTCTCGTCTGAGCCTTTTTATTTCTAGCATCTTGTGTCAATGCAAGAACACGAGCTTTCCTCGCATTTGTGGTGAGAGTGCCTCTCTCCTCTTCCGTCAGTCTTTCGAGCCTAAATCTATGAGATTTGGAGATGCTCCTTTTGGGAATATTGTTTCTAATCGCTGCTTTTTTGAGGAACGTAACTCCTACTCCAAGTTCTTTGGCAATGGTTCTGATGGGGAGATCAAGCCTTCTAAGGTATGCGACTATGACTTCATTCTCAGGAAGATTTTTTCGATATGGCATAAGCGTCCCTTTGCAAAGATTGTGTCTGTCCAGACAATAGACGTTTGTGATTACGAGGGCAATGTTTTTAATCTTGAGGTCGAAGACGACAACTCGTATGTCGCAGATGGTATTGCAGTTCACAATTGTTGCCCGAAGTGTAACAGTTTATACCTGGAATCAGGTATACCTAAGATTTTTAGGCTGAAAGATCTGGCGATCAGCAACGTGGGCAAAAAGGCCGCGAATTGGTTGCCCACAATTGGCGCGGTTCATCCTTGGTGCGCTTGTCAGCTACACGTTTTGCCAGAAGGATTCGGGTTTAAAAAGAAAAATGTTGTGGCTCAAAAGTTTGAAAATGGTGGTAAGATATTCAGTATCGGCCAAGAAATAAGCGACAGTGAAAGGGCAGCTTTGTCTGCTGAGAACAAAACTAAAATTCGGCAAGAGGCGATTTTAGAGTTTGAAGGAGAAAGGGAATGAGTGACAAACAGGTGTTAGAAAAAACATCTAAAAAGTCTTTTTCTTTAATAGTAGGATTCGATGAGGCGTATACTCCGGGTGAAACACTTATAAAATCGGAATCGATTATAAAGTCAAAGATTGAGGCGGTTTCGGCACCAGCCATAGTGACCGATATCAGAAAATCTCGCATTGAAAAAATCGAAAGGATTTTACTTGCAAGACGAAAATAACGATGTGCGCTGTTCAAATTGCAGCGCGTATATTATCAAAAGCAATACTGAAGAAGTCAGGATGAAGGCGTTAATTATAAAGTGGAACGCCGATGGCTGTTTTGCGGTTTGTAAATCATGCAAGCAAGACATTTCAATTGATTTTGGTATTCTAAAATCAATTAATGCCAAATTCACTTATGAAGTCAAAGAAAAACAATAGACACGCATAACTAATTTAGACTACAATTAAAACTCAACAACAATAAAGACTCGATTAAAAATCGGAGTGGTTGTGCAAAGAGCATAGTCGCTCTTTTAATTTTGTGGGATGGCAAATGGATTTATATATAAACAAAGGCGGATTCAATGTTTGGCTACCAGACGTTGAATTTATTAAGGGCGAAGACGACGAAGCCTTCAATTCTCGCAGGATTAGAGGCACGATGTCTACGTCGAGCGAAGACCGTCAAGCTGAGCGGGTTCTAGCAAAGGGTTTAGACTTTAATCCATTTCTTCAGCATGGCCATTTCAACGACAATCATAGCCAGTCAACCAGTGCGGTTGTAGGCTATCCAGAAGCTGCGTATTACAGCAAAGAGATCAAGAAGGGTGATAAGACCACAGACGGCTGGATCACCGAGGGATATATTATCAAAGGCACCAAGCGAGCTGATGATATCTGGGAACTTGCTAAAGCGTTGGCTGGTACTCCAGATCGACGACTTGGTTTTTCGATTGAGGGCAAAGTCCTTCGTCGATCAAATAACGTGATCGAAAAGGCTATCATCCGAAATGTGGCTGTAACCAATGCTCCGGTCAATACTGATTGCCAATGGTCTACGCTGGTGAAAAGCTTTTACGACGAAGATCTGGCGACGAAATCTCTCACCGCTGGCTATAGCGCAGCAGGTGGCCCTGGTGTTCAATCTGGTGGTGGCGCACTCTCGCCTGAGTCGCTTGAGAAAGATGAAGAGACGAAACGAAACAAGAAGAAAGACGCAGCTCTTAAGGATGTCATGCGTTCATTCGGATATGACCTTGATGCTATCTCGAAGGCATTCGATTATCTGTATGACCTGCGGCCAGACTTTTCAGATGAAGCGGCTATTCTCTTTATTCAACACTTAATCTCAAAGGGAGATAAAGCATGAGTGATGCGACAGACGTTGGCAGATTGCCAAGCGATGAGGTCGGTGATGAGCATCTATTAGATGATCCAACCAAGGCGTTCAGTGCGCTTTTGACAAAAAGTGACGAGATCATTGCTGCACTAAAAGGTTTGGCTGCAAAGCTTGACGCCGATGGGACAGTGACCGACACTAATTACGCGGCGTTATGGACAGCTTCGTTGGCAGAGTTAAAGTTTAGATTATAATTTTGGGGGGTTTGCGAATGATTACTAGAGAAGATGTCTCTAAAGCCCTATCGAAACTCGACCTCTCAAAAGGCGATGTTGCGAAGGCAGGAGATCTTGGCCCGACCGAGGGAGCCGCAGAAGAAAACGGTTCATTGGGTGCTCCAGGTGAGAGCATGGCTCATGAGGCAGGTGAAAGCAAAGGCAAGGAAGCAAAAGAAAAGAAGGAAGGCGACGACGACAATGAGTCGAAAAAATCTTTCTATGACAATTTGCCGGATGAAGTTGAAGCAAAAGTTGAAGTCTCAACTTTTCTGAAATCGCTGGTTGATCACACCGCTGGTCAGATTAACGGTCTGAGAGACTTTGTCGTTAAAAGCGACAAGGCGCAGGACGCCCGCTATGAAGACCTTATGGATGCGGTTAATGGTCTTGCTAAATCGATGGGCAATGTTGGTGTCGTCCTCAAAGCCGTATGCGAGCGCATCGGTGTGATTGAGAACGAGCCAATGAGACCGAAGGCGGTTACTCAATCTGCTGGAATTGAGAAATCATTTGTGGCAATGCCTGCAAATGATGGTGATGGCATGATGTATAAGAGCCTCGCGAACAAGTCGGGGTTTGAAGTCAAGAAAGCAATTTCTGATGCGATGGTTGAGTTGGTTAAAAGCGATAAGATGTCAGATACCGATCTTATTAACTTTGAAACCTTTGGTTATGTAACACCGGCGGCAGATAAACTGCTCCGAACAATTCTATAAGGGGAATGCAATGTATCCAGTTATCGATCCTAAAAGTTTTGAAGGTCAGGGTGACGGCTTTGGCATTAGCAGTCCCCAAGAGTTAGCTGAGTTAAACAAGGCGTTGGAAGCGGGAGTTGCTACGACCCCTGGAGCGCAAACAGGTGGTGGCGCGTTAAGGGTAGAAAGCCTTGATGCAACGCTGAAGATCGTTTCCTATTTGATGAAAAATATCGTCTTATATAATGATATTCCTAAATCAAAAGCCTACAACACCGTCGAAGAGTATAACCTACTCTCGAAATACGGCGGCAAGGGTGGATTCTTCATTTCTGAAGGCGGATTGCCCAGGACTGAAGATAGCACTTACACTCGTAAAGTGCAGTTCGTCAAGTTCATGGGAACGACCCGAGAAGTCAGTCATCCAATGTTGCTCGTTAAACCCGCTCATGGCAACGTCGTTGCTCTTGAGACAAAAAACGGTGCAATGTGGATGCTTCGTCAGATGGAAGAATCCCTGTTCAATGCAAACAGCTCTATCATCACCCAGGCGTTTGACGGTTTGAAAACTCAGGCGATTGCTGGTTATGCTGACTCCACTACCGGTGGTGATCTTCAGCCAGCCACAAGCAATGAACACGTCATCGACATGCGCGGTGCGCCTCTTACCGAAGGCATTTTTGCAGAAGCATCTCGGATTCTTTTGGACAACCATTATTTTCCGACCGCTTGCTATCTGCCGCACTCGGCTCATCGCGACTATAACGTTGGTTTCTTCTCCAAAGGTCGTTATCCGATCGGTGGGGCCGATGCAAACGAAACTGGTTTTGACAGCCGCATAGTGAAAACTTCCGGTGGTAAAATCGTTCTAAAGCCAAACGTGTTCTTGAGAATCGACAAAACGGCTCCTACGACCGCTGAAAACTCTTCTGTTCCCACCAAGCCTGCACTCGCAGCCGTAACGGTTGGCGCTGTTTCAACGAGTCGTGGTTTTCTTGCTGCTGAATATGCGTCCTACACATATTCGGTAACTGCTATTTCTCGCAACGGCGAGTCTGATGCAGCCGTAGGTAATGCAACCGCAGTTGTTGCAGCCGCTGGTTCTGCCGAAGTCACAGTCACCATTACTCGCGGCGCAGTCAGCGGGAATGATCTGGCCACAGGTTATCGCATCTATAGAACTCGTTATGAAGACGGGATTGCTGGCACTAAGTACCTGATTGCTGAGATTGCTTCCAGCGGTGCATCGACAGTTTTCAAAGACGGCAACGAGTCCCTTCCCGGTCTTGGCGAAGCCTATGTTGGCCAGTACGACGAAACCGTTCTCACGCTGCGTGAACTGTCTCCGATGTTGAAGTTCCCACTCGCAACAGTGGCCTCTTCGATCCGTTGGATGCAGCTCTATTACAATACCCCGATCCTTTTCCGGCCTCGTGGTATTATCTGCATTAAGAACATCGGGCGGCTATCCGTTCCGAGCCTTGGTGCCGACTGAGTTTGAATGAGGCGACCAGACTAAAAATCTGACTCGCCTTTTCTGTTCAAATATTTTCAAAGAAGGGTGCGGTCTTCAGGGAAGAGGATCGCATCTGACTTTGAGAACGCTTAAAACTTCGGAGACACTGATGCGTCTGATAAATGAGAAATTTAAAAATCACAAATTAGCATTCCCCAACGACAGGGTGCTTGAAGTTGACGAAGATGGGATTTTGTTGGTTGATAACCTTGCAGATGCTAATGCTTTGCGGATTGTTGGCTTTAAGGAATTTGTAACTCCCGAACCGTTTGAGCACAGGCTAATCCGAGCTGAGGCTCAGACGCAACGTCCGGTTGCAAGTCCTGAAGTGAAAAACTTTAGGCGAAAGAAATAGGACTAAACTATGGTCACTGAAATAAAAAAAGAAGATTATATCACTACTGAGCAGGCGATTAGGCGTGAGCACAGTGCTTATTCTCACTCAAGAAAAGTGATAGATGGTCCTCTTTATTTCCCACAGAGTAGTGCCGGGTCAAGAAATGTCCCCCCTATAAATGGGACAGTAACGGGTGCAAGTTCTACTCTCACAATGGAACTCGGCAAAGCATATCGGTTGATATCGAGTGTTGCTGCCCATTTTGTTTTGAGCCGTAGCGTTGCATCTGCGACCACTTCTGACATTTATTTACCAGCCAATACTCCAATTGTTATTAGCGCAGGTACATTATGGGACAGAATAAGTTTGATAAAAGCAGTGGGTGCATCGAACGGAATTTGTCAAATAGTGGAAGTTCGATAGAGTCGCTTTATGTCACAGTAAATTACCTCTTTGCATCCTATCTTCAAACTTCTGAAGCGGGAAGTCATCGTATTTCAAGAGTAGAAAAAATTAAGCCCGGAAAGGCTAAGTTTTTTTTCTCTATTACTGAGGCGCAGGCAACAGAATTAAAGTTTAAATTTCATGAAAGTGTTTGTTCTGAATTTGAAAGATGTCGTCGGCATACCATCGACTTGAGCTATATGTTACTGTTTGGTTTATTCACTCACTTAGTTTATGCGGGGCACTTATGGCGAGCAGTTTAAAATCGCAAAAAAGCAAGATCCTTCGCAAACCCGGCTTGCATCCAGAGATAAGATACGGAACAGTTGAAGAGTCCTTTATCGGAACTACTGGATCTACTGGCCAAACGGGTTTAACGGGAGCAACTGGTGCAACTGGTCTGACAGGTGCCACCGGCCTCACAGGCGCGACTGGATTGGTTGGAGCTACCGATGGCATGACTGGTGCGACGGGCTTGACTGGAATGAGTGGAGAGACCGGAGCCACTGGTGAAACTGGCATTGGCGCCACAGGTCTGACTGGCGAAACTGGAGCCACAGGTGAAACTGGCATTGGTGCCACAGGTCTGACTGGCGAAACTGGAATGAGTGGCGAGACTGGTGCTACAGGTCTCACAGGTGCAACTGGCCTTACGGGACAAACTGGAGCTGGAACAGACGGAGCCACTGGTGAAACTGGAGCCACTGGTGAAACTGGAACTACGGGCCTCACAGGTGCGACTGGTCCCGCTGATGGATATACTGGTGCAACAGGACTTACGGGTGAAACGGGTGGAACTGGAAGATCAGGCCAGACAGGAGCGACAGGTTTGACCGGCCTCACTGGTATGAGTGGCGAGACAGGAGCTGGTGAAACAGGAATGAGTGGAGAGACTGGTGCCACAGGTGCCACTGGTTTGACCGGCCTCACAGGCATGAGTGGCGAAACAGGAGCTGGTGCTACAGGAGCCACTGGTGGCACAGGAGCCACTGGTAGCACAGGAGCCACTGGTAGCACAGGAGCTGGTGCTACAGGACAGACGGGTCTTACGGGAGCAACTGGCCTTACAGGTGCCACTGGTAGCACAGGAGCTGGTGCTACAGGAGCCACTGGTAGCACAGGAGCCACTGGTGGCACAGGAGCCACTGGTAGCACAGGAGCTGGTGCTACAGGAGCCACTGGTGGCACAGGAGCCACTGGTGTTGCTTCGGGCAGCTATTGGCGCACGATTCAAATTGGCTCGGCTTCGCACATAGCGGCTAGGGCAGCTGGGACATATGCACTATCCGAGGGTAACAACGCGGCAGCTGTTTCGGGCACAGGGGTATTATATCCTCAGTCTCTTTTTGATCTAGTCGCTGCGAGATATCCTAATGTTGCGGGCGCGGCAGCTACCATGCGAATCGTTGTAACGGTGCTCGGAAATAATGTTGCTGCATATGCTGCAAGCGGTTCGGTGGTAGTGGGGCTCCATGCTGTTTCTCGGCCAGCTAGTTCAGGCGGAACAGGCGTTTCGATCAACACGCTAGCAGCTGCCACATCTGGCACTACCACAACATTTCAAGATCCCGCCGCTGACATGATGACTGAACGGATTACCTCAACATTCGCTTTACCCGGAGATGGATTCTATGCGCTCGGTTTTGTAACCGATGCAACGGTTCAAACTGCGGCCCTGTTACAAGTTTATGCTGAATTGCAGGTACTCACCCCCATGGGGTCCGATGGCGCTACAGGCGCAACAGGGGCCGGCCCCACAGGCTCCACCGGCCCCACCGGGCCTGAGGGCGGCCCCTTAGGCCCGACAGGCCCAACAGGTGTTGAGCCCCAGGCAACATATCTTGGGACAACCGGAGCTACCGATGGAACAGAGACGATAAATTTCGACAACGGATCTGTTCAGAGACTGATTCTCAATGCAGCTACCGCGATCACATTGTCGGCAACTGCAACGGTAGGAACTTATCTCCTCCTTCTTGTTCAAGGGACAACGGGATGCACAGGCACTTGGACGACGACGGTTGAATGGCCGGGAGGAGCGGGTCCGACTCTTTCGACAGCTAACGGATCGGTTGATATTATTACGCTGGCAAAAGCCAACGGTTCTTGGTGGGGAATGTATAATTTAGACTTCAAATAGGGTTTAAAATGTTTGCAAATTTTTGGGTTCAAAAAAATAATGCGCGGCCCCCCAAAGCATTTTTCATTATTGCTGGGGCCTATGATGTGGGAGATCTCGGCAAAGCCCCAGAGATTGGCGGAGCATATACGAGTATCTATCATGAACACTCACAGCTGGGTTATGTGTGGACTAGAGGCACATATTGGGTTTATGGCCGCGCATATGGTGAGATGAAATATTCGACCAATGGTGGGGGCTCCTGGACAGAAACAACAGGCCCGGCAGATATCCAACAGATGATTTACGCAAACGGTAAATACTATTGTGTGTCATCAAACGGCCTGCACACAAGCACCGATGGGAATACATATACAAATGATACGGGAGTAGGTGCGGTTTTCTGCTACGGGATTTGTGTGGATGGAGATAAGCTATATGTTGCATGTGCGAGTGGGCTTTACTACTCCGCGAATGATGGGGCTAGTTGGACATTAAGAACCACAACCCAGGGATTGCCAAATAATGCTGCGTGGTGTTGCCTATTGGCGGGGACTACTTTATGGGTGGGCACTACGGGCGGGATCGGCAAGAGTACAGATGACGGTGCTAATTTCACCGCATACACGACAACCCAGGGGCTCCATGCAAACAGAGTTACCCATATGGCCTACGATCCCGTGAATACCCGGCTCTATGCTAGTAACGATAACGCGGATACCAGGATTTCCTACACCTCTAACGCGGGCAGCAATTGGGCCTATTTTGGTCAACTTGATATTGAACTATACGGCGAAACGACTTTAGCAGATTTGCAATATTATGATGGCGTGATATACGCTGGGGGCCTCGGCTCAACATATGCGCTAGGTTACTCCACCGATGCGGGTGCCAATTGGAGTTATGTTCCAATCGCGGATACTTTTCCGTCAGGTAGTGCTTGCAAAGTTTATTCGATTTGGGTAACGGCTTAGTAACGACATTAATAAGATATTTATCACCGCTAGATAATGGGGAGTTGCGCCTTGTTGTATATTTTAAATGTTGTAGGTTCTATGGGTCCAACGGGAGCGACGGGTAATACTGGCATTACTGGAATTGGAGAAGGAACAACGGGTGCGACCGGAGCAACAGGCGC
>Ga0315287_10001894_pt1 | contig 19581 bp, 15 predicted proteins | sample YL17G11_0_MG_FD_205037 | JGI IMG/M metagenome (GOLD analysis project Ga0315287, IMG submission 205037) | Sediment microbial communities from Yellowstone Lake, YNP, Wyoming, USA - YL17G11_0 | ecosystem: Environmental > Aquatic > Freshwater > Lake > Sediment | place: USA: Wyoming | collected...
CCTGCCGGTAGCGTTTGGTTGTTGTCAGCCCAAAGTCCGTAGTAGCTGGCGAAGGCATGAACCGGCTTGCCGTTGACGGTGCCTTGTAGCGGCATGCCGCCGTGAAGCTTGACGCGGCTCTTTGAAGCGTTGTCATAGAGACCATAGCTCCAAACGTTCATATTGAACTGAGTCTGGTCCTTACAGAAGTCTCCGGGTGCCTTTTTGCTAGTGTCGCTACTAACGGTCGTGCCGTGCCCAGAGAAGAATTGCTGATTCCAGTCGAGGGTGTAGTTTTCGTCTGAACTGTAGTTGCCGCCGCCCCCGCCCGAGCCGCTCTGGCCAGTCGAAGAGCTAGTTTGATGTAAACGGGCGACGCCACCAATCACTTTGGGTGGTGTTGAGGTGTCCGTCTTCAAAAGCACGGAAACTGCTTCTTCGCCCTTCTCTTCCATGCTTCCCTGTTGGCGATCGTTTTTGCTGACCATGCGCAGCACCACTTGACCCTTGTCATTGCGCTTGCTTTCCAAAAGCCCTGTGCCCGATGGTACCGTCGAGCCATCATCTTTGACCATCTTCTGCACGAAGGTCATGCGGAAGATACCAAGCGGATTGATGTCGCTCGGCCCTTGGGCGACTGCCAAGCCGATGGCAAGGCGGCTAGTGTGACTACCGCCATCGCCGCCGCCGTCCATCTGATCAAACCAGATCTTTGCAGTCAAAGGCTTGTTTTCGGGACGCTTGCTGTCGACGGACACATTGACCATCTTGACTTGTTTGCCGCCACTGGAAGAGCTGCTACCGCCGCCCGAACCACCGCTGCTCTTATCACAGATATTCATGTCAAACGTCGCGACGTAGGGGCCTTTGTTGACCACCTTATCGTCGGCATAATCCAGCTTACCCAGGAAGCACATAATCGTTGAAATCATGCTCAGCGACTCGAGTGATTGGTCATCAACGTTGAAATGACCTTGGTCGCTTTCATAGTCGGTGAGTGATGCGCCGCTGGCTGATGTAAACAAATTAAGGGCACCGGGTATAGTCAGCGAAGAGGTCTTATCGTTCACCGTCGCACTATCGACATCCTTCACATCCTGAGGGTTTGTCGTGCTGTCCGGCGCAGTAGTCGATGAGTTATTGGTGCTGCTACCCTTCTTGCGACAGGCCGCAGACGAGGCCGCAAGGGCCGCGCTGACAAGGACGGAGGTGACAATTTTACGCTTCATAGATGGCTTCCCCTTAGTTAATGATATTGGCTGCTTACGTACTGCCTACAACTGCATGCGAAACCTAAGACCAGCACGCCCTGCGATGCGCTGACTTAGGCCTCTTCGGTCGGTTCAATTCGCAAAAAGCTTGAGCCCAAAGACATTGGGCTCAAAGTTATCAGGTAGTTAAGCCTTGAAATGCGGACCCGCCAATTGGGCTATTTTAGCGCCCGAGCAGCGACGACGCCTCGCTGCCAGCTATCTCGTGAAAGGAAATAGCTGCACATTCAACTGCATCACTTGCTCGCCAGTCTGATTGGGATCTTCCATGGCAGCCACGGCTGCGACCAGTTCCTCAATCTTTCCCTTAAGGATGTGAATCGATGAACGTGGTAAGGACACCGTGACGGCGCGAATATCACGCTGTCTTTCATCCACCGAGGTGATCGCCTGCGCCCCCATTTGGATCAGATTTTGATGGAAGGCAACGATCGCTAAAGAATCCACCTCGGATTCGGTCGCGACTGTTTGCTCCGTGCGGATATAACGGTCGAGACCTTGATCGTAGCGTATGACGCCAAGCTCGGCCAGAAGGGCTAAGCTCTTTTTTATTTGTTCAAGACGTAACGGAAACAGCAGCTTTTCCTTGATCCATTCGGGATTCCCAGAAAAATCAGCCAAGGCGGTCATCTCGCGAATCACCGGATGGTACCATTCGCTAAAATACTCGGCCAGCTCTGCTCCTAGCTCGCTTGGCTTAGCCTGGTGCTTATATCCCATGAGCTGCTCTAAAAAGCGGTCACGATCCGCTGGAGCCCGCGCATTGGAATATTTAACGAGGGTCAGCCAGTAGCGACGATCAGGACCGTGAAAATCAAGTGCTAGGGCGATCTTTTCGGCGGCCTTTGAGCTCAAAGGGCGCTTGCCAACGATCACCAGGCGGATGGTATTAGTCAGCGAGAAGCCTAAATCATCGGCGAATTTAAGATACGAATAGCTCTCATCATCCGCCTTGCGCATCACATAGAGAGCCTTGAGGTAATCACGGTGACTCAAATAATGCGTCACCACCACCGAGGCGGCAAAGGTACGTAGGATTTTACGTGATTCGACGCCCATAACGACTTCTAAAGTAAGATCGACTAGCTAGGTCAAAACATGGGCTTTGTTGCATATATCCAGCCCTCCTGCCTTCCCGGTCTCCCAGTTTTTGGGCAGCGGCTTTATTCCACACAGCTGGAGATCCGGATTAGGTAAAGCCCAAGGAGGCCACCGGGACGACGCGTAGTCGTCCCGGTGGCTCAGTCTAACATTACTTGAAGTCGCAGCGACGGTTAGTCATCAGCATCATCCACTTTGCTTGGGTGCCATCAGCATCATCGCCGGCCACCGAGATCTGTGGGTCAACCATGCCCGAAGTAGCGCTGTTGGCGACGCTGGAGTAGGTGATGACCACCTGCTTCTTCTGCGTGCCGCCTTCCTTATCGAAAATCGTCATCGTCAGTGTGCCGCTGTTTGGAATACATGGCTCCGTGCTGTGCGCCAGATCAAACATAACTTTAGAATAGCTCATCGTGCTAAACCACTTCGGGCTTCCACTGGAATCAGTCGCGGTCTTGTAGATTGTGCCGGACACGATGCTGTGGGCAAGAGGCTTTTCACTGCTGTCAAAATAGGTCTGAATCACCAGCGGATCACTGGCCCGGACTTGATCGACGTGCGACAGGTCGCTTGTGACCGTGGACTTATCGTCGAGGACTTGGTCGAGACGCGTGAAATTATGGGTGATCGTATGCTTGCGCACAGTGGTTGCGCCCGCAACGTCCGCAGCACTTGCCGCTGAGACGCCCCATGTCACCAAGCGATAACCGGTTGCGCCAAAGGTGCTATTGATCGACACGGCGTCTGCGGCAAGAACGCCCTTCTTGCGGGGGTGATACTTGCGGTTGGCGGCGCCAGCGTTCTTAAAGCGCGAAAGGAGGCTCAAACCGTCCACTTGCTTGTCGTCTGACCACTTGATGCGCGCATACTTGCCGCCGGTTCCACAAGCCAGCGCCGCACTTGACTGACCCGTGATTGGATTGGCCGCAACCCAGAAACGATGTTCTTCGTTTGTCGCGGTTTGGGTGACATTGGTTTGCGCCTTGTCATTCAGAGTGATATTCAAGTCGCGGTTGTCCGTTTGAATCACTTCGACTAAGTTGGCAAAGCTAAACGGTGCCGGCAACTTGAGTGTCGACGTTGGCGAGGTGGCTGGGTACTGCAGGAGTAGCGGCTCAACATACATGTTTGAAGCGCTGCCGGAGTCATTCTTCGAACTAGCAAAGACGCCGTCCGTCGCTTCAGGCCAAGCCTGTGGGGTCGTGCGCGACTGCAACGTCGACCCAAGGAAACAGTTGGGTGTAACAGCACCCTTGGTACTCTTAGCCGTAGGCATACCAAGTACTGGACTGCTAGCATCAGCAAGTTCCAATGCCAAAGCCGCGCTGCTCGTCCCACCGTTGGAACCGGCCGCCGCTGCGCTGGTGGCTGTATCGATGCCGCTCTGCGTCAGCTGGGCCTGAGTCTGGCCGTTGCTGACAACATCGGCGGCTGCGGGCTGCTGCGCTAGAGTATTAGCCGACGGATCCGGATCAGTCGTGGTCTGAGACGAATCAGTGGGGGGCGCAGTGGTGGTTCCACCGCCCTTGCTTCCACATGATGCTAAAGACACTGTGAGAGCAATAAACGCGGAGTGTTTGATTCTGCTTCGCATAAGAACCTCATTAAAAGGTACGCGGGGTGAACATCACGTCCGCAACGAAGAGAGAATCGGAATGCACACTAAAGAACTTTACAGTTAAAAAATTAATGTAATAAATTCAGCATTTTATGCGTCATTAGCAGGTGCAAATTTATACCGGTGGATAGCATCCAATGCCACCGGTCCTCACGGCCCGATCTCCAGGCTGCAGGGCTGCTACGACTGCTACTCAACGTCGTCTAGGACCTCAGAGCTAGGCTATAACAAGTCGATTTTTTTACCTTAACGCATTTTTCGTTAAGTTTCAGAAGACAGCGACCGAAAGCATTGAGGTCGGTCAGCTACTATCGCGGACCTAAACTCAACTGGACTAGGAGTTAGCATGAAAAACAAGATATTTATCACCACCGCAGCATTGAGTTTGGTCATTGCCGCATGTGGCAAAAAGAAGAGCTCTACGACGACCCCTGCCACTTCCACGACGACGACGTCCACCACCGGATCAACCCCTGCTGCTGGCAGCTCGACCCTAGCCGTTAGCAGCTTGACGGCGGTGCCAGATGCAAGTTCTTTCGTCGCCTCGCAGAGTTCCACCGCCGGGGCGCTCTGGCTTGGCGAAAACAATGACTTCAATTTAGTCACCGGTACGCCTCCCTCATTTAAAGACATCGGCACCGACAGCACAAGCATTCAAAAATATTTGACCGGAGATTATGCGACTTTGTCGGCTACGATCGAAGAGTACCGCGCAGCGAGAAATTGGGACGGCATGAAGACTCTCTTAGCCACGTACTTTCAAGCTGATTCCAAGTGTGCTGTCATGGAGCAAACCGCTCGCATTGTCTCCAGACTAAAAGAGGATACCAACACCCTTTGTATGCTCAAGACCTTGGGGGCACAAGGCGACAAAGCATTTAAGGTGACTTCCGGTACGGCCATCGCCGACATGACAACGATTTTTTCTGCTAGCACCGACGATAAAGTTCTACAAATCAACGACTCACCGACGACCAGCGTGATGTTTGATATCAAGGGGACGACGAGCGTTCCTAATGGATTCCAGATGACCATGACCATGTGCGATGATACGCATGCACCCACGCAACAAAATGTTCTGACGATCGACAACAAGGCAGGTACCATCACCTTCTCGGCAAAGCGTAACGAACTCAAAGGCAGCAGTGCCAATACCTCCAATTTCACGCTCAGTGGAGCCATGGTGGCAGATGGCAAGGGTGGCTACATTGTGGATACGGCCAAGGGCCGCACGGTAAGTTTCGCTCAAAAGGGAGCGTTTGGCGCCTTCACCAGTGCAAACCAAGGAAAATTGGCGGTCAGCGGCAATGTCTTGAACACCACCTTCTTTGAAACCCACACCGGATCGGATCAAAATGGCAAGTCGATGAATGGGAGTCAGAAAAATGCTCTGAGCGTTCAGTACACTGGCTCTAGCACCGACGATCTAGTCATTTACCAAGGAGCTGGTGCCAACAGCTCTAGCTTTACCGGTGTCAGCGGCGATGGTGCAAGTTTCACCCAGGCCCGCACTGGCAACATTGCTTTTGCCTTCGACAGCAACCAAGCACCTCAGTATGCGACGCAAACTACCTCGACCTACCTTGATACCGTGGTTTCGGTCGATTTTGCTAAGGACTCAATCTTGAGCCAGTCGGCCCCTGCTGATCCTGACGTCACGATGGATGCCACCAAGTGCACGGCCACACCGACGACCGTGTTGAAATTCGCCGATAAAGCCGATGCAGTGCTCGGCCCAGCGAAAGCGACATGCAACGATTTCCGCCAAAAAAATAACGGCAGCATGTGCGACGGCCTCCGCCAGGTACAGCAAAAAATCAACAATGCCATGTATTTCCGCCAAAAGGCGACGGGTAGCGCAGAAAAATAAGAGCTAGTTACTCTTTATTCTGTCTTTAACAATGCCGAGTCAGGTGTCTCGCTGGTAAACATGGGTTTACCGCCGAGGCACCTTTTCTTTTAACTTGCCTGGCTCCTCTACCCTTTCATACAGAGCTCGTTGGGCCAAGGTAAGCTGCTGATGAAACGCAGCATTGGCACCACGAACCCACCTTCGGGAGGTTCGGAGTACCAACCGATGGACCTTCGTTTGCAGTGAGTGTGCATCGAACTATCCAACAATATCAGCGCATAACTGGGGGCACCTTAAACGCCACGGGCGAGTGGCCAGTGTGCCTTTTGGCGCGACGACAGCAGCTACGGATATCAACGGATCGGCAGCCGTCAGGGCATGACCCTGAGGGTCCTGCCCTGGCAAACTAAATAGGAAACAATGTAGAACATTTGGGGCGCGGGCGAGGTGACCTTAAGCGGATTTTTTGGTGCGAGGCGCGACGGCTTTCTTTGCTGGCTCGCTCATGTGCTTGCAGCACTGTTCGACCCAGCCTTTAGCCGATGCGGCCTTGTAGCTTGATGGTGCGTTGCTGGCCCACTGCGCGCGCGTCTGAAAGCGCTTGGCGGCTTTCAGGCAAGTTTGCACCGTCCAGCGGCTCTTTTTCTTCTCGGCCTTGGCGGCATGCTGTGGGGTTTCGTTGTGTTCAGCAATCTTCGGTGCGCCGCTTGGAGCCGCGCCCTTCTTGGCTTTGCCTTCCTTGCCTTCAGCTTTGCTTTCGCCCTTGGCTTCGCCTTTGGTTTCGACTTTGGTCTCGCTCATACTGGTCCTCTCCTGGTTGCGGCTTTGACTGAGCCCATGTAGTGGGTCCTTTCTGCCTATCGCCAGAATCGCCAAGGGACTTGAGTAGGTAGGGAAAAACTGCCTTGGACTTTTGGGCAAGCTTGGCGATTGAAGGTTTGGCAATTAGCACCTTGCAGGTCTTGGGTGAAAAGGCGCATGCTCCGTCCATCCGGAGCATCCGGATGGCTGCAACGCCGTTAAGGTCGGACCTGCGGACCATGTTGCAGCGGATGCATGTCGCAAGAGGAGGCACCTGATGGGGACGTACAAGTCGTGGAGTCTATGTTCTGGTTTGACTGGCTGGCGGTATCCAGTGGGTGCTGGTCGTGCAGCATTGCTGGTCATCGTCTTATGCGGCTGCAGGTCCACCACCGGCGACGCGGCAGGGGTTAGCGCCGCCGCAGCTGCGGCATCCGACCATGCTTCGGTGACAACAACTATTTGCAATGGCATTTATCCGAAGGCGCAGGACCTTGTGGACGGAATGACCCACTACGGGATTCGCCCGGTCGCCGATGCAGCGATCGATGCAAAGCAGTTTAGCTGTTGGACCCTACCGACGTTTCCCTTGAGTCCTGCCTGTGGCCTTCATGGTTTTGACCTCACGGCAGAGACAACGCCAACTTTAGCACCGCCATACTGGGCACTTGAGGAGAACACTGCGAAGGTCCGCAAAGTGGTCAAGACGGCCGGCGCATGCCTAGTGTACACGGTCGTTGAGGCTCGCAATATCCATTGCACCCGTAAAAGAGTCATGGATCGACCTACTCAGTGCCTTGATGCCGATCAACTCGAAGTGGCACAAGCGACCAAAATGGCAGCTGCGGCTGGTAAATCCGTGACCATACCGGTCGCTCCGCCCGATGCGGTGGAGTACCAGTGCCAAATCAGCGCTACGCCACGAAGTGCCGGCGGACGAATTCCGCCTTGCGCGTCACTGCCTGATGGGGTCACCGATATCGATTTGATGGAGCGGGATTGACTAAAGCTTATTGCAGACCAAATTGGAATACCCAGACTCGATGCCTGCGACTACCGCACTGACTCCAAGGCATAGGGTTTTACCAATAAACGGCTTCACTGCTTGGTCTGTTGTGTACAAGGTAAAGCTCGGATTTTTAGCATCAAAGCCTGCGGTATTGGCGGCCACGACTGCTAGAGGCACCTCGGCAGCGCCTTGTGATTCCGATCCGTAGATATGGAAGGAGTCTGCCGCGAGGCCGGTTCGCGCATCCCAGGTTAAAACGATGCTCCTCTTGGCCCCTTGCGTTGCGTCGATACCTCTGTTGATGGCTCCGCCGTTGGACGTGGTTTTACCGCAGGCGACGATCGCTATAGCGAGAACAGTCGTCGAAGAGATCACTTTAATTCGCATGTGGTACTCCGTTTAGCCGGCTGGCCTTGATCAAGGGGTGATGGTCACCTTTAGGTTTTGCGGCGGCGCTGGCGGTATTTTAGTCGCATTTGGGACTGCGGCGGCAGTCGAGCCAGTGCTGTTCGCGGCAGTTTTCGTGGGCGGTGCCTGAGTCGTCGAGGCTGCGGTGCCGCTGCCATTGGTCGTCGTACCTGAACCCGTTCCAGCGATTGGCGCCGGGGTGTTGCTGATGCGGATGTCAGCGCATGAATAATAGTTTGTCGGTGTCATCGGATGATTGTCGATCATCACTTGGATCACTTGCAGGGCGCAGTTCTCACAAAGCGTCGATGGCACGGTGATGACCTGACTAAATTGGTGGTAGGTCGTTGGGTCGGTGTAGGTGGTCGGTCCGTCTTGATTGTCGACGATGTTGTCCATCAGGATATTGCTATCAAAGCCGTTGACTCCGTCCGCAGAGAAGGCGATGCGAAAGTGCCCCGTGTGCTGAATGGTTTCCTCCCACGACACGGTCAGCTTGGCGCCAGGCTTAAGGTTGGTTCGCAGCATCGGGTCTGTGGCTGGTGGGTACGAGCCGCAAGGCGCGGTCTTTTCCGCAGAGCTGGTGCTTCGCGTGATGAGACTGGCTCCTGGCTTGATCCGGGTGTGCCCGCTGGCGACACCACCTACAAGTGTGGTCACTAGCCCTAGCGTTGCAAGCTTAGTGTTAGACACAATGATTTCCTCCCCGAAATGACCTGCCGCTGGCACTCCCCACCAAAGTAACATCGGCAGAATCAGCGGATTTCTTGAGCTAAGCCGCTGATTCACGACAACCAGCTGTTATTATAGTTTTTTCGGCGGGACTCAGCCGCGTCAACCCGAGCGTATCCGACATGGGACAAACTAGGTGATGCAGCACAGTATCGATCAGGCGCCGCCCTAATTAGCTCTTCTGTCCAAGATGACGGTAGGCGTCGAGAAGCACGGTCTCAGTGCTTTCCCACCCGATGCAACCATCGGTGACCGACTGACCGTAGGTCAGGGGTCCTTTACCCAAATCCTGCTTGCCGGCAACTAAATGGCTCTCCACCATTAGGCCAAGTAGACTCTTCTCACCAGCGACAAACTGCTGCACTACTTCGTCAAAAACCCGTGGCTGCAGCATAAAATTCTTGTTGCTGTTGCCATGGCTGCAGTCGATCATAATCAGCCGCTCCGGGCCTTTGCCGTCGAGCAGAGCCTTGGTATAAGCGATATCCGCTTTAGAATAATTCGCCTTACCACCACCACCCCGCAGGACCAAGTGGACGTCGGGATTACCGGTGGTTTTAACAATAGCCGTGCGACCTTCGCCGTCGATGCCGACAAAAGCATGCTTGGCACGTGCCGAAACCATGGCGTCAAGCGCCACCTGCAAGCCACCGTCGGTGGCATTCTTAAAGCCGACCGGCATCGACAGGCCGCTGGCCATCTGGCGGTGGGTTTGACTTTCGGTGGTGCGAGCGCCGATCGCTGCCCAGCTGACCAAATCAGAGGTGTATTGCGGTACGATCGGGTCAAGGAACTCAGTCGCACACGGCATACCTAGCGCATTGATTTTGAGCAAAATATCGCGACCGAGCTGCAGGCCATGCACGATATCATTGCTGCCATCCATATGCGGGTCATTGACTAAGCCCTTCCAACCGACCGTGGTACGCGGCTTTTCAAAATACACCCGCATCAATAGCAGGATCCGATCCTTGACCCGTTCCCGCAGGGCCTTGAGTCGCTGTGCGTATTCTATGGCGGCGACCGGATCATGGATCGAACAAGGCCCAGCAATCACCACCAAGCGCTGGTCTTGACCGGACAAGGCCAAACGCAGCTCGGCGCGCCCTGCCACCACCGTCGCGGCAGCAGCCTGGCTCAGCGGCTGGGCTGCTACCAGCGCAGATGGCGGCGCCAAAGGTTCAAAGGATAAGACCCGCAGGTTGGTGGTTGCTTCGCTCACTAGGACCTCCAGTCATTCAATCCGACATCAGTAATATGCCATAGCCAGGCGATTAATTCGACGCCTGGCGACGTTGCTGCCAGAAACAAAGCGCCAGTAAGGCCAACGCCAAAACAAATAATGCGGGTGGCAAGGCATATGCAGCAGCAAGGCCAAAAGTATCCGCCAGACGACCAAGGACCAGGTCAAAGGCGCCGATACTGACGTTCATGACGACCATGATCCAAATCGTCAGACTGCGCCATTTGTCGGGAAATAAACGGCTCATATGAGCTAAACAGACGGGAAAGTAAGGACCGCACAAGCCGGTGAGGGCAAAGCCCCACAGCTCGCCGTGCATGCCTAAGGCAAAACCACCTAAGGGTAATATCAGCGCCGCATAAAGCACCGGTCGTTCCCAAGCAGGCCGAAGGAACGCGGCGCAGGCTAGGCGCGACAAGGTCATCGTCAAAAAGAATCCGCTGACATAGATCGTCGCATCAGAAGTCGACAGGTGGTGAATCTGCACGAGCACACTCGTCAGCCACATCGAGGTGGTCACCTCAGCTGCGACATAAATGGCGAAGGCCACCACGGCCAGCACCTGCAGGGAGGATAGTCCAGCCGATTGCACGGTGCGCTCATGAGCAGCTCTATGCTGTGGCCGCAGCTTGAGCCAGGCAAAGATCATCAGTCCAAGATAGACTGGAACGCCCAAACCAAAGATCTTGGGCCAGCCAAATCCCCGGGCTAACCCAGCCCCAACGATGCTCGATCCGGCCATACAACCGATCCCGTAAGTGGAATGCAGCGCAGCAAGTAGACGTGCCTGCAGCGCTTGCGGCGATCCTTCGACCACCAGGATCGTCGCCAGAGTGCCTAGCGCCGTCACGGCGACCCCGATCAAGGCAGCCAGGACCAATAAGCCAGCGAAACCGGCGACCGCCTGTGCCCACAGCCCTGCTACCGCACCCACGCCGCCGATCGTCAGCAGCAAGACACGCTCCGACCAGCGATTTAAAGCCCAAATCATCGCCAGCGTGGCCAATGCGGCCGCCGCATGGCCCACCGCGAAAAACGATGCGGACTCGGTAAACTCGAGGTGCAGTGATTGCATCACCGGGGGCAACAATGGGCCGCGAATGACGTCATAGTATGCCGAGGCTAGCTGGCTAGCGAAACCACCGAGGACAAAGCTCCATATCAGTCGCGACGGCGCCGCAGGCCCGGGCTTTGCATTGATGCTCATGGTCTGGCGTTCCGCCTTGGCGCGATTGAAAAGGGCAACCTTTGCAGTATATGGTTAGCTTCGTCAAGGCGCCATGATAGAAGCGCCCGAGGGCTTTGTTGCATAAATCCTGCCCTCCTGCCTTCCCGCACTCCCAGCCGCACGGAATAAAGCCGCTGCCCAAAAACTGGGAGGCCGGGAAGACTGGAGGGCAGGATTTATGCGACAAGGCCGCGCCCGAGCAAGCAGGTCCGCAGGGACCTAGACAGCCACAGGAGCCCCCGGATGACCCCCAAGCCTCCCCCACTCACGCCAAGTGTCGCCGCGGCCGGCGGCAGCGCCGACGCGGTCATCCAAATCCGCGACCTGCACAAGGCCTATGGCACCCAGGCGGTCTTAAAAGGAATCGACCTCGATGTCCGCAAGGGCGAGCGCATCATTATCTGCGGGCCATCAGGCTCGGGTAAATCGACCCTCATTCGCTGTATCAACGGCCTTGAGTGGGCCGACCAGGGCAGCGTCACGGTCGGTGGTAGAGCCTTGACAGCGACCTCGAAGCAGCTGGGTAGCATTCGTGCCGACGCTGGGATGGTCTTTCAGCAGTTCAATCTCTTCCCGCATCTGACCGTCCTAGAAAATCTTTGTTTAGCCCCCGTCTGGGTCCGCCACCTACCTAGAGGCGAAGCGGAACAACGCGCCCGGCTCTATCTGCAGCGGGTGAATATCCCCGAGCAGGCGGACAAATATCCAACCCAGCTATCCGGTGGCCAGCAGCAGCGCGTGGCCATTGCGCGCGCACTATGCATGCAGCCGAGCATCATGCTTTTTGACGAGCCGACGTCGGCGCTCGACCCGGAGATGATCAAAGAAGTTCTCGACGTCATCGTCGAACTTGCTAGCTCCGGCATGACCATGCTTTGCGTCACCCACGAAATGGGCTTTGCCCGCAAAATCGCTGACCGGGTCCTCTTTATGGACGGTGGTGAAATCGTCGAGAGTGCGCCCCCTGAGGCTTTTTTCACGGCGCCAGCGACTGACCGAGCGCGGCGCTTCCTCAGTCAGATTTTGCTTTAGGACCCTTCGCTGCTAAAAAGCGTGAGCACCTTCACGCCTCGCTTGCAGTTCACCGGTGGATTTGCTTACACTCAATAGAGAACGCCTCGCTGCTGGAAGGCGGCCTGTGGTCACTCGGACTCGCGCTCAATCGACGAAAGCTACTTAGGAAGTTACGCTCGATTGACGGAAGGTTCGTTGGCCAGATCTGTAACTGAAGCGGCGGGCGTTTTTTAAACACACCAGAACCACGGATTTTCCGACTCAAAGGAGACTCTCATGCGTCCGATGATAAGCCGCGCCTTGCTCGTAGCCAGCCTGATCCAGGGCAGCTTTGTCCTAGCTGGATCCCTAGCGACCTCGGCCCTCGCGGCAACGGATAAGATCACCTTCACCAACAAGATCGAGAATGGCAAGAAGGTCTGGGAGCCAAACACCGCCAGCGTCAAAGCAGGCGACAAAGTCGAGATCACCCTGGTCAATACCTTGGCCGATCCCCATGGTTTCGAGATCAAGGACCTCGGCCAAAAGGTCGTGGTCGGCCCCAAAGAAACCAAGACCCTGACCTTTGACGCCACCAAGGCCGGGACCTTCAAGTTCAACTGCCAGCTGCATCCCGCGCATGTCGGCGGCGAGATCACCGTCAAGTGAAGCGCAGCCTAGAGTGACCCTGGGGTCGGCTTGAACATCTGCGTTCCGTCCGACAGCGGCGCTCCTTGGTGGGGTTTGCCTGGCCAAAAGATCTCTAAGCCATCGTCTTTGATGGTGCCGACCGCGATTCGCCCATCATCTAGACGCAGGGCGACTCTGCCCGCATAAAAATCGTAGGATCCATCTTTGATCGTCCGTCGCCGTGCTTGATCACCCTTTTCCTTGGCCCACCCATTGATCTTCAGCGGATAAAAGTCGGTGACTTGCTCGGACAAATTCGCAGTAGCCGCTAAGTCGAAGTCCCAATTACCCCCCGTGTAAGCATGGGATAATTTGTGCATGGACTTGAGACTTGCGGCTAGGGCTGGGACTAATTTGACTTGTAGTTCAATCGAGCCGATACGGCCGCGGGTTTTCGAATACCAGGTTCCGACGATGCGGCTATCGTCCCATTCATCGATGACGACAAAGACTTCCCCGTCACCGTCTAGCAGGAGCGGCCCCGTTCCGCTCCACGAAAGCGGGTTAAAGCGATAGGCGATCAGCTCACTGGAGTCGCCCTCGCCGAAGTAAGCGCTGGCCACACCGGAGACCTGCAGCTTGGTCGCCACCGGATGTGCAGCCGCGGCTTGTAGGGCTCGCTCGACCTGCAGATTAAGCGCGATCAATTGATAGGTGTCGGTCAGCTCATGGTGCAAATAGCCGTAAAAGGTGCCAGGAAGGTGCGCAGGAGTTGTCGACGACGGTGACTTGGCAAGGTGCTGGGTGCGAGCATAGCCGCCCGTATCACCGTGTGGACCTTCCAGGACGCCGTAGGGTGAGATCGCGGCTGCACTGAGTAGGCATTCGCCACAGCGGAGTTGATCTTTGAGGACGGAACAAACCAACTTGTCCGGGCCAAGCCCAAGGACGATGCTGCCGTTCAATGGGTCATAGGTGCCGGTGTTGTAGGCCTTTTTCAAACAGGGTTGATCGTTGGAGCAGACCCCGGCACCAGCCTGCAATAGCCGCCCCGTGAGCACGACACCGCCAAACAGGGCTCCCGTTTCGTTGCGCCAGCGACTGGACTCAACCTGCAAACCCGAAACATGATCGGGGCAGATGCCGCTATAGCTAGCCGTCGCGGCCGGCAACAGCGGCAATGTGGGGTCGCTGCTTTCATCTGAACCAGAAGAACGGTCCAGGTGTACGGCAAAATCAACGCTGGCCTTATCGGTGGCCGACGTCAAGGTGCCACTGAATGCACCCGGCGTCGCCTGGATTTTGGTCAAGGCGATTCCAGTCGGCAACCCTGCCCAGTCAAATCTGGCGTTCGACCGGTTGTAGCTGAGGTCGCTGACATAGACCGAGCCATCATCTGGGCCACCCAGGTTGCCTGCAGCGAAGCGTAGAATTGCGCGGTAATGAACCACGCCGGAGACTTCGCCAAGGCGGACGAGGTGCATGACCGTCGCTAGCTTAGCCGCAACCTGCTCGGGCTTGGCGAAGCCGACATAGCGCCCAGTGGACGGGGCGGCATCTAGGACCTCTGCGGGAGCCTGCGCCGGCTCGGAGCCACGCGAAAAGGTCCGACAGGCGGCAGTAAAAGAGCCAAATAGCGACAAAAAAAACGTCAAACCTAGTAGGTTACGCATGCAAAAACGCCTTCACGGTGGGCATAGGAAGCGATCAATAGGAGGCATCCTCCTATTTTATGCCCACGACCGGCGTTCGTCGATCATGTCAGCGGCACAGTCGCCACTTTTTGCGCCTTCTCGTACTCTTCCAGCGCCTTTGGCAGTTGCTCTTCGAGGGCGGCGGCTCGCTTGGCCGAGTCCGGATGCGTGCTCAGAAACTCCAGCGGGGCGCCGCCCAGCTTGTCCATGCGCAGCCAAAGGTCGATGGCTTCGCGTGGGTCATAGCCAGCTCGAGCCATATAGATCAATCCAAGGGTGTCGGCCTCTGACTCCTGCAGTCGACTAAACGGCAGGGTCACGCCGACCTGTGCCCCGACTCCCAGGGCCGCCAAGGTCAGTTGCTTCTTCGCTGAGTCCGCCATCAGCGCATCGACGGACAGAAGGGCGCTCGACAGCAGCAGCTGCTGCGACATCCGTTCACCGGAATGGTGGGCAATCGCATGGCCCATCTCGTGGCCGAGCACCGCTGCCAAACCAGCATTGGTTTTGGCGACGGGTATCATCCCAGTGTAGACGCCGACTTTACCACCGGGCAAACAAAAGGCATTGACCTGCTCGCTGTTAAACAGGGTGAACTCCCAGTCCAGAGACTTGCCCGTCGCAGCGGCCACCCGCTGAGAAATCACCAGCATCTCTTGAGTCTGCGTCGAACTAGTCGAGACCGGATCCTTCTGCTTCATCTCCGCGTAGGCGCTGGCGCCTAAAGAATCCATGTAGGCATCTGGTAGGGGCATCAATTGCTTGCGGTTAGTACCTTCAACCGTCGAGCAACTACTGATGATGCTCATGAGACCCAGACCCAACGCCGCATGTAACTTACTGAACATCGCCTTGTCCTCCTGACGCCGGCTCGACGGCTAGGCGTCAAAGTGTCAAGGCGTCAGAACATGCCTATCTCAGCCTAGTCCTGAGCGTCAATGGGCGGAGCATTTTCACCAATCTAGCCGCCTACCTTCTTTGTTGGGGCATAGGCAACGATCTTTTGTAGCGTGCCAGAATTGGTCGCTCCGATCGGCGGAGCTTCGTGGACGATATGACCCTGCAGCTGACTTACCGTCACCTCATGTGCCGCCAGACTCTTTTGAATAGCGCTGAAATCATGCCGCCTAGCGCGGCGCATCTCCTCGCCCTTAATCAATTTTGCCGGTCCGGTCTCTTGTCCGGCCTTAGCTTGAATCACCGGCAAGCCGTCGGTCCCTTCATCCGGCGGGGCGACTTGGGCCTCGACCAGCTCCAAGCTCTTGCCTGAGTGTTCAAGGCGCCGCCAACCACCGTTTGCCGTCTGGACGTACAGGTTGGCCGCACGAGCCTCACGGAAGTTTTTGGTGACCTGATCTCTGGCCTGGCGGCGCTCAAGAAAGTGCTTGGTCACCAGATCCCTGTAATGGCCCGCCACGTCACCGCTGACCTTGGCATAGCTGGCGCCGCGAATTTTCACCGGTAACAGTTGGTGATTTGCACTAGTCGCAAAGACATGGGTGGCGCGCCACTGCTTAAACGCGTCGATTTTGCGATGTTTAGGCGCATCGGCAGCCACTGCGGCAACGTGCTCGGGTGACTTTCCATGCCCCTTTAGAGGGGCAAATCCATGATTGGGCGTGGGTGCAGCAAGGTTATTTTGACGCCATTCCCTATGTCCTTTGAGGGTCTTGTCTTGTTTTGGGTGATTGACCTGTGCTGTCACCAACTCGGGACTCTCCCCGCGTGGGTGGCCGCGGTCTGAATGAACAAAGCCACCGTTCGGCACCGTGAGCAATTGGCGTGATGCATGGTTCTCAAGCGCATCCTTCTGCCGCCTTTTAATGAGTGGCAGAAAGAGCGCAGCAGCCGCGGCCTCGGGCATCTGACCCATTCCTTCGGAATGGACCATCCCGCCATTGGGGGTGATGATCAAGCTCTTTTCTTCATGCCAGGTGCGCGCCAAATTGTGGCGAAGCTCCTCCTTAGGCCACTGAACTTTGGCGGTGATTCGCTCTAGCTGCTGCCCTGGCACGTGATGGACCTGGGTGATGCCGCCATTTGGCAAGGTGATGTACAAATGATCTAGACGCCAAATTGCATGGCGTTTAGTTATCTCACTTCGCGCTTGCCTAGATAGGGCACCGGTGACCGCTTCAAGCGGCTGGCCACTGTGCTTCACCCGGACAAAACCGTGGATGTCATTCGGCAAAAACAGATTGTCCAGGCGCCACTCGTGATGATTATGCGTCATCTTTGCCCGCAACTGCCACATGATATCGCCAATGACCGACTCGACATGGTGGCCGCCATGCTTCACTTTTACGAGACTATGTGTGTCGGTCTCCAGGTAGAGATTATCCAAACGCCAGGCCAGAGATTTTGCCCGCATCTCCAACCCGGCCTTAATGCGGCGCAACGTATGCTCGTGCAAGACGATCCCGGATTTGCGACCATGCTCGCGTATCTGCTTGAAGATGATCTGCTGTAGGTGACGGGCCTTGGTCTGGCCGCTGATACGCTTTTGCAGTAGCTTAAAGACTTCAAGAAAGAAGTGCTGGCGGCGCAGGACTTCGTTGACCACCCAAGCCAATTCGAAGGCCGCACGGTCCTCGCGCACCTCGCGGTGCCAGTTCGCTATATAGCCGACTTCGGCACGCTCCCTAGTCTCTCGCAACCAAAGCCGCTGCATCGCCGCGTCAGTCATCAACATCAGCGAGCGATCTTTCGGCGGCGCAACGAGTCGCGCATCGCGCACAAGCGCCGCCGGATAGGCGGGCAAGGGAGGCTGAAACGGATGAGCGCGCAAAGCCGGCTGAACTAGGTTTGCGGGATTCGGCAAATCGTAACTCTTATTACTGACGTGCTCATAGGGCTGCAAGATAAGGTCGTGCACGTGGCCGAAGATGTCGCGGGATCTCGGTGCGGGAATACGGCTCAATCGAAACCCTCCGGCGCGGGGTGCGCCAGGTAGGGATCGGCATTTTTGCTAAAAACTTAACTTCTATTATTTATAATCTGATTTCAATGAGTTAGGTATCTACGCGGGCTTTGTTGCATAAACCCTGCCCTCCGGCCTTCCCGGCCTCGCTGTTTCTGGGCAGCTTTATTCCAAAAACTGGGAGGACGGGAAGGCCGGAGGGCAGGGTTTATGCAACAAAGCCATCTACGCGCACAGCGCTACACATCGTCCTCGTGGGCCGTGTTTCCTCGGCTGCTCTCAAGATATCTGCTATAAGGTGGCCGTTAAGGCTCACGAAGGGACCCAACCTATGAAATCAAGAACGTCCACTCAGCACTCGCATACCGGCTTCGATGTGCCTATGGCGCTTCTTTTGATGGCCGCACTTACCTTGGGGCTATGCTGCGGATGCGGCGGCGTGCGTAGCCGACAAGTTTCGCCGGCCACCGTTTCGTCCCATGCGGCCTATGTCGATGACGCTGGTCCGACACCTCCGGGCGCTAATGGCCTAAAGGTTTGGCAGGCTTCGCTATGGGACTTGCGTCAACTAATCGGCATGCAAACGGATGATCATGCACCCCAGGATCCGGATGATCTAGAAGTTCTCCTAAACCGTCTTAAAGATGAACGACTCACCGTCCTACATGCCGACGCCTTGGCGCATGTCGTCTTGGATAGCCTAGAGCTGCAAAAGATCGGCGGAGCGATCACGGACTTTCTTGGTCTCGCTGACATCCTCTGGCAAGATCGCGAAGCATCGTTTCGCACCGCCCATGCCGCCGTCTATGAAGAGGACGTCCGAAGCCTTCACGCGGCACGTCAGACGGTCAATCAATTTGTGCAGGCGCTGCACCCGGGTCTAGCCACCCTAAGTGCCGATAAACTCCGTCAAGCAGCGAAGGGCTCTGGAATCGTCGTCGGTGTATTTGATTTGTTCGACGACGATCTGCTCGCCAAACAGCGTCATGATTACGGCTCAGCACTGATTGAGCCGGTATCCCGCCTAGGCAACCCACCGAGACTCGACCACGGCAACGCGGTGATCGATACCATTCTATCGCTGGCGCCGGCCGTCACCATTGTGCCAGTCAGTGCCGATGCTGCACACTATAACAATGGATTCGCAGCCCTATCGTCCCGCGACGACATCGCCATCATCAACATCAGCCGAGGCTTCGCCGTCGACAGTGATGGCACGCTAAACACCGCTTTTACACAACAGCTCCAGAGCATCGTCAAGAGCAAGATCATCACCAAGGCCATCGGCAACACGGGCACTGATCTAAGCAATAACCTTACCGAAGTACGCCGCGCCGCGCATCTTGGGTCGGTCGGGTCGCTCGCCAGCTATGATCTGGCGCTCATTCGTCAGGTATTGGCCACCGTGTCCGCGACCGAGTCGCCGGGATCGTCCGCCGACTTACTACTTCTTGCCATCAATGTCGGCCCCTTTGCCGACCGCCTCGCTCTTAGCGCCACCATCCCTGGGGACAGTGACCGCGCTCAAGACCGCAGCTTTGGTTTGCCGGCCGATGGTGTGTACGCTGCCTCCACGGCAGAGTTTGTATCGGGCAGTTCATTTGCCGCACCGATGCTCGCCGGTCTGAGTGCTCTACTATTGGACGCCGCCCACCAGGATCATCCAAACGAAGATCCCCGGTGCCAGCGGCGTGCAGTCACCGAGGCACTCAAGGCCACAGCCGATCGGACCGGACTGCTGCGCGGTGAAGTGGGGCGCGGTGTGCCCCGTGGTGACGCCGCCTGGCATGCCTTAACATCCTGTATTCCTCGCTAAACAAGGGTCGACAAGGCGCATCAGGCGGACCACTAGACAAGGCCGCCTGGTTTAAAAAAGCATTGTTCTTGCACAACAAATGTACTCTATCGCTGACGCAACTTTGGGCTGGCACAGCGATGGTGGTGGAAGCGCGGGGCATGGCGTTATGCAAAGGCCTCTTGCAAGAGGCCGCAGCAAATGACGTCATCGGGGCTATGGAGCCGACAGCATTTACCGAGGTTCCCACTGCAGTCCATCATCAAGCTTGATGGCCACCAGATAAAGTGGAGCCCCCGCTTGGTTG
>Ga0315287_10001895_pt1 | contig 19579 bp, 12 predicted proteins | sample YL17G11_0_MG_FD_205037 | JGI IMG/M metagenome (GOLD analysis project Ga0315287, IMG submission 205037) | Sediment microbial communities from Yellowstone Lake, YNP, Wyoming, USA - YL17G11_0 | ecosystem: Environmental > Aquatic > Freshwater > Lake > Sediment | place: USA: Wyoming | collected...
GTTCTATCCCACCGAGTACGTGAACGACATCAACATCATCAGCCAGCACGAGAAAATGGTGGGGATCAATGTCGGATTGGAGATTGATCTGACGGGCCAGGTCTGCTCGGACTCGCTGGGCCACCGGTTCTACAGCGGCATCGGCGGACAGGTCGATTTCATTCGCGGCTCCGCTCGAAGTAGGGGGGGTAAGGCAATAATTGCGATGCCCTCCACCGCGAAAAATGGGCAGGTCTCCAGGATTGTGCCGCACCTGACCGAGGGAGCGGGAGTCGTAACCACAAGGGGCGATGTCCACTACGTGGTCACCGAATACGGTGTCGCGTATTTGCACGGCAAAAGCATCAGAGAGCGCGTGCTTGATTTGATCAACATCGCCCACCCAAAGTTCCGCAAGCAGCTCCTGCAGGCGGCCAAGGCCAAAAACTACATTTATCAGGACCAGATTGAATTTGCGTGGGACCACGTCAATTACCCGAAGGAATTGGAGCACTATGCCACTTTGCGGGACGGCACGGAGATATTCTTCAGGCCCATCAAACCCACCGATGAGCCGGCCCTTTCCGAAATGCTATACTCGCTGAGTGAGCAATCCGTGAAGACTCGTTATATGACTCGCACGGCCGCGTTTCCTCACAGGCACATTCAGCAGCTCACCAACGTTGATTACAAGAAGGACTTTGCAATTGTCGGCGTCGTCCCAAGCGCTTCCGGCGAAGAGATTGTCGCCATCGCGCAGTACTTCCTCGACCCCAAAACACAGGCTGCCGAGGTCGCTTTCGTTGTCCAGGACGAATGGCAGCAAAAGGGAATGGGGACTTTTCTGCTGGATTACATTACCAAGATCGCCAAGCAGCGGGGCGTGAAGCGTTTCTACGCGAAAGTCCTGCCCAACAATAAGCCGATGCTCGCCATTTTTCACAACTCCGGCTATAAGGTGAATACGGAATTCGACGGCGAAGTCTATAATATAACTTACGATTTGGCAAAAGATGAGGGACGGGAGTAACCGTTGGCGACGAAAGAAGCCGTATTCATTCATTCGTCCGAACTCGAGAAGTTCAGCTACCCTGCGGATTGTCCGTTCAATACGGACCGGGCCGGGCAGGTAAGGAAGGTTCTGAATTCTATGGGCTTGCTTTCCGGCCCGGGCCGAAGCGAGGCCGCCCCCGTCGTTGCTGAGCGGGTCGTGCTGAAGAAATTTCATTCAGCCCGTTATCTTCACGCCCTGCGAGCCGCGGCAAAAGGCCGTTGGGATATCGAGGCCCTTAATATGGGCATCGGTACGGTGGACTGTCCTGTTTTTGCCGGGATGTACGACTACCCGGCTCTGGCCACAGGCGGCACGCTCACCGCCGCGGACCTGATTCTTTCCGGCTCCGCCGAGCTGGCATTCAATCCATCCGGCGGTTTTCACCACGCCGGGCCGGAGCGAGCATCAGGCTTCTGCTACATAAACGACGTTGCCCTTGCCTGCATTGTCTTGGCCGAGCAGGGAAAACGAGTTCTGTATCTCGACGTGGACGTTCATCACGGCGACGGAGTCGCATACGCCTTCTACGACCGCTCCGATGTGATGACCATATCATTGCACGAAAGCCCGAAGACTCTATTTCCCGGAACCGGATTCGAAGACGAGATCGGAACCGGGCCTGGTGAAGGCTATTGCGTCAATGTCCCTTTACCGGTCGGGACATACGATGAGGCTTATTTGAAGGCGTTCAACGCTGTCGTTCCGCCGTTGGCCACGGCCTACAAAGCGGATGTGCTTGTTTTCGAGCTGGGAGCGGACGCCCTCGCGGGTGATCCCCTCGCCCATTTGCGCCTGACCAACAATGTGTATGTTGAAATCATTAACCATTTGCTGACTTACGACAAACCGATCCTTATGACCGGCGGCGGCGGGTACAACGTCGATAACACCGTGCGGGCCTGGGCGCTGGCCTGGACGGTGCTATGCGGCGCCGATAGCGACCACCATCTTGCTCCCGCGGTCGGCGGAGTAATGCTTGAAAGCACGGATTGGCAGGGGGGGTTCCGCGATCGGGAGCTGCCGGTCACGAACCAGCAGCGGGAAATGGTCCTCCCTGCCCTCGAAGCCTCCATCGAGACGATCAAGGCGAAGATCTTCCCGATCCACGGTCTGAGGTCGTGATGCGCGGGACGGGACCACGGGGGAGTCTTGACCCGCCCCGTATGCTTGCGAAGTCTGTTACGCGGGCGCGGCCGCGAGCTTGGGCTGCGGCGGCTTGATGAGGAACGTCATCGCGGCCGCGACGATCAGCAGGACCCCGGCGGCGATGAAGGAAGAGGTGTAGCTCTTGCTGCCGGCCACGAGTGTCTGCTGAACACGACTGAAGACGAATCCTCCGACGCCCCAGGCGGTGAAGATAACGCCATAATTGACGCCGAAGCTCTTGAGTCCCCAGAGGTCCTTGGTGAACGACGGGAACAGCGACAGGTTGGCCCCGTAATTGAAGCCGATGAGGGTGGCGATCAGCACGATGACCACGGCCGCCATTTCCTTGGAGCCAGTCACCGGGATGGCGATGAACATCAGGACCGCCTGGCACAGGAGCACGATCATCAGGGTCCAGCGGCGGCCGATCTTGTCCGACAGCAATCCGGCCCCGATGCGGCCGGCCGCGTTGCCGATGGCCATCACCGCCACGGCGATGAACGCGGCTTCCCCCATGCTCTTTTTGGCCATCGGGCTGATGCTGCTGATGACCATCAGGCCGGCACCGGCGCCGATGAAGTAGAGCACCCAGAGCAGCCAGAACGACGGTGTTCGCAGCATCTGGCCCGGCGTGCTGCTGGCCGCCGCCGGCTTGGCGGCGCCGCTCTTGGCGGCCACGATGTAGCCGGCCGGAGGATTCATCAGCAATTGTGCCAGCCCGCACACAATAACGAAGAATGAGATGCCGAAGATCAGCATCGCCCCTTGAAGACCATACAGGCCAAGCAGCTTCTGAGATGTCGGCGCCAGATACACCGGCGCCAGCCCGAAGCCCGCGACGACCAGCCCGGCGATCAAGCCGGTTTTCGAGGGCGGGAACCATTTCAGTGCGGGCGGCGTGGCCGACGAGTAACCGAACCCGATCCCCGTACCGACAAGCACGCCGAAGCCGAGCACCCATACCGCATAGTTGTTCGTGCGCGAGATGAGAATCATCCCGGCGGCCACCAGCAGGCCGCCGATGGAGGCGGTCAGCCGCGGCCCGAACTTGTCCTGGCAGCGTCCAGCGAGGATCATGGCGAACGCGAACACTAAGCAGCACAGCGCATAGGGATCGTTGAGTTGCGAACCCGCCCAGCCAAAGTCCTTCTCGATCGCTGCTTTGAACATGCTCCACGTATAGAGCACGCCGAGAGCGAGGTTGATACCCATTCCGGCAAACGTGACGCGCCAGCCGTGATTCTCTATCCGTGCGGGTCGTACCGTATTTTCTTCAGTCATCTGTCATTTCCTCGGTTGAGAATAGGCCGGACGTGCGTCGCGGCTGCACATCCGGCCTCTGATTGGCAAGGCGGAGGGGCCTATTTCCCACGGCCCTTAACTAATGCTTCAACGACGCTCGGATCGGCCAGGGTGGTTATATCCCCCAAATTGCTCGTGTCGTTCTCGGCAATCTTGCGCAGGATTCGCCGCATAATCTTGCCGGAGCGAGTCTTTGGAAGCGCAGGGGCAAACTGAATGACTTCAGGCACAGCAATCGCCCCGATTTCCTTGCGCACGTGCAAAGCAAGCTCCTTCTTGAGATCCTCACTCTCTTTCACTCCCTCCTTGAGCGTGACGAATGCGTACAGAGCCTGGCCTTTGATCTCGTGCGGCATAGGTGTAACGGCGGCCTCGGCAACCTTCGTATGGCTGACGAGCGCGCTCTCGACCTCAGCGGTGCCGATACGATGACCGGAGACGTTGACAACGTCGTCGATTCGGCCCATCAGCCAGTAGTCGCCGTCCTCGTCGATGCGGCAGCCGTCGCCTGCAAAATAGATGTCGCGGAACATAGTGAAGTAGGTGTCGATGAATCTGTCATGGTCGCCCCACATCGTCCGCATCATTCCGGGCCAGGGCTTGCGTATGCAGAGCTTGCCGCCCTCGTTGATGCCGCACTGGCTGCCATCGTCGCGAAGGACAACAGCGTCAACTCCGAAGAAAGGCCTGCTTGCGCTGCCCGGCTTGAGCGTATGAGCGCCGGGCAAAGGTGTGATTAAGATACCGCCGGTTTCCGTCTGCCACCACGTATCGACGATAGGGCAGCGGTTTCGGCCAATCTTCTTGTAGTACCATATCCAGGCTTCGGGATTTATCGGCTCGCCGACGGTTCCGAGAACCCGCAGCGTGTCAAGTTTATATTTGGCGGGCCACTCCTCCCCGAGGCGCATAAGCGCTCGAATAGCTGTAGGGGCTGTGTAGAAAACGGTGACGCCGAACTTGTCGCAAATATGCCAGAAACGCCCGGCGTCCGGGTAGGTGGGGACGCCCTCGAACATCAGTGACGTGGCGCCGTTCGCCAGCGGGCCATAAACTATGTAGCTGTGCCCTGTCACCCAGCCGATGTCGGCGGTGCACCAATAAACATCGTCGTCGTGAATGTCGAAAATGACCTTGTGACTCACCGCAGTATGCAGCAGATACCCGCCCGTTGTATGGACGACGCCTTTGGGCTTGCCTGTCGAACCCGACGTGTAGAGGATAAACAACGGATCCTCGGCGTTCATACGCTCAGGCTCACATTCCTCATCGGCGTTCTTCATCTCATCATCATACCAGAAGTCTCGTCCCTTCTTCATATCACAGGGATCATCACTCACCTTAACGGTTATGACGCTCTCGATTGTGGGCGTCTTCTTCAACGCCTCATCGGCAAGAGCCTTGAGCGGTATATGCTTGCCCGCGCGGAGAGAGACATTTGCCGTAATGAGCATCCTGCAGTTGGAGTCGTTGATCCGGCCTTCGAGGGCATCGGCGCTGAATCCACCGAAGACCACCGAATGGATCGCCCCTATACGGGCGCAAGCCAGCATAGCCACAGGGAGCTCTACCACCATCGGCATGTAAATCGCCACGCGGTCTCCCTTGCCTATACCCTTCGACTTTAGAACGTTGGCAAATTTACAGACTTCCCTGTGCAGCTCCTTGTATGTTAGTTTTCTAACGGCATCTTCCGCCTCGCCCTGCCACAACAGTGCGGTCTTTTTCGCAATCGGCGTTCCAAGATGCCGGTCGAGGCAATTGTAGGCGACGTTAAGCTCACCGTCGGCAAACCACGTGTGTTCGACTTTTCGGTTCTTCGTGTCCCACGTGTATTGCAGGCCCTTCGTGGGCTTCTTGAACCAGGAAATGCTTTTTGCCTGCTCCAGCCAGAAGCCATCCGGGTCGTTAATAGACTTCTCCCACATCTTTTGATATTGTTCCATGCTGTTGACATAGGCATTGGCTCTTACTTTCGCCGGCGGCGCAAACGTGCGCTTCTCGGTCATAAGGGAGTCGATGCCCTTTTGTTGTTGTCCCATAACGCTCTCCTTTGTGTAACTGTAAATTCTTGTGTCTTAGCGATTTATACTCGTATTTCGCCAAGACTCTGTACTCTGTTCGTGAACAACGTTTCAAATATTGTTGAGTATGTGTAACCATACCCCTGAAGAAACATAACGAGCCGAAAATTCTACCAGTCCGCAGTGCCCAAGTCAACGAAAAAAGAAAAAACCGACTTTTTGTTTGACTTGTATCCCTGTTTGCACGATTCTGTTGCCTCTTGGCAGGTAAGCCGCTGCAGGTGAAAGGATACATGCGCCTGGGCGAGCAGCCGGAAATTGTTATTTAGGAGCAGACTAATGCAAAAAGCGGTTTTGTTGAGCGTGGGGATATGGCTGTCCGCAGCGTGCCTGGCCGGCGCGGAGGACAAAAAGCTCGGCGCTACATTCGACTTAAAGTATATGAGCAAGTATATGGTAAAAGGCACCGAGGGCTACGGCCAGCAGGGCGGATTATGGGAAACGGTTAAGTTCGACCTCTGGGGTACGGGTCTTGGCGTGGGAGTCGGCCATCAGGGAGCTACCTCAAGCGGATACGTGGACAGTCAACGACTTAATTACATGGTGTATTACGCCAACACTCTCTTTGAGGGCACGCCTTTCAAAACCGAGTATAAGCTCAACTGGATATATAAAAACTTCTATGGCCGGGCCAGGAACATAGGCAACAAGCAGAATTGGATATTCGAATTTTCCTGGCCCGAAATTCTGCCCATAAAGAATCTTGCTCCCTACTACATAGCGGATTATGAGTACCCCGCCGGGAGCGGCTACGTCAACCGCGGAATCTCCGGCTTTGTCCACGTCTTTGGTCTTGGGTATGATCTAACGGTGCCAGAGCTGCCGAACCCGCTTCATCTATCCGGTGATGTTTCTTACACGGACGGATTTGGCGGCGGGGCAGTGGATCACGACTGGTCGCACGTAACACTGGGCATCTCAACGAAATTGGATATCAATAAGAATACCTCGTTCCTTCCGGGTGTTTACCATCAGATATCTATGGATGACTCGGTCTGCAAGAGAGATGTAACTTACGCGGTATTGAGTCTAAGGTACAAGTTCAAGTAAGCTGATTCCATGTGCTCACATGAAATGAGGCCGGCTCTGAGAGTCGGCCTCTTTTTTTAGATTTTCTTAACTGGCCCGACTTCCGCACAAGCGTGCAGCGGCCTTGCGCGAAATACCGCTATTCCGCAAGGCCTGCGGCCCTTTTGGCGGATTCCACCGTGTTGTAAAGGAGCATCGTAATCGTCATCGGGCCGACGCCGCCGGGCACCGGCGTGATTAACGAGGCCCTTTCCTTCACCGCCTCGAAATCAACGTCGCCGACAAGGCGGTACCCACTTTTCTTGGTGGCGTCCTCGATGCGGTTGACCCCGACGTCGATTACCACCACGCCGTCTTTTACCATGTCCGCCGTGACGGTATTCGGCCGACCGGCGGCGGCTATGACTATATCCGCGCGTCTTGTGTGCTCGGCGAGGTTCTTCGTTCGCGTATGGCAGACCGTAACCGTTGCGTTCCCGGTTGCATTCTTTTGAATGAGCATATTCGCCAGCGGCTTGCCCACAATGTTGCTGCGGCCTACGATTACAACCTCGGCCCCGGCGAGCTTGACGCCGCTGCGAATCAGCAGTTGAATCACCCCGTGTGGTGTGCAGGGCAGGAAAGCCTTCTCGCCCACCACCATTTTGCCCACGTTCATCGGATGAAACCCGTCAACGTCCTTGACTGGGTCAATGGCCAGAAGAACCTCGGCCTCATTCAATCCTTTTGGCAGCGGCAACTGGACCAGAATGCCGTTGATCTTGGGGTCGTTGTTCATCTTCTCGACCAGCGCCATCAAATCTTCCTGCGACGTATCAGCCGGAAGGCGGTTGTCATCCGAGTAAATCCCTATCTCCTCGCACGCCTGCTCTTTGGCGGTGACATACGACTTCGAGGCCGGGTCTTCGCCAACCAGGATGACTCCAAGCCCCGGCACGATACCCTGCCTCTTCAGCCTCGCTGTCTCGGCCTTGAGTTCCGCCCGCATATCGGCAGCCACTTGTTTACCGTCGATAATTTGTGCTGTCATTGGTCACTCCCTAAACTGCAATTTTACCGCTGAGGCCGCCGAGACCGCTGAGTTAAGCCTTGAATCTTTCTCTGCGTGTTCGGCGCTCTCTGCGGTTATTATTAGTGGTTAAAAGAGGCCCTGAACTTTGCCGGTATTGACGTCCACGTCTATCCGCCGGAACGCAGGGTCGGACGCAGTGCCCGGCATCAGCTTAATCGCCCCGGCCACCGGAACGATGAAGCCGGCGCCCTTATAGACCAGGATATCCCGAATCGGAAGCTCCCAGCCGGTGGGTCTGCCTTTCACATCGGGGTCGTGCGACAGACTCAGGTGCGTCTTGACCATACACGTCCCCAGCGTTTTGCTGACAGGGTCGGCTTCCATAGACTTGGCCTTCTCCAGGGCCTCGTCACTGTACGTCACGCCGTCGGCGCCATACACCTCTTTTGCTATCAATTCGATCCGTTTTCGCAGCGGCGTTTTAAGGTCGTAAAGGAATTTGAAGCTGTTCTTTTCGTTACACGCCTGGACGACGGCCTCGGCCAGCTCGACCGCGCCTTCGCCGCCTTTGAGCCAGTGCTCGGAAACCGCAGCCAAAGCGCCGTTCTGCTCGGCTATCCTGCGGACAAGCTTTATCTCGGCCTTGGTGTCCGTATAGAAGCTGTTCACGCAAACCACGGGGCGCACGCCGCTCTTCTTAACGGTTTCGATATGCGCCACAAGATTCTCACAGCCCTTCTCCACCAATTCGAGGTTCTCGGTCATGTATTCCTCGGCCAGCGGTATGCCCGGTTTGACCGCCGGTCCGCCGCCGTGCATCTTCAACGCTCGAACAGTCGCAACAATCACCACCGCATTCGGTTCCAGCTTTGACATTCGGCACTTCAGATTCCAGAACTTCTCGAAGCCGATATCGGCCCCGAAGCCGCTCTCCGTCACGTGGTACTCGCCGAGCCTGGTCCCGATCATATCCGCAATAATTGAGCTTTGCCCGATAGCGATATTTGCAAATGGGCCTGCATGCACAAACACAGGCTGGCCTTCAATAGTCTGAAGCAGGTTCGGGTTAATCGCATCCACCATCCACGCCGTCATTGCCCCGTCAACTTCCAAGTCCGCCGCGGTGACTTCATTACCCTTTTTGTCATAGGCGACGACGATCCTGGCTATACGCTCCCGCAGGTCCTTCAAATCCCTTGCAACTGCAAGAATTGCCATAACCTCGCTCGAGACGGTAATCTGAAAGCCCGAATCCATCTCAAACCCGTCCATATTACCTCCCATTCCGATCCGGATATTTCGCAGCGCCTGGGCGCAGAAATCCATCGCCCATTTCATCTGGACTCGCTTGGGGTCGATGTCCAGACGCTTTAAGTTGCTCTTGGCCAATCTGGCGTCGTCATAGTTGCTCTCGTGCTGCATTCGGGAAGTCAGTGCGACCATTGCCAGGTTGTGCGCATTTGTAATGCTGTCGATGTCGCCGGTAAGGCGAATCGAGAAGGGCGTCAGCGGGATGCACTGCGCCAGGCCTCCGCCGGCCGCCGAGCCTTTGATATTGAAAGTGGGGCCGCCGCTCGGCTGCCGGATTGCGCCCACAACTCGCTTGCCTAACTTGCCCAGTCCTTCGACAAGGCCCATGCTTGTCGTAGTCTTGCCTTCGCCGAGTGGGGTTGGCGTGATCGCCGTCACGTTGACATACTTTGCACTTGGGGCCCCCGTTAAGCGGGCAAGTACCTTCGTACAATCGACCTTGGCCAGCTTGTGACCCATTGGAATCAGCTCATCGGCCCGCAAGCCCATCTCTTCTGCCAATTGGCTTACAGGTTTCATCTGTTCCTCGGCAGCTTCGGCTACCTGCCAGTCCTTCATTTTCGTTGGATCAAGTTTCATAGTATCTTCCTTACAGAATCATAAACCTTGAGGAATGAATCCGAGTATATCTGTTTGTTCATCAGCATCTCAGCGGTGGCTACAACGTTCATCAGATCCTTGTCGAATACGTCCGCGATAGCCGAATCCAGGCCGCGTGACATAGCCATAGCGAGAAACACGCGGTTGATCAGGCTCCTTTCTGTTGCGCCCTGCGAGAGATTCGACAGGCCCACAGTCATGTGCGGGGGCGGGTCCGCAAGGTATCTAATCTGATCCATCGCCGTCAGGATATTGCCCGGCTGGACCTGGGCGTTCGGGACCTTCACCGGCAGAATTATGGGGTCGATGAACAGCCGCTGAGTGTCGAATCCTTTCTCCATCGCCTTTGAGACGATTTCCGCCGCTATAGCCACGCGCGAGTCAATATTCTGAGGCACGCCGTTCTTGTCCATAGTAAGGGCGATTATGCTTGCCTTGGGCCCGGCCTGCTCCGCCATTGCGATATACTTGTCGAATATTTCTTCGTCGGTCTTCTTATTCAGCGGCGTGGAGTTCAGTATCAGTCCGTTCTCGGCATCGACCACTTTCAGTCCTGCTGCGATAACCCCCGGCTTCTGCGAATCAAGGCACAACGGCGTAGAGCAGGTTTCCTGGATCGTCTCGACCAGCCACTGCATCGTCCCCTCCTGGTCCGCCGCCGCCGTCCCGACGTTCACGTCCAGATACGTGGCGCCCGCCTCGGTCTGCCTCTTCGCAAGTCCCTGGATTACCTTCTTATCCCTGTCCGCGATAGCCTGCTTGACATCGGTGAACATTCCATTAAGTCGCTCTGCGATCAGTATCATAGTAAGCCCCTTCCTTCACGTCACTGACATCTGCCCTATTCAACCTGACTTCTTACCCTTCGTTTTTCCAGACTTGCCGGATAAATTTCTTGACCGTGGCCACCGCCCTGGGATGGCGCATGCGAATTATGTCGGCCCCCGCCTGGAGCAGACAAATCGCGGTGGCGGCCTCCCACATCGGGCCTCGATCTTCGACCGCGCCCCACTCCGGTGCGTCCGTCATCTTGGCCTCTTTGGCGCGCCATGATTCATACCCGACGTCGCAGATTACCGGCATCGCCATCATCTTATCGCCCGAAAGGGCCGCCAGACGTTGACGCTCCTGAATCGAGTATGCGTACTCTATCCCGTATCCCAGTGCCCCGGTGGACTGAAACGTCACCATTCGCTCCAGCGGAAACCCCATATCGGAGGCCAGAATATTGACCTGCTTGGCAATGTTAATATCCAAAGGCGCCGCCGTGATGAGAAAATGGCCGTCGGCGAGGGCTATAGCCGTCAGCGATTTGTAGTTGTCCTCCTCAACGGTCCCTATCAGGCATTTCTCGCCCTTTGCCGCACCGCTGACTTTGGGCATAACCTCGTTATCCTTCCCGTCGTTTCCGCAGCCCCAGAGAATAAGCGGCACTCCAACCGCTTTGAGCACCTGTTCGGTGACTTTCACGGCGTGGTCCGCGCCTCTATTTGCCTTGTCGGGATGGATCCCATCGAATTTCACGCAAATCAGATCCGCCCCGAATTCTTCGACGCACTTCTTCGCCCAGTCGCAGGGGCTGTCAAATACGTTTTTGTAAGGCTCAGCCAGGGCATCGGGCCAATCGTCCGGCTTGCTGTCCAAAACGTCCATAGCGATAACGGGTGTCTCGCCGGCGTCCTCCGCCGAGCCGCCATAGACTACATTCTTTGCCCCGCCCACCGTCACCTTTACGCTTCGCGTGCCGCCCTCTTCTTTGGTTGCCCCCAGTGTTATCCGGTTCACTGAGCCTGCAAAGCTCTGTGTAACTTCAGGAACTGGCATATTCAGTCCTCCAAAATATCTTGTATGGCTTCATAGTCTCTAATCCTTTAGTTTCTCCAGCCTGCTGTCAAGTATTTCACGTACCGCCGAGAGCGCCGGGCTGTCCGCATCCAGCTCGAATATGTTCTTGCCTTTCATCGAGGCCTGCAGCACGGACTGGTCAGCCGGTACGCACCCGAACGTCTGCATACCATTGGCTTGTGAGTCCTGCTCTGGCGCAGCCTCGGTTCTGTTCCATACGATGCCGATGTCCTTAACCGTTATAGGAAGCTCATTGGCGAGACCGGCGATTCGTTTTGCCGTGATGATGCCTATTGGGGTTGCGTCCGCCACAACCAACAACAGATCAACGTTGTTCGTCGTTCGCCGCGACAGGTGCTCCATTCCCGCTTCATTATCTATGATCACATATTTGTACTGCGCGTTCAGCTTATCCAAGAACTGCCGCAGCATATTATTCGCAGCGCAGTAGCAGTCCGGGCCCTCAGGCCGCCCCATAGTCAACAGGTCGTACCCTTTGGCCTCTCTAATTGCCTGCTGGATACCGTATTCAAAAGTCCGCAGCCGATCCCGGCCCGTATTCGTGGCCGGTTTGCCGCGCGCTTCTTCGCGGATCTCGGCAATCGTGCGAGCCGGCTCGATCCCTAAAGTAAGAGCAAGGCAGGAATTGGGGTCCGCATCCACTGCAAGTATCGCGCCGCTCCGCAGAGCCTTGCCATGCTGTGAACCTCCTTCCAGCAGGCATCTGATAATCATAGAGGCCACAGTCGTTTTGCCCGACCCGCCTTTACCGCTTACTGCGATACTCGTTGCCATTCTCGTCTTGTCCTGATTACAGAGTTCCTGATTCTTAACGTGCTGCATTATACTGGATTGGGGACGACCCCAGCCACCGACGGGAACAGCGATAAATCCGTGTGAGGCAGGAAGCTCGCCCTGACAAATTCATCCATATACCCGGAATGGCTCATCAAGTCAAAATATGTCATACTCTTGGCAATCTCTTCAGCCGTGCTCAGCGCCTTCTGGCTCAGCAGGACTGTCTTTGCCCCCGCGATTGAGGTATTTCCCACGAAATGAATCTTCTCGATCGGCACGTCGGGCAGCATCCCGATAGTGACAGCCTGCCGAACGTCGAGGAAGTTCCCAAATCCGCCGGCCAGGTAAATTGCATCGAGGTCCTCGAGCTTTGTCTGAGTCGATTCCATAAGCACCCGAATAGCGGCAAAGACCCCGGCCTTGGAACGGACAAGGTTGTTGATGTCCGCCTGGGTAATTACTATTTCGTGGTGGTCGTCGTCCCCCGGCACGAGCTGGAATTGCATTCCCTCGTCGCCTTCTGTTATCCCGAATTGGCCGTCTGTTCTGAATCGGCCGGTCCGGTCTATTATTCCGCGTGTGAATAATCCGGCAAGAGTATCCAGAAGCCCCGACCCGCAGAGGCCCGCCGGATGTGTGTTGCCGATTGTCCTGTACTCTATGGCCCCGTCCTCCAGGATATTCAATTTCTCAATCGCCCCTGCGCCCGCCCGCATGCCGTGCCTGACCCCGCTGCCTTCAAACGCCGGCCCCGCTGAGCTCGACGCGCACACCAGCCAGTCTTTATTGCCCAGGACCACCTCGCCGTTCGTCCCGATGTCGGCGAAAAGCGAGATGCCCCTCTTCGTATAAATCCGCGTGGTCAGCACCCCGGCTACGATGTCGCTGCCAACGTAGGCCGCCACGCTCGGCAGGCAGTACAGCAGGCCTCGTTTATTGATCTGAATCCCGACCTCTGCCGCCCGAATCGGCGGTATGAAGCTCGCCGATGCGATGTATGGCTCTCTGCGGATTCGCGTCGGATCGAGATTCAGCAGAAAATGCACCATAGCTGTATTGCCGGCGCATATCACGGTCGTGATATCCTGTAAATCGATCTTTTTTCGTGAGGCCAGAGTCACTATCAGACTGTTGACATCATTGACTATGCGGTTTTGCATCTCGTCGAAGGCATTGTTCTGTTCTGCATAGATTATCCGCCGGATGTAGTCTTCGCCGAAGTTTATCTGGCTGTTGTACGTTGCCTCTGTGTCTATCGTGGTTGCGTCCGTCAGATAGACCAAATGCGCCGCCACGGTCGTTGTTCCCAGGTCAACCGCCACCGCGTAATTCTTCGCCCGGTGGTCGCCTTCTTCCACGTCGATGACCTCCGTAGTCTCACCCCGCCGCCCGATAGTCACCGTCACCCTATAGCCCGATTTGCGGAGCACCTTCGAGAGCCTCTGAAGGATACGAAAGCCGGTCTGCATAATCGGCGCTTCGACCTGCTCCCGTATGGCCAGATACAGACGTTCGTGGTCGGCCGTGTGATCGTGCACGGTCGGGGGCGACATCCGGACATAAACCTTCCTGACCAGGGCATCGAATTCAAACAATCCCGCCCGCACCGCGCCCGGAAGCTGGCTGAAGCGGTGCGCGTCGCTGTCCGTCAGGATTTGGCTTGTCTCCAGGGAGTGAGACTTCGGCACGGTGACCGTCATATCCGAAAGCACCGTGGTCTGGCACGCCAGAACGACGTCTTGCCGTATCTCCTCCTGGGTGAGCAGGGTGGTGGGGCGGCTGTGGAACTGCCCTGTGTCGATTACCACCTTGCACTTGCCGCAGTATCCGTCCCCGCCGCAAATGCTGCTCAAGTAGATGCCCGCCTTGTGCGCGGCCTCAAGCAGCACCGTCCCGACCGGGACTTCTATCTTAAGCCCGCTCGGCTCAAAACGGATCAGGCATTTCTTGCTGTGTTCATCCTTCGTATTCTTGGCCAAATCCAATTCCTTCTTCGCGCCCTCCTGCAAGTCGCATATTGCAGGCTGTGATTCAATTCAAGATTCTTCCCTCTCTCAGTTCCAGACCTCCTGAAGATACTTAGGCAGCATCGAGCACTCTCTCGGTCCGACCATTACCTCCCAGTTCGTGGCCTCTTCGAGCTTGCCGCTCATCACCGCCACGTAGCCGGGGATGATCAGCTTGCGGTGCTTAACGAGCTTATCGACCTCAAACTTCTTCATCGCGTCCGCCACCGTTCTCTCGTTGAGCTTGTCACCGGAATAAGCCGTCAAGACGCTTGTGCCCTCGGTATCGACCACGAGGATATAGCTGGGCACTCTGCTTGCCTCGACGTCCGACTCGACGGTGTAGTATGTCAGCGAGAAGTTCGTTGTGAACATCAGCGGCGAGTTTTCGTCCGCCTCGCCGATCTTATATATCTTCGGCTCCACCTGAACGGGTTTCTGCGGGTCCGTGAAGATATTCATTACCGTCGTGAGCATAGGCAATATCGCCCACGGCTCGACCGTATCTACAACCACGATGCCTGAGTACTTACAGATTAGACTTATAGCGGCGGCCGCCTGCGTGCCACCGTCGCCGTCGCCGACAAACGATATGGTCGGATAACCAAGCGGCCTGAATATCTTCTTCAACGAAAGCACGCGCATCCTCGAAGCGTTGTACAACTGGTCCCGCAGGCTCAGACCTTCCAGGCTCAGCACAATATCCTCAACACCCAGGCCCTTGATCTTCTCACTGAGATCAGCAAGGGCCTCAATCGACTCGGCCTTGACGACGAGCGGACAGCCGTTTTCCCTCGCTATCTTCGCCATCGCTTCCGCCGTCTTGGCCGTCGCCGCCGCCAGCAGAGGGACGCGGTCTTTCACCGCCGTTGCCGCTGCCGCCATAGCCTCAGGCGAATCTGTGGCCAGGATCAATGCAAGCTTGCTTCCTTCCTTTACAGTTTTGCACGCTGCTGCGAACGATTGTGGTGACCCGCTGTCATTCACGACCGCTATCGCTTTGACTCCGATTCTTGTTCCCACCCGCTCGAATTGCAGCGCGTTCACGGACTCTATGCGCTTCTTGAGATGCTCGCCCGTTAGCTTGTCCGAGACCGTCGCCGCCACGACCGTTGGATTATGAAACTTCTCCTCGTGCCGGAATATCACCGTCTCCTGCCCGACCTGCACCTGATTATCTCCGCTGCCGAACACGATCTTCCGCATTGGCGGCGCAGCCGCGGCCGCGAGCTTCTCCTTTGCTTCCTGCGATACGTCCGGACAATCATCCAGCTTGGCGCGCTTCTGCGCCAGCGCCATCGCAAACGCCAGGCATGTCGGCATACCGCATTTTTTGCAGTTGGTCTTGGGCAAAAGCTTGAATATCTCTAATCCTGTCAGTGCCATAACAACCTCCAAATTAAATATCAAAAATCAAATATCAAAATTACGGAAGTGCCCCCACACTTGTCTTCGACAAGAAGACGTGGGGGCAATGACATCCTTAATTTTGCATTTTGCATTTTGATTTTTGATTTTACTTTCAGAACATCGGGTCCATTGTGGTCACAGGGTGGTTGACTTTGCTGATAAACTCCAAAACCTCTTCTTCCGTTGTGGCGGTCGTCTCGTCCGCGATCTTGGCCAGGAACTCTTCACCGCCAAGCCCGGCCTCCTCTGCTCGCTTGGCTAATGGCGCCTTAATATCGTTTTTGAGCATCGTCGGCATCCATACGATCCTTTTGATTCCGCCTTCGGCCGCGATGAATTTCCGCGAGCAGATGTAATGCTTTGAGTGCCCGATGAAGCCAGGCGTCTGTTGGCCGCCGCCTACCGTGCCGGCAAGCGTCGAAAACTTCATTCCGACCGGCGTCATCTCGCTGTACTCTCTGTTCACAATCATTATACCGCCGGTCGATGGCAGCACCGCCGCGATACATTCAAAGCATCCGCACGACGTCATCGGGTCGGCTATCATACTGTACTGGCTCATTCGCTGCACGTTGCCGCCGCTTGTTTTCAAGACAAATGCGTTAACTCTGTCCCACTGGCCGATAGTCGGCTCGACGCAGGTCCCCTTCGAGATAGGCTGATTCGGCCCTGATGGAGTAATCTCAAATGCAGCCCGGCAGTCAAGCCAGCTATACGCGCCGCATAGTCCGGGCCGCTCCGGCGATACAATGCACACGTGGTTCGGGGCAAAGCTCTGACACAGCGTACAAGAGTAGAATATCTCGATGTCCTCGTCCGTCATACCCTCCAGCCTCGCGTCACGCTCCGCATATACGGCCAGGGCCTGCTCACGAAGCCTCAGGACATCCTTTTCGTCCGTGTATATCTTAACCTGCACCTTATCCACAATGCTCGAATACTCGTCATGGTATTTTGCGTGTAGAAGCTTGCCGATGTGTTCCAGCTTGAAGCCGGCCTTTGCGGCTCCTTTACTGATTCGCACCCAGTTGATATCACGCTGACCCATGTGCCACAGCCCCTGGGCCTCGTTCAGAAACGTGTGCACCTGCCGCTCCAGCACAGGCTCGAAATCAGGCTGCATCTTTCTTCCCGCCACCTCGACGATTATGCCTAACGGCAGCTTTCCGCCTTCCTCAAGCGTATCGACGTCCGGCCCTTCCACTATCACTTTACCGTCTTCGACCTCGTCGATTTCCCGTGTCCGAATCCACTCAAAGGCGGGTGTCCTCTGTCCGCCGAATTCGCAGTGCATATCTTCCTTGCGGATTCGCTCGCCCTCAAACGCCGGGCTGACCGCCACCGGGATTGCGATTTTGGCAACCTTGACCTTAAGGCCGCGGACCTCAACCGCCTTCTCCACGATCTGGTCGTGCGGAATGTTGGAGACCACATGCTCGTATGTGCATACGCCCGTGGGAAGAATCTGCGGAATGTCCGAATCGGCGATGACGGGAAAGCCGTAGTTTATTGCCCCCGCCGCCGTCGCATACCATTCATCCGTAACCTCGCCCAACGGCATAACAAACGCGAATATCCTGTTCTTGTTGTAAAGCAAGTTCCGCCTAAAATCGCCCGGCTGCACGCCGCCGAAGCTCAGCGCCGCCCGGCTGGCGAATCCGAGTGCGTAGATCGCCGATGTTATCTCCCTGCCGAAGGGCACCAGCCGCGTTTCCCACCCCAACTGCACCCCGCCTTCAACAAGCTGCTCGGCGAAGGTTGTGCCGTTGTTGTGAGCGTGCATGAAGACGTACAGGCATCGTTCCTGCAGCTTGCGGGCAATATCGACAGCCGTTTTCACATCCGGCGCCGCGCCCACTACCGCTGCGAACCCGGGCGCGGTGCCATCGACAAACTGTATCCCGCGCTCGCGCAGGATTATATCGTCCGCCGCCCCAAGCCAAATACCGTCCACCGGATTGGGGCCTATCAAGTATTTGCACCCCTCGATAATCTCTTCGGCGAAGAGCGTCGCCATACCCGCATCGAGGGCCTGTCCTAAGTAAGGCAGCCAAAGGTCGTCGTCAACCAGCGGCGGCAGCAAGTCCTTCACCTCTTGCATCACCTCTTCGAAATCGGCCAATTTCTCCACCGCTCTGCCGGTCATCGAATAAATGATGGGCATGTAGTAGCCTGTGTTCGGAAATTCAACCCGGCAGTCTTTGCCCTTTTCCTTGATTGCTTTTTTTAGGATGTCTTCCGCTTGTTTGGCTATCTTATGAGCGCCGCGAATGGCCGCTGAAGCAATTATCTTTGACATAGACTAATCCACCTTAAAATCGCATAATCAGTATTCACCAGTAGGGTGGGGCGGCCTTGCCGTGGCGGGGCCACTTGCCCCACCGAACTTCCCCCAGGTGAGCTAGGCCATCCCTTGGCGGGGCCAAGTGGGCTAAAACCCACCCTACGTGTCTCAAATGGCTATTCGACAGTCAGTGCCCGTCGGTCGGCCATATCGTACAGCTTTCGTTCTTTTTTCTTGTTGATTCCCAGGGCATCCCGTTTGCCTTCGATGTGCGCGTGTATCAGCTCGGCCGCCTTCACCGGGTCGGATTCGACGGCCCATTTGCCGCCGAGCTCCTTCTCAATCCCCTCGAACAGGTAATTGCTCACGTTTTCGCTGCCGAGAATCGGCATAAGCTCCTTGGCGAAGACGACAAGCGCCCCGCTCGCAACAAAATATTGTCCGATGGCAAAGGCCTTCTCGCTGACCGACTCAAGGCACGCCCCGGCGACGGGCAGATCCGAGATGTCCTCACCGAGACCGCCTTCGCGGACAAGCTCGCTGCACGATACAAGCAGACGTGTGTTGTCAACGCAGCTCCCGCACGCGAGCACCGGCGGTATCCCGACAGCCTCGCAGACCTCCTTCAGGCCCGGTCCAGCCAGATCGAGTGCTTCCCGCGGGTTGGTCAAACCCTGCTTGCCGCAGGCGATAGTCGCGCAGCCGGTAGTCAATACGAGAATATCCCTTTTGATAAGCTCCTTTGTCAGCGTTGTGTGAGTGAAGTCCTGAGGCATTTTGGGATTGGTGCACCCGACCACCCCGACGATGCCGCGGATTCGGCCGTTGATTATGTTGTCGTTCAGCGGGCGGAAGCTCGCCCGGAACCGCCCGCCCAGCATATAGTTAATCGATTCGAAGCTAAAGCCGCCCACAGCCGACTGCTTTTGCTTGGGAATATAGACCTCGCCGCGATTCTTGTAGTTGGCGATGGCCATTCTGACCAGCTTCTTCGCGGTATTGAGCGCCGTCTTCTCATCCATCGAGATATGTTCCACGCCCGGCATTTTGGCCTTGTCGGCTGTGGTTATCAGCTTGGTGTGGTAGCACGCGGCAATGCTTGTCAGCCCCTGCATTACGCACTGCACATCGACTGCCATCAGCTCTATTGCGCCGGTGGCGATGACCAATTCCTGGTTGAGGAAGTTGCCGGCGATTGGTATGCCGTGCCGCATCAGCAGCTCGTTGGCCGTGCAGCAGGTCCCTGCCACGTTTATTCCCTTCGCGCCGACCTTTGCGGCTTCGGTAAGCAGCTCCTTGTCCTGGGAGGCCACCGCTATCATCTCGGACAGAATAGGCTCGTGCCCATGGACGATGATGTTGACTTGATCTTCCTTGAGGACACCCATATTGACTTCGCCCCGGCCCGGATAAGGCGTCCCAAAGAGCACATCCTGCAATTCGGTGGCGAGCATCGAGCCGCCCCAGCCGTCGGCCAGGGCCACTCGGCTGGCATGCAGAAGGATATTTCTGTAATCCTGGTCAACGCCCATCGTGCTGCGGTGCAGCGACTCGGTAACCTCGCGGTCAACTGCACGGGGTGTGATCCCCATCTTGTCCCAGATTTCCTGACGCGGCTTGGGGGCCCGCTTGGCCATGAGCTGTGTGCCTTCCGGCTTGCCGAACTCGCCCAGGGCGATCTTGCCAACGTCCACCGCAATCTCATTCACCGAGCGGTCT